>Ga0209415_10001631_pt1 | contig 42803 bp, 31 predicted proteins | sample PeaSoiSIISIP2007_FD_187696 | JGI IMG/M metagenome (GOLD analysis project Ga0209415, IMG submission 187696) | Peat soil microbial communities from Weissenstadt, Germany - SII-SIP-2007 (SPAdes) (version 2) | ecosystem: Environmental > Terrestrial > Soil > Wetlands > Peat | place: Germany...
GCCTTCCGCTGCCGCTGCCGGTCAAGCGCCTGTTCGATCAGCCGGTCGAGCAGCGCCGGAAACGGCAGGCCGCTGTGTTCCCACATTTTCGGGTACATGCTGATCGAAGTGAAGCCGGGAATCGTGTTGATTTCGTTGATATACAGCTTGCCGGTAGAATTCTCGAGCAGGAAATCCACTCGCGCCATCCCTTCGCACTCCACCGCCCGGTAACACTCCAGCGCCAGCCGCCGCAGCTCCGCCGTCGTCTGCGGCGGCAGATCGGCCGGTACCTGGGTCCCGGCAAGGTCCAGTGTGTACTTGTCGTCGTAATCGTAGAATTCACGCGAGGGCAGAATCTCGCAGGGCAGGGAAGCAGCCGGCGCCTCGTTGCCCAGCACGGCGCACTCCAGTTCGCGGCCCACGATGCCGCGCTCTACGATCACTTTGCGGTCATACTCCGCCGCCAGCGCGAACGCCGCCTCCAGCTCGCGTGCGTTGTGCGCTTTCGAAATTCCCACCGACGAGCCCAGGTTGGCCGGCTTCACGAAAACCGGGAAAGGTATGGTGGCGCAGGCTTCCGCCACGTTCGCCGTCGCGCGCGGCAGCGCCACAAAGTCGACAACCGGCAACATCCGTTCCATACAGACACGTTTGGTCATCTCCTTGTCCATGGAAACGGCGGAACCCAGCACCCCGGCGCCCACGTACGCCAGGCCCGCCAGTTCCAGCAGGCCCTGTACCGTCCCATCTTCGCCGAAGGTCCCGTGCAGCACCGGGAACACCACGTCGATGTCCGGCTGCGCGTCCGGCTCGGGCAGGATGGGCCGCGGCGACCACTTGCCGTCCTTGCCGATAAAATACTCCAGAATCTCGTACTTATCCGTATCCAGCGCGGCTATGATGGCGCGCGCCGAGCGCACCGACACCTCATGTTCCCCGCTGCGGCCGCCGTATACGACCGCCACTCGCAGCTTCATAAAATGCGTTTTCCCATTCCCGACATGATCAGCTCCACCGCCAGATCGGCCGTGCGGTTGGATTCGTCGATCACCGGATTCACTTCCACCACTTCCATCGAAACCATCTTCCCCGAATCACAGATCATTTCCATTGCCAAATGCGCTTCCCGGTAAGTGGCGCCGCCGCGGACCGGCGTCCCCACCCCCGGCGCATCCTTGGGATCGACGAAATCCATATCGAGCGAAAGGTGGAACCCGTCGGTGCCGTCCGAGGCGGTGCGAATCGCCTCCTCCATCACCGTGCGCAGGCCGCGTTCATCGATGTCGCGCATCGTGAATGCGCGCACGCCCGAATCGCGCACGTTGGACCGCTCCAACTGGTCCACGTCGCGCAGTCCCACGATCGCCGTGTTGGTGGGGCTCACCTTGGGATGAAAGCCGAACAGGTCCACCAGTTCCACCGGGCCTCGGCCCATGATCGCCGCCAGCGGCATGCCGTGCACATTGCCGCTGGGACTGGACCCGGGCGTGTTCATATCGGCGTGCGCGTCCAGCCAGATCAGCCCGATGGTGCGGCCCTGGCGGCGAAAGTGCTGCGCCACGCCGCTCATCGTACCCACCGCAACGGAATGGTCGCCGCCCAGCACCAGCGGCAACCGGCCGCGCCCAAGCGCCTGCATCACCTGGTTGCCCAGCCGCTCGCACGCGGCGGCGATCTGCGCCAGGTACTTGGCATGCGCATCGCCCTCGGGGCAGCTCTCCGCCTGCTCTACCGCAATGTTGCCCAGGTCTTCGACCTCGTATCCGAGCGCTGTCACGCGCGCGTTCAGATTGGCCACCCGCAGCGCCGAGGGGCCCATATCCACGCCGCGCCGGCCTTGTCCCAGGTCGAGCGGCGCACCGATCACCGCTATGTGTGAATGTCGCATAGGAAAGATGTGCCGGCGCGAAGCTCAGGGCCTGATAGGAAATAGCTATGCCGGTTCGACGTGGCGCACGCACTCATGCGTGCGGCGTCGGCACTCGTGCCGACGCTTGGCTTCCCATGCGCGAGTAGGTGTCGAGAAGAGTCTCGACACGGCACGCACAAGTTCGTGCGCCACACCGCTCGCCAGGAATTGGCATGGTGATTTCGTGACAAGGCCCTACGCTTTCTCCAGCCGGTCGAAAATCCGCAAGATGGTTTCCATCGGGTTGGTGATGTCCGGCCTCTCTTTCAGTTCCAGCACCAGCGGAAACTGGCTGGCCTGCTCGCGGAACAGCCCCATCGTCTGCTTCCAGTCCACGGTTCCCCCTTCGCTCTCCAGCGGGAACAGGTGCTGGTCCGCCTTGCCGTCATTGTCGTGTAGGTGCGTGGAGCGGATGCGCGGCTTCATCAGCCGGAACGCCGCCTCCACGCCCTCATTCATGTTGGCGTGGCCGGTGTCGAAAACGTAATTCAGTCCGATATGCGTCAACTCCTCGAAGAGCAGAAGGCGTTCCGCGCTCGAAAGCTCGTTCGGAATATTTTCGAGCAGTATCTCCACTCCGCGCTGGCGCGCGAACAGGTTCAACTCCTCCAGCGCGGCAAAGGCCGCATCGAACTTGCGCAAGTCGAATTCCTCGCCGCCCACACCGATATGCTGAATCAGGTACCGGAACGGGATCACTTCGGCAATCTCCAGCGCGCGCTTGATTTCATCCACCATGCCCAGCCGTTTGCTCTTCACCGTCTCGGTGATCGTAATCACCGAGTGCGGGCCGGAGCGGCCCCAGATCTCGTCTGTGTACATGGGCGAGTGCAGCGAGCGGAGCTTCAAATCCGAATCGCGAAACCAATGGCCCAGTTCGGCGACCTGCGCCTTGTCGCGGTAGTCCAGATGCTGCCGAGCGCAAAATACCTCCACCTCCGGGATCCCTGCCTGCTGGATGCGTTGCAGCATTGCCCCGGTCAGCCGGTGACCGACAAACACGTGCGTCGAAAGTACGTGGTCCATGGTTCTCGTTCAATCCTTCCCGGCCTAGTAACCTCGCGCCGTGGCTTCGGTTCGCGGATCTGCCGCGCCCTCCAGCCAGCCGTCTTCCCACAGAATCGCCGCGCACTCTCCCTGCGAGTTGATCCGCCGGATCTTGTACCCCCGGCTTTCGAGCAACGCGACTGTATCCGGCGAAACGCCCGGCTCCACGGCCAGCACGTCCGGCAGCCACTGATGGTGGAAGCGCGGCCAGTTCACGGCGTCTTGCAAGTTCATCCGGAAATCGAGCACATTCAGCATCACTTCGAGAACCGTGTTGATGATGGTCGGCCCGCCGGGCGAGCCGAGCGCCAAAAACGGCTTCCCGTCTTTCAGCACGATGGTGGGCACCATCGAGGAAAGCGGCGTCTTGCTCGGCGCGATCGCGTTGGCTTCGCCCTGCACCAGCCCGAACATATTGGGTGCGCCCGGTTTGGCCGCGAAATCGTCCATCTCGTTGTTGAGCAGAAATCCCAGCCCCGTCGCCGTTAACTTGCTGCCATAGCCGCCATTCAGTGTGTAAGTGACCAGCGCGATGTTACCCGCCGCGTCGGCGATCGAATAGTGAGTAGTCTCGTTCGATTCTTTCGCCCCGATTTGCGCCGCGTGCACCTGGCTGCTGGGCGTGGCGCGTTCCGGGTCGATCGACGCCCGCAGCTTCGAGAGATACGCCGGGTCCAGCAGGCTCGCCATCGGCACCTTGACGAAATCGGGATCGCCGAGGTGCTCGGCACGGTCGGCGAAAAAGCGCCGCATCGCCTCGGCCATGTAATGCACGGCCTGCGCCGAGCCTGCGCCGCCCTTTTCGTAACCGGTGCCGTCGAGCGCTCCCAGCATTTCGAGAATGCCGATGCCGCCGGAACTGGGCGGCGGTGAAGTGACGATATCGTAGCCGTGGTACTTGCCGGTCAGCGGCTGCCGCTCGATCACTTTATATCCGGCCAGATCGGCCTCGGTAATCAGCCCGCCATGCTCCTGCATGTCCTTGGCCAGTAGCCGCGCGGTTTCGCCTTCATAGAAATCCGTGGCGCCCAGCCGCCCGACGCGCTCCAGTGTGCGCGCCAGCTCCGGCTGCGCCAGCACGTCCCCAGCCTGGTAATAGTCTCCATCGTGCAGGAAGATACGTTTCGATTCCGCGAAGCGCCCCAAGCCGCCGGCGCTCGCGCGCAACGATTCCGCCTGCGCATAGGAAAGCGGGAACCCTTTCGCCGCCAGTTCCACCGCTGGCTGCACCAGGCTGGCCCATGGCCTGCCGCCGAACTTCTTCCACGCGTACTCCAGGCCGCGCACCGTGCCCGGCACGCCGGAGGCGCGATAGCCGACGGTGCTGTCCTCGGTCGGCTTGCCGGCGGCGTCCAGATACATGTTGTGAGAGGCGGCCACCGGCGCGCGCTCGCGGAAATCGACGAAGGCAGTGCGCCCGTCCGCCATCCGCACCAGCATGAAACCGCCGCCGCCGATGTTGCCGGCCGAAGGATGCGTCACCGCCAGCGCAAACCCCACCGCCACCGCCGCATCCACCGCATTGCCACCGGCTTTCAGCACTTCCAGGCCGGCATCTGTGGCGTGGAACTCGCGCGCCACCACCATTCCGTGCCGCCCGCGCACCGGTTGCGCGGCCTGCGCGGACAGCGTGACCGCCAACAACAACGGAACCAGCGTGCGCCGCATCAAGTAGATTCTAGCGTGTATCGCGACGCGCATACCGTGGCGCAGCCTGTCGAGGCTGCTGAGCCGAGATTCCTCTCGGCTTTTCTTGCCGGGACTGACCGCGCAGAAGTCTTCAGCGCCTGCCGAGAAAAAAGAAGAAAAGCCGAGATGACTCTCGGCTCAGCAGGCTGGACAGCCAGCGCCACGGGCTCAAGGGAGCCGTATTGAGACCGATTCCGCCCGCCGCCGCTTCCATTCGAACATTACAACTCCTGCTGCCACCGACACATTGAGCGACGAAATCTTCCCCGCCAGCGGAATCCGCACCAGCACGTCGCAGTGTTTCTTGGTCTGCTCGTGCAGGCCCTTGCCTTCGCCGCCCAGGACGATCACGGTGGGCAGCGAATACGCCACGCGGTCGTAGCTCTCCGCGCCGCGTTCGTCCAGCCCGTAGATCCAGTAGCCGCGCTGTTTCAAATCTTCGAGCGTGCGGTTGACATTGGTGACGCGCGTCACCGGCAGGTGTTCAATCGCGCCCGCCGCGGCTTTCGCAGCCACGTCCGTCAGGCTGGCCGCACGGCGCTCGGGGATGATGACGCCGCCCGCGCCCGCGGCATGCGCGGTGCGGATCACCGCGCCCAGGTTGTGCGGGTCCTCCACCCCGTCCAGAACCACCAGCAACTCCGCGCGCGCAACATCGTCGATCTCCGCATACTGGCGCGCCGCGCCCATCGCGATCACGCCCTGGTGGGCCGTGCTCCCTGCCAGCCGGTCGAGCGCCGGCCGCGGCTCGAAGCGCACTGGCACGCCCGCGCGCCGTGCCAGGTCGATCAGTTCCTGCAAGCGCGGCCCGCCCGCGCCCTTGGCAATCAGCAGCCGCTCCAACGGATGGTTGGCGCGCAGCGCTTCGGCCACCGGATGAATTCCGCTCAGGATCGGCATCAGGCTTCCGGCTGAATCTGCAGGCCGTTGTTGAAGCGGTTGGTGAAGTTGGCCATCGCCGCCACTAACGTGATCTCGACAACCTGCTCCTGGCTGAAATGCGTGAACAATACTTCGCGCGAGTCCGGGGCCGTCGCGGTGCGCGTCAAATCGCGTGCATACGCGATCGCCGCGCGTTCGGCGGCGGAAAACGGCTGCTCCTCGCCGGCCTGGAGCGCCCGCAATTCGACCTCGCTGATGCCGGCCTTGCCCGCGCTCGCCGCGTGTGCCGCAATGCAGTAAGCGCAGCGGTTGGCATAGGAGCACGTCAGGTACACCAGCTCTTTCACGCGCCGTTCCACCGCGCCCGGACCCATAATCGCGCCGTATATCGGCACAAAGCTCTTCAGCACTTCCGGCCGGTGCGCCATGGCGCGGAAGAACCGGTTGGGGTGTTTCGATTTGGCCTCGAGGCTCGCCAGAAATTCGTTTTGCGCGGGTTCCACGCCTTGGATCGGAGTCGGCATAGGTACCAGTATAGAGCCACGGTAGGGCACGCTTTAGCTTGCCCGCATTTCTAAAAAAACATTTACCGCGCCAGCGCGTGCGCCGCCAGCACAATGAGAATGCCCGTGAACGCGCCCACCATCTTCATCGCCGTCCAGGAGCGAAACGTCTGCGGCACGGTCAATCCGAAGTATTGGTTCACCAGCCAGAAGCCGGAGTCGTTCACATGCGACGGCCCCGAGCCGCCGCAGCACAGCGCCAGCACGATGAGCTCCGGGCTGTAGCCCGGGATGCCCTTGACAATCGGCGCCACGATGCCCGCCGCGCTGATGATGCCGACCGTGGCCGAGCCCATCGCCACCCGCAGCAGCATCGCGATCGCGAACACCACCAGCAGCGGCGACACAGAAGAAGTCACCAGCAGCCTCCCCGCCACCGCGCCCACGCCCGAATCCACAATCACCTGTTTGAACGCGCCGCCGCCGCCCATGATGCACAAAAGCGCGCCCATCGGCGCCAGCGATTCGGCCGCCATCTTCATCGCCCGCTCGCGCGAAACTCCGCGCCGCAGACCGAACAGGTAAAGCGAAGCCAGCGCCGCAATCGTCAGCGCGGTGAACGGGTGGCCCAGAAAAACCGCCGCCCCGCGCAGCGGCACGTTCACCATGGTGGCCAGTGCGGCGCCGAAGATCAGCCCCACCGGCAACAGCAGGAGCAGGATCACCATCCACACCGGCGGCGCGTTCCCCTTGTCGGTCGCCGGCGCCGCCGAAGCGATCTCCGGCACTCCCACGTTGATCCGTTTCGCGATCCACTGGCCGTAGAAAATGCCCGAAACCACCGCCACCGGGATCGAGATGGCGATGCCGTAAAGGATCGTCCGGCCTAAGTCGGCTCCCATCAGTTGTGCCGCTGCCGCCGGCGCCGGATGCGGCGGCACCAGCGAGTGTGTAATCGTCAAAGCCGCGGCCATGGGTACGCCATAGTAAAGCAGCGACCGCTTCGTCTCGCGCGCCAGGTTCCACACCAGAGGCACCAGAATAATGAAGCCCACTTCGAAGAAGATGGGCAGTCCGACCAGAAACGCGGCCACCAGGATGGCCCACGCCGCGCGCTCGCGCCCGAAACGCTCGAGCAGCCAATCGGCCAGCGTCACGCCGCCGCCGGAAATCTCCAGGTAGCGGCCGATCATCGCGCCCAGCCCCACCACCACCGCGATGAATCCCAGCGAATCGCCGAACCCCGTCTGAATGGATTTGAGCACTTTCTCCGGCGGCATCCCCGCCGCGAGGCCAAGCGCCATGCTCGAGATCAGCAGCGCCAGAAACGCATGCAGCTTGACGACGAGAATCAGCAGCAGCAGCAGCGCGATGGAGGCCGCGGTGAGCAGAACCAGGTACGTGCCATTCGCCGGCATGGAGCGCCCATTCTACCGTGATCTGCGGAGCCTGCGCTTCGAAGGAATCACGAGGCGGCGTCGGCAAAATATACGTACGCGTCCGCGGCCGTCGAAACGCTGGCAGCGGCCGGCGCCACCGTCAGCCCGGATGGAGCGCCTCTGAAGGCCTGGAGCACTTGCTTGTATCGGAGATTCACCTTGCTCAGGACGGATATGTTCTCCAGCGGGATTGCGATCTGGAGATCCGAAAGGACTTTTCCAATGACCTGGTACGCAAATCGGCGCCCCTGCTCTCCCACCACGGGAGATACCAGCACCAGGCGCCACTCATTTGCCTCTTCAAAGTACAACCAGAACGCCGCAATCACCGAAAAAAACGGAGGCAGCGCATCCAGCAGTCTCCGGCCGTCTTCGAAATCCTTCGCTACCAGAACTTTCGTATACATGCCAATACCCCATGCGCCGGATCCCCTATCGCTGAATACAACTCCCCCGCTTCACTGCCCATCCGGCCGGCTTCATAGCGGCTTTCCTCGCTCCAGTCCCTCACGATGTTCCAGTTCTGCTCGAGCTCGCCATCGTTGTTCAGCTCCCGGTCCCAATCGGACTTCCTTCCGGATATGGTTAGAAGTTCCTTCAAATCATGAGTAAAGGCCCGCTTCGCAAGAACCTTGTCCGGGAACTCATGCTGTCGCGTCCGGGCCGCGATCAACGCTTTGAGTGCACATTCGACCACATACCCAGCAAGGTAGTACGCGCCGTCGTACTGGCCACCATCGAGCAGCAACTTCGCGTCTCTCAGGCGAAGCTCCGCGAGATTCTGCAAGTCGATCCGGTCAAGCGCCATCCAGGAATCCCACCAAACCAGCCGAAATCAGCGGTGCTCCGTTCATAGTTTAGCAGCGAGCCGCTCACACAGGGTAGAATAGCCTCCTGTGACCGCGGTTCCTGCTCCAGCGCGCACGGCCTTGTCCGGCAAGGAGTGGCGCATTCTCGCGTTGCTGGTCATTTCCGGATTCCTGAATTACTTCGACCGGGCCAACCTTTCGGCCGGCGCCACCAACATCCAACGCGACCTCGGGCTTACCAACTACCAGCTCGGCCAGCTTCTATCGGCGTTTTTCTGGACCTACGCCGCGTGCCAGATGCTGGGCCTGTCCGGCTGGCTGGTGGACCGATTCAACGTCGGCTGGATTCTGGGGCTGGGCTTCTTCCTTTGGTCCGGAGCCACCGCCATCACCGGCGCCGCCGGCGCGTTCGCCACCGTGTTCGCATTACGCCTGCTGCTCGGCGTCGGCGAATCCATCGCCTATCCATCGTACTCGCGCATTCTTGCGAACCATTATCCGGAGCATCACCGCGGCCTGGCGAACGCGCTGATCGATGCCGGCACCAAGAGCGGCCCCGCGCTCGGCACTCTGCTCGGCGGCCTGCTGATTGCCGAATACGGCTGGCGTGCGTTTTTCGTGGCTCTGGGCGCGGCCAGCCTGCTCTGGTTGGCGCCGTGGTTCCGCTGGATGCCGCGCGGCCGCGGCACGGCGGCTCTTGACGATCCGCGCGCCGCGCCCTCCATCTTCGCCGTGATGCGGCGGCGGCCGGCGCTCTTCACCGCGCTCGGGCTGTTCTGCTCCAACTATTTCTGGTATTTCCTGCTCACCTGGCTGCCGCCATACCTGGAAAAGGAGCGGCACTTTTCGAAAACCAAAATGGCGTACGTCGGCTCCCTGGCTTACTTGCTGATTGCCATTTCTTCCGTCGTCTGCGGCCGCCTGTCGGACATCTGGATCGCGCGCGGCCACACGCCCAACCGCGTGCGCAAGACCTTCGCCGGCCTCGGTCTCACGCTTTCCACCTTAATTCTGCCGGTGGCGGTGGTACACAATGAAACCGGCGCCATGGCGCTGCTCATGCTGACTTGCGCATGCTACGGCCTGTTCAGCTCCAACAATTACGCCATCACGCAGACGCTCGCCGGCCCGCGCGCGGCGGGAAAGTGGACCAGTTTCCAAAACGGATTCGCCAATCTGGCCGGCGTGGCCGCGCCCTGGTTCACCGGCTGGATCGTCGACCGAACCGGCGAGTTCTACCTGGCCTTCCTGGCAGCCGCGGTCATCACCCTGTGCGGAGCCGGATGCTACGTCTTCGGCGTGGGTCCGATTAAACCGGTCGACTGGGATGCCGGCGGCAAGCCGTCGCCGGGCCGGGCGTGCCGTCCTCTGTAGGGGCGAGGCATGCCTCGCCCGCGGGTTCCCGCGACCTGCGCCAGCCGGCCCCTCACTTCCTGATCGTATCTTCCACCGATACCTGATCTACATCCAGCGTCCGGCCCAGCTCCTGGTCGAGGGCGATGCGCCCGTGAACGTATGCGGCCGCCGCCGCCAGCTCGGCCGATTGCGCGTTGGCCAGGTCGCGCCGCGCAGCCACTACGGTGGAGATGGTGGAAGCGCCGGCCACCCACTTTTTCTCCTCGCCTTGCAATAGCCGCTCCAGCAGCCCGCGGCTTTCCATCGCCGCTTTGTAGCGCGCGCGCGCCTGCTGGAGAGCCAGCACCTGGCTCGATATGTTGACCGCCAGGTCGTGGCGGGTGCGCTCCGCCGTCAGCTCGGCCTGCCGCTGGCTCAAGACATCAATCGCGTGATCGGCCTGCGCCTGCGTGTTCGCCAGCAGCGCGGAATAGGAAACGCCTGCACGCTCATTGGGGAAATTGCGGCGAAAGGTCTGCGCCAGGGCGTTCCCCACTCCGCCTATGAAGTACGGTGTAGGTGTCGCACCGGGCACAGCCTGTCCCGCCTGGCCGTAATTCGTCGTGGAAGCGGAAACTCCCAGGCTCGGCAGAACACCGTTGGCGGTGCCTTCGGCCGTGATTCCCGCCAGTTCCACCGCCAGATTCGCCAGCGCAACTTCCGGGCGGCGCCGTACGGCACTGTCGATCATATCGTGCAGGCTGGGCAGGTCATCGGTTTCCGGAACGTTCAGCGGGTCGATCGCGATGATTTGCGCTGCTGCCAGTTGGTCGTCCGCCACCGCGCGGAAGCTCAGGTAATCCTTTAGTGAGTTTTGGCGCACCACCACGCTGTTGCGCGCCACCACCAGCGCCTGTTCGGCGGACGCTAATGCGCTCTGGGCGTTGATCCGGTCCAGGGCCGGCACCGCGCCGACTGCGATCTGGCGCCGCGTGTCCGCCAGAAACTGCGCCGCCACGTCGCGATTGCGCTGTTTGTATTGCAAATCGTTGGCGGCGAGCGCCAGGTCCCAATAAGCGTTCAAGACGCCGCTGACCACCCCGATCAAGCGTGCGCGAAAGGTTTCCTCCGCGCCGCCCACCCGCCGCCGGCTGACCCGGATGAAACGCCCGTTCACCCGTTCGCCGAATCCGTTGAGCAGGTTGTGCGAAAGGGAAATCCCCAGGCTGGTGAATGACGTCGGGTTCAGTACGTCGGTCGGCACCGACTCGTTGAGATATGAGTCGCCATAACTCACGCGCATCGTGCCCCCCGTCAGCAGGCCCTGCGACATCTGCCAATTGTAGGAACGCGCGTCGTCCACCAGCGAATACACTCCGCTTTGGATGACCTGCACTTGCGGCGACGTCTGGTGCGAAAAAGCGTCGGTGGTGGCAAGCACCGGGTCGAGTTGCGGCGTCACCGGGCCGATCTGTTGGATCAGTGCCGCGCCCGCCACCGTGGCTGAACCGGACGTGCCCGGCGATCCGCCGCCGCTCTGGCTTCCGGCGACGCCCTGCCCGCCTCCCAGCGTTACCGATTGTGAACTGGCCCCGGTGACACCGCGCAGAGGGCCGCCCGATTCCGCGCGTTCCACGGCCCAATCGGCCATCACCAGGTTGTAACGCGCGATTTCCAGGTCGAGACTGCTCTCCAGCGCCAGCGCAATAGCATCGCGCGCGGTCAGGTGAAGGTTACCCGCCTGAATCATGCCGCGCAGCCGGCCGGTCCCCGTCAGCCGCAGCGCCGGCACATTCACCGGCTTGTAGGAGCGCACGAACGGCAGCCCTTGCGGCTTCGTTGGAGCGATCGGCAGTGGCGCTTGCGCGGCAAGCATGCCGGCCAGCGCCAGCCACGCCACGGCTGGCGTTTTGACCACAAGACAAGATGCTCTTTTGTGGGGCAGGATGGTTTCCTGCGCGACGATTGACAATCGTCGCGCGTGCCGATTCCCAATCGCCACGCAGCTAACCAAGCTGCCTCGCAAAACTTGTGTGATCGTTCGCATGGCGGCTCCTATTTCTTCCCCGGCAGCGTGGCCGGCAAGACGGAATGCCGCTCCACCTGCCCGCTGGCCGCTTCCGCCATGCTGATATCGTTGCGCTCCAGCGTCATTCCGACCGCCTGGTCCAGCGCGATGCGCGCGTGCGTGTAATTCGCCATCGACTGCACCTGTTCGCTTTCCGCCGCCACCACGTCGCGCTGCGCCTGAATCACCAGCGCGTTGGTGGATTTGCCGAACTCGTACTTCTTTTTCTCCGCCTCCAGCGTCTCACGCGCCAGCTTCAGTGTTTCGAGGGCGGTTTCGTACCGCGAGTGCGCCTGCTCCACGCCGATCAGCGCGTTTCTCACGTCCACGCTCACCTGGGCGATGCTCTTCTCGAGTTGCAGTTCCTGCTGCCGCATCTGCAACTGGTCCGTAGCGAAATCGGCCTGCGCCGCGCGGTTGCGAATCGGCACCGTTAGCGAGAAGCCAACCGTGTAGTTCGGGAAGTTGCGGCGGAAAATCTGCGCCAGCAGACTGCCATAGGCGCCATAGTAGTACGGGTCGGGCGTGCCGAATGCATTGCCCACATTGAGCGCGTTGGGCGCGCCCACCTGGGCCTGGTTGCTAAGCGAGGCGAACGCTTGCAGCGATGGTTTCAGCGCGCTCCGGTCTCCGCTCAGCACCAGCAGTTGGCTTTGGATGTTGATGCGGTTCTGCTCCAGGTCCGGCCGCTCCTCGAACGCCTGCTTCACCAGGTCCTTGAGCGGCGCCAGGCCTTCCTGCTCCGGCACCTGAATCGGATCCAGGGTAACGATGTGCGCTTCTTCCAGCGCCGGATCTTCCATCCCGCGCCGGCTGAGCGCGTTCTTGAGAACGATTTCCTGCTGCAGAAGGTTGGTCTCGGCGATCAGCACGTCCTCCGAGCGCGCCGGAATCTCCGCCTGCGCGCGCGTCACTTCGATCGCCGCCACCGCGCCCGCCGCCAGCTCTTTTTTGTTGTCTTCGTAAAGCTGCCGCGCCGCGTCCAGCGCCAACTTCTTGAGTCGCGCGTCCTCGTTAAACGCCACCAGGTCCCAGTACAGGTTCAACACCGCGGAAACCGTGGTCATCACCTGCTGCTTGAGCTGCAACTCGGAATACCGCGAATTGTTCCGCGCAATCCGGATGTAGCGGTTGTTGACCGAAGCGCCGAACCCCTGCAGCAGGTTCTGCGACAGGTTCAGATTCAGGCTGCCCTGCGTCAACGGATCCAGCAGAATCGTTGGGCTGTTCACCGTGGCCCGCGTGCTGCTGTAACTGAGGCTTAAGGCGCCCCCGCCCATGAATTGCTGGCTGTATCCGGCATTGAAGCTTTGCGCGTCCTCCACTACGGAGTTCGATTGATACAGCACCAGATTGCTTTGCGGCGATGTGTAATGGCCGAAGCTGGCCGAAACATTGAGAATCGGATCCGTCTGAGGGATCGGCGCGCCAATCAGCCCCGTGATACCGCCGCCGGAACCGACCCCGGCGCCGCTCGCCAGGCTGGTGCCGCTTACGTTGATGCCCGCCAGGCTCACCGATTGCGGGCCGGGCGCGATTGCCGTCGATGGCGACCGCAATGCGCCGCCCACCCGCGCGCGCTCCACGTCCTGGCGCGCCATCAGCGGGCCGTAGCGCTGGATTTCGATATCGATGTTGTTCTCAAGCGCCAGCGCGACCACGTCGCGCGCGCTCAGGTACAGGCTACCGGAGCGTATCAGCCCGCTGAGGCGTCCCGAGTTGGTGAGATTCACCGCCGGCACCGCGCGCTGCTGGTAAGGACGCGTCAAGAAACCCAACGGCCGCGCACGCGGCGGCAGAATGGTGATGTTGGACGGCTGTGCCGAAGCCGGCCACGCCCACGACGCCAGCAGCCAGACGAGATGGCGCACGCGGAGCGGACTGCGCGGGATGTAAGTCATTCCTCATCCACGGTGCAATCCGCGGGCCGATGGCCGGAGAGGTGGGGCGGACGCCCTCGTCCGCGCCTGACCCCCTGGTCCGGCTCTTCGCGAACCCTATTCTATTGCCTGAAACCCGACAGATTCTATTGAGTGAAACCAGGCCGACGGGCGCGTCGGCCGCGGTCCAGGGGGACCACCCCACGGCAACAGCCGCTCCACTGTCCCATTTCGCGACGAGGTGTCCGGCTGCGAACACCCCTGGTGCGCGGCCGGATCGTCTCTACCCGTCCATAATTGCGGCCGGCGCAGCCCTCGCTGCCTGTAGTAACGACTCTCGCACCAGTTAGCGGCTTCACTTACGAGTCTGATAGTATATCAGCCAGCCGAGGGAGGGCCCCCACGTTGTTCTCGGCCGGAGGTTTATATGACTCAGGTACGATTGGCCTTCGTTTTTGTTTCTGCTGCTATGCTCGTTCCTGCACAGCAGCCTCCGCAACCGCCGCAGCCGGAGCCTCGAGTTTTATCGCTCGCTCCGCAGATCACGGTGCGCTATGCTGCACCGTGGAAACCATCTGGCGCGGTATTCCAAAACGCGCATGAGCTCGTCCTCACCGCCACCGCCGCGGTTCGGGCCGAAGGGCAAACTCAAACCCAAAACGTCGAGTACCCGCAGGCCAGAGTTCTGATCACCACCGAACAGCGCCTCAGCCATGACGACGCATTGCAGCGGCTGCAGGACATCGCTAAATCACACTCCGGAACGGCGCGCTTCAGCGAGATCGGCAGCTGGCCCGCCGTGACGCTCGAGTTTGTCGAGGCCCTTCCCACGCGCGGCGCGCCACAACGGGCGGCCGAGCCGGAGTCTGCGATCAATCCTCCCAACCCGCAAATCCAGCGGGCCATTGTGGCCATCGCCGCCGATACCAGCGTCCTCCATTTTGATATTTCTCTTTCGGCCGATGCTCCGGCCAGTATGTTGCAACAGGCTGAGCAGCTCGCAACCGGCAGCGCGTTTCCCACCCAAGGCAAGCCGGACGAGGTCCAACAATCGATCCGCACCTTGCAGCAGCGCGCTCCAGCGGCCAAGCCGGTGCCGGAAGCGAGACTCCTCGGTCCGGTGAACTCGCGGCTCACTGCGGCCACCAGCCTGCCGGCCCGCAGCACTGTGGGAACGGTTGCCATTGAGACCGGTGTCGGCGAACTGGAAATTGCCACCAGTTCCGACGCCAAGACCATTATTGTGGCGAGTAACTCGGCCCTGCGGCACTCCTCGAATCTTGGCGGCGCCTTCACCGCCGGTACCACCGGCGTCTTCGGGCTCAACGATCCATCACTGGCGCGCGGCGCCTCGGGCAATTTCTATCTGGGGGTGATCGCATTCCCCAGCAACTCAACCGGGCAGCTTGGCGCCACCGGATGCGCCAATGCCGAAAGCCGCTCTACCGATGGCGGCGCCAGTTTCACTCTGCAGGGCTACAGCACAATATGTCCCACCAGTGGAACCGGCATCTGCTTCCCGGACCAGGAACACATCGCTGCCGATAGCGTCAATTCGAGTGGCAGCAACGATCAGGTCTACGCCGTGTGGCGGCGATTCACCCCCTCGGGGGCCGCCACCAGCTGCAGCAACCTGGGGAGCGGGTTTGTAGCCGCTTCGATTGTCTGCTCCAAGGACAACGGCGCCAACTGGACGGCCACCGCCGCCATATCCGGCGCCGGCGATTTCCCGCGCGTCGCCGTCGGACGCGATGGGAACGTGTACACCGTCACGATCAACGGCAACAACGTCCTGCTGAACCGCTTCAGCTCTTGTGCGAGCGGCCTGACCGCGGCCGCCGGTTTTCCGGTGACCGTCGCGACGCTGACGGGCACCGTCGCCTGCCCGGTATCCGGGCTGGATCGCTGCAACAATGGCAACACGCTCAGCAGCCCAACCGTGGCGCCGGATCCCAATAACGCGTCTCACGTCCTCGTCTCTTACGCCCAAAGCGATGGCGCTGGCGGCGAGAGCATCGTGATCGCCGAATCCAACAACAGCGGCGCCAGCTTTCCCAATGTCCGGACCATCACGTCTACCACCGGGGTGCGTCGTTTCATGCCCTGGTCGTGCAGCACCCTCGGCAGGGCGTGGGTGGGCTGGTACGATCGCAGCGCCGCGAAGGCGTCCGGCGCCACCAACGATCGGACAGAGTACTTCGTCAGCTCGGGAACGGGCACGGCCACCGGCTGGTCGTATGATCTTTCGGGCAACCCCGATCCGCAATGCGCATCCGGCTGGCCTTGCGCTCCGCGCAGCACCGCCGATTCCGAAACCTGCACCGTGCAACCGCAGCTCGCCGGTTCCTGCCGGAACTCAGGCGGAGGCGGCAGCGGGACCCGTTGCGACTTCAGTTCAACCGTGTGCCCGACGGGAGAAACCTGTCAGACCGGCGGGGGCTGCCCCAAATACGGCGACTATAACGGCATCGCCTGCGTGGGCGACTGGGTGATCGCCGCCTGGACTTCGGCCACCGCACCGTCGGGTTTGCCTGCCGTGACCGGCTTGAGCGTCTTCTCATCCGCGGTATTCGTCGGCAACCAGGGCGCAACCATCTGGTCGTATACCGGCACGCCCTGCAGCGGCAACAATTGCCCTGGCTGGCAGCAACTCGACAACAATCCGGCGGCGGTGGCCATCGCCGGCGGCGGCAGCAAGCTCTATCAGTTGCATAACACCGGCAAAATCTGGGTATCGACAGGAGTGGGCTGCAGCCTGGACTCGTGTCCGGGCTGGCAGATGTTAGACAACAACACTGCCGCGGTCCAGATCGCAGCGGACAGCTCGGATCTTTACGAGTTTCACAACACCGGGAAGATCTGGCGCTACACCGGCACGCCTTGCAGCGGGACCTCGTGTCCGGGCTGGCAGATGCTGGACGATAACACCGCCGCGGTTCAGATCGCCGCCGACAGCGGCGTGCTTTACGAGCTCCACAACACAGGGAAGATCTGGAAGTATACCGGCACGCCTTGCAGCGGGACTTCGTGTCCGGGCTGGCAAATGCTCGACGACAACACCGCCGCGGTCGGCATCGCGGCGGGAGGAGGTCAGCTTTACCAATTGCACAATGATGGCTCCATCTGGCGCTACACCGGCACCGCGTGCACCGGGACCAGTTGCCCAGGCTGGCAGAAACTCGACAGCAACACCGCGGCGGTCGCCATCGCGGCCGGCAACCAGTTGTATCAACTGCATGTCGATGGCTCCATTTGGCTCTATACCGGCACGCCGTGCTCCAGCGCCACGTCGTGCCCCGGCTGGCAACAGCTCGACGACAACACCAAAGCCGTGGCGATCGCCGCCGCGGGCGACCAGTTGTACGAGGTGCATAACGACGGCATGATCTGGCGCTACACCGGCACGCCCTGCTCCAGCGGGACGTCGTGCCCGGGCTGGCAGATGCTCGACAACAACGCGCTCAATGGCATGGTCGCCGCGGCCAACAATGTCTACCAGTTGCACACCGACCCGCTCTATCAATCGCACGTGGATGGAAGCCTCTGGCGCTATACCGGAACGCCGTGCGATGGCGATTTCTGTCCGGGCTGGGCGCAGCTGGATAACAATTCCAAGACCGTCGCTATGGCTGCCGCCGACGGCCAGTTCTATCAACTGCACAACGATGGCTCGATTTGGCGCCACAACGGCACCACCTGCAGCGGGTCATCCTGCCCCGGCTGGTTCCAGCTCGACAACAATCCGAAAGCCACTGCGATTGCCGCCGGCGGCAGCCAGCTGTACCAACTGCACAACGACGGCTCCATCTGGCGACACAATGGCACCCCGTGCAGCGGCACGTCTTGCCCGGGCTGGATCGAGCTCGACAATAATACGAAAGCCACCGCGATCGCAGCCGGGGGCAACCAGTTATTCCAACTGCACAACGATGGCTCCATCTGGCGTCACAACGGCACGCCCTGCAGTGGAACGTCGTGCCCCGGCTGGCAGCAGCTCGATAACAACACGGCTGCCCGCGCCATCGCTGCCGGGAGCAAGGATTTGTTTCAACTGCACAGCGATGGATCCATCTGGCGCTATACCGGCACACCCTGCAGCGGAACGTCTTGCCCCGGCTGGCAGAAGCTCGATGACAACACGGCCGCTACCGCCATCGCTGCCGGCGGGAAGGAGCTGTTGCAACTGCACAACGATGGCTCCATCTGGCTTTACACCGGCACGCCGTGCAGCGGAACGTCTTGCCCCGGCTGGCAAAAACTGGATAGCAATCCCGCGGCGATCGCCATCGCCTCCAGCGGCACCCATATCTACCAGCGTCACAATGACGGATCCATCTGGCACTACACCGGGCCGCCCTGCAGTGGCACCAGCTGCCCCGGCTGGGCGCGTCTGGACGACAACACCAGCGCGAAGGGGATCGCCGTCGGCGGATTCAATTGACGCATCCGGCCCGGTAGGGTCTGCAGTGCAAGCCGTGGGGCGGACGCCTCGTCTGCGGCCGTCCCGCTGGCGGCCTTTCGTGCCTAGCAGGATGGTGATAGAGCTCGTCTGGCCGCGGCAAGAGCGAGAATCGGAAGGTGGGTGAGAATCTTTACAAGACTTTACTGAGTCTGCCGCTAGCCCTCTTTTGACGAAAGCGCCGTTCTATTCCAACAAGAATCGGCGCCATGACGCACTGCGATTCACGCTCATGCATTTCCACTCAACCAGCGCCGGCAACTTAGTCTTCAAACACCGCATCCACTAGATAGAGGCATTGAGAAGTTATGATGCGGTCAAGGTTGATAGCATTTGGAGGCTTCTTCCTGGCTGCGCTGTTATCCAGCCCCGCTTGGGGCTCTGTACCCCCGCAACCCGGAACGATCAATTACATCGAAGGGCAGGCGGCCATCGGCGCGAACGCCCTTTCCGATAAATCCGTAGGATCCGCCAAGTTAAAGGCTGGCCAATCGCTCTCGACGGAAAACGGCAGAGTGGAAATTCTGCTCACGCCAGGCATTTTTCTGAGAGTCGCCGATCGCAGTTCTCTGCTGATGGTTTCGCCAGGCTTAGCGGATACGATCGTCACCCTGCAGGCGGGACGCGCCATAGTTGAGGTTGACCATATCCAGCCGGAAAACAATGTTCGCGTGAACGAACATGGCGCCAGCACACAGTTGCTCAAGCCGGGCTTATATGACTTCGATATGGACCACGGCCTCGTCCGCGTGTTCGACGGAGAAGCACTGGTTCAAGCCGCCGGCCACAGTGCCGAGCTGAAGCGTGGGCACGAACTGAATCTAAACACTCCTGGAAAGCTGAAGGCGCAGAAGTTCGATGAGAAAGCGTCCGTAGACGATTTCTACCGTTGGGGCAGCCTTCGATCTTCCTATTTGGCGGAAGCCAATGTGGATGCGGCCCGGACTTATGCCGGCGGCAGCGGCTGGGCGCCTGGCGGCTGGTACGGCGCCGGCTGGTATTGGAACCCGTGGTTTGCTGCCTACACCTTCATTCCTGGTGACGGCATCTTCTTCGACCCGTTCGGTTGGGGCTTCTACTCGCCGTGGTACGCGTTTGGAGCGCCGTACTTCGGCTACGGCTACTGGGGTGGCGGCTACTACCATCGATTCGGACCTGGGTACCATCCGCCCTACGCCGCTGCCGTCCATTCGTCCGGGTCCGTTGGGCGCGCCTACAGCGTTCGTGGCGGCGTGGGCGGTTTTAGCCGCAGCAGTTTCGCCGGCGGTGGCTTTCACGGCGGCGGCGGCTTCCATGGAGGTGGCGGTGGTTTCCACGGTGGCGGCGGAGGCGGACACCGCTAAGTCCAGCCGCGGCCAACTCGGACCGGGATTCTACGCGGACGTGGGCGCCCACGCCACGCCCGCGGTGTCACATATTTCGAAACCTACAGCCGCCGGCGAGGGTATGTATATTAGAGGAATCCCGGACAAGACCTATGCGACCTGCGTTGTTGCTGTTGTTAACTGCGGCTCTGGCGATGGCGGCCCGCCTGCCGGTCGCCTTTGAACCGAACCGGGGCCAGGAACCCGGTCAGGCCGATTTCATCGTCCACACCCCCGGCGCCGCGCTGACGTTGCGTGCCGGCCGTGCCGAGTGGATTTCGCGCCAGGCCCGCGTCGCGGTGGTCTTCGAATCCACGCGCCGCGGCGTACGCGGCCAGGGCGAAGACGCGCTGCCCGGCGTGGTGAACTACCTGATTGGCAATGAGCCCTCCCGCTGGCTCAAGAATATTCCCACGTTTTCGCGCGTGCGTTACCGCGACCTGTATCCGGGCATCGACGTGGTTTACTACGTGAACGATGGACGCCTGGAATATGATCTCGTGCTCGCTCGCGGCGCCGACCCCGGCCGCGTCCGCCTGCGCGTGGAAGGCGCCCAGGGATTGCGCCTGGATGAGGCGGGCGACCTGGTGATCGCGACCGCGGGCGGGGAACTCCGCCAGCACCGTCCCGTCATCTATCAGGAATCGAACGGCGAGCGCCACGAGCTCGCAGGCAGTTACCAGTTGCGCGGCCGCGAGGTGCGCTTCGCGCTAGGCCCATACGACCGCTCCCGGCCGCTCGTCATCGACCCCGCCCTCACCTGGGCCAGCTACCTGCTGCCGAGCCCCGCGCTCAACGCGCAAGCCTCATCCGTGGCGCTCGATTCAGCCGGCAATATCTATATGACGGGTACGGTGCTCACCACCGGTCCCCTTAACGAAGTGTTCCTTGCCAAGTTGAACCCCTCTGGCACCACGTTAGCGTTTGAAACTTTGATTGGCGGCTCGGGCGCCAGTTCCGACGGCTACGCCATTGCCGTCGACGCAGCCGGCGACATTTACCTGGCCGGCGATACCAGTTCGGCGTACTTCCCCGCCGATACAACCTACTTGGATTATTACGCTGGGTACAGCCAGGACGCCTTTGTCATGGAGTTGACTTCCGCGGGCAACGTTGTTTTCTCCCACTATTTTGGCGGCTCGGGCGGCGATGTGATCTACGGACTGGCGCTTGATGCGGCGCACGATGTCTACGTGGTGGGCTCTACCAACTCGCCGGACATGTTTGTCACCGCCGGTGCGAAGGAGGCTGGCGGGGTGGATGTCTTCGTAGCGGCGTTCGCAGCCACCACTGGCCAACTGATCTATTCTACTTACCTGGGCGGCTCCGGCGACGACTACGGGAACGCCATCGCGGTCGATGCTGCGGGCGACGCTTTTGTGACCGGGTCCACGAGCTCCTCCAACTTTCCGGTAGCTGGCAGCCCCTTTCAATCTACGCTCAAAGGCGGCGCCGACGCTTTCGTCGCCAAGATCGGCCCGCCCGGCGGTGCGCTGATCTACTCGACATATCTGGGCGGAAGCCTGAACGACGAAGGCAATGGAATCGCGGTTGACCCGAGCGGTGCGGTCTACGTCACCGGCGACACCGCATCCACTGATTTTCCGATCGTGAAGCCCGGCGCGTTTCAATCCACATACGGCGGCGGCGCCAACGACGCATTCGTCACCAGGCTGGCGGGCAGCGGCCAGACACTGCTGTACTCGACGTACCTGGGTGGCAGCGGCGCTGACGCCGGTTACGCCATCGCCATCGATTCGACCGGTAACGCTTACATCACCGGCAGCAGCGCTTCGACCAATTACCCCGTTACCGGCGACGCGTTCCAAGGCTCGAGCCAGGGCGCCACCAACGCCATCGTAACCGGCCTCAACGCGACAGGCTCCGGCCTGCTGTTTTCCAGCTATTTGGGCGGCAATAACGCTGCGCCCACAGCCACCGGAGGCACCAATTATGGGGATTATGGCACCACCGTCGCCCTGAACTGCGCGGCCGGGCTGGTGGTGGCTGGCGCCACGTCTTCGACGAATTTTCCCACCACCAGCGGCGCCGTCACGCCGGCCTACCCCGGCGGCACGTCGGATGCGTTCGTGGCCCAGATCGCTGCGGGCGGCGGCATCCCTGGCATCACTCCGGGCGGCGTCGTGAACAACGCCACTTTCGCGACTGGCCCGGTGGCGCCGGGCTCAATTGTCAGTATCTTCGGGACCGGTCTCGCGCCTTTCGCGCAAACTTTCACCGGGTTCCCTCTCACCACTTCGCTGAGCGGAGCGGCCGTAACCGTAGACAGCGTCAATGCGCCGGTGTTCTACGCCAGCCCGGGCCAGATCAACATCCAACTTCCGTTTGAAACCGGAACCGGCACGGCGGTGATGACCGTGAATAACGCTTGCGGCGTCAGCGCGCCGGTGACGTTCAATGTGCAGCAGGCCGCGCCCTACATTCTGCAGACCGGCACGGGCCAGGCGATCCTGTTGAACCAGGACAACACCGTCAACGGCCCCACCAATCCCGCCAAGGTCGGCAGCGTGGCGCAGATCTATTTGATCGGCATCGGTCCCGTGTCCAATCCGCCCGCCGACGGAGCGGCCGCTTCTCTGACGCAGCTATCGCCCTCGATGCTGCAATGGAGCGCGACCATTGGCGGCTCGACCTCCGTCGCCACCACCACTACCACCCCGCCCACCTACACTCCGTTCCTCGGCCTGGCACCGGGCTGGGTTGGATTAGACCAAGCCAACATCACGGTGCCGACCGGTCTGAGCACGGGCGGGTATCCGGTGGTCATCACAGTCGGCAGTGCACAAAGCAACGGGCCGACGATGTACGTCACCCAATAGCCGAACCGGAAATCTTGAGAAACTCGCCTCCGTCCACCACCTTCTTGACATAAAGGAAAAGGATGGAGTCGCACCATCGGACCCTGGGTCCGGTCAATTTCTATGCCGCTGCCACCGCCGCAACCACTGAAGAATACGACGAGGAGCGTTGGGTTCCCGACGGCGAATACGACGCCGCCATCGAAGGCCTCCGCTTCACCGAGAGCCCGTCGTCATTCATTCCGATGATGGTCTGGACCTTCCGCATACGCTTGGGAACTCAGTCCAACTGCGTGCTGCGCAAGCACCGGCCCCTCACCGGCAGCAGCCTCCGCTCGGTGAGAGACGAGTTGACGAAGTGCGGTATCCCGCTGCGCCGCTTCTCCGAGCTTCCCGAGCGCGCCCTGGAGCTGATCGGCCGCGATGTGCGGATCGTCAAACGCACCCAGAAGGGCATCGTCGCCATCCGTATCCTGTGGAGCACCCGGCCGCCGTCCCCGCGCACCGATCACGCGCAGAGCTAGGACGGTCGCGCAGCAAATCGGCGGACAGCCGTCAAGCGGGTGCGGATGTACACGCCGGCTTCGGTAAGGCCGCGCACCTCTTCGGAGGCCGTTTGGGCGGGGAAACACGATAGAATTCCGGTTGCTCCCCGCTGATGCGGGGAGGCAGTTGCCAGCCCAAATGTCAATTCTCTGTAACCCTAACACACTTCATATAGATATATTTCTTGCTTTCACACCATATCTTGGGGCACTATTACGAGTGCGTTCTTTCAGCAGGAACCCCGAAGGAGAAGGCAAATGGGACAGCTCGCCGTGGGCTTAAGTGCGAAAATGGAATCATTGAAGCCTCAGACCGCCCAACCAAGCAAGACCGGGGTACCGTTCCCCCGCTTCTTTACCGCCAGGCTCGAGCCCGGCAAGACCCCCTATGACGAGATGCGCTGGGAGACCCGCACCGCCTCAATCGGCAACGACAAAGGCTCGGTGATCTTCGAGCAGCGCGATGTCGAGGTGCCGGTCGATTGGTCGCAGACGGCCACCAACATCGTCGCCAGTAAATATTTCTACGGCAAACTGGGGTCGCCGGAACGCGAAACCAGCGTCGCTCAATTGGTCGAGCGCGTGGTGAACACCATCGCCGGCTGGGGCAAGAAGGACGGCTATTTCCGCAGCGACGAAGACGGCGAAAACTTCCGCGCCGAGCTGGCCCACCTGATGCTCACGCAGAAAGCCTGCTTCAATTCGCCGGTGTGGTTCAACGTGGGGGTCAAGGAAGCGCGCGGCTACGGCTGGGTGTACGACGCCGCGGCCGGCCGCGTCCAGAAGCTGGAGTCCGGCGAACGGCGGCCGCAGTGCTCGGCCTGCTTCATCGTTTCCGTCAAGGATTCGCTGGAATCGATTCTCGACCTGGCGAAGACCGAAGGCATGTTGTTCAAGTGGGGCTCCGGCACGGGATCGAACCTTTCCGCGCTGCGCGAGGAAGACGCGGTGCTCTCGGGCGGCGGGCGCGCCAGCGGGCCGCTCTCCTTTATGAAGGGCTTCGACGCTTTCGCCGGCGTCATCAAATCCGGGGGCAAAACGCGGCGCGCCGCCAAAATGGTGATCCTCAACACCGACCATCCGGATATCGAAAAGTTCATCTGGTGCAAAGCCAAGGAAGAGAAGAAAGCCTACACGCTGGTGGAGGCGGGTTACGATTCTTCGCTCGACGGCGAAGCCTACAGCTCCATCTTTTTCCAGAACGCCAACAACTCGGTGCGCGCCACCGACGACTTCATGCGCGCGGCGCAGGAGGACGGCGAATGGTGGACCAAGCATGTGTTCAGCGGCCAGCCCAAGGACCGCTACAAGGCGCGCGACCTGATGCGCGAGATCGCCGAGGCCACCCACCAGTGCGGCGACCCCGGTATGCAATTCGATACCACCGTCAACCGCTGGCACCCATGCAAGAACACGGCGCGCATCAACGCTTCCAACCCGTGTTCGGAATATATGTTTCTGGACGATTCGGCCTGCAACCTGTCGTCGCTCAACCTGATGAAGTTCGTCGGGCCGGACGGGCAGTTCGACGTGGAGGCCTTCCGGCACGCGGTCGACACGCTGATCCTGGCGCAGGAGATCATCGTCGATAACGCCAGCTACCCCACCGAAAAGATCGGCGAGAATTCGCACCGCTTCCGCCCGCTCGGTCTAGGCTACGCCAACCTGGGCGCGCTGCTGATGTCGATGGGCGTGCCGTATGACAGCGACCAGGGTCGCGACATGGCGGCGGCCATCACCGCGGTGATGTGCGGGCAGGCGTATCTGACCAGCTCGCGCGTGGCTGAGGCAGTGGGCCCGTTCGCCGGCTATGCGGAAAATGAGCAGCCCTTCCTCGAAGTCATCCGCATGCACCGCGACTCCGTGGACAAGGTGAGGCGGGTGAACATCCCGGCCGCTTTGCACGAAGGCGCGCGGCAGTGCTGGGACGACGCGTACGAATCCGGCCAACGCCACGGTTACCGCAACGCGCAGGTCACCGTGATCGCGCCCACCGGCACCATCGGGTTCATGATGGATTGCGATACCACAGGCATCGAGCCGGATCTGGCCCTCATCAAATTCAAGAAACTGGTCGGCGGCGGCGTCATCAAGATCGTCAACAACACCGTGCCGCAGGCGCTGATCAAGCTCGGCTATTCGCCCGCCCAGGTGGAGAAGATCGTCAGCCACATCGATTCCACCGGCACCATCGAAGGCGCGCCCGACCTGAAGCCGGAGCATTTGGCGGTGTTCGATTGCAGCTTCCGGCCGCAGAACGGCGCGCGGTCCATCCATTACATGGGCCACGTGCGCATGATGGCGGCGGTGCAGCCGTTCATCTCCGGCGCCATTTCGAAGACCATCAACATGCCCGAAGAATCCACGGTGGAAGACATCATCAATGCCTACACCGAAAGCTGGAAGCTGGGACTGAAGGCGGTGGCTATTTACCGCGACAATTCCAAGCGTGTCCAGCCGCTCAGCTCGGGCTCCGGGAAGAGTGAGAAGAAGGCCGCGGTCGCCGCTCCCGCGCCGGCGGAGAAGGTGGTCTATCGCCCGGTGCGGCGCAAGCTGCCCGACGAGCGGCGCTCCATCACGCACAAGTTCTCGATCGGCGGCCATGAGGGTTATATCACCGTCGGCATGTATGATGACGGGGGCCCGGGCGAGATCTTCATCACCATGGCCAAGGAAGGCTCCACCATTTCCGGCCTGATGGATGCGTTCGCCACCGCCGTCAGCTTCAACCTGCAATACGGCGTGCCGCTGAAGTTTTTGGTCGACAAGTTTGCGCACCTGCGGTTCGAGCCCAGCGGCTGGACCGGCAACCCGCAGGTTCCGTACGCCAAGTCGATCATGGATTACATTTTTCGCTGGCTGGGCGCCAAGTTCCTGGGGCCGGAGTATGCGGTCACGGAAGCCGGCGAGACCCCCAACCTGCGGCCTACCGAGCCCGATCCGCAGCAGCAACTGCCCTTCGCGCCGATCACTACCGATGCCCCGCTGTGCGCCGAATGCGGTTCCATCATGACCCGCAACGGAAGCTGCTACAAGTGCGGCAATTGCGGCGGCACCAGCGGCTGCAGTTAAGCGCCTGAGGCCGCCCGCAGGCCACTGACCGCGGGCGGCAGACCGAATTTCCCGTGGGAGAATCGCACTCCCGGTCCGCAGGTGGGGCCGGGAGTTTTTTTTGCGGTGCGCGCATGAACCTGGCGGTCAGAGGTAGGACAGACGATCGGTTTGTGTCGTCTGTCAAGCTGTCGCGCACTAGCCAGGCACGGCGCACCACGAACGGCGAGGGTCTATCCCACTTGGCCCGCGGCCCCCGCAGGTGGCACGAGGACGGCCTGCCGATTTACTGGATCGGCAGCAGGACGGTGTTGCTCACCACTTTGTTGATCGTCACCGTTACCTGGAAGTCGCCGCCTGAAGGCGCATCGCTGCCCAACTGGAATTGCACGACGTCAATGCCGACCGCGGCCGCCATGGCGTAGGCACTCTCTGCCGGGAAACTGGCCGTGCCCACTTGAACACTGGCCGGGTCGGTGATCACAAATGACGGCGCTTTCGGCACGGCCAGGCCTTCGGGCCGCGCCGGCGTGGTCGGGCCGAACCCGGTGCCGCACAGCGTCAACAACTCGCCCGCCTTCGCCGGAGAGGCTTCCGTTACCAGCGTACCGTCCTGGTGAAACGCGAGCGCGTATGCCTTGTCATTCAAGGTGAGGGCGAACAACCCCGGCGCGTCTTGCGCGATGGTGAAACTGGTCGTGAGCTGGGCCTGTTCGGGTGTGGTCACCACCAGGCTGGACTTGCCCAGCGGCAGGTCCGCCGGCAGTTGCGCGTTGATTTGGCCCGGCGACACGAAGTACAGAGGCAGCAGTCGGCCGCCGGCCGAAACTGTTACTCCGTCCAAAGTCTGCGGCATCGGGCTGGCCAGGCTTTCCTTCACGTCGTCCGCCAGGTTTGCGCCGAAAATCGAGATGGCCGAACCCGGAGCCACGGTGCTGGAAGGCGTGGGGCCGGCGCCGTTCGTCACCGCGCCGTCTGGCAAGTAGGGAACCTTCGCGAACAGCGCCGTCACGGAGCGCGGCTGGTTCATCATAACCGTGCCGAACGGCGTGATGCCATTCAGGTCACCGCTCCAGTTGCGGAATTGATAGCCCGGCAAGGGGGCCAGGCTGATATTGACCAGGCTCCGGGAATCGTAGAATCCGTCCGGCGAACTCGGCTGCATCGTCCACGTGGCCGCGCCGGCGGGGTTGTTTGCCGTCGCCAGATAGTTCATCAAGTGGTAATTGGCGGTCACGGTCGTGGCGCTGGACGGGGCTGAGAGCGTCAGGTTGCCGGGTCCGGCTCCCGTCGACCATCCCTGAAGATCCTGCCGCGAATTGGCGCCCGCCGGCACGCTGGCCGGCGCGCTTACCGTCAGTGATGTGCCGACCGGCGGCTGCAAGCTGCAAGGCGTCGCGCAAGGAGTTCCATTCACGCTCACCGACACGCCGGGAAGATTGCTGTTCACCGTCAATTGTCCCAACTGCTGATAAATCGCCGTGTAGGTCGCACCCGAAGTCACGGCTACCGTCTGCGCCTCCGGCCCGCCGTTGGACCAGCCGGTGAATTTCCACAAGCGGCCTACCGTATCGGTCTGCGTCGCCGGCGCCGAGAACGTGTGGGTCGTGCCCGTAGCCCAGGCGAAGCTCCAAAAGACCCAGTTGCTCCGCCCATCCACCGTCAGATTCAGCCCGGCGGGTGAGGTGAGGAATGTGTTCAATAAGCCAGGCGTGAAGGTGGCTGTCAGGGTGACCGGTGTCGGGGATTGCGGCGCGACGTACGTATGATTGAGGGCCCCGCCGTCGCTCCACGAAGAGAACACCCAGAGATTGCCGGTAAGGTCCTTCTGTGGTGAAATCGCCGCCACGGCGTGCGAAGTGCCCCAGCCCAGGGATGCCGTGAAGGGGGTAGTGGTCGGCACAGTATCGGTCAGCAGTTGAAGTCCCGACGGCACCGATGCCAATGTGACCTGCACGGACCGCAGGAAATTGGCGACCGCAGTCAACGGCGCATTGAGCGTGACGGTATCCAGCACTCCGGAAAACACCTGGTTCGGTCCCGGAGTCCATCCGGAGAAGGTGTAGCCAGGGTTGGGCACCGCCGTGAGAACAGCCGTGGTGCCGGCGGGATTCGGGAACGGCCCGTAACCTGCCATCGGGGCTCCGTTCATCAAGATCGTCCCCGGGATTCCACCGCAGGGCACGCTGCCGCAAGTGTTGCTAACCATCACGGTGAGGGTGTATGTGATGGTGAAGTTGGCCGTATATTGCGTCACGAGGGGGCTGGCCGTCACCGCGATTGCAGGTGTGAGAATGGTATCCGGGCCAGCGGTCCAATTTTCGAAGTTATACACGGTGGGAGCTGTTGGGTATGGCTGGATCTGGGAAGCCACCACCAGCGAATGCACGGTGCCAACCGGCCAGTTGAAGGCCTGCGCGTGGCTGAAGGTCTGGCCGTCCACCATGAATAGCGTTCCATCGGGCACCGCCGAAACGGTAATCACCACCGACTGGGCGCAGGCCTGCGGCGTGAACGCCAGCCAACCAAGAACCGCTGCGGCCACCAGGATGGATTTTGCCGCACCGTTTCTGAAAATGCTGTACTGCGCGCTGGAGCGCTCCAATATTCCTGACACTTCGAGCCTCGATTCCGAGGTGAGTATACGTGTAAATGCGCAGAAATACACGGCTAACTTTGGTAATGGCAGAATTACTAGCCATTTCGATCATTGATTCACACCCGCTTTAGTCCTGTAATTCGAATAGTCGCGGGAAGACTATATTGTATGCGTGGGACAAAACTATTCCTTTCGATCGCAATAGCGCTTCTGACAGTCGGAGCCGGACAGTCAGTTGCCGCAACTTTTGGGACCGTGGTGCCAATCGGCGGCACACCTTCCGATATCGCCCTTGATGAGTCACGGGGCGTTTTGTACATCGCGGATTTTGGCTGCGCTTGCATCGACGTGATGTCGCTTGCCGACAACACCATTCAGAGCACGATCAACGTGCCCAGCCTGCCAACATCCATCGCCCTGGCGCCGAGTGGTCGGTATCTGGTGGCGGTGCACTATGGCATCAATGAGGTCACGCTGATCGACCTGGGGACCCAGGGTCAGACAACCTTGACCGTGCAGCAGCCCCTTGGAGTGACCTTCGTGAACACGTTGGGCGGCGACCAAGGCGGCCTGGCGCTGATTGTCACCAGCACGAATCTCATGGCGCTGAATCCGGAAACCGGACAAATAAACCTCCTGTCGTCGCTTACCGCGCCATCTTCGGAGATTCCGCAAGCGGGGCCGTTTTCTCCGGGACAGTTCACGGAGACCGCCATCAGTACTTCCGCTGACGGCTGGACTGCCTGGGGCGTTTGTGGCGCCGAAACCGGCACTCAGTTGATCTTCCACTATGACGCCTTCAACAGTACGTACGGGTGGGGCGGATGGGTAACATCGCCTCCGCTGCTTCCGCGGGTCAGCGTTTCCGGAGACGGCTCGCACGCCATGATCGGCTGGGTTCAGTTTAACTGGAATCTCTCCACAGTCGCGCGCTATCCGAACGCCATCGCTCCCGCCTTAAGCGACAATATTACCGGTCACGCTTGGGATGCGGTCAACAACCTGCTCTACGCGCAAATCCCCGACGCAGCCATGTCGGTTGGAGCCCCACTGGCCGGTTCCAATCAGGCGTCGCCTACGGGTCCCTCCGCCACCCACGGCGTGCCGGCACTCCTCATCATGGATGCGGACAACCTGACCTACCGGGAGCGGCTGACGCTTCAGGAGAACCTGGTTGGGCGCGCCATGTTGAACAAGGCCGCGACGGTCATGTACGCCGTTTCCGATAGCGGCGTGACGGTCCTTCCGGTCGGATCGCTCAACCAGTTCAATCGGGTCGAGCCGGGCCAGGAGGATGTGCTGATCCAGACCAACTTCTGCAATCGCGCCACCGTGAGCCAGACCTTTACCCTCGCCGATCCCGGCGGGAATCAGACCGATTTTCAGCTCTATCCGAACCCCGGCGTTCTGGTTTCGCCTTCTTCGGGCGTCACGCCGGCAACCATCACGGTAACGGCGAATCCCGCCGCGTTCGCGGGCGCGCTAGGCACCAGCGTGGTTGCGGTGTACATCACTTCGTCATCGGCCGTCAATCAGCCGCAGCCGGTGCGCGTGCTGGTCAGCAACCCGGACGAGAACCAGCGCGGCACCGTGGTGAACGTTCCGGGCGTCCTTAGCGACATTCTGCCGGACGTCGGCCGCAACCGTATATATATCCTCCGCCAGGACCGCAACAAGCTGCTGGTCTACGACGGAGCCACCAGCCAGCTCATCACCACCCTGCGCACCATGACCACGCCCACCGGAATGGCAATGACTCAAGACCAGACGGACTTGTTAGTTGCCAACAGCGATTCCCAACTGGTGAGCGTGTTCGACCTGGACACGCTGCAGCCGGTGCCTCCCATCACGCTGCCCGGAAGCGATTTCGGCCGCTCCATCGCGGTTGCCAATAACGTGATCCTGGCTATGACGCGAGACGAATCCCAGTTTGTGGGCGACGTGGTCGCGCTCGATATGATCCGCCGGGTCGGTACTTCGATGCCAACTCTGGGGCCGTGGAAAAATGACGATGGATCGATTTCGGAACTGTCGGTGCTGACTGCCTCGCCTAACGGGGCCAACATTCTGATGGCGGGGCCCGATGGTCATGTCTGGCTCTACTCCGCAGCGGCCGGAAATTTTGTCGCTTCGCGCCAGGACTACCCGGCTTTGTCCGGTTCGTACGGCGCCTCCAGCTACGGAAATTATGTGGTTGGGAGCGCCTTCCTGAACTCGTCGCTGGTGCCGATGGGAGCCTTCAATACTGCCGGCGGCAATCCCTCCGGTTTCGCCTTCATCGATCAGAACAACACCGCCAGCGGTTACCTGACCACCGCGCCCAGCGCGATCAGCCCGGGCACGATTCAGTTATTCCCGTCCCTCACATCTACTGGCGAAACCCCTATCCCTATCGTGGAAGCGCCGGTGTTCCCCAGTAATGGTAGCGCACCGACCGCGGGTTCCAGCAGCAGCAGCTCTGGCTCTAGCTCCGGTTCGGGTTCCACAACCACCGTTACGATTTCTGCCACCGCCGATGGCACCCTCTCCAACAACGGCTCCGGAGTCAACGCTGTGAGTCAACAGAGTAGTTTCAGCCGGAGCGTGGCTCCGCTGCCCACCTCCAGCCAGATCGCGGTGCTGAGCACTTCCGGCTTCACCGTCCTGAGCCAGAACTACGCAGCCTCCCCGGTGCCGCCAGTGATCAGCAAACTGGTAAATGCCGCCGATGGCACGCAGCCGGTTGCGCCGGGCGGTTTGATCAGCGTCTACGGGACCGGGATGAGCCCGGTCAGCGTAGCCACCTCTCAGATCCCGCTGCCGACGGCGCTCGGCCAGTCCTGTCTGAGCGTGAACGGCACACCGGTGCCGCTGCTGTTCGTTTCGCCGACGCAAATCAACGCGCAGTTGCCCAACAATGTCGCCGGCCCATCCACCGTCAACATTCACACGCCGGCCGGCGTCAGCAACGGTTTCAACTTCTCAGTGCAGGCCACCGCGCCGAGCGTGTTTCTGTCCGGTACCGCCGGACCGCTTACGGGCCTCGCGACCATCGTTCGCGCCGCCAATAACCAGCTCGTCACCCCCACCAATCCGATTCGTCCGGGAGACACGCTGGTGATTTATCTGACCGGTTTGGGACTCACTTCTCCCGTGGTGGTGGCAGGCCAACCCTCGCCCACCAGCCCGCTGGCCTGGGCAACCCTTGGCACCAACGTGACTCTGGGTGGCTCAGCACTGACGATTCAGTACGCCGGCCGGGTACCGGGCGAGGTCGGCGTCGACCAGATCAATGCTGTCGTTCCCAGCAGCGTCACCCCGGGCATGAGTGTGCCACTGGTGATCGGACAGAGCAACTCCAACACCACCCTCAACGTGCGGGTAGTCAACTAGTCTTCTCCGGGAGAAGGATATGAAAACGATTGGAAAGACGTTCCTGTTTCTCGCTCTCGGCCTCTGCGCCTTCGCCCAGCAATGGGAGGTGGGAGGCATCGGCGGCGTAGGCTTCCTGAACAACGTCAACGTGAGCGGCGCCGCCGGGTCGGCCAAAGCCGGGTTCGCCCCGGGCGTAACCGCCGGCGCGTTCCTCGGGCAGAACCTCAACGCGCATTGGAGTGGCGAAATCCGCTATGAGTTCTTCGACAGCAGCCTCAAGCTTTCCGGCGCCGGCACTTCGGCCTCATTCAGCGGCATCGCTCACGCCGTCCACTACGACCTGATCTATCACACCAACCGGAAGCAGTCGCCGGTGCAATTCTTTGCGGCGATCGGCGGCGGTTTGAAGATATTCGATGGTACTGGCACACAGGAGGCCTACCAGCCTCTCATGCAGTTCGGATACTTCACCCAGACGCACCAGCTCAAGCCGATGATCAGCGTTGGCGGCGGCATCACCTACAAGGTGAGTGACCGCGTCTACCTTCGCACCGAAATACGCGACTTCATTTCCCCGTTCCCCACCGCCGTAATAGCGCCGCCTCCGGGCGTCAGCTATGGCAGCATCTTGCAGAATCTGGTTCCCATGGTGGGCATCACCTACGTTTTTTGACGGCTCCTCCTGTCGGGTCGAAATGTCTCCTCACCGGGTCGCGGTTCGCCGCGACCCGTTTTTTGTGCCAGGGAGCACGTAGGACAGACCATCGCCTTTGGTGTCTGTCATGCCCGCGCAGAAGCGGCCTCCTGATAGACGACAAGAACCGATCGTCTGTCGCACCCTTAGAGGTGGTACAGCATCAGGTACACCACCACACCCGTCACACTCACGTATAGCCAGATGGGGAGAGTCCAGCGCGCGATGCGACGGTGCGGGTCATAGCGCGCGGCCAGGCCGCGACGCAGCGTGATGATCGCCAGCACCGGCACCGTGGCGGCGAGCACCGTGTGCGTGCCGAGTATGCTCAGATAGACCGCGCGCAGCGGCCCGGTCCTCTGAAACCGCACACTCCCGACTTGCAGGTGATAGACCACGTAGCAGACCAGAAACAGGCAGGAGACGACGAACGCCGCCGTCATCACCCGGCGATGGGTATCTCTTTGCTTGCGCCGGATCAGCAGGTAACCCCATACCAGCAGAATCGCCGCACTGGCATTCAAAAAAGCGTTAATCGAAGGCAGGATTTCAGTCATGGTCTTCGTGGGGCAGACCCCCTGGTCTGCGGCCGACGCCCTCGTCGGCCTCTTCTGGTCTGCCGCACACTAACATTGTCTACCCGCCTCCGAAACGAGGGCGTTCCGCGCCGACCAGGGGGTCTGCCCCACAATTCTCATGCGCTGCTGCGCGTGCTCCTTTGCGCTGCCAGAATCCCCGAGGCCGCCAGCAGCACCAACCCGAACACCAGCGTCACCACCAGGCTTTCCACCGCACCCGGTTGCGCATTCGGCAGCGCCAGCGTGTGGTTCAGCAGCGCGATCGAATACGTCAGCGGGTTGACCCACATCAGCGCCCGCACCCAACCGTGCGCGGTGGCCATGGGGAACAGCGATCCCGAGACCATCCACATCGGCACCAGCAGCAGGTTCATAATGGCGTGGAACCCGGCCGTGGATTCCATCCTCCAGGCAATCACGAATCCCAGCCCCGTGAGCGTAAATGAAATCAGCAGAATCGCCAAGGCCACCGGAACCAGCTCCAGCACCCCGATGCGCACGCCCGCCAAAGGCGCGAAGCACAGGAAGATCATGCCTTGAACCCACGCCAGCGTAGCCGACCCCAAGATCTTGCCCAGCACCAGGCTGGTGCGCGGCGCGGGCGATACCATCATCGAGAGCAGAAATCCCTCGCGCCGGTCTTCGATGATGGAAATAGTCGAAAAGATGGCCGAGAACATCACCGTCAGCACCAGGGCGCCCGAGTAATAGCGCGCCAGGTCGTTCGATCCGGAGCCGATCAACAACCAGAACACCAGCGGCGAAGCCACCACCCCCAGCACGCGGCTCTTCTGGCGCCAGAAGCGCACCAACTCGCGCTGCCACAGCGTGGCGGCAGGCAGAACGAAGCTATTCAATCTGCGCTCCCGTTTCGCGGACGAAGACGTCCTCGAGCGTCGGCTTGTGCAGGCCCACCGATTGGATGGCGCCGGGAAATGCCTCCACCACTTCGGCGATGAAGCGATGGCCGTTTTCAATTTCGACGCGCACCTGCCCGTCCACCTGGCCGGCGCGCAATCCGAAGCGCTGCTCGATCGCAATTGCCAGCGCCTTCGCGTCCTCCGCCTCCAGCACCACCACGTCGCCGCCGATGCGCGACCGCAGCGCTTGCGGGCTGCCCTCGGTCACAATCTGCCCCTGGTGCAGCAGCACCAGCCGGTTGCAGCGGTCGGCCTCTTCCAGAACGTGGGTGGTGAGCAGAATCGTCACTCCCTCTTGATCGCGCAGCCGCTCGACGTGGCGCGTCAGGTCGCGCCGCGCCGCGGGATCCAGGCCGGTCGACGCCTCGTCCATCAGCAGCACCGGCGGCCGGTGCAGCAGCGCCTTGGCGATCTCGACGCGCCGGCGCAGCCCGCCCGAGAGCGTTTCCACCACGTCCTTGCGACGGTCTTCTATTCCCAGTTGCGCCATGGCGTGTTCCATGCGCTCCCGCAACAGCGCGCCCGAGAGCCCGTGCAAATGGCCCTGCGCGCGCAGATTCTCTTCCACCGTCAGCGCCTTGTCGAGGCTCTGCGTCTGGAACACCACACCCACCTGGCGCCGCACCGCCGCCCGGTCACGCACCACATCGCAGCCGCCGATTACCGCGCGCCCTTCGCTTGGCGCCATCATCGTCGAGAGGATACGAAAAAGGGTGGACTTGCCGCCGCCGTTTGGCCCCAGCAGGCCGAAGATTTCGCCTCGGGCCACTTCGAAGCTGACATTGCGAAGGGCCGTGCGCTCGCCGTATCGATGCGTCAGGTTCTCAACTTGAATCACAGGCCAGGCCTGTCGAGAAGCATCAGCCCGTAAAGGAACGGCAAGTACACCACCGACGTGAGTAGAACGCCGCGCGCGTGCGCCAAAGTGCGATCGCGAGCCACCCGCACGCCCGCGTACAGGAACCACAAACCGAGCAGCAACGCCCCCGCCAGGTAAATGCGCCCCGACATTCCCAGCATACCCGGAACCAGGCTGACCGGGATCAGCGCCAGGCCGAAGAGCACGATCTGCCGCGCCGTCGACCGGCCGTCCGGTTCCACCACCGGCAGCATCCGTATCCCGGCGCGCGCGTAATCCTCTTTATACATCCAGGCGATCGAATAGAAGTGGGGAAACTGCCAGAGGAAGAGGATGGCGAAGAGCACCCAGGAATCCGCCGTCAGCCGGCCCGCTGCGGCCGCATATCCGATCACCGGAGGCATTGCGCCTGGGATGGCGCCGATGGTGGTGGACCACCAGGTGCGCTGCTTGAGCGGCGTATAGAGAAACAGGTAGCTGGCCAGCGTGAACGCGCCGATCCATGCCGCCAGCGGATTCACTCCCAGCCACAAATCGGCAAAGCCGGCCACCGAAAGCGCCGCTCCGAAAGCCAGTGCCGGCCCTGCGGCGAGCCGTCCCGAAGGCAACGGCCGGTCCGCCGTCCGCCGCATCTTGCGATCGGCCTCTCGTTCCAGCCACTGGTTGAGCGCAGCCGTGCCGGAAGCGATCAGCCCCGTCCCCAGCATGGTGTTGAGCAACCGCAGAACGCCGACGTGCCGAAGGAACTCGCTCCAACCGGCCGTGCCCGCCAGTCCAAAAAAGTAGCCGATTCCCGTGCTCATCAGAATCAGCCACGTGATCCGCGGCTTGGTCAGCTCAATGTAATCGCGCATGTGTGGGATCTGTGGCCGCCCGCCTCGATTGCCGGGCCTCCCTATGAGATGCATCCGCGGTGGAGCAAGCTTCCCAAAACCCACTCCCAATTCGCCCTCCGTCGACATCATCCGTTCAGCCGGCTATCCTCGTGCCGCTCATGTTGAAGTTCCCAACACCGATGGCGCGCCCCAGAGATCGCCGGTCGACCTTCCATTGTAGTCGTTTCAGGCCAGTGGCGCAGGCTGTCTAGCCTGCTGAGCCGAGAGTCGTCTCGGCTTTTCTTCTCAGGCGGCAGTGCCCGGCGGCGACGACCGCTACCCTGGGGCGCAGACGCCGTCGAGTGGAGACTCGACGCTGCACGCATGAGTGCGTGCGCCACGGCGCCAGCCTGATTCGCCGGTCTACCGCGCGGCCCTGGGCCCCTCCAGGCTCGCCACTAAATGCGTGTGATTGTACTTGCGCGCCAGGTCGAGAGCCGTCAGGCCTTCTTTGGTGCGCGCGCCGGCCTGTGCGCCGGACTTGAGCAGCAGTTCGATCATCGCCGGATCGCCGTAGTCGATGGAAGCCGCATAGCGCAGGGGAGTCATGCCTTTCTTGTCGACATGATTGTCTGCGCCGCGCTGGATCAGTGAGCGCGCGATATCAAGCCGGTTCGAAATCGCCGCCCAGGAAAGGCCGGTGATGCCATCGTCGTCGGCTTCATCGACCAGCGCCCCGGCGTCCAGTTCCGGGCTCTCCGTCTCTGGAGTCCCGGCATCTGCGTCAGTATACTCCAACCCCCTAATTCCTGGTCCTCAGAACTTGCAACCGGCCGGCCTCAGTTCGCGCGGCTTCTCAGGTGGTGCGCCGCACGTGGCAACCTGGCGAGTTGCGGCTTGCCTGGCTATGGGGTAGCCTTCGGAGGAAGGGAAGGCAGGAGGAATGGCAGACAACAAAACCAAGCCCACCAAACTAAGTGCCGCGGCGTTTATCGATGCGCTCACCGACGAGACCCGGCGCGCGGACGCCAAGGCTCTCCTCAGGTTGATGCAGGGTGCGACCGGCGAAAAGCCGGCGATGTGGGGGCCCTCGATCATCGGCTTCGGCAGCTGCCACTATACGTACGAGAGCGGGCGCGAGGGCGATATGCCGCTGACCGGTTTCTCGCCGCGCAAGCCCGCAACCGTCCTCTACGGCCTGATGGGGTCCGGCGAGTCTGAGGCGTTACTCGCCAAACTCGGCAAGCCCACCACCGGCAAGGGCTGTCTCTACATCAAGAAGCTCGCCGATGTGGACCAAAAGGTGTTGGAGACGCTGATCGTCAAGTCCGTCGCCGCCAAGCGAGCGCGGCATGCAGCCAAGTGAATTGCGTTCGAGCAGACGGCGAGCCGATTGCTGTGATACCCCCCGATTTTTTTCAGCCTGAACTTGGCAGGCGGAAGCGCCTGCCCCACCCACCCGCAACTCTTTCGCTAGCAAAGTGGGGCAGACGCTTTCGTCTGCCAACCCGGTAGTTTCGCCGACTATTTCAGGGTTACGCGTATCACGGGTTACGCGCGCCGCTTTTCATAACCACGGATTCACCGTCGGAACACCGGTGCCGGAAACGTCCGAGCTATTCCTGGTGACCAGCGTGAGGTTGTGATGGAGTGCGGTCGCTGCGAGAAGGCCGTCGACAACGGGAACCACCTTGCCTTTCGCCGCCGCAATCGCGGAGAGCGTGCCCCATCGGTCTGCGATTGCTGCGTCGATCGGTAAAATCCGGTCTTGAAAGCGCAAGGGAAGATCCACTTGCAGCCATGATTCCAGCCGTCCCCGGCGCCGCCCTGCGCGCAGACGTTGAACGCCGTTTCTGATCTCGCCCAGCGTCAGCACGCTCAGAAACAGGATCGATTCGTCCGCCTCTCCGACCCAGCGGAGCACTTTATCATCCGGCTTGGGTTTAACCAGTTCGGAGATGACGTTGGTATCCAGCAGGAAGCCCGTCACAGCTTAATAGCTCTGCCAAGATCGCGCGGCCGATCCAGTCGAATACCCGAACCAGCCAGCGGCGACTCCGCGAAGAACTGGGCCAGGCTCCCCTGGCGCGCTTTGGACCTCGAAAGCCGTTCGTATTCCTCGGCCGTAACCACTACCACAGCCGTTCTGCCGTGCTTGGTCACCCGCTGCGGCCCGGATTCCCGAGCCAGACGGAACAATTCGCTAAACCGCGCTTTCGCCTCCTGCAGTTGCCAAACCTTCCGACCCGGACGCTTCGGAATCATGGCTCGCCGGGGAGAGCGTTTCTGTGGTCTGTTCATCACGCCGCCGCTTCTGACTAGTCTAGTCAGAACGATTATAGCAGTTTAGGATTTCTCCAGGCGACACCTCGGCAAGCCGCCGCCCAGAAATAACTTCGCGTTTGCCGCCGTGGCGCACGCACTCGTGCGTGCCGCGTCGAGACTCTTCTCGACGCCTCTTCGCTTAGATGCACCGCGCGTCGGCACGAGTGCCGACGCGGCACGCAGCAGTGCGTGCGCTACATCTGCCCATCGAGTCAATGCGAGCTTGTTCTTGCGTTGGCGCCTATTTCCTTCGCACCAACACCTCCACGCCTCCCACTACAGTCCGCCCAGGCATCGGCACTCCCAAAACCTCCTCATAACTGCTGTTAGTCAGATTGGACACCTGCAAGAACGGATGAACGGCACCGGCTGCATACGCGGCATAAACATCCCAAAGAGCGTAGGGGGAAAGACCGCGGCGATTCAGCGCGCCTACGCGGCTGCGCAGCATCCAGCGGTCGCCGAACATGGCTTGCCACGCGGCCACGCCGGAATCGGTTGGGTAATTGAAGCTGTACTTGGTGTAAGTGCCGGGGATAGTGTCCTGCGTGCCAAGCATCCAGTCGTAGTGCAGGTCGAGCGTTTGCGCGCGCGTGATTGCGAAGTGCACCCCGCTCTCGACGCCCGTGAATCGCAGTTGGTCGATGTTCAACGCCTGCCAGGGTGCGTCGACGTCGGTGCGGTAATAATCGATGCCGTCGTGCACGCGGCGGTTGAATACGGTCAGCTCGCCGCGCACGCGCGAACTGGGCAGCCAGTCGAGGCCGGCTTCGTAGGTCCAGGCGCTCTCCGGCCGCAGGTTGGGATTGCCGAAGTCGCTGGGGTCGGAATAATAGAGTTCGGTGTAACTGGGCACGCGAAAAGCGCGGCTTACCGACCCGCGGATTTTGAATCGCGGGTTGACCCAGGCGCCGCCGGCGAGGGTGGGGCTGAGCGTGGCTGAAAGGTTGCGCCAGATTTCCTCCCGCGCCGCCACGGAAAGCGAAAACCGCCGCAGCGCGCGGAAGTCCACCGCTGCATAGGCCGCTGCGCGGCTGCGCGCGTGCGTTCCCAAATTGTTGCTCACGATGGATTCGTGGAGGCCTTCTACTCCATAAGAAATGGTGATCGCACGCCCCGGCGTTTCCCTGCGTCGCAACGCGCCCTGGTAGCTTTCATCGGCGTGATGGTTGGTGTAGATTTCGGGCTGATCGCGGAACAGCACGAACAGATCGCTATGCCGGCGCCAGGCGAAGCTCACTTCGGTCTTCTTGCCCAATGCCTGCCGCCAGCCGATCCACCAGGTCTTGGTGTCCTCCCAGGAAGGGTACGGGCCATAGAACTGGTTGGCGCCGAACGGGTGGTCCATGTAAGCCAGCGTCAGATCGCTCGCGCCCCAGCCGGCGATGAGGTGCGTGCTCGATGCGAAATTCAGGTTGCGGTAGTCGCGGTCCGGCATGAAGCCGGTGGAGAAATCGCGCGCGAAGCTGAGCTGCTCCGAGACCGGCCCGAACGTCTCCGCCACCGACGCCCGCTGCTGGTTGATGCCGTCGTTGCCCACTGCGGTGCGCAGCCGCAGTTCCATATCCTCGGGCGGTGCGGTGATGATGTTGATCACGCCGCCGACCGCGTCCGAGCCGTACAGCGTGGACCCCGAGCCGCGCAGCACTTCCACCTGCTGGATGGTATCGAGCGGTACCGGGATATCCATATCGTGGTGGCCGGATTGCGCGTCGCTCAACCGCTGGCCGTCGAGCAGCACCAGCGTCTGCGCGTACGTGCCGCCGCGTATCGAAAGGTCGGTCTGCACGCCATTGGGCGCGCGTTCCTCGAGGTCGAGCGCTGGGTCGGTACGCAGCAGGTCGACCAGCGCGTTGAGCACCAGGCCGCTGGTGCGCGCCGGCAGCAGCGTAATCGCGCGGTCCATCTCATCGAGGGAAAGCGGCTCGAACGTGCCCGTCACCACCACGGTTTCATGCTGGGCCGCAGGCGCCTGCTGAGCCGCCGGTTGCGGCGCATCAGGCTGCTGCGCAACAACGGGGAAAGTCAGGAAAAACAGCGAAAGAAAGGAGGAACGCAATTACTCATTGTATCTAGAGAGACCGGCTCCTTTTGCCTTGTGTGGTGCCCTCCGCGATTATGGCCGACCGCTCCTGTGGTCGCGATTCTGAAACGAATCGGAGCCGCGACCACAGGGAGCGGTCGGCACCGGCACGCCGGTCCGTCATCGAAACACCATGTTGCCCGGCTCCACTCCGCGCGCGGCGCACCATTCCAGGTACAAGCGGCCATAGCTGGCGGTGATGTAATCCTGCTCGCGAAAGCCCAGGCGCCGGGCCATGCGGTCAATCCACCGCGGGCTGCCCTCCAGCTCCAGGTAGACGCCGATCGGCGTCTCATCCAGAGTCGCCAGGCCGGTTGCACCGGGAAGCCGGAATTCGGTGCGGTACTTTTCGTAGCGGAACGCCGGCTGGTAGCCGAGGCGCTGGAGAATCAGTCCGCACGTGGCGGCGCTCGACAAAGTGACCTCCAGCTCCTCGCGCGTCTTGTGCTTGGCCGCGATCGGACGGCCTTTGAAGGTGAATGTGTCCGCGCCCGGAGTTTCGCGCAGGCGCAGTAGCAGGTTCGCCTGCCGCAAGCCGCGGTCCGCCGTGTCGAAGACTGTGTTGGCTTCGAAGACGCGGCGGCGCGTTATGCGAAATCCCGCACTGCGCAGCAAGCGCCGCGCCGCCGCCACACCCGGCGCCGCCAGCTTGATCTCGGTTTCGTTGTTTCCGCGGAGCATCTTATCGGTTGCAGCCGGGTTCAATCGCCGCGGTGGTTGTCCAGAAAATCGCGGTCCACCGGCTTTCGGCCGCGAAACCCTTCATCCACGCCGTGCCAGAAGCTGATACCCGCCTCGCCCAGCCGCCAGCACAGGTACACTTCATCGCCATGGAGCAGGGTAGGGAAGTCCACCAGTCCTGTGTCCAGGTCTTTGATTACGCAACCCATGCCCTGCACCTGCTCGACGGCGGTGCGCAGGTGCGAGGCGGCAGTTTCGCCACGCGTCCGAACCGCGCTGACGCGGCTGCGGTCCAGGTTGACTCCGCCCATCATGGCCACGCGTTCGCGATAATCGGCGAGCTCGCCTTGCGCCTGCTCGAGATCGCTCTTGAGGTCGATCGCGCTCCGCAGCAACGGCTCCACCCGGGAAAGCAGTTTCTCGGCTTCGGTCAAAGTGAAGCGCTTCGACATAATCTCAGATGCCGGAAACCTGGACCGACATGGTACGGCTGCGCGGGCCGTCGAATTCCGCCAGGATGATGCTCTGCCAGGTGCCCAGCAGCACGGCCGAATTGCGCACCTGCAGGCATAGGGCCTGGCCCAGCAGCATGCCGCGCAGATGCGAATCGGCGTTCTGGCGCTCGCAGTCGCTGTACTGCGGGTCGTTATGCCGCCAGTTGCCCTCGCGCCGAACCAACTCTTCCAGGATCGCGCGCACATCGGCCAGCAGCGCATCCTGCCACTCGTTGAGGAAGACGGCGGTCGTGGTGTGCAGCGATTGCAGGTGCACGATGCCATCGCGAATGCCGCTCTTCCGCACGATGTCGTTAATCCGGTCGGTGATGTTGATCAGTTGCAGGCGGTCGCTGGTGATCCAGTCCACCACGCGGTGGAAGATTTTGAACGGCGACGACGGCGCAGCCGGCGGAACTTCCGCCGCCGTTTCCGCGATTGCCTCGTTGTGAGAATTCATGGACGTCTCCACGCCCCCCTTTTACGGCCTGAGATGCGCCGCCGCGTATCCGGTGACAAAAAGGCGGCGGCGGTTTTTCTTCAGTATAGCGCTGGGGGAGAGGGAACCTGGAGGACGGCGCCCAGCCGTAGCGCCTTACTGAGTGATCGGCGAGCAGCACGGAGTCTGCACGGGCTTCGGCTCCATCAACTCCGCCCGCGTCAGATTGGGATCGTAGAGATTCAACTGCCACTTCCCATCGCGCCCGATCTTCGGTTGCTGCCCGTGCAGGTCCACGCCGCGCGCGGTCAGCTTCTCCTGTGCCTGCGCCACGCTCGGCACGCCCAGCGCCAGATGGTGCATCACACCCAGCGTGCGCGGCGTCGGATGGTTGACGTTCAGCATGTATTCCAGCCAGTCCGTGCCGTCGGGCACCGTCATATCCACCCAGTCCGTGCGGTCGTCCGTCATGCCGCCATGCCAGGTCTGATGGAAGCCAAGGATGTCTTTATAAAACCGGTCTGCGGCGTCGCGATCCTTCACCGTCACGCCCACGTGAATGATGCGCTCGGAAATCCGCGTCGCCGGCAGATACTTGCCGAAATTGCGGCTGATCGGCGATCCGGGAACATACTCCATGAACTCCACGTTGTGGCCGTCCGGATCCTTTACGGTGAAGCTGTAATTCCCGTCGGCGCCGAGCTTGAGCGAATCCGGAACCGCCACCCCGCGTGACGCCAGGTAGTCCCGCAGTTTGCGGGCATCGGTGGTTTCAAAACAGATGTGGGAGAGACGGTCTTCGGCCGGGTCTTTCAACTCCGGAAAAATCTGAATGTACTGATGGTCGTTTACTTTGAAATAGGTCAGCAGTAGCCCGCCTGTCGGCTTGTCGAGCGAGAATGGCTCTGCAAAACCGAGATCGCGGCCGTAGAAGTTCCGGGCCGCGGCCAAATCGTCAGTCTTCAGCGCGATGTGGCCCACGCCAACGATCGGCGGACGTGCCACTGTCGCGGTCTGTGCGTTCGCCGCAGCCGCCCAGAAAGTCAGCGCCAAAAAAGGCAACACGATACGGAGTCTCATAGGCACCAGTGTAATATCACGGTAGGGCACGCTTTAGAGGCTGCTGAAAAAGTAAGCTCCGGATAAGTCCGGGGCACTGCGGAGGGGCTTCAGGGGTTGTC
>Ga0209415_10001632_pt1 | contig 42785 bp, 39 predicted proteins | sample PeaSoiSIISIP2007_FD_187696 | JGI IMG/M metagenome (GOLD analysis project Ga0209415, IMG submission 187696) | Peat soil microbial communities from Weissenstadt, Germany - SII-SIP-2007 (SPAdes) (version 2) | ecosystem: Environmental > Terrestrial > Soil > Wetlands > Peat | place: Germany...
GGGCCCGTAGCTCAGTCGGTAGAGCAGGCGGCTCTTAACCGCAAGGTCAGGGGTTCGAATCCCCTCGGGCCCGTCGACAAGACCGCATCTTACCTCCGGCGTTCGAAACTACCCCCGATTGGCCCTACGGGCGGCCCGTGGAAAGATCGTCGACCGACGATGGAGACGCAGGCGCGGGGAGGTCTCTTGTTTTCCGTCGGCGTTGCAGGGCGATTCCTACGGCCATGGCCGCCAGCACGATGGCCGCCGTCGTCCCTCCAAGAACCAGCGGCCATTCTACTGCTGAGACCGCCGATTGAACGACGGATAAGCGGACCACGTTAGTGGCGCGATTCCCGGCCTGGTCGTGGACGGAGACCGAGATATTGTAAGTGCCAACTTGGGTCGGGGTACAGGTTAGGGAGGAAGCGTCTGCCGAGCTGCAGCCTGGAGGTAGGCCACCGTAATTGTACGTGAGCGTCCCGTAGCCCCCCTCGGGTTTCACCGTCAGAGTGAACTGCTGGTTGACGGGGGTCTGCGATGGGCTCACCACGGTAAAGTCGAAGACTACGAGCAGGGGGACCGACGCGTTCACGGTGACCCCGTAGTGATCGGTCACGACCACGGTAAGATTGTACGACCCGGCTTGCGTCGGAAGGCAGCCGATGAGGGAACTGTTAATCGAGACGCATCCCGGAGGGAGGCCCTGATAGGCGTAGGAATAGGGACTCACACCTCCCAAGACGCTGGCATTAATCGCAATCGTTTGACCGAGAGCGGGAGTCGAGTTGGATACCGTCAATACGACGACCAGGGCCGGGGCGATTGACATCGGCACCGTGCTCGCGACCGAACCACCCTCCGAATCGTTGACCCAAATCCTCGCGAGGAAGGAGCCGGCGACGGTGTACGAGTGGGTGGGATTCTGGGCGGAGGAGGACCCCCCATCACCGAAGTGCCACGAGTATGAGTACCGGCCGGCGCCCCCCGTTACCGTAGCAAGAAAGTCCACCGACGCTCCGGCGTCGGTCGGATCGGGACTCGCAGTTGCGGAGACCGAAAGGGCGGCCGCGACGGTGAGGGTCGTGGTCGCGCTGACGCTGTGCCCCCGGCTGTCGTTCACGTAGACCCGAATGGAAAAGACGCCCGAGGAACTCGGCGTGCAGACCAGAGTCGTGCGGTTGACATTTGGGCACCCGGAAGGGAGGCCGCTGTAGGAGTAGGTCAACCCGCTCACAGCGGGAAGGGCGACCACGGTGATGGTCGAACTGAAATTGGTGGGCGAGTCGATTTCCACGGTGGACGGGTCCGCCGTGATCGAGGAGATGACCACGTACGAGACATTCAGCACAGTCGTCGTCGACGCACTCTCCACCGAGCTGTCATTAGCATACACCCGGACGGTGACGGCTCCGGCAACCGTAGGAGTACATGCCAGACTGGAGGTGTTGAGGCTGGAGCATCCGCTCGGCAGACCGGTATACGTGTACGTTAGGTTCGCCCGGGCCCCGGTAATGTTCACTAAGAACGACGTGGTCGAGCTCACCGTGACGGTAGGCGGGCTCGCCACAAACGAAGCGATGGCGTACCGGTTCACCGTCAGCCTCACCGTGGCGTTGGTACTGTTCCCTGCGGTATCGTTCACGAATACCCGGACAATGAACGAACCGACCCTGGTCGCGGTGCACGGGAGGTGAGAGAGGTTGGCGCTGTGGCACCCCGTGGGAAGACCCGAGTACGCATAGGATGCCGACCCCACGATGTTCTCCACCTGGACGTTGAAAGCGGTGGATGAACCGAGCACCACCGATTCGGGAGTTGCGGTGAACGAGACAATAGCGGGCGAGGGTCCATCTATCACCGTGATGTTGTTGTCATTCGGGATGGTTACGTAGAGACTCCCGGTATCAGAATCGACGGCAATGGCGGCCGGGAGCTCTCCGACCCCAAGGGTGGCCACCACCGAATCATCGGAAGGATCGACCACCGTTAGGTTCCAGTCGCCCAACCAGTACAGCATGCCGGTTGCAGTGTCATACACCGCCCCTGGGCCCCAGTACGGTACAGGAATGGACCGGGGGAGAAGGGTGTTGGTCGAGCCATTGATAATCGATAAGTTTCCGTTCGGCCAGTCCTGGTCCAAGCCGGCGCTAAATGCGTAGATCAACCCGTTCTCGGGGTCAAGTGCCATCGCTCCGGCCGAGGGCTGGAGTTGGATACCCTGGCCGATGAAGAGGCCCGGCCCGCTGATGATAGGAGACGATCCGTTGATAACGAGAACGAGAACGTGTTGGACTGGGGTCGAGTTGAACGTCTCGACGTAAATGTCATGGTTCAGGGTATCGTAGAAAAGGTACGGGGACGAAGCGGCGTACCCGACCTCGATCGAGCCGACTAAGTTGCCCGAGCTGCCGTTGATGACCGCGACATAATCCCCCGTGAGCCGGACGTATACAAACCCGTTCGCGCCGTCCCAGGCGATGCCCACGGGTGAGTCGTAGGCGCCGGAGCCGAGGGAGATGGTTCGGGAAACAGAGTCGGTCGAGCCATTGATCACGCTGATGCTATCGCTTACACTATTGGTGACGAAGATGTCCCCGTCGGCCGCGTCGTAGGCCATGTTGGTCCAAACCGGGTAGGACGAGCCCACCGTGATGTCCGGGTCGACCACTTGGCCCGTAGTTGCATTGATCACGGCCACCCCGCTGTCCCCGGTGCTCACGTAGAGGTTGCCGTTCCCGCTATCGTAGGCAATCCCTCCCGGGCTCGCGAGCGGGATGCTGCCATGGGTGGTCGGGGGCATGAGGTCACAGATAATCGAGACGTTGGCCGAGCCCTGATTCGCAACGTAGAGGCAACCATTCCCGGTGTCGTAGGCCAAGGCGGACGGATCCTGGCCTACCCCGAGCGCCGGCCGGATCGGCGCGTAACTCGCTCCGTCGATTACCGAAACGTTATTCGACCCGCCGTTAGCGACATACACCCGCCCGTCAGCCGGGTCGTAGACCACAGCGTCGGGAGCGGACCCGACGGCAACGTTCGCCAGGGTCCGAGCGGTCTGGTTCCCGCTCGTGGTGTTGACGCGTACGACCGAAACGTTATCGCTGCCCTCATTAGCGACCCACAGGGTGGCGGGGAATCCGGGGAATGGGCCCGCATACCGAATAGCCAGTGCGCTGGGACCGGATCCGACCGGAATCGAGCTTGCGTTGGCCGTATTGTTGACCTCGTAGATCGGGGTGAGGTTGGTGCCTCCGGCATTCACCACAAACGCCTGTCCCGAAGCCGTCCCTATGACCGCACCGGGGCTGAGCCCCACTCCGATATTGGCTATGGTATCATTGGTCTCGGAATCAATCGCCGTGACGTTGTTCGACGCGGCATTGGCAACATAGATGGTCGGGTAGAGGACGCTCGAGGTGATCCCGTCGGGATCCGTCCCTACCGCGATGGAATCCACGACCTTCAGCGTCGCGACGTCAATCACCGAGACATTGTCTGAGAGTTCATTCGTGACGTAGACATACCCGCTGAAGTTCAGGATCGCGCTGGGGTCGGAGCCCACGGGGATGGAGCCCACGACCGTGTCAAGCGTGTCGTTGATGACAGAAATATTGTCCGACCCGGAATTCGCGACGAACACCTCCCCTTCCGATCCCACATACGTGATCGCGGAAGGATCGATTCCAACGGGCAGGCTTTGTGCCGCTCCCAATCCACCAGGTTCCCCGGCTGAGGTCGTTACTTCGGAGGCTACCGGAGAGAGTATAGACGGGGTAGCTACGACCACCAGTGACAAGGGGAGCACCATCACGAGGGCCGCCAGGATAGGCCCGCACCAGGCTCGGGCCGGACGGTGGTTAGAGCGCATGGTAGGCCATGCAGGGCGTGGCTCCCCATATGTGTGTGCGGGTGAGGTTTACTTCGAGTGCCGGGGTCGACCGTGAGCTCCCTATCGGCGACATGGCGGGCCGATTACCCAGCGTTCAGGCCCTTCGCGCTCGACCGGGAGTGTCGTTTCGAGGTTCATACCCATTTGCACGCTAACCCCCCCGGGCTCGACGACCCGCAGTGACGAGTTCTCTCGGGGCGATCCCCTTGGAGCCGAGTAGACAGTTTCATCCCGCGGAACGCCCTGACCGGATTCCGGCGAGGTACGAATGACGCCCTCTTCGACGACCCAGGGTAGAGCGAAGTCGTCTCCCTCGAAGATCCGGCCCGGGGCCGACGGAATGAAGGTCGTCGTGACCAAGAATGGGCCGTACGTCGTGTCGGGAAACGTCCCCCTCGCCGTCCAGGTGATCCGACCGAACGTGGAGGGGCTCTCTTGGGACTGGGATGAGACCCGGAAGCTCGAGGGGGGGGCGAAGTACGAGCTATGCCGCTGCGGGCACTCGAAGAACAAGCCGTTCTGCGACGGCTCGCATGCTCGGGTCCACTTCGACGGGACCGAGACGGCCACCCGCCAGCCGTATGCCCGGCAGGCGGAGACGGTCGACGGACCCACGCTCGTACTGGAGGACGCCGAGGCGCTGTGTGCCTTCGCCCGCTTCTGCGACCCGGGCGGGAAGATCTGGAACCTCCTGGGACGATCCGACGATCCCGCGGTCCGCCAACTCGCGATCCGAGAGGGGATGAGCTGCCCTTCCGGACGGCTCGTGCTCCACGACAAGCGAACGCACCAGACCCTCGAGCCCGACGTGCCCGCGTCCATCGGGATCGTCGAGGACCCGGCGCTGGGCGTGAGCGGTCCGCTGTGGGTCCGGGGGGGCATCCGGATCGAATCGGAGGACGGGAAGCCGTACGAGGTCCGCTACCGGGTCACCCTCTGCCGGTGCGGCGCGTCGGTCAACAAGCCCTTCTGCAATGGCAGTCACGCGAGCATCCGGTTCAACGACGGGATGGTCTGAGTTCAGGGCGGATGGTCTCCGGTACTCCGAGGATCCGTCGAGGGAGGGTCCTCGTCGGCGCGCGGGAGATCACCCTCCGCCGACGGGCCGGAACCCGAACGCGAATTTCCAGGTAGGGGTCGACCCGTCGACCATCGTCAGCGACCCCGGGCCCATCATCGAGACGAGGAGGCCGACCAGCGCGACCGGACGGTAGGCGAGCCGGCGGAGGAGGTGCCCTCCGAGGGCCGCCCCGACCCCGGGGAGGATGACCCGGAAGTAGAGGAGGGCTCGGACCGTGTCGGGGGCGTTCCCCCCGCCCGCCAGCGGGACGTCCGTGTCGAAGAGCGTTAGGAACGTCGCGAGCGGGAAGACCCCCCTCCCGACAATGAACGTAGCCCCGCCGACTAGAACTGGGGCGGCTGGGAAGCCGTGGGCGACCCTCGGCGGTTTCGCTCGGTCTGGGAGGCGATCAGGATCAGAATGGCCCCCACCACGTTAAGCAGGGGGATGATGAGCATGATCGCTCCCACCTTGAACAGGTCGTTCTGATAACGCGAACCAAAACGCCAGATCCCGATGAGGCAACCGACGTACCCGATGAGGGCGATGATCCCTCCCGCGAGAACGACCAGGGCGCCCAAGACCACGTCCCCGATCCCGCTACAGTTCCCCGAGAGAGTGGAGTTGCTGCTGTTGGCGATGCACCCGGTGATGGACTGAGCGCCGATCAGCAGGGGGACCAGCCCGAGCAAGAGGATCACGAATCCGACGATGAGGAGCAACGCGAGCTTGCTCGGCGTGGAGAAACGCCGGTCGACCGGCTCCAGACGGTGGAACGCCGCCCGGAGGAGGAGGACCTCCACGAAGGACAACGCCGCGGAAACGATGACGACAACATAGAACAGCGGGGCGAACACGTACGTACTCCCGGTGGTCGTGGTATGGACCGAGAAGAGCGCGGTCGTTCCAATGACCAGAACCAAGCTCACGACACCCGTGGCCAGCCAGATCACCGCCGCCCACAGTAGGTAACTGAGCGACGCCCGGTCGACCTCCCGAGTCGACGGGGAGGGGACCCCCGGCGGGCCGTCCCCCGCGATGAGCAGCGGGGCCGTTAGGGACCCTCCGGGGTACCCGGGGGGGCGCGGATCCGACAGGAAGTAGTGACCCGGTGAGGAGGGAGCCAGCGGCGGGGGCCCCGCCAGGGGCGCGGTCAACGAACTCCCGCAAAAAGGACAGAAGCTCGCCCCGAGCGGAGCGAGCCCTCCGCATCGGGGACACGGCGCCGTAGCCATCGAAGGACGACGGGACCCACGATTATTAATGGCTCGGTCGGGCACCGGCCTATCGTCGAGGAGTAGCGAGCTCCTCGGCGAGCTGGCGGAAGGCGACCTCCAGGACCCGGACGGACCGACCGAGCTCCCGCTCGGAGACCGACTCCCGTGCCGTGTGGTCGAGATGGGGGTTCCCCGGACCATAGGCGGCTCCGGAGACCCTCCACGCCGGTGCCACCAGGTTCAGGTCCGAGGTCCCGGCCTTCCGCCACAGGGTGGGTCGGCCCCGTTCGGCCCGGATCCCGCCCTCCAACGCCCGAACGACGGGGTTCGTCCGGTCGACCTCGATGGGTTCGATCCGCACGAGCGTCCGCAGCGTGGGCCGGCCGGGGTCCCGAGGTAGACTTCGGAGCACCTCGGAGGTGGTCCGACCCGGAGGCACGCGGAGGTCGAGGGTCACCGACGCCCACTCGGTGTCGTCGCCGCCCGTCTGAACCCCGACGACCTTCATCGTGAGCGTGCGGAACGGGGAGGGCCCCGGTGCGAAGGACGCGAGGGCGCGCACGTTCTCCACCCAGTGGAGGGCCGTGTCTGCGACGGTGGGGTGGGGCGAGGAGTAGTGCGTCCTTCCTCCCCGGAAGTAGGCGGTGAGCCGCACGTCGCCCTTGTACCCGACCGTGATCCCATCCCACCGGCTCGGCTCGCCGGCGATGACCGCTTCGTAGCCTTTGTGGCGTGCCACGTGGCGCGCGCCCCGGCTGTCGGCCTCCTCGCCTACCGCGGCGATGACCTCGAGGGCGCCGGGCCCCGTGAACCGCGAGCCGGCGATCAACGCCGCCGCGAGCGGGCCCTTGGCGTCGACCGCGCCCCGGCCGTAGATGCGACCCCCTCTCTGTACGACGGGCCGTCGGCCGGGGACCGTGTCGATGTGGCCGAGGAAGGCGAGGCGGGGTCGGCCGTGCCCGCGGTGGGCCACCCCATTGCCCGCGGCATCGATGCGCGCGGTGTAACCGATCTCTCGGGCGAGGCGAACGAATTCGCGGACCGCGAGTCCCTCTCCCCCGCTCGGACTGTAGGTCCGGAGCAACCGGAGCAAGGTGTCGGCTTCATCCATGCCCGACCACCTCCTCGATCGCCTCGAGGCCGGCTCGCAGGTCGTCCTCCGCGATCACGAGCGGAGGGAGGAGTCGGAGCACGGTCGCACCCGCCGGCAGCGCGAGGAACCCCCGCTCCTCGAGGGCGGCGAGGTACGGCGTGACCCGTTCCCGGAGCTCCAGGCCGAGGAGGAGCCCGAGACCGCGGACCTCGCGCACCTTTTCCGGTGGCAGGTGAGCCAGCCGTTCCCGCGCGTACTCTCCCAGCCGCTCCGCCCGCTCCCAGAGCCGCTCGCGCACGACGACGTCCAACGCCGCCACCCCCGCGGCGCAGGCGAGGGGGTTCCCTCCGAAGGTCGAATGGTGACTGCCGCGGAACCGGCTCCGGACGTCCTCGGTGGTCACGGTCGCGCCGATCGGGACCCCGCCCGCGAGCGATTTCGCCAGTACCAGGAGGTCGGGGACCACCCCCCAGCGCTCGAAGGCGAACAACCGGCCGGTCCGCCCCACACCGGTCTGCACTTCGTCCAGCCCGAGGAGCGCTCCGACCGCGGTCGAGCGGGCGCGCGCCGCCGCGAGGAACTCGGTGGTGGCCACGTGGACCCCGCCCTCCCCCTGGACCGGTTCGAGGAGCACCAGGGCGGTCCCCTCATCGACGGCGGCCGTGAGCGCGGCTACGTCGTTGAACGGGACGTGGACGAACCCTGGAACGAGTGGCTCGAACGGCTCGCGAAACTCCTTGCGCCACGTCGCGCTGAGCGCCCCGAACGTGCGGCCGTGGAACCCCCGCATCGCCGCAACGACCTTCGCCCGTCCGGTCGCCGCGCGGGCGAACTTGATCGCCGCCTCGACGGCTTCGGTCCCTGAATTGGAAAGAAAGACCCGGCAGAGCGACGGAGGTAGCAGTCCGACGAGGCGCTCGAGGAACTGGGTCCGGACCGGAACGTCGTAGCCCGTTCCCAGGTAGAGCAGCTCCGCCGCCTGCCGCTGGATCGCGCGAACGACCTCCGGGTGCGAGGCGCCGAGGTTCCCGACCCCGTGGGAGGCGCCGAGGTCGACATAGCGTCGTCCCCCGCGATCCCACAGCGAGGCGCCCTCCCCCCGGACGATCGTCGGACCGGCGCGGGAGGGCGGGAAGAACGCCCCTCCGCCCGTCATCGGAAGACCGTCCCGAATCCGGCGAGGGCGTGGGCGACCGGGTCCTTCCCCTGCGACGAGGCGATCACCACGGACCCCACGCCCCCAGTGAGGGCCTCCTGGGCCGCGAGCACCTTCTTCTTCATCCGTCCGCGGGCGAAGGGAACGACCGACTCGACGTCGGTCCGATCGACGAGGGCGATCACGGAGTCCGGATCCTCGGGGTCACGCCGGAGACCGTTGACGTTGGTCAGGAGCACCAGGGCCTCTGCCCCCAGGGCCACGGCGACGGCCGCGGCGACCCGGTCGGCGTCGACGTTGAGCAACTCCCCACGCCCGTCCGCGGCCGGCGGTCCCACGACGGGGACCAGGCCCGCCCCCATCAGCAGGCGGAGGATCTTGGGATCCACCGATTCGAGCGTGCCAGAACGGTCGTCCTCGACGCGCACGACTCGGCCGTCCATCACCGCCCGGACCCCCTGCTTCCGGCGCGCCCTTAGGAGTCCTCCGTCCACCCCCGAAAGTCCCACCGCGCTCCGTCCTCGCGCGGCCAAGCCGGCGACCAGGCGCGTCTGCACCGCACCCGCCAGCGCGAGGACGACGACCTCGAGGTGGGCCGGCGTGCTCTTGCGGGAGACGACCCCGCTGGGCGACGTGTAGTACTCCGCGGGTCGGCCCAGGGCCGCCCCGAGCCGGTCGACGTCGTCCGAACCGCCGTGGACCAGCACGAAGTCGGGTCGGGAGGCGAGCTCGTCCAGCACCGGGTCGAGCGCATTCCCCGCGGCTCCCCCCACTTTTACCACGAGCGTCATGACGGCTCCTCAGATCGGGTGGAGGCCCAGGAAATCGAGGCCCGTGGTCTCGGGGAACCGGGCGCGAACGTTGAAGCACTGGACCGCGCCGCCCGCGGCCCCTTTCATGAGGTTGTCGAGGGCCGCCAGGGCCACGATGCGCTGCGCACTCGGGTCGACGGCAAATCCGACGTCACAGAAGTTGGTCCCGGCGAGGATCTTGGGTTCCGGCTCGCGATAGATCCCATCGGATTCGTGGACGATCCGGACGAACGGTTCGGAACCGTAGGCGGCCCGATAGGTCCGCCAGAGCTCCTTCTCCTCCACCGGTCGAGGAGCGTAGACGTGCACGGTGGCGAGCACCCCCCGTACGGCTTCGACGCCGTGACACGAAAGGGCAACTCGAACCCCGGTCTCCTGCTCGATCTCGGCCGTGTGCCGGTGGCCGGTGGGAGCGTAGGCTCGCATGACGCCCGAGCGTTCGGCGTGCCGTCCGGCGGGACCCGAGTCCCGGCCGCTCGCCGACGAGCCGGACTTCGCATCCACCACGACGTGGGCCGGGTCGACCAGGCCGGCCTGCACGAGGGGTCGGAGCGCGAGGATAGCGGCGGTCGCGATGCACCCCGGAACGGCGACGATCCCCGCGGTCCGGATCGCCTCGCGATGCACCTCGGGCAGCCCGTACACGGCCGATCGAAGAAGGTCGGGTCGCGGATGCGTACGGTCGTAGTAGCGGGGGTACTCGGTGGGGTCGCGCAGGCGAAAATCGGCGGAGAGGTCGAAGACGAGGCCTCCCGAGGCCAGGATCTCGGGCAGGCGCCCCATCGACTCGCCGTGCGGGGTCGCGACGAACGTCGCGTCCGCCGGCTGGAGGCTCGCGTGCTTCGTGAAAAGGAGAGGGCTCACCTTGCGCAGGTTCGGATGGGCCCGCCCGATCGGCTGGCCGGCCATCGAGTCCGAGGTGACCTGCCCGACCTCGACCTCCGGATGGCGCAGGAGCAGGCGGAGCAGTTCCCCGCCGACGTACCCCGACCCTCCGACGATCGCGACCTTCATTGGCGGCCCAGCCGTACCGCGTAGTCGACGATCCGCCCCGCGACATCGGCTCCCGTCGCGGCGGCGAGGGCTTTGAATTCCGGGGTCGGATTGACCTCGTGCACGACGAGGCCGCTCGGCGCCTCCATGAGGTCGACCGCGAGCACCCCTCCGCCGACCGCCTCCGCCGCTTTTAGGGAAAGTTCCCGAAGCTCCGGAGAGATGTCGGCCGCCTCGGTGGTCGCGCCCCGCGCTGCGTTCGTCCGCCAATCCGAGGACCGTCGGTACATCGCGGCGACGACCTCGTCCCCGACGACGAACACCCGGAGGTCCCGACCCGGCTTGGGAACGTACTCCTGGACGTAGATCACCGAATGGAGGGGCGAAGTCAACGCGGCCTTGTGCTCGAGTATCTGTTCGGCGTCCTCGACGTTGTTGACCTTGGCCATGAGGCGACCCCAGGACCCGATCGCCGGTTTCAGCACAGCGGGGTAGCCCACCTGCTCGATCGCTTTGAGCGCCGCTTCCGGCGAGAGAGCGACGATGGTGCGGGGGGTCGGGATCCCCCGCTCCGCGAGTCGCAACGAGGTCAGGATCTTGTCCCCCGCGAGCTCGGTCACCTCGGGGGAGTTGACCGTCGGTACACCGTAGTGGGCGAAGAACCGGGTCGCGTAGAGCGACCGGGTGTGGCTCACCGAGCGGTTGACGACGACGTTCGGTAGGCCGGCGGGCTTTTCCAGCCCGAACGTCGTCTCTCCGTCGTCGATCCGCTGGACTGCGATCCCCCGCGCTTCGGCGGCCGCGAGGATCGCCTTCTCCTCGGGGCGGATGATCGTGTAGAAGACGCCGAGCGAGAACCCTTCACTCACCCCAGTCCTCGGCTTCTTTGGGCGCGGGCTGGACCGCGAACGGATCGGTCTTCAGGACCTCGAGTTCCGTCCCGCAGTCCGTACAGGGGAATACCTCACCCGGGATCTTGTCGTGATTCTCGACGGCCGCTTCGCACTCAGGGCATTGTGTCATCTTCGTTCCTCGTTCAGTAGATCCTCGACGAGCCCGACCTTCCGGCCGAGTGAGGACAGCGAATCCCGGCGCGCCGCCAGGGCGGATCGAGCCGCCGTGAGCTGGTGGCGTATGGCCGAGCGACCCGGACCCCCCGGCGTCGAGCGCCGAGCGAGGACGGACGAGGCGTCGAGGGAGGTAGAGAAGCTCGGGTCGACACCGGGGATCTCGCCCAGACGGGCCAGGTCGAGGTGTCCCCCCATCGAGAGAAAGTGGGCCGAAACGGCTTCATGGGCCTCCCGGAAGGGAACGCCCCGGGCGACGAGGTGTTCCGCCACGTCGGTGGCGAGCAGCTCCGGGTCGCTGGACGCCTCCGCGAGGCGGATCCGGTCGAAGACCAGCCCATCGACCACGGACCGGAGGGCTTGGAGGCCGGACCCGGCCGTCGCGATCGCGTCCCAGACGGGGGGTTTGTCCTCCTGCAGGTCCCGATCATAGGCGAGCGGGAGGCCTTTGAGGGTCACCAAGAGGGATACGAGGTCTCCCACGACGCGCCCGGCCTGGCCACGAACCAGCTCCGCCGCGTCTGGGTTGCGTTTCTGGGGCATCAGGCTCGAGCCCGCCCCGAGGGCGGAGGTCCGGTCGAGGAACCCGAACTCCTTCGTCGCGAACAGGACCACCTCTTCGCCGAGGCCGCTCGCGTGAACTCCCAGCAGGGCGAGGTCGAACAACAGTTCTACGAACGGGTCCCGGTCGCTCACCGCGTCGACGGAGTTCTGGAATGAGCCATCGAACCCGAGTCGCGACGCGACCCGGGCCGGGTCGATCGGGAGGGTGGAACCGGCCAAGGCTCCGGCACCCAATGGCGAGACGTTGGCACGGTGGCTCGTCGCGAGCAACCGGTCGAGGTCCCGGTCGAACCTCCAGAAATGGGCCAGAAGCAGGTGGCCGACCGTGATCGGCTGGGCCCGTTGGAGGTGAGTGTACCCCGGCATCGGGGTTTCGAGCTCGCCCGCGGCCCGGCAGAGGAGCGCCTCCTCGAGCTGCAGGAGGGCCGTGCCCACCTGGTGGATCGCGGCGCGAAGGAAAAGACGCTCGTCCAGCGCTACCTGGTCGTTGCGGCTCCGGGCCGTGTGCAGCTTGCCGCCGACCGGTCCGACGATCTCGGTCAGACGGACCTCGACGTTCGTATGCACGTCCTCGAGGTCCGGGCGCCAAGGGAAGGACCCCTCACGGACCTCCCGGGCGACCTGGCGGAGACCGCGGACCAGCGAGGAGGTTTCTGCGGCCGAGAGGAGGCCCACCTGACCCAGCATCTCGGCATGGGCGATGCTCCCCGCGAGGTCGTACGGTGCGAGCGCGCGATCGACGCCGAGCGAGCCGAGATAACCGGAGAAGGGCGTGCGAACGTAGGCGGGAACCGAGTGAGTCTCTGCCATCGACGCGCTCCGGCGGTCCTAGGCGCGGTGCTTGGCGGCTCGAGGCGAGTTCAATTCGGCCCGGGCACCGATGGCCGTCCAGGTTCGGGCGGGAAGTCCCCAGACGTAGATGAACCCCTCCGACATTTCCTGGCGAAACCGGTCTCCGGAGGAGTACGTCGCCAAGGCGTGCTGGTACAGGGCATGGGGAGAGCGTCGTCCGGTGACGACCGCCGAGCCCTTGTACAGCTTGACGGCGATCTCGCCCGCCACGCGGACCTGGGTCGAATCCACGAAGGCGTCGAGCGCCGCGCGGAGCGGGGCGAACCAGAGCCCGTCGTAGATCAGCTGGCCGTAGCGCTGCTCGACCGTCCGCTTGAATTCGAGGACGTCACGGGGGAGCACGAGGGCCTCGAGCGCCTGGTGGGCTCGGATGAGCACTGTCGCGGCCGGACATTCGTACACCTCACGGGACTTGATCCCGACCACGCGGGACTCGAGGTGGTCGATCCGCCCCACCCCGTGGGCACCGGCGAGCCGGTTGAGTCGGAGGATGAGCTCGTGGAGCGGAAGCGGTTCGCCGTCGAGTGCGACCGGCAACCCCTGGTCGAAGGTCATTCGGAGGTAGGCGGGATTATCCGGTGCCGCCTGGGGGGAGGCGGTCCACCCGTACGCTTCTTCCGGGGGCTCGATCGCGGGGTCCTCGAGGATCCCGCATTCGACCGAGCGGCCCCACAGATTCTCGTCGGTGCTGTAGGGGGAAGCGCGGGTGGCTTCCACCGGAATGCCGTGCTGCTGAGCGTAGACGATCTCCTCCTCGCGGGTCATCTTCCATTCCCGCGTAGGGGCGATCACCTCGAGCTCGGGAGCCAGACTGGCGGTCGCGAGCTCGAACCGGACCTGGTCGTTTCCCTTGCCGGTACAGCCGTGGGCCACGTGGGTGGCGCCTTCCCGGTGGGCCACGGTCACCAGGTGGCGGCCGATAAGCGGCCGAGCGAGCGCGGTGCTGAGGGGGTACACGCCCTCGTAGAGCGCGTTCGCCCGCAGGGCCGGAGCGATGAACTCCTCGGCGAACTCGCGCCGAGCATCCGCCACGTAGGCGGCCACGGCTCCCGACGCCTCGGCCTTCGCACGCACCCGAGCGAGGTCGACGGGCTGACCCACGTCGACCGTGACCGCAATGACGTCGAAGCCCTTCTTTTCCTTCAGCCAGGGGATGGCAATCGAAGTGTCGAGACCCCCCGAGTACGCCAGGACGACCTTCGGGGGAACCATCTCGAGTGCCTTACGGAGTCCCCGACGCACCCGAACGGATTTATACCATGTGACCGCGTAGCGACACGATTGGGCAGTACTGTCCAAAATCAGACACTCATGCCAGACAGTACGATTTCCATCGCGCGACGGGTCCGCGAGTACCTCGACGGCCAGCCGGTGCTTGCCAACGCGCTCCGACTCGGGATCGCGAACTACTCGGCCGTCGCCCGTCGGATCTCCGCCGAGCTCGACGTCCGCCAGACGGAGGCCGTGATCGCGGCCTGCCGGCGGTATCCGCGCGGTCGAGGGGAGTTGGCTCGCGCGGCCGGCGTCCAGCGGGTGCTGCGCAAGAGCCGGATCGAGACCCGGACGAAGGTCGCCACGATCACCGTCAGCCAGGGGGCCGACATCCTCCAGCGCCTCGGGGATGTCGTCGAGGAGCTCCTGGACGCGAACTCCCTCTGCCGGCTGATCCAGGTCTCCCGGGGGACGGTCATCATCGTGGACGAGGACTCCGTCTCCCGGGTCACCCGGGCCCTCCGCGACGGTCAGGTCATCCGGGTCCGGAAGAACCTCGTCGAGGTGGCGGTCGCGAGCCCGGAGAGCATCGAGGAGACACCGGGCCTCCTGACGCTCCTCACGGGGGTTCTCTCCGCTCAGTCGATCAACATCGTGGAGGCCCTGAGCTGCTACACAGACACGATCTTCCTGCTCGAGCAGGACGACCTCAGCGCGGCGATCTCGGCGTTGACCAAGACCCTCCAATGACCCCGGCACCCTCGAAGGGAAGGCCGGGTATGACGATTTGAGAAAACGACATAACGGTTAAATTCCCGGCCCGATTCGCCTCGCTAATGGTGTCGGCACCGCCGTCAGGAGATCCAGCTGGCGACCTCCGCCTCCGTCCCCTGGAACTGCTCAAGATGGGCCTGATCTACGGCGGGCTCCTCGTCGTGACGGTCCTCGCCTTTGCGGCCGCGTTCGCCTACCTCCCGCATCACTATTCCGGGGAGGTCACGTCGGGGGGGCTGCTGTTCACCGGACTCGCTATCACCGCCTACATCCTCGGAGTCCGGCACGGGTTCGACGCCGACCACATCGCGGCGATCGACAACACGACCCGGAAGCTCCTGAACGACGGGAAGCGACCCCTCACGGTGGGCACCTGGTTCTCGCTCGGGCACTCCACCATCGTCTGCGGGATGATCGTGGGACTCGTGGTCGTGACCGAGTTCATCCAGCAACAGTACAACACGTTCGCTACGGTCGGCGCGGTCCTCGGGACGTTGATCTCGGGCGTCTTCCTGTTCATCATCGGCATCGTGAACGTGATCATCGTCCTCGAGGTCTACCGTATGTTCCGCGGGGTCCGGGACCGGAAGCTCGACCAGAAGGCACTGGACGAGCAGATGAACAAGCGGGGTTTCTTGAACCGCATCTTCGGCCGGTTCTTCCGGGTCGTCACCGAACCCTGGCAGATCTATCCGATCGGCGTCCTGTTCGGCCTCGGGTTCGACACCGCGACCGAGGTTCTCATCATCGGCCTCGCGGTGGTGGTGGCGGGATCGGGTGCCATTCCCATTTGGGCCGTACTGATCCTGCCCTTGCTCTTCACGTGCGGGATGGTCCTCTCCGACACCACGGACGGGTTCGCGATGCGTTATGCCTACGGATGGGCGTTCAACCACCCGATCCGGAAGATCTTCTACAATCTCACGCTCACGGTCATCTCGGTGATGGTCGCCTTCGCCATCGGTGGCGTCGAGCTGCTCCAGGTCCTCTCCGGCGAGTTTCGCTGGAGCGGTCCGGTATGGAACTGGATCGATACGGTCAACTTCGAATCCCTCGGGATTGCGATCGTGGTCCTCTTCCTCGCGAGCTGGGGGGTCGCGATGGCGATCTACTACGCGAAGGGGTACGAGAAGATCCCCTGGGGGCCCTCCGAACCGTTGCCGAATCCAGAGGGAGACCCGGAGCCGGTGTCATGACGCGCAAGGTGGTCCGGACCGCCGTTTCGCTCGAACCGGAGCTCCTCGCCCTCCTGGACCGATGGGTGACCGAGCGGAACAGCCCGAGCCGATCGGACGCGATCCGCGCGCTGATCCGCAAGGAACTCTCCGACCGGACCCTCGCGGACCCGGATTCGGATGCCCTCGGCGTGGTGACCGTGCTCTATCGCCACAACACGCCGAACGTGATGCAGCGCCTGACGACCGCCGAACACCGCTGGGGGGAGCATGTCCGGTCGACGAGCCACGTCCATTTGGAAGGAGATGCGTGCGCGGAGGTCATCGTTCTCCTCGGTCGTCGACGGGAAGTGCAGGCCGCCGCGCAGGACCTGGGTGGGGTCCGCGGCGTGCTGGAGGCCGAGTCCGTCATCATGACTCCGAGCGTCGCCGGGGGCCGCACGGGCCATCGCCACCCCCATGCCCCCGCGGACAACCCCCACTGAGGGCCCTTTCGCGCCCGCGAAGTTCATCCGAAGGGGGCGCTTCGACCTCGCCGTGCCGAAACCCTGGAACCGCGTCGCGCCGGCCTCCGTGGTCGGGGCGCCGCACGGTCGGATACACATCGCGCCCGTCGGGTTCGAGGTCGAACGGGTCACCCAGCCGCTGGAGGAAGACCGGGCCGACCGGGTCTACCTGCTCACCCGGGCCGAACACGACGCGGCGGCCCCGTTCGTCGAGGAGGTCACGCGACGACTGCGCCGGGCCTCCTGGCCCGTCGACGTGCGGGTCGTCCGGACCGACCTCTGGGACGTCTTCCACGCGCTCGCGTCGTTGCGAGCGATCTTCGAGGCCGAAGGAAGGACCGACCGAACGGCCCGGGACATCGTGCCCCTCCGGGTCAACGTATCGACCGGGACGAAGATCACCGCGATCGCCGGCACGCTCGCCTGCATGCTCTGGAACGGCACGCCGTACTACGCGCAAGTCTCGCGCGCCTGGTACTCGGACCGGACCCCGCGCGTCGGCGAGGTCCACGATGTGGTCGAGCGCGTCGAGCCGGTGGGAGTCTACGAACTGCGCGCGCCCGGCCGCGAGCTGGTCGAGGTGCTCGAGGCGCTGGACCGGAGGGGGGGAAACCTGCGCAAGCGGGAGCTCCTCCGCGAACTCGGGCTCGACCGTCCCGGCCCGGACGGAGGAAAGACCCCCTCTCCGCAGGCGCAGCACGGTCGCCTCCGGCGCCGCCTCGACCCGCTGGAACGCCGGTGGGGATTCGTCCGGACCGAATCCGCGGGTCCCCGCGCGCGGGTCCTGCTCACCGGTCAGGGTCGACTGGCCCTCGCCCTGTTCGCCCAGACGCCTCCGGGAAAGAAGCCAATTTAACTAGCTTAACGGATTTGTCGTTACAATAGCTAAGTAGGGGGAACGGCCTCCCTCGTTCGTGGACGACAGGGACGGACGGGCCGGGACCGGTGGTTGGATCGGGTCTCGCCCGGAGTCGGGGTACGGAGTGCCAAAGACGGCTGAAAGGCCGTGGCCGACCGAACCGACGAGCCGCCGCGGACCCCGAGCGATCGGGGGAGCGGCGGGTCTGTCCCGTCCCCCTCGGGGCCCTCGGGGGCCGCTCCCCACGCTGGGACGGGCCCCGAAGGGCCGCGACTCTTTTGCCAGGACTCTCCACCCGGCCGAACCCGATAAGCGGGTCCGCTCGTTGCGCCGGTAGTGAGCGACCACCGCTTCGGCTCGCTCCTTCGATTGGCCGGCGAGGCGGCCCAACTCGAAGTCGAGTTCGGAACCCATTCCCTCGAGGCACTCGCATGGGTCGCACGGACCGTCGAAGCCTCGGTCTATGTTCCGGATTCTTTGGTCCGGACCTCGGCCGGGTTCCGGTTCGCTCTCGCGAACCCCCCTCTCCGGATCGGAGCATTCTGCGGATTGCGCCTCCTCGTGGATGGGACGCCGATGCCCCCCGACCGGGTGCGGGTCCGGTTCGGCCCGGGCTACCCCTGGCGAACCAGCTCTCACCTAAGTCCGGAGCACCCGCTCGAACTCCAGGGAGGGAGTTCGACCGAATTTGAGGCGGACTGGCCGTTAGTGGGAGCTCCGGTGCCGATCACCGTCCGGCTAGAACTCCAGAGCGTCGCCATTCCGCCCCTCGTATGGCTTGAGATCCACGAGACGCCCAAGGAGTCTCCGGCGCCGTGAGCGGGATGCCGGGTCGGGAAGCGACCACCCTACGGAGTCCGGTCCTGCTCACGAGCCTCGCCTCGGCCGCGCTGGGGGATGGTCAGGGGGATCTTCGGTACGCTCGCGAGAGCCGGGGGGCCGTTACGGAGTGGGGCGGGGTCTACGGCCAACTCATTCGGCTCACCGGACCGTGGACCGTCGAGCTCGGGTCGCGAGAGGCGACCACCGACCTCCCCTCCTGCCGGGTCAGCGAATCAAGCTTTCCGGGGGGGTGGCGGAGCCAGCACTGGTGGAACGACCTGACCATCGTGCAGGAGCTGGTCGCTATTCCGCGCCCCGCGGGGGTGGTGCGACGCCTAGGCGTCCAATCCGAATCGGACCGGGAGGTCCCTCTCACTTTCACCAGCCGATTCTCGCCGTACTTATTTCCCGTGCTCGTCGAAGGGATCCGTCCGCTAGATTTCGAGATACGCACCTCCGCCGAGGATCTGGCGATCCGGCACCAGGGGTTCGGGTTACGAGTCGCTTCGACGGTCGCGCCCTCCGATCTCTTCCTGAACCGGGGATCGTGGATCGGGGGCAAGTACCGCGGGCCGGTCACGGAGTTCGCGTCCGAGCACCCGGTGGTCGTCCCCCCCGGCGGGTCCGCCGAGATCCGCTGGCGGATCGTGGGGGGACTCGAGCGAGACCTCGACAGCGCCCTCGCGGTCACCCTAACGAACATCGGATCCCCCGACGAACTGGCTACCCGCCAGGCCGAGGACGAACGACAGTGGACGCAAGGGACTCCCGAACTCGAGTTCCCCGACGCCCCGGAGCTCGAGACCGCGTATCGGAGGGCACGGACCGCCCTGCGTCGGCTCTACTCCGCGCCGGACGAGAACCTGGTCGGCCTCGTGGCCGGGTACCCGTGGTACTCCGCGATCTGGTGTCGGGACCTGGCCATCATGCTTCCGGCCCTCCTGTGGTTGGGCGATTTCGAGTGGGTCGCCCGTTCGCTCTCCACCGTCTTCCGATTCCAGAGCCGCAGTACGGTCCCACTGCTCGGAGCGGAGCCCGGCGCGCTCCCCATGCAGCTCGCCCCCGGTCCCATCTTCCTCTACGGAACGTCCGACAGCACGCTCCGCTTCCCGGCGGTCGTGGAGCAGATGCACCGTCACACCGGGGACCTCTCGTCGGTCGTGGAGTGGGCGGACGCCGTGCATCGGATCGTCGAGTGGGGGAGGGGGCGGACGGACCCGCCGACCGGCCTGCTGCGCCACGGCGGCGAGGCCGAGGCGATCTCCGTCGCCACGGCGAAGCTCGCCCGAGTGCGGTACGGGATCGACTCGCCCGACACCACCATCTGGGACTCGGCCGACCGGAGGGACCACGCGCTCGATGTCCAGGTCCTGTGGTGGGAGACGCTGTGTTCGGCCGCCCATCTCCTGACCCACGCGGAGGACTCCGGTCGTAGGGAGACGTGCGAGGAGCTGGCCCGCCGACTGGCCACGACGATCCGCGCGCGATACTTCTGGCCGGAGGAGCGTTACCTCTACGACTCCCTCCGCGGGTCGACCCCCGTCGCCCGGATCCGGCCCAACGCACTCCGGGCGGTCAGTGCCCATCTCCTGGATCCTGACATCTCGGTGGCAGCGGTCGACCGTGCGGCGGCGGACGACTTGACCAGCCCCTGGGGGGTCCGCAGCCTCTCCTCGCTCGACCCCGACTACAACTCCCGGGCCTACCACGACGGTCAGGTGTGGACGATCGCTACGGCCTGGGCCGCTGATGCCGCGTTCGCGGTGGGTCAGCGCCATCGCGGGGTCGAGTACCTCCGGACGATCGCGGCCCGGTACGCCGCGGAGGACGGATTCGCGAACGAATGCTACCTCGGGGACCGCCCCGAGCCGTTCAATTCCTGTTTCCTGCTGGGGTTCAGCGTGGCGCCGTTCCTGACCGTGCTGTTCGAGCGTCTCTGGGGGATCCGCGTGGGCGAGGGGAAGGCCTCGGTACGGGTCGTCCCGGGATTCCCCCCGGAATGGACCTCCGCAAGGCTCCACGGCCTTCGGTTGTCGGACGGCCGCCTCGACCTGGAGTGGACGCCCGGGAAGCTGAACGTCCGGTGGAACGGTACGGGCGGACTCTCCGTCGACACGGGGGCCGGGGTGCACTCGGTCTCGCCCGGCGAGAGCGCGCTCCTCGATCTTCCCCCGCCAACGGAACGTTCATAAGCCGAAGGAGCAGGCGGGGTCGATGGCATCCGCGATCGAGGTCCGTGGCCTGACCAAGCGCTACGGGTCACTCTACGCGGTCGATCACATCGGATTCTCGGTGGAGGCGGGGACCGTGTATGCCTTCCTCGGACCGAACGGCGCCGGGAAGACCACGACCACGGAGATCCTCGAGGGACTGCGACGGTGCACCGAGGGCGACGTGCGGGTCCTGGGTCTCGACCCCTGGAAGCAGGGGTACGCCCTCCACCAGCGCATCGGTGTCATCCCGCAGGATTTCCGCTTTTTCGACAAGATCACGCCCGTCGAGGGGATCCTCTACTACGGGAGCCTGTTCGGGACCCACCCCGACCCCGAGGTCCTCCTCGGACGGGTCGACCTGCAGGACAAGGCGAACAGCCGGTTCGACACGCTTTCGGGGGGGCAAAAACAGAAGCTCGGCCTCGCCCTGGCTCTGACGAACAACCCCGAGGTTTGCTTCCTCGATGAACCGACCACCGGCCTCGACCCCCAGGCGCGGCGCTCGATCTGGGAAGTGATCCGGACGCTCAAGCGAGAGGGTCGGACGGTCTTCCTCACCACCCACTACCTCGAGGAGGCGGAGCTGCTCGCCGACCAGGTCGGCATCATCCACCACGGGAAGATCATCGCGTCCGGGACCCCGGAGGAGATCATCCGGGCGCACGGCCGAGCGCAACGGCTGGTCTTCACCGCCCCTCCCGCCCTCGCGGACCACCTGCGCGCGACGCTCGATGTGGTCGCCGAGACTCACGATGGCCGGGTGGAGGTCTCCTTGAGCTCCCCCCGGGACGCGGCGCGGATCCTGAGCGCGGTCGACGCGAGTGGGATCCCGTGGGAGGGGTTCGTTACCCGGAGCGATACCCTGGAAGACGTGTTCGTTCGGCTGGTGGGGCCGATGGACGAGGGCGCGCTCAAGCCCGGAGTTCCGGCATGAAGGCCTCCCGCATCGGCGCCGACCTCAAGATCGTCGTCCGTTCGTACCTGCGGAATCCGGTCGCCCTGTTCTTCTCGTTGATCTTCCCGATCATCCTCATCGCGTTGTTCGGCCTGATCTTCGCCGGCGGCAGCGGGGGAGCCGTCAGCTTGGCCGTCGAGAACCTCGACCACAACTCCCCCGCCAGCGTCGCGTACCTGGCCGCGCTCAACAACACCAGCCTCGTCCAGGTCACGATCGTCGACTACTCCGTCCCCTCGTTCTCGGCGCAGCTGGGGGACAACGGCTACTCGGTCGGCCTCATCATCCCCGCCGGGTTCCAAGCGGACCTCACGAATCGTACCCCGGTCAACCTCACGCTCTTCACGAACCCAGAGAATGCCGCAGCCGCCGGGCAGGCCGAGGGCGCGGTCACCGGGGTGGCGAGCTACTTCAACCTGCGCGCCGTGTGCGAGGGCGGCAGTTGCGCGCCGGTCATTCAGGTCCCACCGCCCAAGAACATCGGCAGCCAGATCTACACCTACATCGACTACCTGATCCCCGGGCTGATCGGGTTCTCCATCCTCACGAGTCCGATGTTCTCGATGGTGGACATCGCATCTTCCTACCGGAAGGAGGGGATCTTCCGCGAGCTCTCCCTGACCCCCCTCACCAAGTCCGAATGGTTGCTCTCGCGCATCAGTTGGTACGTCCTCCTGACGTTCGTCACCGCCGGGATCATGATCGGAGCCGGCGCCGGCCTCTTCGGCGCCCATGTGCAGATCACGCTCGGCCTGATCCCGTTCCTCGTGGTCGGTCCGTTCCTGTTCGTGTCGCTCGGGATGCTCGCGGGGACGGTGGCCAAGACTCCGGAGAGCGCGGCCCTCATCGGGAACATCATCACGTTCCCGATGATGTTCCTCTCCGGGACCTTCTTCGCCGTTTCGCTGTTCCCTCCCGGCCTCCAGCTGGTCGCCCACGTGCTCCCGCTGTACTATGTGATCGACGGAATGGACCAGGTGATGCTCTTCTCCAACACCACGCGAGCGCTCACCGACGTGGGGGTGGTCGCGATCCTGGCCGTGATCATCTTCGCGCTCGCGGTCCGATTCTTCCAGTGGCGGGACGTAGCATGACCGCTCCGGCCGAGCCCCTCCCCGCCGGGCGCTCCTTCCGTGAGCTGATGGCTCGGTGGGCGACCGGAGTGGCCGTGGTGACCGCTCACGACGACACCGGGGATGCCGGATTGACGGTCAACGCCCTGCTCTCAGTCTCCCTCACCCCTCCGTCGCTCCTCATCAGCCTCACCCAGGAGGCCGACACCACGCCCGTGATCCATCGGAGCGGGGCGTTCGCGGTGAACTTCCTCGCGGCCGACCAGCAGGCGCTGAGCGAGCGCTTCGCCATGGCCCTTCCCCCCGCGGAGAAGTTCAAGGACCTTCCCTTACATCGAGAGCGCACCGGCGCGCCGCTTCTGGACGCGACGCTGGGGGCGGCCGAATGTCGGGTCGTCGCCTGGACTCCCCGGTACGACCACGTCCTGATCCTGGGCGAGGTCGTTCACCAGGAGGTGGGACGGGACGGTCCACCGCTCGTTTTCTTCCGCTCCGCATACACTGCGGCCGACCCCACGGGCCAACTCCGACTCGCTCCGACTAAGGGGTAAAACCCCCGTGCGGACAGGTGCTCTCGCCGATTCGGCGCAATGCGTGTCATGTCGTCGAAACGGAGTATTACTGACGTAAATTCGCCTAGGGTTCATAAGGGCCGGACCGCCTCTAGGCCACCATGGACGCCATTCCGCTCCGCAGTCCGAACCCCCGAACCCCGCCCGCTGAACCCCCCCGCTCCTCCACGCTCCGTCCGACCCGTCGGACGCTCGGGACGGGCGCGGTGATCGGGGTGGTCCTCTTCCTCCTCCTCGCGTCCCTCGGAGCCTGGGGCGGTTCGGTGGCCACCCCCTCCAATACCGGCACGGCGGCTTCCCCCCATGCGGGGTCTGCACCGACCGGCATCGTCGGCTCGCCTGCCGCGGTCCCCCAGCACCGACTCGCCACCGTATCGCTCCAGCCCGGCCCCGCCGGGTCCCTTCCGACCACTCCTGCGTGGCTGGCGTACGATCACGGCGACCAGTCGTTCTACGTGGCCGTGGCCCCCTCCAGCGTCGACATCGTCCCGGGCAATTTCACCTGGACTCCCGTCGTCAGCATGACCGTCCCCGTCGGGAACGACCCGTTCGGGGTCGCATACGACAATGCGTCGGGGAACATCTTCGTCACCAATACCGGCTCGAACAACGTCAGCGTCCTCAACGGCTACCTTTCCTCCCCGGTCTGGAACACTCCGGTCGGGTCGAACCCGGCCGGGATCGCCTACGACCCGGTGAACCACTACGTCTACGTGGCGAACAACGGGAGCGCCAGCGTCTCGGTGATCGGGTCGAACCTGACGGTCATCGACACCATCGCCGTCGGCACGAACCCGATTGGGGTCGCCGCCGATCCGGTCACGGGAGACGTCTTCGTGGCGAACTACGGCTCGAACAACGTCACGGTGATCTCGGGAAGCACCAACTCGGTCATCGCCAATGTCTCGGTCGACAGCGGACCCTACGGGGTCGCCGTCGACAACGCGACCGGCAACGTCTACGTCACCGACCAGGGGGCGAGCAATGTGAGCGTGATCTCGGGGAGCTCGTTCGGGGTCATCGCCAACATCTCAGTGGGCGCCCTGGCGCTCGGCTGGCCGGTCGACCTACAGGGGATCGCCTACGACCCCGGCGACGGGTACCTCTGGGTCGGCGGGGGACTCAACCCCCTCGTCGTCATCAACCCGGCCAACGAGTCGATCCAGTCCGTCCTCACGTTCGACCCTTCCGGTGTGGTCTACGACCCGGACACCGGGGACGTGTGCGTCACTAACACCGCGAACACGACCTTCGAGTGCGCCCAGTTCCTCGGCGGGTCGCCGTCACCGGACCGCGCGCTCACCTTCCAGGAAAGCGGACTCCCCCTGAACCAGAACCAGTACTGGAGCGTAACGCTCGGCGACAACAACGCCTCCGGGTCCAACATGGTTCCCGGCGCGATCCAGATCCTCGAATTGCCGAATGCCACGGTGCCGTACCAGTACAGTGTGTCGTCCGTCGGCTCGTACTTCCCCACGCCCGCCTCGGGCAACATCACCCTCGGTCCGAACGGAACGACGGTCAACATCACCTACTCAACGGGTGGGGCGCTCTATCCGGTCCTCTTCGTAGAGAACGGGCTGCCGTACGGGACTGCGTGGACGGTAACGGTGGGAGGGGTCGACCGGACCTCCACCATCGGGAACGGGAGCCTCGAGTTCGACCTTCCGAACGGGACCTATGTCTACATCCTAGGCGGCGGGAGGCTCGGATACACGCCTCCCGCGTCCGAGGGTTGGGTCGTGGTCAACGGCGACTCGCCTCGCATCGTGCTCGCGTACTCCGGTCCCGCTTGGTATTTGGTCACCTTCAACGCCAACGGTCTGCCGAGCGGGGCCAATTGGTCCGTGGGGGTCAACGGTTCGTGGCAGTACTCCCAGGCCCCGGCCGTCACCCTGCTGTTCGGCGAACCGAACGGTAGCTACGGCTTTACGACCAACGGCAACGAAACCTATGCCGCCACAACGCCCTTCGGCGCATTCCAAGTTTCCGGGGCGAATCTGGTGATCAACCTCACGTTCGTTCGCGTGACGACCTATGCGGTCGCATTCAACGAATCCGGCCTGCCGGTGAACTACACCTGGGCTGTGAACGTGAGCGGGCAGTGGATGGAGACGAACTCCACCTCATTCACCTTCTCTGAGCCGAACGGGACCTACTGGTACTACGTCCTCTCCCTCTCCGGGCCCCCGTATTACTACCCATACCCGAACAACGGCACGATCGTCATCGCGGGAAGCTCGCTGGTCGTGAACCTCTCGTTCGCGCCCTCCGGCCCGACGTACCAGGTCACCTTCACCGAGACCGGACTGCCGAGCGGCACGGCCTGGGGAGTGGACTTTGGCGGTTCAATGTATCTGAGCTCAGGTACGAGCGTGTCCGCCTCCGAACCCAACGGAACGTTCTCCTACAGCGTCAACGCCGTCGTAGGCTACACCGCAAGCCCTGCCTCGGGCGCCCTGACCGTGTACGGGGGGCCGACGGGGGTCTCGATCGCGTTCTCGGCGATCGCGACGTCGGGCGTCTATGTGGTGCTCGTCACCGAATCGGGCCTTCCGACGGGGACCGACTGGAGCGTGTCGCTGGGTGGGACTTTCGGTTCGTCGACCAACGCCTCGATCCAGTGGTTCGAATCGAACGGCTCGTATGTGCTCAACGTAACGCCTATCGTCAACTACACCGCCAACTACTCGACCCCGGTCGTCGTGAACGGTGCGAGCGTCGCCGTAGGGGTCTCCTTCTCGGCCACGACGTACTCGGTCGAGTTCCTCGAGTCGGGACTCCCCTCCGGGGCGCAATGGACCGTGACGGCTGTGGACAGGGCGACCCAGGCGTCCACCTCGGGGGACTCGACGGGAGGCGCCCTCACGATCCGTCTCGCCGACGGGACGTACGCGCTGACGGCCACCGGCCCGGTCGGGTACCGGGTGTCGCTCCCCACGGGAACGCTCACGGTCAAAGGAGCGAGCCCGACACCGCTGCAGGTCACGTTCACGAACCCGAACGGGGGGGGAGGCTCGACGTCCGCCGGCTTCGGGATCCCCCTCGTCGCGGAGGTCGCGGTCATCACCGCCGTCCTCGCCTCGCTGGCAGGGGCCTGGGGCTACACGAGCTACAGGTACTCCCAGCGCAGGGCCGAAGGCGAGCAGTGGGTCAAGGAGCTGCGGAACGAGGGACAGAATTCGGACGACGAACGGACGCGGTAGGCCCCGGGTCCCTCCCATGGCCGTTCGGCATTCCCCACCCGCCCCGAGCCGCGCCGACGCGGGCGGACGGCTATTCCGTCCGCGCGGCTTCCCAGGTAGCAGGTCGGAATGAACGTGGACCTCGTCGGGGCGATTGCGGCCGCCGTGGGCGGGCTCGGGGTCGGGTGGGCCGCCCACTACCTCTGGGCCCGGGGACGTGTCCCCGCGGAGCCGCCCTCGCCTCCACCGCCCCCCTCGCCCGCGCCGGTCGCTCGACCCTTCGCACCGTCCCCCGCCCCGCCTCCGACGGTGGTCGTCGCGTCGAAGGTCCCCGCCGCCGGGCCACCAGCTCCCGCCCCCCAGGCCCTTTCGGCTGCGGGCCCACCGCCGGCCAAGACCCCGGCCGCGACCGAGGGGCTCGGGCTCGCCCGTCGGGTCATCCTCCACCTGTCCCTGCAAGGACCACTCGCATACGACGAGGTCGCGCGGGTTGGGTTCACGCAACAGGGGATGGCCTCCACGCTGGTCGTCCGCCAGGGGAGCCTGGTCCGAGTGCTCCAACGGCTCGAGGCGGCCGACGTGCTCACCGTCGACCGGCGGCACGTATCCGGCTCCGACCGCCGGTTGAAGGTCTACCGCCTGACCTCCCTTGGGGAGTCCGTCGCCCGGGACCTGCGCCATCCCAAATCCGGCACCACGCGGGTACCTCCGCCGCCCCGGGCGCCCGAGCCCCCCCCGTCGGCCACCGCCGGTGAGTGGGTCGTGGGCCGCACGCCGAGCGGGATCCGGCGCCCCTGACCCCCGGTACCCTCCGTGTCCCCTGGGGCGGGGGCCTCCCCAAACCCGGAGGAGCGGGTATGAGGTGCGGCTTTAACCCCCGGGGAAGTACTTCCGTCGATGAGCGAGGGCGAACGCCGGGTCCGGGTGGCGATCGTCGGGAGCGGCCCCGCGGGCCTCACCGCTGCCCTCTACGCCGCCCGGGGCCAGTTGAAACCGCTCGTCCTATCGGGCGTCCCCGCGGGCGGGCAGCTCTTGATCACGACGGACGTGGAGAACTATCCGGGGTTCCCGGAGGGGGTCCAGGGTCCCGAGCTCGTCGACCTCATGCGCCGCCAGGCGGCCCGTTTCGGGGCCGAGTATATCGACGACAACGTCACCCGGGTAGATTTCTCACGCCGGCCGTTCACCCTCTGGACGGGCTCGAACGGAGTCGTCCTCGCGGATACGGTGATCATCGCTACGGGGGCGGACGCCCGATGGCTGGGGCTCCCGTCCGAGGACCGTCTCAAGAACCATGGCGTCTCCGCCTGCGCGACGTGCGACGGATTCTTCTTCAAGGGAAAGGAGCTGGTCGTCGTAGGAGGGGGCGACACCGCCATCGAGGAGGCGATCTTCCTCACGAACTTCGCGACGCACGTCACGATCGTCCACCGCCGGGATTCGCTCCGGGCGAGCAAGGTGATGCAGCACCGTGCCCGCAACCACCCGAAGATCTCGTTCGCGCTCGACACCGTGGTGGAGGAGGTCCTCGGCAAGGAGAAGGTCGAGGGCGTGCGGGTGAAGCACCTGCCGTCCGGAGTAACGTCGGTGCTCCCCGTCGGAGGCTTGTTCGTCGCCATCGGCCACGACCCGGCCACGGCGGTCTTCCGCGGTTCTCTCGACCTCACTCCCGAGGGGTACCTCAAGGTCCACGACCACACCCATACGAGCGTCCCGGGAGTCTTCGCCGCCGGCGACGTGGAGGACCACCGGTACCGCCAGGCCGTGACGGCCGCGGGGGCCGGGTGCATGGCGGCGATCGATGCCGAGCGCTGGCTTCAGGACCAGTAGACGGCCGGGTGGGCCGCCCGCCGGACCGCCTCTTCCCGAGGTGGAAGCGAACCCACTGGCCCCCTCGCAAGATACTCTTTAATAAGGCCGGGAGCGGTCCGAGCCGAGGAAGGCGCCTTGCCCGGCAAGAAGAGCCTCCATATCGAATCGTCCGGCCAGCTGTGCATCTACTGCGGGGCGTGCGTCGGGATCTGCCCGCTGAATTGCATCTATCTCGACGAGACCCGGATCACGTTCGACGAGAAGGTGTGCACGCGGTGCGAGATCTGCGTGAAGGCCTGCCCCGTCGGGGCGATCGAGATCGACTGAGCGCTTGGAGGAGGGGGTAGAACGGATGGCACCGGACCTAACCACCGACGTCCTCGTCATCGGTGCCGGACCCGCGGGCAGCATGACCGCCAAGTGGGCGGCCAAGGCCGGCGCTAGGGTCCTGATGATCGAGAAGCGCCAGGAGATCGGCAGTCCCGTCCGCTGCGGCGAGGGGATGAGCAAGGACTGGCTCCCGGAGGTGGGGATCAAACCCGGCCGCTGGGTCAACCTCGAGGTCGAGGGGGCCCGGATCTACTCTCCGAGCGAGAAGGTCTTCGAGATCAACGAAAAGCACGCGGGGAACGAGGTCGGCTACGTCGTGGAGCGCGACGAGTTCGACAAGCAGCTCGCGATCGACGCCGCCAATGAAGGGGTCGAAGTGCGGCTGAAGACCGCCGCGACCGCGATCCTCAAAGAGAACGGCCAGGTCGTCGGAGCGAAGGTCAAGCAGTTCGGCACGACGTTCGACGTCCGGGCGAAAGTGACGATCGGCGCCGACGGGTTCGAGAGCCAGGTCGGCCGGTGGGCGGGCATCTCCACCAACCTCGCGCTCCGCGACATGGATACCTGTCTGCAGTACCGCATGACGAACGTCGACTCGGACGTCCGCTACTGCGACTTCTACTTGGGCAAGGTCGCCCCCGGCGGCTACGTGTGGATCTTCCCCAAGGCGGAGGGTCTTGCGAACGTCGGGATCGGGGTGCAGGTCAGCCAGATCAAGTCGATGGCCGAGGCGCGCTCCTACCTGGACGCGTGGATCGACCATCACCCGGGGTACGCGAAGGGCAAGAAGATCGACATGGTCGGTGGCGGCGTCTCGATCGCCCCGCCCCTCAAGCAAACGATCCTGGACGGGTTCATGCTCGTCGGGGACGCGGCGCGGATGATCGACCCCCTGACAGGGGGAGGCATCGCGAACGGGTGCATCGCCGGCAAGATCTGTGGCACCGTCGCCGCGGAGGCGGTACATACCGGGGACGCGTCGAAGAAGGTCCTCGACAAGTACGAGAAAGGCTGGCGCGTCCGGCTGGAGGAGAAGCTCTACCGGAACTGGCTCGCGAAGGAGAAGCTCACCACGCTCTCGGACGAGACGTTCGACAAGATCATCGACGCGCTCATCGGGGTCAAGCTCGAGAAGCTCAACGTCCACAACATCCTCAAAGCCGTCCACGACAAGTACCCCGAGGTCACGAAGGAGTTCGAGGCGTTCCTCTAGACGCTTCCCAACGATTCGATGCCCGGAGCACCCAATCGACCGCCCCCCAAGGATCCCGAAGTTCCCGTCGCCCCGATGGTACCGGAGACCCCGGAACGTCGGGCGCTGCGTCGTCTCGCCCCGAGCCGGGTCGCCCTGCGCCTGGACCAGTGGAAAGGCGCGCCAAGTCCCGACCTCCTCACCCCGTTCGAAAAGGCGGAGGCGGCCTACACCGCGGGCGACTACACGGCCGCGCTCCAGGCCCTCGACCAGCTCTCCATCCGGTTCGCCGAGCCGCGCTGGCCCACCCTTCCGGAACCGTTCCGCCGCCTCCGCGTCCCCATCCCTGCCCCGATGCCTCCCCACTGGGACCCGGAGCACGGGATGGCGGTCCCCGAGAAGGAGGCGCGCCGAGCTCGTCGGGTCGCCGACGACCAGCTCGCCCTCGCCCGCGCGAGCGTCGGGTGGGCGACCGCGCACGGGACCGACCTCTCCTCCCTCGCGGCCGGGGTCGAGGAGGGCGCCGCGATCCTAGAGTCCGAGGGCGCCGTCGCCGGGTTCTACGACCGGGTGGACCCGGTCTGGCTCGCGGTCCGTGAACAGGTCGCGAAACCGGTGAGCCATCCCGCGACCCGCGCCGCCCCCGCCGCCCCCTCGGAAGAAGTCGGCGAAGCCTAGGCTCCGGAACCGACCACGTCGCCCGACGAGCCGCGACGCCGCACCCGCCGGGGCGAAGGAGAGGTCACTCAGTGGCCGCGCGGCCTGGTCGACTACACGTCGAAGGATTCGCCCGACGAGGTCCCGTCGCCGGAGGAGGACCGGACGGGAAATCGGATCCGACTGGCCGCGCGACTCCTCTCGCTGCTCCAATCCCAGGGCCGGGACGTCCACCGCGAGCTCCGGGACCTCGCCGCGGCCGAGCGCGCCTACGCGGCGGGCCGCCCGGAGGAGGCGACCCGCCGGGTCGAGCAGCTGTTAGGCGAGCTCGCTCGTTTGAAGCCCGAGAGCAATCCCGGGGACTCTCCTACATCTTAAGGCAGGAGACGACTCCGTGGACCTGATGCCTTCCCCCCGCTTCGGCACCTTCTCGATCGTCGCCTGTGACCCGGAGGACGGCACGTGTGGCGTGGCCGTTCAGTCGAAATTCATCTCCGTCGGGGCGGTCGTCCCGTGGGCCGAGGCGAAGGTCGGGGCGGTCGCGACGCAGGCCGCGTCGAACCCGGCATGGGGACCGGAGGGACTCGCCCTCCTGAAGAAGGGTCTCGGGGCGAAGGAGGTCGTCCGTCGACTCGTCGAGGGCGACCCCGGTCGGGACGCCCGTCAGCTCGGCGTCGTCGACGCGCACGGGGAGGCCGCCGCGTTCACGGGACCCAAGTGCATGGATTGGGCCGGCCAGGTGGTCGGCGACGGGTTCGCCTGCCAGGGCAACATCCTCTTCGGACCGACCGTCGTGAAAGCGATGGCCCGGGCGTACGAGACGACGGGAGGCGACATCGCCGACCGCCTCCTTTCGGCGCTCTTCGCCGGCCAGCGTGAGGGGGGAGACCGGCGGGGCCAGCAGTCCGCCGCCCTCCTCGTGAGCAAGAAGGCCGCCGGGTACGGCGAGAGCGACCGATGGATCGACGTGCGGGTCGACGACCATGCCTCGCCGATCGAGGAGCTCCGTCGGATCTTCCGCCTGTACGACCTCACCCTGCTGAACCGGGAGGACCCGAAGTCCCTCCTTCCACTCGTAGGAGAGGTCGCCCTCGGGGTGCAGCACGACCTCGGGGTGCTCGGATATTACACCGGCCGACTCAACGGCCACTGGGATGCTCCGAGCCGTGCGGCGTTCGTGCGGTTCGTCGGCGAACACAACTTCGAGAACAAGCAGACCAACCCGGAGGCGATCTGGCCCACCGTCCTTGCCTACCTCAAGGAACGGTCCGACGCCGAGGTCGCCCGGCGTACCCACACCGCCCCGATCGTCCCGGACGCGCTCAGCCGGGGTCCGGGGGCGCAGCCGAAGGGGGGAGAACCATCGGCGAGGCGCTCGAAGAGATCCCCGGCGTCGAAGTAACCGTCGTCGCGCGACGGCCCTGCGGCGACCCCGCGAGCGCCGAACGTCTGCGGAGGGTGCTCGCCGCCGATACGCCTCCGTTCGTACGACTGGACGTGGAGGGTGCGGAGCTGGTCATCCGCACCAGCGCTCCGTCGGCCCGCAGCGTGCGCGCGACCCTCGAAGACCTGCTCGCGTGTGTCCAGGCCGCGGAGCGGACCGCCCGTCCGGCGGAGGAGACCGGGTAGCGTGACCGGGTGGGACGGACCGAGGTACCCTCCGGCTCCGAGTGGGTCCGCTCCACCGCCCACAACCTCCCGGGCATCCCTCGCCCGGTATTTCGTCGGCGTTGCGATCACGGTCTTTGCGGTCTTGAGCCAATACTTCCTCCCCCAGGCCCTCCCCGCCCTCCGGCCGATCTACGGCACGCTGGTCGGCGACCTTGCCGTGGTCTACGGGATCCCCGTGCTCTCCTTCGTCCTCCTGGTCGGGCTCGACCCCCTCCGTCACTGGGCGGACCGGATGGGCCTCGCCGTCGTGGAGGGGTTGCGCTGGTACGGCCTTCTCTCGCTGCTCGCGCTCGTGGTGGTGCTCGGTCTCGCCATCGTGTATATGGCGTTCGACCCGGCGGCGCTCCAGCTGCTCAACCGACCGAACCCGGCGCTCCAGCAGGCGGTGGGCGATCCCTGGCTGTACGTGGCGCTTTCCTTCGTGGTCGGCGCCTTCGAGGAGACGATCTTCCGGGGGTGGATCTTCGGGTTCTGGCGCGGTCGGGCGGGTTCCTGGGTCGTTCCCGCCCTCTGGACGAGCGGCCTGTTCGCGGGCGTCCACCTCTACTACGCCACGACGTACGGCGTGGCGGCGCCGCTGATCTTCCCCTCGCTGTTCCTGCTCGGGTTCGCGTTCGCGGCGACCTACCAGGCGTCCGGGGGGAACCTCGTCGTCGTGGCGCTCCTCCATGGGGCGAACGACGCGACCGCGTACCTGACGCTCATCAACCTGGATCTCGGGGATGGACTCCACTACCTGGTCATCCTCGTCGGGGCGGCGCTCGGCCTCGTACTCTACCTGAGACCGAAGGACTCGCCGATGAAAGGGATGCCCGGGATCTAAGAGGCAACGCGCGGGCCGGCTCAGATCGTCGGAGAGTGGATCAGCTCGACCCAGAGTCCGTCCGGGCCCTCGTAGTAGGCGAGCTCGACCTTCCCCCGGTAGCGGATCTCTTCGATCCGCTTCGCCCCGGCGGCGCGGAGCTGCCGGGCGGCCGAGGCGACGTTCGTCACCCGCAACCCGAGGTGGTCCAGTCCTTCCCCGGCGACAAAGGGGGTCGCGTACCTCGAGCCCGGGGGATACCAATTGAGCTCGAGGTGCTGGTGGGAGATCGGGTCCTCCATCAACACCCAAACCCCACCGTGACCCATCCTCCCCCGGCGCACCTCCCTCAGCCCAAGACCCTGGGTGAAGAAGCGGAGCGACTTCGCTAGGTTCGTGACCCGTAGGCCGACGTAGTCGACCTACATCGCCGGAGCACCACTCCGCGGTTCGATAATCCTTGGGGGTTCCCGGGTTCGGTAGCATCAAGTAGCGAACCCGTGTGCCCCCGCCGATGAACCCACCCGAGGACGTCCTGCGGCGCGCCCTTTCGGAAGCCCGCACCGTGGCGGTGGTCGGCCTCTCCGACAAGCCCGAGCGGGACTCGAACCAAGTGGCGCGCTACCTTCGGGGGCAGGGCTATCGGGTGGTGCCCGTGAATCCGGTCCTGAGCGAGGTGCTGGGAGAACGCTCCTACCCCCGCATCGCGGCGATCCCCCCGGACCTCCCGGTGGATGTCGTCGACATCTTCCGTCGGTCGGAGGAGGTACCCGCGATCATGGACGAGGCGATCGCGCGAAAGGTACCGGTGGTCTGGATGCAGCTCGGCATCTCCAACGAGGAGGCGGCAACCTCGGGCCGCCAAGCCGGGCTCGTCGTCGTCGAGAACTCGTGCCTCATGACCCAGCATCGCCGAATGGGAATCCGGCCCCTGGGAGCTCACGCGTGACCGACGGCCCGACCCCGGACGCGTCCCCGGCATCTCCGCCTCCCGTGCCTATCGCCGTAGTTCCCCCGCCTTCCGCCCCGCCGCCGATCGCCGCCAAGCCTGCCGCTGCTTCCCCGGCTCCGGCCCCGGTCAAGCCACCGGCCCCGGCTCCTCCCGTCGCCGCGACGCGCCCACCCCGGACCGGCCACCTTCAGGACCGGGGAGTGTCTCGACGGGACTCCGTTCACGCGCTCACCTGGGTAGCCGAGGGAACGGTCAAGGTCACCGGTGAAGTGGACGTCGGGAACGGAGCGGTCACCGGCGCTCTTTCCGTCGCGGGTCCGATCACGGCCGATACGTTCGGATGCCGAGGCGCGCTCGACTCCGGCGGGCCGATCACGGTCGGCGGAACGTTGACCACGTACGGCAGCCTCCATGGAGTGGGGCCGATCCAGGCGAAGCAGGCGTCGTTCACGGGAACGACCCGCATCGTACGAGAGGTCGTCGTGGAGGGCTCGTTGACGGTGAAGGGCCACTTCGCGGCCCCTTCGCTGCGCGTCGCGGAGCTTCGCGGCGACGGGGCCGTTGACGTGCCCGGGAGCATCGACGCCGTCGACGTCGACGTGCGGATCCGGCGCCACAGCCGGTTCGGCACGATCCGCGCCCGCTCCGTCCGCCTCATTCGAGTCCCTCCCAATCCGTTCGAATGGGTCTTCGGTCGCTCGCCCCCCACTCCGGTCGGGCGGATCGAGGCCGAACGACTCGAACTCGAGGGAGTGGACGTCTCGTTCGTGCGATGCCCTGAGGTCATTCTCGGCCGGGAGGCCCACGTGACCGAGATCGAGGGCACGGTCGTACGGCGACACTCCTCCGCCGGGGTGGGACCCCGGTCGAAAAGCCCGGCTCCCTACGGCCTCTCCCGGTAACCGCTGCGGCCGCCCTCCTTTTATCTCCCGGGGGCGCGTCCGAACGTTCCATGTCGCCCGAGGAAGCCGGCTCGGGCGCCCCCTCCGCGCGGTCGATCCAGGAGCGGGTGCTCGACTACTGGGGACGCACCGGCGTGGTGGCGCGGGCCTTCGAGGTCCCGGCCACGGGTCCGCTGTTCCGCTTCACCGAGGGTCCGCCGACCGCGAACGGGGCCCCCCACTTGGGCCATCTGGTCGCCCGGGTGTTCAAGGACCTCCAGCTCCGCTACCATCGGATGCGGGGAGACCGCGTCGTCTCGATGATGGCCGGCTGGGACTGCCACGGCCTTCCGGTCGAGCTCGAGATCGAAAAACGTCACGGACTCAAGTCCAAGAAGGAGATCGAGACCTTCGGCGTAGAGCGCTTCTGCGAGGAGTGCCGGACGGGGACGCTCGCCGTCGCCGACGTCTGGCGCGAGATGAGCGGCCGACTCGGGTACTGGCTCGACTACGACCACGCCTACCGCACGATGGACGCCCCGTACATCGAGAGCGTCTGGTGGTCGCTCAAGACCCTCTTCGACCGGGGCCTGCTCGAGAAGGGTCACTATGTACTCCCCTACTGCCCCCGGTGCGAGACGCCTCTGGCCTCTCACGAGGTGGCGCAGGGCCACCGGGAAGCCACCGACCCATCGGTCACCATCCGCTTCCCGCTCTCCGACGCCCCCCGACCGCGGGACCTCCTCATCTGGACCACGACGCCTTGGACCCTGCCCGCCAACTTGCTGGTCGCCGCCCGTGCCGACCTCGAGTACTCCGTGGTCGCCGTCGACGATGGACCGGAGTTCGTGCTCGCGTCGTCGGCCGTCTCCCGGTACTTCCCGGGAGAGCCCCGGATACGGGAACGGTTCCTGGGCCGCGAGCTCGCCGGAAAGCGGTACCGCCCTCCGTTCGATTCCGCGGGGCCCGGACCGGGTCGGTACCGGATCGTCCTCGACGACTTCGTGACGGCCGAGGAAGGAACCGGGCTCGTGCACGTGGCCCCGAGCTTCGGGCCTGACGACCAGCGGATCGGCGCCCGCGAGGCGGTAGGGGTCTTCGACCCGCTCGATAGCCGGGGCGTGTTCGGCGACGACGTCCCCCTCGTCCGCGGGCGCTTCTTCAAGAACGCCGACCCGCTCCTCACGAAGGACCTCGCCGCCCGCGGTCTGCTCTACCGGTCGGAGACCCTCCGGCACACCTACCCCTTCTGCTGGAGGTGCGACACCCCGCTCCTGTACCGCGCGATCGATTCCTGGTTCGTACGAACGTCGAGGTTCACCGAAGCGCTGCAACGGAACAACTCGACCGTCACCTGGGTGCCCGCCCATCTACGGGAGGGTCGTTTCGGAAATTTCCTCACCGAGGCGAAGGACTGGGCGGTCTCCCGGAACCGGTACTGGGGCACGCCGCTGCCGATCTGGATCTGCCCGGAGGGTCACGTCACGTGCGTGGGCAGCTTCGCGGAGCTCGCGCGGTACAACGAGGCCCCCCTCCCGGAACCGTTCGACCCTCATCGAGTCCAGACGGACCGTATCGTGTTTCCCTGCCCGCACTGCCGACAGTTGAGCCGACGCGAGCCCTACACGATCGACGCGTGGTACGACAGTGGTTCCGCCCCGTTCGCACAGTTCCACCACCCGTTCGAGTCGAGCGCCTTCGACCCCAACGCACCGCTCGACCACGTGGCGGAGGGCCTCGACCAGACCCGGGGATGGTTCTACACGATGCTCGTGCTCGCGACCGCCCTCTTCGAGCGCCCGGCGTACCGCTCGTCGCTCACGACCGGCATGGTCCTGGACGAGACCGGGCGGAAGATGTCGAAGTCGAAGGGGAACGTCCTCGAACCCCTCCCTCTCCTCGAACGGCTCGGGGCCGACCCCGTGCGATGGACCTTCCTCGGGCTGGACTTCACCGAACCGATGCGGATCGGGGAGACGACGATCCAGAAGTCGGCCGGCCGCACCCTGGGCACGCTATCCAACCTGGTCGTCTTCCACCGGGAGAACGCCCGCGCAGACGGGCTGCCTTCCGCCCGCACGCTCCCGTCGCCCCCCTCGGTACTGGACCGTTGGGCTCTTTCCCGCCTGGAGGGGAGTCGATGCGCCATCAGCGCCGCATTCGACTCGTACGACCCCCGCCCGGCGGCCGTGGCCATCCGCGAGCTCGTCGACGACTTGTCGACCTGGTACGTCCGGCGCTCGCGCCCCCGGTTCTGGGGCGCCACCACGGCGGCGGACCGGCGGGCGGCCCACGACACCCTCTCCTACGCTCTCCTCGGACTGTCGCGCCTGATCGCCCCGGTGCTCCCGTTCACGGCCGAATGGGTCCACCAGGAGGTGGGGGAGCTCGACTTCCGCGTTCGGGATGATTCCGTGCACCTTTCTCCTTGGCCCACCGAGCTCGCGACCCGCGATCTCGCCCTCGAGGACGGGATGGCCGAGCTGCGCCGGCTCGTGGAGGTGGGCCGGGAACTTCGTCAGCGGGCGGAGGTCAAGGCCCGGATCCCGCTCGCGGAATTCGTCGTGTTCGGCGCGTCGTCACCGGCCCTATCGGCGCTGGGGGCCGAGGGGGACCGGCTGCTCGTGGACGAACTGAACGTGAAGTCCCTTCGTCGGATCGCTACGTGCGACCGAGCCGCGTTCCCCGAGTCGGACTGGGTCGTTCGCGAGGAGGGCGGGGAGGCCGTGGCGGCCCTGCCGCGCCGCCCGACCCCCGAGCTACGCTCCGAGGGCCTCTTCCGGGAGGTCGCCCGTCGGTTGCAGCAGACCCGGAAGGAGCTCGGTCTTCGCCCGACGGATCATGTAGAGCTTACCCTGGGGGCGACCGGCGAGCTGCTCGCCGCGGTGGCGTCCCGCAAGGAGACGCTCTCCCGCGAGCTCCTCGCGGACCGTATAGACCTGGTCGACGGTACGCTCCCCCCGGCCGACGAGGTCCGGCAGTGGGACCTGGACGGGCTCGCCTTCAGCGCCCGGCTCACGCGACCGGTCCACTAGCCTCCGTCGGCTCTCGGACGACCGGCCCCTTCGGCCGCTGCTCTCCAAAAACCTCCGCCTCGAACCGCCGGACGCGTACCCGCGGGTCGCGCCATGCCACGGAAGGAAGGCCGGCCTTCTCGCACGTCCCCTCGAGGAGCTGTTCCGCATCCCACCCCTGTTCCGTCGCCACCTGAGGGAGCAGCAGCCCGCTCTGTCCGTAGCCGTCCACGATGAGGCCGTCGCGGCCGGGGCGGATCGCCGCGATCGTGGTTTCCGGGGACGTCGAGGGAACGGCCTGCGGAACGGTCAGGACGGAGACCTCGACCACTAGAGCGTCCAGCTCGTCCCGTGCGACCGGCGGGAACCGCGGATCCTCCAGGGCGGCGGCCAACGCCACGTCCTGTATGGCCTTCCCGAGGGGGAGGATCGGGAGAGGGTAGCCGATGCAACCCCGGAGCTCCCCGCCCGGGTACTGCTTCAGTGTGACGAACACTCCCCTGGGTTCGTGGAAGAGCCGGGGTAACCCCTCGGTCTCTGGAGCGAGGGATCGTGGGGAGGGTCCCGGACCCACCGCCCGCTCGACCGCTTCCCGGGCGAGACGCACCGCCCGCTCACCGTCCGCTGGGGAGATCACGGGCGCCCAAGGGCCCCGGTCGGAAAGCCGCTTCGCCGAGGGTCGTCCCCGTTTTATATCCGAGGGAGGGTCACGGCCGTCCCATGCCGTTCCCCGAGGCGATCGAGCGACTGCTCAACAAGAAGATCTGCATGAACTGCTCGGCCCGGAACCCGCCGAAGGCGGTCCAATGCCGGCGCTGCGGATACCACGGTCTGCGCGTCAAGTCGCGCGAGCGGTCCGGAAAGACCGCCTGATCCGGTCGGCTTAGGCCGGCGGAGCGCCCGCCTCGAGCTCGCGTCCGAACGGGGTCGGCGCCCCCATCTTCAGCTCGCGAGCGACCGCGAGCCGCTTGGAGGCGAGGAAGACCAGGTTGCTCCACCCGTCCCGCCACGTCGAGAGCTTCGGTGAACCCCAGCGCTCCCCGTAGCGGATCGGCACCTCGACGACCTTGAGGCCCCGGAGCACCGCCTCGATCTTCAGTTCCTCGCTGAACGACATCCCGTCCTGCGTGAGGGCGACCCGGTCGAGCACCGACCGACGGAAGACCCAGAAGCCGGACTGGCTGTCGAGGATCGTCCGGGACGGCATGTCGTGGAGGTAGTGGTGGTACGCCACTCGAAGGAACGTGTTGAGGAGGCGATTCCCGATCTGGTGCTCGGTCGTCATCGCGCGTCGGTCGAGGAACGCCATGCGGTTACCGGTCAGGAAGTCCAAGTGCCGGTCGAGCAGCTCGCGGACGAACCGGGGGATCTCCTCCACCGGGTACGTTCCGTCGCCGTCGGAGGTGGCGATGACGTCCCCGGTCGCCGCGGCGAATCCGGTCTTGTAGGCACGCCCGTACCCCCGGCGCCGCTCCACCAGCACCCGCGCCCCCTCGCGGGTGGCGATCTCCGCGGTGCCGTCGGCCGACGCTCCGTCCACGACCAGGATCTCCCACTGGAGCGGGTCGCTGGCGAACTCCACGAGGTTCGCCGCCACCGCGGCGGCTCCGAACGACCGGAGGACCGACGCGATCGACCCGGACTCGTTGAGGGTGGGAATCACGAGAGAGGCCCGCATCGCAGGCCAAGGGGTTGGACACCCCTTTAACCCCTCCGCGGCCATCCTCGCCCCACGTCGCCCCGCGCTTCCCCCGTCCCCCGCCGGCGTCGGTGGGGGAGCTTTCCGACCACGGCGGACGTCGGCCTCTGGGCCCGCGGTCCCGACGCCGCCGCGCTCTTCGAGGGTCTCGGGCTCGGCCTGTTCTCGCTCATGACCGACCTTCGGAAGGTCCGCCCACGCGAGGTGCGGGCCGTGAGCGCGTCGGCCGACGACCCGGAGAGCCTCGTGGTCGCCTACCTGACCCAACTCCTCCAGGTGCACGAACCGGACGGCTTCCTCGGAAGCCGGATCGAGGTGCGGCCGATCGGCTCGCCGCCGACCGCCCTCGTGGCCAGCGTGAAGGGAGAACCGTTCGACCCGGAGCGCCACAGCGTCCGGACCGAGGTGAAGGCCGTGACCCTCCACCATCTCGTCTTCGACCCACGCGCGGGAAGCGCCCGGGTGATCGTCGACATCTAGGGCGAGGCGGCGCGACCGCTACGGCATGTGGTCGACGACCGCTCGGACGGCCGCCCCCGGTGTGGGAAGGCGGTTCGTCCGCGCCAGGATCCGCTCGAGGGCGGCGAACGTCACCAAGAGGTCGGGCCAATCGGCGATCCCCATGTGACCGATCCGGAAGATCTTTCCGGTCAACGCTCCCTGCCCTCCCTGAACGAGGATGTTGTACTCCTTCTCGAGAACTTTCCGGATCTCGGGGTCGCCGAGGCCGGCGGGGTTGCGGATCGCCGTGACGGTGTCGGAAGCGTGGGCGCGCTCCGGGAACAGCTCCAGCCCGAGACCGTCGACGGCCGCCCGTGTGGCCTCGGCAAGTCGGCGCGTGTGGGCGAGCCGGTGGTCGAGCCCTTCTTCCCGGAGCAGGAGGAGCGCCTCACGGAGGGCCAGGAAGAGTGGGACGGCCGGGGTCCAGGGCGTGTCGTTCTTCTCGAGGGGCGCGAGGTGCGCCTTGAGGTCCAGGTAGAAGGTGCCGGGGTGGAGCGCCTCGACCGCTCGGTCCGAAAGGTGGACCAAGGCGAGGCCCGCCGGGGCAGCCAAGCCCTTCTGCGAGCCGCCGACGATGGCGTCGATCCCCCATTCGTGGATCTGGATGGGGATCCCCGCGACGGCGCTGATCCCGTCCACGAGCAGCAGCGGTGAATCCGCCCGGCGCACCTCCGCGGCGATCGCCCCGAGGTCGTTGGTGAGTCCCACGCTCGTTTCGTTGTGCACGACGCAGACCGCCCGGACGTCCCCCTTTTCCAGCTCGGCGCGGACGGCGGCCGGGGCGATCGGCTGGCCCCAGGGAGCGGTCACGGTCGTGACGTTCGACGCATAGCGGCGGACGATCTGGTCGCTCCGCTCGCCGAAGTTCCCGTTCGAGAGCACGAGCACCCGGCCCTCCCGCGGAAGCAGCGAGGAGTACATCGCCTCGAGGCCGGAGGTGCCGCTGCCGCTCAGGACGACCTGGTGGCCGGGGGTCCCGAACATCACCGGGAGGAGGTCGCGGATCTCCCGGACGACCCCGTGGAAATAGTCTCCGCGGTGATTGAGCGACGAGGTGGACATCGCCCGGAGGACCCGGGGATGGATCCGGACCGGACCCGCGATGAGGAACGTCGCGGTCTCGGGGTCGAACGTCATCGCGGCCCTCCGGGCGGCGCGACCTCGGCCTGCAGCGTCTCTCCCCGGAGCGCGCGAAGGACCTCGTCGACGACGTTCCCGCCCGCGCGCGCCTGGGCTTCGGCCGTCGAGGCGCCCAGATGGGGGGTCGCGATCAAGTGCGGGTGTTCCAGCAGGGTGTGGTTCATCGGTGGTTCCTCCTCAAAGACGTCGAGCGCGGCACCGGCGACCCGGCCGGAGCCGAGCGCTTCCAGTAGGGCGACCTCGTCCACGAGGGCGCCGCGGGCGACATTGACCAGGAAGGCGCCGGGCTTCATCCGGGCGAACGCCCGGGCGTCGAGGAGGTGATGGTTCTCGGGAGTGAGCGCGGCGTGGACGCTCACGATGTCCGCGCGCGCGAGCAGGTCGTCGAGCGGGACGATCGCCGTCCCGTCGACCGCCGCGCGCACGAACGGGTCGAACGCGATCGTCGTGGCGCCGAACGGCGCGAGGCGCTGCGCGATCTCCCGCGCGATGCGACCGTACCCGACGAACCCGACGGTCCTCCCGGCGAGCTCGTGTCCCGAAGTGCCGCGTTCCCAGCGACCGGATTTCGTCGAAGAGATCTTGGGGAGCAATCCCCGCACCAGCAGCAGGTAGAAGGTCACCGACAGCTCGGCGACGCTCGCGGTCGCGGCCGCCGGGGCGTTCACGACCCGGATCCCACGTTCCCCGGCAGCCGCCATGTCGACGCTGTCCACTCCCACGCCGGCTCGTGCGATAAGGCTCAGGTGCGGGGCCGCGGCGATGAGGTTCCGGTCGACCTTGGTCCGGCTGCGAACGATCAGGGCCCACGCCGTGGGGAGGGCGGCGGCGAGCTTCGACGGGTCCGCGCTGACGTCATCGACCTCGCAAGGGCCCGCGCGAAGGCGCGCGACGGCCGCCGCATCGATCGGGTCCGCGACCACGACCCTCCGAACCTCGACCATCGTCGAGCCGACCCCGGGGCGCTTGAAAACGGTTGCCCGCGGCGCGGGTCAGTGGGTCTTGGGGACGTTGACCTTTTCGACGGCGTTCCGGACCACGTCCTCTCCGCGAATCCCCCGGATCCACGGCTCTGGCTTGACCACGATCCGGTGGGCGAGCGCCGGGAGGGCGAGGGCCTTCACATCATCGGGGAGGACGAAGTCCCTCCCCTGGAGGAGCGCTCGCGCGCGGGTCAGCTTCTGCAGCGCCAGCGAGCCCCGGGGCGATGCGCCCACCTCGGCACGGGGGTCCGCCCGCGTCGCGCGAACAATGTCGATGAGGTACTGGGCAACACTCGCTTCCAGCTCGATCTCTTCGACCGAGCGCTGGAGCTCGAGGAAGGTGGCCACGGTTGTCACCGAGGGGACGGACACGTTCTCGGTCTTCCGGGTCCGCCGCCGCTCGAGGATGATCCGCTCCTCCTCCACGGTCGGGTAGCCGACGCGCAGGCGCATGAGGAACCGGTCCACCTGGGCCTCGGGGAGGGCGTAGGTTCCCTCGAGCTCGATTGGGTTCTCGGTCGCGAGGACCAGGAACGGCCGGGGGAGCGGGTAGGTGGTCCGCTCGCTGGTGACCTGATACTCCTGCATCGCTTCGAGCAGGGCCGACTGTACCTTGGGGGGTGCCCGATTGATCTCATCCGCGAGCAGGATGTGGGAGAAGATCGGTCCGGGGCGGAAGACGAACGCACCGTTCTTCGGGTCCAGGATCTCGGCGCCGGTGATGTCGTGGGGCAGGAGGTCGGCCGTGAACTGAACCCGTTGGAAATCGAGCCCGAGCGCGGAAGCGAACGACTTCGCCATGAGGGTCTTGCCGAGTCCCGGGAGGTCCTCGAGAAGGAGGTGGCCGTCGGCGAGGAGTCCCACGAGGATCTGGTCGACCGCCACGTCGCGGCCCACGACCGCCGTCCGGACCGCGGCCCGGATCCGTTCGGCCAGCGTGGCGGCGTCCGCGGCGTTCATCGATTCGCCCACCGAGCGGAGGGCGACCCCCCTATAAGTCCGGTCGGTGGGCCCCCGCTGTTCCCCGGCCGTAACGATCCGCATCATGGCTGGGCGCACGCCGTCTCCGCGGTCTGACCCCGGCCGGGGGTGTCGGACACCGGGGTTGTCCTCACGTCAT
>Ga0209415_10001633_pt1 | contig 42779 bp, 43 predicted proteins | sample PeaSoiSIISIP2007_FD_187696 | JGI IMG/M metagenome (GOLD analysis project Ga0209415, IMG submission 187696) | Peat soil microbial communities from Weissenstadt, Germany - SII-SIP-2007 (SPAdes) (version 2) | ecosystem: Environmental > Terrestrial > Soil > Wetlands > Peat | place: Germany...
GATCGCCCAGCAGCTGGCGATGCTGCGCCGCCGCCTCGTCGACGCGGCCCAGGATCGACAGCACGATCGCCAGATTGCGCCGGGTCTCGGGCGCCTCGGGGCGCAAGGCCAGGGCCCGCTCATAAGCAGCGGCCGCCTCGTCCCAGAGCTCCAGGCTCTGCGCCACGGCGCCGAGGTTGTGCTGGGCGTCGAACAGGTCGGGCTTCAGCGCCGCCGCGCGCCGCAGCCGGGGCAGCGCCTGCGCCGCGCGCCCCAGCTGCAGATCGATGGTGGCCAGGGAGATCGGCGCGCGGAAGTCGTCAGGGTCGGCGGCCTCGGCGCGCGCGTACGCCTGCGCCGCCTCCGCGAGCCGTCCCGCGCCGGCGTGAGCGGCCGCGATCTCCAGAAAGCGCGCAGCGCCGGCCGGGTCCCTCGCGGGGCGCGGCCGGCGCCGGTCAGCCTTGGACCCTGTCGCTCTCATCGCGGCAGGGTATCACCGCAACGGCGCGGGCCAACGCCCGCGCCGCCGCGTTCTACTGCCAGCGGTACTGGAACTGCAGACCGAACGTCCGCGGCGCGTTCAGGAACGGCGCCCTGAGGATGGTCTCGTTGCCAGGCTGGTTTTGCAGGAGCGTGCCGGCCGCCCCGTCGTAAGCGGTCGAATCGAACACGTTGTCGACAAACGCGATGATGTTGTAGCGGTTGTCATTACCCGTCCAGGTGAGCCGCAGGTTCACCTGGGTCGACGCCGGCTGGAAGGTGTAGGGCCGGTTGAACACGTCGTCGTAGGTGCCGTCGCGCCAGACGAAGGTGCCCGACATGGTCAGTTTCCCCGGGTCGAAGGGGATCGTGTACAGCGCGTTGAGCGACAGCTTGTTGGGCGTCGCACCCGGGATCGTCTGACCAGTGATATTCTGACTTCCCACGACGGTGCAGCCGTGGGTGTTGGCCCCTGGCTGGATCGCCTGCGGGTCCGTGGTGTCCTGGACGCAGGGCGACTGTTGCACCTTGGCGCTGAGGTACGAATAGCTCGCCGAGATCGCCAGGTTGTCGATCGGGCGCCACGTGCCCCACAACTCGAGACCGTAGTTCTGCACCTTGGGCACGTTGAAGAGGATCGGCACGATCTGGCCGATGGAATTCACCACGCTCAGCGGCACCTGCTCGCCGTAGTAGTTGTAGTAGAAGACGTCGCCGTTCAGCGTCCAGGCGCTGCCGATCGTCTTCTTGGCGCCCAGCTCGAACGCATCCACGAACTCGGATCCGGTTTCTGGGAAGGCCCCAATCGTATAGGTCGACCAGCCGCCGGACTTGTAGCCGCGGCTATACTTGAAATAGGCCAGAGTGCTGGAATTGGGCGTCCAGTCGATATTGGCCTCGCCGGTCAACGCGTTCCAGGTCGCGCCCAGCGTGCGCTGGGCGTTGCCGGTGACGGGGTTGATGGTGGTAGGCCCGGCCCCCTGGAAGGCGCCTTGCGAGCCGACGGCAAGCGAGGTGATGTCCAATGCCGGCGTCGCCGCACCGAACTGCGAAGCGTTCAGGATCGAATCGAAGCTGACCACCCGCCAGATCTGGAAGCCCTGCTTGTGGTCGTTCGTGTAGCGAATGGCGCCGCTGAACTTCCACTCATCGCTGAACTTGTAGCTGCCCTGCAGGTAGGCGGCGATGCTGTCGTAGGTGACCGCGGTGTTGGCGGACGATCCGGCGAACGTGGGGTTGGCCGGCGCGGCGCAGAGCGCGAAGGGCCCGCCGGCGCAGGTGGCGCCCAACGCGTTCCAGTACTGCGGCGTGGCCATCTGCGGCTGGGCCGACATCGAGTCGGCGTCGACCGGCTGGTGCCAGCGCTCGCGGTACCAATAGAGGCCGGCGATGTACTGGAACGGCGATTCCCACGTCGAGGTGAGGTTCAGTTCGTGACTGAACGCCTGGTCGAACTCGTTGAACACCAGGAAGTTGGGCGTGGGATTGATCGTCAGGGGCGCCTGGCAACTGGCCAGCGCTTGGCCCGCGAGCACGTTGCACAGGAAGGCTGCCGCAGCCGTCGGCGCACCCTGCTCCTGGAAGGAGACCACGCCGGAGTCGATTCCAGCGACCGGTTGGTTCGGGATGTGCAGGGTATAGTGGAAGTTCTGGTAGCCGGTGAGATAGTTGATGTCGAACGACGGCAGGTGATAAGTCACGTGCGCCGAGATCTGCACGTCCCCCTGCATGCGGTTGGTGCCGTTATCCTCGTTGATGAAGTTGCGAGGGTTGAGATTGCCCGGGTTGTTGCCGGGGAACATGTTGGCGGTGACTCCGCGCGTCACTACCGAACCGGGCACGATCGGCGGTCCGCCCGTGCAGCCCGCACCGTTCGCCGAACCGATCACCCCCGGCAATCCGCAAAGGCCGTAGAAGCCGCTCGGGGTCAGGCCGTCGGCGACCGTAAACGGCGTCGTTGGGAAGTTGCCGATCCCGGCGGCGCCGTGGGTGTTGGCGATGAAGTTGCCGCTGGAGGCCTGAATCCAGGCGTCCAGGTGGTCCCAGTGCCCTTCGAGCTGGCCTTCGAGGTAGTGGGTCTCGCCGCTGCCGCCCAGGACCAGATTGCCCCCTTGCGGCGAGCCGTCGAGGTTCTTGAAGAAGCCGCCCCGCTGCTCGGTGAAGTTGCCGCCGAGGCGGAACTTCAGGTGGTCGTTGATCGGCCCCGACACCACCGACTCGACAAAGGCGGTGCCATAGTTGGCGACGCCGACCCGGACCTCGCCATACATGGTGTCGGTCGGGTGCTTGGAGGTGAACTCGATCACGCCGCCGTCGGCGTTGCTGCCGTGCAGGGTGTTCTGCGGGCCGTTGTCGACCTCGATGTTGCCGATGAACAGATCGCTCTTCTGCTGCTCGACCGCCGCGTTGGCGCCGTAGTAGATGCCGTTGTAGTAGATCGCGACGCCGGAGGTATTGTTCAGGTTGTCGCTGTTGCGCCCGATGCCGCGGATGTAGACGCGGTCATCAATGTCGGTCCAGTTGAGGCTTGGCGAGAAGTCGGCCAGGTCCTGGATGATCGCAATGCCCATCAGCTTGCGCTGCTCCGCGCCGAAGGCGGTGATGGCGACCGGCACGGTCTCGATACTTTGTTCGCGCTTCTCGGCGACGACCGTCAGTTCGCCGACGGCGGTGGCGCCGTTGGTCTCGCTGGCGGCGGCGGCGGTTGCAGCGGAAGCAGGGGACGCAAGTAACCACGTAGCGACGGCCAGCACAGAGCTGGCGCCGAGCAAAGCAGTCTTTGGCACGGTCAATCCTCCCGGTTGAATTCCTCCGGGCCCGGCCATCTTTTGTGCGCGGCCGTAGCCTTGCTGCGAAGTTAGGCAGCGCTGACGCTAACTAGCAAGCCGTGTTCTCACAAAGCCGCCACATTCAAACGGAACGGCAAGAACACTGTTACGTGTTTCACACACAGTGGCGGATCGTGGGCGGAGCCCCCGCGGGCCGAACAGCCTCAGGCGGCGGCCATCATCCGCTCCACCTCGGCGACGATTTCGCGCAGGTGGATGGGCTTGGAAAGCACCTTGGACCCGGCCGGAGCGCGCTCGCCGACGGTCAGGGCCACGGCGGCGAAGCCGGTGATGAACATGATGCGCAGACCCGGGTGGCGGGCGGCGGCCAGGCGCGCGACCTCGATGCCGTCCATGCCGGGCATGACGATATCGGTCAGCAGCAGGTCCCAGGTCTGGTCGAGGACGGCGACCGCCTCCTCGCCGTCGGCGCAGGCGGTGACGTCGTAGCCGGCGCGTTCGAGGGCGCGGCTCAGGAATCCGCGAAGCGAATCGTCGTCTTCAGCTAGCAGGATACGCGGCATGAGGCGATCGGCGGCCCAGAGGGAAGGTGATGTGGGGAGCGAACCTATACGCCCAGCCGTAAATTGGCGATGAACCGTTTGACCGCAGGCGCCGCGCCCGCGAATACTGAGCGCCATGGACGATGCGACGGCGCCGGCGGCGATCCTGGAAGCGGCGGCCTACCGCGTCGCCGGGCCGGACGAACCATCCGTGGTGACTCCGGTGATCTGCGCCTCGCCGCACTCGGGCCGCATCTATCCGTTGGCGATGATGGCCGCGTCCCAGCTCGACCGCCGCGCGATCCGCCGCTCCGAGGACGCCCATGTCGATGAGCTGATCGCCGGCGCGCCGGCATTCGGCCACACCTTGATCGCCGCCGAGTTCGCCCGCGCCTTCATCGACGTCAACCGCGAGCCGTGGGAGCTCGATCCGGCGATGTTCGAGGACGAGCTGCCGGCCTTCGCCAAGGCCCGCACCGCCCGCGTCGCCGCCGGCCTCGGCGCCATCGCCCGCATCGTCTGCGAGGGCCAGGAGATCTACGCCCGCAAGCTCACCTTCGCCGAAGCCGAGGACCGCGTGCGCCAGGTGCACCAGCCCTATCACGCGGCGCTGGCCGCGCTGATCGCCGAGACCAAGGCGAGGACCGGGCTGGCGATCCTGATCGACTGGCACTCGATGCCGGCGGCCGCAGCGGCCGGCCGCGGCGGCGAGCCGTGCGACTTCGTGCTCGGCGACCGGTTCGGCTCGGCCTGCTCCAGCGCCGTCGCCGGCCTGGTGGAGCGCGAACTGGGCGCGATGGGCTACCGCGTCGCCCGCAATGCGCCCTACGCCGGCGGCTACACCACCGAGCACTACGGCCGGCCCGGCCGCAAGGTTCACGCGCTGCAGATCGAGATCAGCCGGGCGCTGTATTTCAACGAGCGCGAACTGCAGCTCACCGCTGGCTTCCCGGCGCTTCAGCGCGATCTGGAGCGCCTGTTCGCGGCGCTGGCGGCGCAGGACTGGGCCGGACTGTGACGCTGGTGCCCCAATCCCTCGGTCATAGCCGGGCGTAAGTCCCGGCTATCCAAGCACGCAGGTCAGCGGGTGGCCGCGCCGGCGCGGCCAGGGCGGGGACGGCGTGCATGGATGGCCGGCACAAAGGCCGGCCATAACCGGAAGCAAGGATAGTGGGATGATCGGCCTCGCTCCCTCGCCAGAGCCCAGCACAAAAAAAAGCCGCGCCCGAAGGCGCGGCAGTTCATTAGGGAGGAAACGCCCAGGAAGGGCAGAGGCGTCAGCGACGCCTCACAACGCCAATCTAGGGTGCGGCGCACAATCGATCAAGCGAAAAATGCCTGAGCTGGACCGAAAAACGCACGCAACATCCATTTATTCGGAATAATCAATGCATTGATCGCGCAGCCGAGCTATAGGACGTAATGCTGCAACGCAATACCGGGCGTTTCAAAAGCCTCGGCACGCATTAAGAATCAGAAGCTTGTCCGTGATCGGCCACGCAACATCAGCCGGCCGCCCGTGACGCATGGCCCCCGCCCCACTTCTCCTCTAGAAGCCGCCCCGCATGTCTCTTCGCAATATCGCCATCATCGCCCACGTCGACCACGGCAAGACCACGCTGGTCGACCAACTGCTCGCCCAATCGGGCGCTTTTCGTGCAAACGAGGCGCACGCTGAACGCGCCATGGACTCCAACGACCAGGAGCGTGAGCGCGGCATCACCATCCTGGCCAAGTGCACCTCCGTGCTCTGGCACGGCGCGGCCGGCGAGACCCGCATCAACATCATCGACACGCCCGGCCACGCCGACTTCGGCGGCGAGGTGGAGCGCATCCTCGGCATGGTCGACGGCTGTCTGTTGCTGGTCGACGCCGAGGAAGGCGTGATGCCGCAGACCAAGTTCGTGCTCGGCAAGGCGCTGAAACTCGGACTTCGGCCGATCGTGGTGCTGAACAAGGTCGACCGGCCCAACGCCGAGCCGGATCGGGTGCTGAACGACGCCTTCGACCTGTTCGCCGCGCTGGGCGCCAGCGACGAGCAACTCGACTTCCCGCACATCTACGCCAGCGGCAAGCAGGGCTGGGCGACCATGGACCTGGCCAAGCCGAGCGAGACGCTGGGCCCGCTGTTCGACCTGATCGTGGCGCACACGCCGCCGCCCCAGGCCGAGGCGCGCACCAACGAGCCGGCGCGGCTGCTGGCCGTGCTGATCGAGGCCGATCCGTTCCTCGGCCGCCTGCTGACCGGCCCGGTCGAAAGCGGCCGCCTCGCACCCGGCATGGCGATTAAAGCCTTATCGAGGGACGGCAAGGAGATCGAGCGCGGCCGCATCTCCAAACTGCTCGCCTTCCGCGGCCTCAAGCGCACCGGCGTCGACGAAGCCTTCGCCGGCGACATCGTCGCGGTGGCGGGGCTCTCCAAGGCGACCGTGGCCGACACCCTCTGCGCCATGGAGGTGACCGAGGCGCTGCCGGCGCAGCCGATCGATCCGCCGACCATCGCCATCACCGTCACCATCAACGACAGCCCGCTGGCCGGCCGCGACGGCGACAAGGTGCAGAGCCGGGTGATCCGCGCGCGCCTGCTGGCGGAAGCCCAAGCCAACGTCGCGATCAAGGTCGCCGAGACCGCCGAGAAGGACGCGCTCGAGATCGCTGGCCGCGGCGAACTGCAGCTGGGCGTGCTGATCGAGACGCTGCGGCGCGAGGGCTTCGAGCTCTCGATCAGCCGCCCGCGCGTGGTCTACCAGACCGATCCGGACAGCGGCGAACGGCTGGAGCCGATCGAGGAAGTTGTGATCGATGTCGACGAAGAATATTCGGGCGTCGTCATCGAAAAGCTGTCCGCCCGCAAGGCCGAGCTGACCGACATGGCGCCCTCCGGCTCCGGCAAGACGCGGCTGACCTTCTTCGCCCCGTCGCGGTCGCTGATCGGCTACCAGGGCGAATTCCTCACCGACACCCGCGGCTCGGGCGTGCTGAACCGGCTGTTCGCGCGCTACGAGCCCTACAAGGGCGCGATCGAGGGCCGCCGCAACGGCGTGCTGGTTTCCAACTCCGACGGCGACATGGCCGCCTTTGCGCTGTGGAACCTGGAAGACCGCGGCGTGATGTTCGTCGGCGCCGGCGAGAAGACCTACCAGGGCATGATCATCGGGGAGAATTCCCGTCCCGACGACCTCGACGTCAACCCGATGAAGGCCAAGCAGCTCACCAACATCCGCTCCGCCGGCAAGGACGAGGCGATCCGCCTGACCCCGCCGCGCCGCCCGACGCTGGAGCAGGCGATCGCCTACATCGAGGAAGATGAACTGGTCGAGGTGACGCCCCGCGCCATCCGCCTGCGCAAGAAGGTGCTCAACCCGACGTTCCGCAAGAAGCGCCTGCGCGAGGACGCTTAGGTCCGCCGCGCCGGGATAGTTCCGCCCACATCACCACCGCTCGGTCATCGCCGGGCGCCAGTCCCGGCGACCCAAGCACGCCGAACGGCGGGTGGCCGCGCGTGGCGCGGCCACGGCAACAACGAGTGCATGGATGGCCGGCACGAAGGCCGGCCAAGGCCGTGCTTGAGGGTTTGGTCAGGCGGCGAGGTCGGCAGGCCGGGATGCCATCGGTGAATCCCTCCTGACCACAGTTACCACCCGCACCGGCGGCGTCGGCTTGGGGCGCAGGCGCACGCCCTTGGCCAGCAGCTTCAGCGCCTCCCAGTGGATCGCCGCGATCACCTTCAGCGTCAGCAGCGGATGGCTCAGGAATGCGCGGCCTAGCGCCCGATCGGTCAGCGCCCGTCGCGCGCCGCTGAACGCCGCGGCGATGATCGGCGCGCCGTCGGGGCCGCGACCCAGGATCGCGGTCGTCGCGCGCTCGCCGGGCGCCGCGAAGCGGAAGTCGTAGGTCATGTCGAGGCCGAGGAACGGCGAGACGAAGAAGGCCTTGGCGCAACCGCGCCGCGCCACCTGCGACCCCGTCGCCTCGACCACGTAGCAATGCCGCTCGCGGAAGGTGTTGTTCACCTCCAGCACCACCGCCGCCAGCTCGCCGGACGGCCGGTGGCAGTAGAACACGCTGAGCGGATTGAACGCGTAGCCCAGCACCCGCGGCAGGCAGAGCAGCCGGATCGGGCCGCCGCGGATGTCGACCCCGGCGCCGCGCAGCATCGCCTCCACCTGCGCCCGCAGCGGGTGGGCGTCGCCGGCCAGGTGGTCGCGCTCGTACAGGCTGAAGAGGGCGAAGCGATTGTGGCCGAACAGGCGCAAACCTCGGTCCAACGCCGGCAGTTCGTCCAGGTCGAGCAGCAGCTGGAACAGCCGGTAGCGCAGCCGGTGGCGGCGCGGCGTCAGGCGCTGGTGCGTGACCGCGCCATCGTAGAGGCCGCTGATCTGGCTCACGCCACCGCCTCCAGCGCCGGCGCGGGCGCCGGATCGCCGAGGAAGATGCGGCCGGACTCGTTCGGCACGATCCACGGCCGGCGCACGCCGCCCAGCGCCTCGGCCACCGCGAGGCCCGCCTGCAGCCCGTCCTCGTGGAAGCCGGCGCCGCAATAGGCCCCGCACCACCAGACGCCGCCCTCGCCCTGCACCGACCACAGCCGCTTCTGCGCCCGCAGCGCGGCGGCGTCGAACAGCGGGTGGTCGTAGTGCTCGGTGCGGATCACCTTGGCCGGGTCGGGCGCACGGATCGGGTTGAGGGTGACGAACAGCGGGGTCTTGCGCGGCAGGTCCTGCAACAGGTTCATCCAGTAGGTGACGCAAAGCTCGCGTCCGGCGCCGGCGCCGCTCCGGCCGAGATAGTTCCAGCTCGACCAGGCCTTGCGGCGCTTCGGCATGAAGCTGGCGTCGGCGTGCAGCACCGCGACGTTGGGCGTGTAGGTGAACGCGCCGATGATCTCGCGCTCGGCCGCGGTCGGCTGGGCCAGCATGGCCAGTCCCTGATCCGCGTGGCAGGCGACCACCACCTGGTCGAACCGCTCGGTGCGGCCGGCTTCGTCGGCGACCATCACCCCAGCCGGCGTACGCTCGATGCGGGTCGCGGCGACGCCGAGGCGGGCGCCAAGCCGAAGCGTTGCGGTCAGGCGCTCGACGTAGGAGCGGCTGCCGCCGACCACCGTGCGCCAGAGAGGCTTGTCGAGGATCTTCAGCAGGCCATGGTTCTCGAAGAAGCGGATGAACGAGGCCGCGGGCAGCTCGCGCACCGCTTCGATCGATGCCGACCAGATCGCCGCGGCCTGGGGCAGGATGTGATCGTCCTGGAACGGACGACCGTAGCCGGCCTCGCCGAGGTAGTCGCCCAGGCTGGTCATCCGCGCGTCGAGCGCGCAGGCGGCGGCCGGGGCTTGGCGCGAGAAGCGCACGACGTCGCGCAGCATCGACCAGAACCGGGGCCTGAGCAGGTTGCGCGGCTGGGCGAACAGGGTGCTGAGGTCGGTGGAGGCGTATTCGAGGTCGCCGTCGTCGAGCGAGACGCCGAACGACATGTCGGTGTACGCGGTCGGCACGCCCAGATGGCGGAACAGCGCGGCCAGGTTCGGATAGTTGGCCTCGTTGTAGACGATGAAGCCCATGTCGACCGGGATCGGCCCGTCCGCCGACGGCGCATCCACCGTATGGCTGTGGCCGCCGAACCGCGGCGCGGCGTCATAGACCGTCACGTCGTGGCGCTGGCTCAGCAGCCAGGCGGCGGACATTCCGGCGATGCCCTGGCCGATCACGGCGATCTTCATGCGAGCGAACCCATCCCCGACGGCGGCGCCGGGCTGGAGGGCCCCTGCGTCTTTGCCTAGGGTCTACGCGGGCCGCGGACCGGCGGATCACCGCCGCCGAAGGGCGTGGTCGGACTGATCCAATCGGCCCGCGCGCCCGTAAAGGCGGCATGCATGCGATCGCTTTCGATCAGGCCGGCTATCGATCGGAGGGCTGGGCGCCCGCGCGTCGCCTCGCCGCCTCTCGCGCTGCCAGCCGCCCCGCCACCGCCATGACCACGCCGAGAAACGCCGCCGACGGTTTCGCCGAAATGATCGGCGCCATCGCCGCCCACACCGACCGCCAGGCCTTCGCCGGGCTGTTCGAACACTTCGCACCGAGGGTGAAGAGCTACATGTTGCGGCTCGGCGTCGAGCCACAGCAGGCAGAGGAGCTGGCCCAGGAGACGCTGCTGACGGTCTGGCGCAAGGCCGGCGCGTTCGACCGCGCCAAAGCCGCGCCGTCGACCTGGATCTTCACCATCGCCCGCAATCTGCGCATCGATGCCGCCCGCCGCGCTCGCCGCGCCGAGCCGGTCGAGGATCCGTCCGATACGCCGGACGCCGAACCGCCTCCCGACGAGGCGATGGCCGCCGCGCAGTCGCACGGACGTATCCGCGAAGCGCTGGGCGCCCTGCCGCCGGAACAGGCGCAGGTGGTGCGCCTCTCGTTCTTCTCCGATAAGCCCCATTCGGAGATCGCCGAGGAACTGAAGCTTCCGCTTGGCACGGTGAAATCGCGCATGCGCCTGGCCATGGCCCGGCTGCGCGATCTGCTGGGAGACCTGGCATGACGCAGCCGACCCAACACCCCTCCGAAGAGCTGATCCTCGACTATGCCCGCGGCGCCCTCGAGGCTGGTCGCGCCCTGGTCGTCGCCGCCCACCTGGGCGCCTGCCCCGCTTGCCGCGCGACCGTCCGCTTGGCCGAAGCCGTCGGCGGCGCGCTGATCGAGGAACTCGAGCCGGCGCCGCTCGCGCCCGACGCCCTGGCCAGGACGCTGGCCCGGCTCGACGCACCACAGCCCCCGCCCGCGGCGGTGCAGCGGCCCCCGGACAACTGGATCCGGGTTCCGCCCGAAGTGATCGCCGCCGCCACGCGCCACAAGCGCTGGGCGGCGCCCGGCGTCTGGGTCGCCGACGTCACCGGCGGCGCCAAGGCATGGCCGCGCAGCTACCTGCTGGGCGTCGGCGCCGGCATGGCGGTGCCGCGGCATACTCACAGAGGCCGGGAGTTCGTCTGTGTGCTGAAGGGCGCGTTCGAAGACCGCGGCGTAGTCTATGGACCGGGTGACTTCGCTGAAAGCGACGAAGGCGTCGAGCATCGGCCGCGTGTCAGCCGAGACGGCGAGTGCGTCTGCCTCACCGCCGCCGACCACGCGCTGGCGCCGCGCGAACTGATCGGCCGGCTGTTCCAGCCGCTGGTCCGCATCTGACGGCCGCGCGTTCGAGCCTACCGCCCGAAGGTCTCGGCCAAGATCCGCGCGATCCCCGCGGCGTCGGTCGCATCGAACGCCGCCAGCTCGGTGGAATCGACGTCGAACACGCCGATCAGCGCCCCACCCGGCCCGAACACCGGGACTACGATCTCGCTCTTCGAGCGCGAGTCGCAGGCGATGTGGCCGGGGAAGGCCGCGACGTCGGGCACGATCAGCGTGCGCCGCTCTGCCGCCGCCACGCCGCAGACGCCGCGGCCGAAGGCGATACGCAGGCAGCCGAGCGTGCCCTGGTATGGCCCCACCACCAGCTCGTCCGCCTTGGCTGGATCGACCAGATAGAAGCCGGCCCAGAAGTAGTGGTCGAACGCCTGAGCCAGCATCGCCGCGACCGTCGCCAGCCGCGCCGTGAAGTTGCGCTCGCCCTCCAGCACTGCCGCCACCTCCTCGGCCAGCGCCGCATAGCGCTCGGCCTTGGCGGCGGGGAGCAGGGTGTCGTTGAACGGCTCGGCCATCAGCATTTCCTCCTGCTAGGCCCGGCAGGACTCGAACCTGCAACCAGACCGTTATGAGCGGCCGGCTCTAACCATTGAGCTACGGGCCCAGGAGCGAGGCCGGGTTAGCATGGGTGCGATGGGCCTTAAAGGCGCCGTACAGGTTGCCCTATCCAGGGTCCTGGGTCTCAGTGGCCATCGCCATCAGGAGCCCGACCATGAACACCGCCCTCTGGATCGGCGCGCTCGTCGCCTTGCTGCTCGCCCAGCCGGCCGCCGCCCAAACCTCCGACGCACGCTTCGCCGCCACCACCCTCGACCTAAGCGGCCACGGCGAAGCGCGTCTGCCGCCCGACATGGCGACGATCGACCTCGGGGTCGGCGTCACCGCCCCTTCCGCCGCCGAGGCGATGGCGCAGAACGCGGCGGTCATGACCCGGGTGATCGCCGCGGTGCGGGCCAAGGGCGTCGCCGACCATGACATCGCCACCTCGACCCTCGCGCTCGCGCCGCAGTACGCCTACCCGCAGGGCCAGGCGGCGCAGCTGACCGGCTACCAGGCCACCAACCGCGTCACCGTCACCTTGAGCGACCTGACCCAGGTCGGGCCGGTGGTCGACGTGGCGGTCGGCGCCGGCGCCAATGAGGCCGGGCAGATCAGCTTTGGCCTCAAGAGCCGCGCCTCGGCGGAGAACTTCGCCCGCCTGGCGGCGATCAAGGCGCTCGACGACAAGGCCGCCACCATGGCTGACGCCGCCGGCTACCACATCCGCCGGCTGGTCAATCTCAGCGAGGCCGGCTCAGTGCTGGCGCCGCAGCCGATCGCAGCGATGGCGCGCTTGCAGGGGCCGGCGACGCCCGTCGAAACCGGGGAGGTTGTCGTGGCCGTCGACGTGCACGGCGAGTTCGAGCTGACGCACTAGGGCTGCTTCGACGCAGATTGCTCCCCTCCTCGCAAGGGAGGGGGAAGCGTTTGCGCCGCCGATTCAGTCGAGCTCGAACCTACTCTAAGCCGCCACCACGCAGCCCTCGTAGCCGTTGGCGGCCACCTCGTTGCACTTGTCGCGATAGACCGGGAAGCCGCCGATGTAGGGCATGAACACCCGCGGCTTCCCCGGCACGTTGGCGCCGAGGTACCAGCTGTTGGCGAGCGGAAAGACCGTGCCCGCCGCCACTTCGTTGACGTGCGCCACCCATTCGTCCTGCGCGGCGGTGGTCGCCTCGATGCCGCCAGCCTGACGCTCGTTCAGCCAGCCGATGCAGTCGGAGATCCATTCCACGTGCTGTTCGATGGCGACGGCCATGTTGCAGAGCACCGAGGGGCTGCCGGGGCCGGTGACCAGGAACAGGTTGGGGAAGCCCGCCACCAGCAGGCCGAGGTAGGTGCGTGGGCCTGCCGACCAGGCGTCCTTCAGCCGCGCGCCGCCCTTACCCCGGATGTCGATCTTGTCCAGCGCGCCGGTCATCGCATCGAACCCGATCGCGTAGACGATGGCGTCGACCGCATATTCCTTGTCGGACGTCTTCACGCCGGCGGGCGTGATGGTCTCGAGCGGCTCCTCGACGAGGTCCACCAGGGTGACGTTGTCACGGTTGAAGGTTTCGAAGTAGCCGATGTCGACGCAGATCCGCTTGGCGCCGATGGGGTAGCTCTTGGGCGCAAGCTTCTCGGCCAGCTCCGGGTCCTTGACGATGCCGCGGATCTTCTCGCGCACGAACTCGGCGGCGGTGGCGTTGGGCGCGGGATCGGCGACCAGGTCGTTGAAGGCGCCCAGCAGGGCGAAGCCGCCGTAGCGCCAGCGCGCCTCGTACTCCGCCTTCCGCTCCGCCTCGGTCACCTCCAGCGCCGGCTTGTCTTGCATGGCGACGGCCCGGATGCCGAAGCCGGTGTCGCGCGCCTCCTTGCGGTACTGCGCCCGGTGGGCGGCCCAGTCGGCCTCGACGGCCGGGTCGATGGGGCCGTTGTGAGCCGGCACGCTGAAGTTGGGGGTGCGCTGGAACACGGTGACGTGCGTCGCCTGCGCCGCGATCTGCGGGATCGACTGGATCGCCGACGAGCCGGTGCCGATCACCGCTACGGTCTTGCCGGTGAAGTCGACGCCTTCCTTGGGCCAGCGGCCGGTGTGCCAGCTCGGGCCCTTGAAAGTCTCCGCCCCAGGCAGCTCGCCGTCTTTCGGCACTGACAGGCAGCCGGTGGCCATGACGACGTAGCGGGCGCTGACGCTGTCGCCGCGGTCGGTGGTGACGGTCCAGCGCCGGCTGGCTTCGTCGTAGACCGTCGCCGTCACCTTGGTCTCGAGCTGGATGTCGCCGCGGAGGTCGAAGCGGTCGGCGACGTGGTTGAGGTAGGCGAGCAGCTCCGGCTGAGCCGCGTAGCGCTCGGTCCACTTCCACTCGGCGTCGAGCTCGGGCGAGAACGAGTAGGAGTATTCCTGGCTCTCGATGTCGACCCGCGCGCCGGGATAGCGGTTCCAGTACCAGGTGCCGCCGACGCTGGTCCCGCCCTCGTAGACCCGCGCCGAGACGCCCAGCTGCCGCAGCCGGTGCAGCATGTAGAGCCCGGAAAACCCGGCGCCTACGATCACCGCGTCATAGGTCTGCGCCGCACCCATCGTGACCTCCGTTATCGTTGTTGGCTCGATGATAGGGGACTTCCGCCAGGGAACGATACTGCCGCAGGCGCCCCCCTACTGCTCGAACGACGGACCTGCGAACGAGCGTTGCGGCTGGCGGCGCTCCTGCCCCGGCCGTGGCGCGCCGGCGATGGCGCCGGCTGTGGCGCCGCCGTCGACCACCAGGCAGTGGCCGGTGACGAAGCGCGACGCGTCGCTGGCGAGGAACAGCGCCGCCTGGGCGATGTCCTCCGGTTGGCCGGCGAGCGGCAATGGCTGGGCCTTCTCCAGCATGGCGTCCGCCGCCGCCTTGTTGAAGTTGGTCCCGCCGCCGAGGATCGGGGTCGAGACGCCGCCGGGGGCGATGCAGTTGATGCGGATCTTGTCCGCGGCGAACTCGATCGAAGCCGAGCGGGTCAGGTTCACCACCCCGGCCTTGGCCGCGCAGTAGGCGTGCAGGTTGGGATAGCCGTCGATGCCCGCGATCGAGGCGGTGGAGACGATGGCGCCGCCGCCCTGTGCGCGCATCGGCGCGATCGAATGCTTGATGCCGAGGAACACGCCGCGCAGGCAGACCGCCTGGGTGCGGTCCCAGTCCTCGACCGAGACGCCCTCCAGCGGCCCGATCGCCCCGGCGATGCCGGCGTTGTTGAACATCACGTCGAGGCGGCCGAACTCGCTCAGCGCCCGGCCCACCAGCGCCTGGATGTCGGCCTCGGACGAGACATCGGTGCGCTGGAACACGCAGCGCTGGCCCGCCTCGCTGGCGCGCTGCGCCGAGGCCTCGCCGCCGGGGCCGTTGAGATCCGCCAGCACCACGTGGGCGCCTTCGCGCGAGAACAGCATCGCCGCCGCCGCGCCCATACCGCTCGCCGCGCCGGTGATCACCGCCACCTTGCCTTCCAACTGACCCATCGCTTCCTCCTGTTCTTGTGCGCCATCCCCTAGCGCATGATCGGAGACTCCGCGCGGGTTTTGCCCTTATCACTTGGCGCCACCGCGCAACGTTCAACGAAATACGGGAGATGGCGAATGGGAACCGGGCTCTTCGGCGATCTGCTGGTGATCGATTGCGCGAGCTTCGTCGCCGGTCCCGCGGCGGCGACGATCATGTCGGACTTCGGCGCCCGGGTGATCAAGATCGAGCCGCCCGGCGAGGGCGACAGCTACCGCACCCTGATCAAGTACCGCGGCGCGGAGGACGTGATCGACTACTTCTGGGCGCTGGATTCCCGCAACAAGGAGAGCCTGGCGCTCGACCTGAAGGACCCTGAGGCGCGCGCGTTCCTGGACACACTGATCGCCAAGGCCGACGTCTTCATCACCAACTATCCGTTCCCGGTGCGCGAGCGGCTGCGGTTGCGGGCGCAGGACGTGATGCCGCTGAACCGGCGGCTGATCTACGCCTCGCTCACGCCCTACGGCGAGCATGGGCCGCAGCGCGATCGCACCGCGTTCGACGCCACCGCCTGGTGGGCGCGGTCGGGGATGATGGACATGGTCCGCGCCACCGGCGACACCGAGGTCGCCTACTCCGTCCCCGGCATGGGCGACCATCCAACCTCGATGGCGATGTACGCGGCGATCATGACCGCGCTCTACCGCCGCCAGATCACCGGCGAGGGCGCCGAGGTCACCACCTCGCTGATGGCCAACGGCCTGTGGGCCAATGGCTGCCAGGTGCAGGCGGCGCTGTGCGACCTGGAGCTCATGCCGCGCGGCGAGCGCGGCCAGCGCAACCCTGTGGTGGACTACTATGAGACCGCCGACGGCCGCGCCTTCATCCTGGCGATCGTCAATGCGCCGCGCGAATGGCCGGCGCTGGCGAACGCGATCGGGCGGGCCGATTGGCTGGACGACCCGCTGTTCGCCACCCCGCTGTCGCGGTTCGAGAACGCCGACCTGCTGGCGACGCTCCTGGGCGAGATCTTCGCCGGCGAGACCTGGGAGCACTGGGACGCGGTGCTTGCGCCGACCGGCGTCACCTATGGCCTGGTCGGCCGCATCACCGACCACGCCGCCGACCCGCAGCTGGACGCCAACCACCTGCTGCCCGAGTTCGTCGACGGTCTCGGCCTGAAGACGCTCGACAGCCCTTTCCAGATCAGCGGCGAGACCAAGACCCAGCCCCGCATGGCCCCCACCATCGGACAGCACACCCGCGAGATCCTGGAGGAGTTCGGCCGCGCCGACCACGCGGCGTCGGCCAGGTCGGCCTGATCAGCCCGCGCGGCCGCGAGGGTCATCCCACGAGTGATCGCCGCCCTCGCGCGGCGTCATGTGGAACATGGTGACGCCGGCTGCGGCGTTATTCCGGTGCCAGCAGCCTTCGGGAACGATCGCCACATCGCCCTGGCGCAGCAGGCGTGACTCCGCCTCGCCGTCGCGAAGCACGGTCAGAACCGACTCCCCGGCCAGCACGTGAAGCAGCTCATCGCCGACCGTGTGCAGCTCCCAGGGCGGCTGCCCGATGAAACTGGCGACGCCGCAAATGCATCCGTGAAAGTCGAAATACCCAATCGGGCTGTCGGGCTCGTGGTCCAGCGTCGCCAGGTCCACCGGGATCATTCGATCGACGGCCGCTGCGCTCAACTCGTAGACATTCACCGCTTCCTCCTGTCGCGGAGATCGAGGTCCAGGCCCTCGGATCGCGGAATTTGGCGTGTTTTTCGCGCGCCGTCAGCGTCGCGGTTCGCCGACAGCAAGAGCGCCGCCATCAAACATGAACGATCGTTGTGTTGAAATCAGCGCCCGCAGTCGACATATCAGATGTCGCTGCGGGCACTTTCCCCCCCGCCTTGCAGCGCCCACTAGGCCCGGCGGATGTAGAAGTTCGCCGGGCCACCTTTTTGCCAGATCGTGCGCGACGCAAGCGCCCATTGCTCGCCCGGAGCGATGGGCCGGCGAGTGTGTCAGGAACGTCACACGCACCCGGAGCGCCTACGACCGTCGCATCCCCTGCGGCAGCGCGACCCAGGGATGGCGGCGGTGGTCGAAGATGGAGCGGACCGGCGCCGGGAAACTGGGATCGGCGAAGCAGCCGACGGCGACGGCGATGAAGTCCGGCTCGGCGTCTTCGGTGTACCAGACCGTCGAGCCGCAGACCGGGCAAAATCGGAAGTCGAACGCCGCGCCCGACTCCTCGCCGATGCGGCGCCAGACCCGCGCCTCACCCTCGATCCGCACCCTGTCCCTCGGCCAGCCCGCCTGCACCCCGAAGACGCTGCCGGTGCGCTGCTGGCAGGCGAGGCAATGACAGATCGCGGCGCGCACCGGCCCGTCCGGCACGGTGACGCGGAGCTGGCCACAGGCGCAGGCGGCGGTGCGGGTGGTCATGGGGCGAGGCTAGGCGGCCGTCCCGGTAGCGGCAAGGGATGTGCGACGGTTCGCTCGCTTCCTTAACGGCGCGCCGGACTTGTGCGATGTCTGCGCCACCCACAATTGGGAGGCGTCCGTCATGATGTTCGGATTGCTTGCGGCGGCGCTGGCGACGGCGCCGCAGGACGCCCCTTTGCCGGCGAGCGCACCAACCACCGTATCGCCTGTCGTCGTGGAGCCGCCGCCGCCGCCGACGACGCCTCCAGCCGCGACGATCATCGTGCCGTCGGACGACACGGCTGGCGGCGGTCACTGGGCATCGGTGTGGCCGATCGGCGCGTACCAGGCGCGCATCAGCGGGCACGTCACCCTGACCTGCGATATCGACCGCTTCGGGCTCGCCGAATGGTGCAAGGTCGCCTCCGAGAGGCCCACAGGACGCGGATTCGGCCAAGCCGCGCTCGAGCTGCGGCCGACCTTCAAGCTGAAGCCTCAGGTCGGCCCGGACGGTCCGACCGAGGCCGTCCTGAACATCGCCGTCGATTTCAACGCGCCGGAGCCGATCATCGACTTCGGCCGGGGATCCGAGGGCGGTCCCGTCGGCGAACGCGCCGGCGCCCCTCCCATCGGACGGCCGCAGCAGGAGACCTCCGACATCACCGAGTGGCGCGGCCCTTTGGTGCGCCGCTCTGTGGCGATGTTGAACAACCCGATCTGGGTGAAGACCGCCGCCTACGACGACGTGCTGCGCGCCTATCCAGCCAAGGCGCCCGGCGTCGAAGGCTACGCCGTCGCTCACTGCGAGGTTCGATCCAGCGGCGCGCTCTGGCAATGCCAAGTGATCAAGGAAGACCCCGAGAACCTCGGGTTCGGCAAGGCGGCGGTGAAGCTCGCCTCGCAGTTCAGGGTCTCGCCCGACTGGGTGAAGGCGCCCGGCCATGCCGACCTCTGGGTGGACGTGCCGATCCGCTTCCCCGCGTCGGCCGCCGCCGGCAACCGCACCGTCGCCGCGCCCTACTGGATCGCCGGTTTCGATCCGGACCAGGCGCTGAAGCTGTTCCCGCCCGAGGCTGCGACCAAGGGGGTCACCACCGGGCGCGGCGTGGCCAAGTGCGTGGTCGAGCAGGACGGCTCCCTGAGCGACTGTGCGCCGGAGCCGGGCGATCCTGATGGGCTCGGCTTTTCTGACGCCGCGGTGAGGCTGGCCTCGACCATGCGGATGAACCCTTGGACGGTGGACGGCGAGCCGGTCGACGGCGCGGTGGTGCGGCTCGGCGTCAAGCTGACGCTGAAGTCCAACTAGCCCATCGTCCTAGCGATTGTTGATCGAGGTGGGCATGTGCTGCGGGTCCCACGACGGCGGCTGCGAGGGGTTCTCCAGGTCCGGGTTCTCTGCGCGCAGCTGGCCCCGGATCTCGCCGTCCGGGTTGGCTCCGGTCGCGACGTTGAAGTACCAGAGTCCCTTTTGCAGCTGGGCGAGCTGGTCGTCGGTCAACCGCGCCTCCCCGCTGATCGGGGTCGAAGCGTCGGAGACTACATAGATCGACGCGCCGACCTTGCCGCGCGCGGCGGGGCCGCTAAAGCCGGCGGTCGTCGCCGGCCCGGTCAGCCCCTTATAGGTCACGCGGTAGGTCATCAGCCTGGTGTCGGTATCCACCTGGCCAATCAGATCGCCGCCGCCGCCCCGCGCTGCGCTCGGCGGAACCTCGTCCTTGCCACTGAGATGAGCCTTGACGGTCAGGGTCGCACCGCTCGCCGAGCCGGCAAACACCAACAGCGTCCACGCCACGGCGGCAAACACTCTTGAGCGCATGATCGCCTCCCTCGCTTCTTCGCCGCGAGGCTAAGACCATCGGCGCAGGCGCGATAGGACTGACGGGAGCGAACCTACTCCGCCGCCAGCGACTGCGCTGGCCGGACCCCGGCCGCGGCGAGGGCCGCCGCCTTGGCGCCGGCCATGTCGTAGATGCGGTTCATCATCACCCGCTGCGCCGAGAGCCCGCCGCCCGCCTGCAGCGCCACCACCAGGTGCCAGCCGCCGTAGGCGTCGGCGGTCAGGTCGCGGATCAGATTGTAGACCCGCATCCGCGTCTCGACGTCGACACTGGACTTGGTGTGCAGGTATTTGCGGATGTAGCGGCCCGACACCTCGTTGCGAAGGTCGGCCTCCGACGGCAGCGTCAGCACTAGGCCGCCGGCCAGGTCCTGCAGGTGCTTCACCGCCTCGTGGTAGTTGGCCGCGTAGTAGTATTTGGCCGTGTTGATCGCCAGCGAATTGGGGTGGATCATCCCTGTTGGCGTGGTCTCGTAGTTGGTGCGGGCGAACTCAAGGCTCATCCGCAGCATCTCGGCGTAGCAGATCAGCTCGGCGATGGTGCTCTGGCAATGCGCGTCGCGCTCCTTGCCCTGCATCTCGGTGACCAGCTGCGCCAGGCCGACGAACAGACGCGAAGTCCCGACCGCGCCGACGAGGCCGCCGGTGCGCTCCCAGAGGCCGAGAGACTGCGCCAGCCGCGAGGCCAGTTGCACCTCGCCGGCCAGGAACACCCGGTCCCACGGCACGAATACGTCGTCGAACACCACGAAGCCCTCGGGCATCGAGTGGTGGCCGCTGGCGGGATAGTCGAACTCGTTGAGCTCCGGCGCGGCGAAGCTGCGGTTGATGATGCTGACGCCCTTGGCGTTGACCGGGATCGAGAACGAGACGGCATAGTCGGTCTCGTCCTGGCGCATGCCCTTGGTCGGCATCACCACCAGCTCGTGCACCAGGGAGGCGGCGGTGATGTGCAGCTTGGCGCCGCGCACGACGATGCCCTCGTCGCTGCGGCTGACGATGCGCACGTAGAGATCGGGGTCGTCCTGCTCGTGGGCGCGGCGGCTGCGGTCGCCCTTGGGATCGGTGATCACCTCGGCTGCGCGCAGGTCGTTGTCGCGGACGTGGCGGTACATCCGCTCGATGTTCTCGGCGTACTGCGGGTTCACCTCGGCGACCGCGTCCTTGACGCTCATCAGCGCCATGAAGACGCCGGTGACGCCGCCGACGATGGACATCTCGTGCATCAGCTCGATGCGCTTGTGCAGGTCGGCCTCGGCGCGGGGGATCTGGAACACCCGGTGCGCCACCTCGCCCTCGTCGGTGCGGTAGGTCATCACCTCGCGCCGGGCCGGATTGGCGTAGTCGTAGTCGCCTGAAGCGACAGCGATCGGGGTCTTGAACTTCGGATGGGTGGTGATGTCGTCGATGCGCTCGCCGTCCCAGTAGGTGACGCGGCCGTCGCGCAGGCTTTCGACGTATTCGGCGGGGGTCTTCAGGGCCATGGCGTTCTCCCTTCCCTGTTGCGGGGTTCCCTCTGGCGGGGCCCCTCTTGCAGGCTTGGGCGAAAAGCTAGGACGAGGCGCGCGCGCGATCCAGCACTTTTAGAACACGTTTCAATCTTTCCGGCCGCAGGGACCGCGGACGCCGGCGCTACTGGGTCAGCCGTGGGTACATGCGGGTGGCGATGGCGATGAAGACAGCCGTCACGACCGCTAGCACGCCGTAGTCGAGCGCCAGCCCGAACTGGCTCGCGCGGCCGGCAAGCATGAGGCAGCGCAGGCCGTCGACCTCGTAGCTCAGCGGATTGACGCGCGAGATGACCCGCAGCCACGGCGGCATTATCGCGATCGGATAGATCGCGTTGCTGGCGAAGAAGATGGGCATGGTCAGGAACTGGCCGATCCCCATGAAGCGCTCGCGGGTCTTCACGATGCAGGCGATCACCAGCGAGAAGGTCGAGAAGAGTGCGGAGGCCAGGACGATGAACGCCACGACACCCAAGATGTGACCCGGCTGGAAGCTCAGGCCGACGCCGAGCAGGGCGGCGCAGACATAGACCACCAGGGATTGGGCCAGGCCGCGAACGCTGGACGCCAGCGCCTTGCCGATCACCAGGGCGCTGCGCGGCGCCGGGCTGACCATGTAGCGATGCAGCACGCCGAGGTCGCGCTCCCAGATCGCCGACAGGCCGTAGAAGATGGCGACGAACAGGACGCTCTGGGCGAGCACGCCCGGGGCCAGGAAGTCGATATAGCCGCCGCCGCCGGTGGCGATGCCGCGCACCCGGCCCATCACCTGCCCGAACAGCAACAGCCACAGAATTGGCTGAACCGCGCGGCTGACCAGATCCATCGGGTCGTGGCGCAGCTTGACGACTTCGGCGTCGGCGACGGCGAGCATCTGGGTGAGGAAGTCCCCGACGGCAGCGAAGGGCGAGCGCGCGGCGCCGCTCGCAGCCATGGCGGTCATTGGCCTTTGCCTCCCAGGCCGATGCCGATCCCGGTGAGTTCGGTGAACACATCATCCAAGGTGGCGTCCGGCCCCTGGGCAGCCCTGAGCGCGGCAGGTGCGCCCAGCGCCGCCAACCGTCCGGCGCTGATGAGGCCGACCCGGTCGCAGACCTCCTCGGCCTCGTCCATGTAGTGGGTGGAAAACACCACCGCCGCGCCGATCTCGGCCTGCAGCCGGGCGACGTGCGCCCAGACCTTGCGCCGACCGCCCGGATCCAGGCCCACGGTCGGCTCGTCCATGAACAGCACCGCAGGGCGATGCATGGTGCTCTGGGCGATCTCCAGCCGCCGCGCCATGCCGCCGGAGTAGGTTCGCACCAAGCGGTCCTTGGCCTCGGTGAGATCCATCATCGCGAGCGCCGCCTCCACCCTGGCCGGCCGTTCGGATGCCGGGAGCAGGTAGAGCCGCGCCGAAAGCAACATATTCTCGTAGCCGCTGAGCTCGCCGTCGGCCGAGAGGAGTTGGGGGACATAGCCGATGTGCGCGCGGACCCGCTGCGGCTGGCGTGCGACATCGAAGCCGGCGACCGTGGCGCGGCCCGAGGTCGGCGGCAACATGGTGGTGAGCATCTTCATCAGCGTCGACTTGCCGGCGCCGTTGGGACCGATCAGCGCGAACGTCTCCCCCGAAGCGATGCTGAACGAGACGCTATCGACCGCGGTGACCTCGCCGAACCGGCGCGTCAGGGCCTGAGCCTCGACGATGGCAGACCGGTCCGCGGCGGTTGTCCGGCTCATCGTGCTGCTCAAGCTCTGTCTCCGGCCGGCGTCTCGAACCTCAACGTCCACTTGGGATCAAGTGGCGCCGGTCACCAGGCGTACGCCTCCGGCGCCGGGCCGCCGGGGCCAGGAAATAGTGTGTCGAGTTCCGCAAGGGTGGCGCCGTCCAGCCTGATCTCGAGCGCCGCCAGGCTGGCCTCGAACTGGCCGAGCGTGCGCGGGCCAACGATCGGGGCGGTGACGCCAGGGCGGCCGGCGAGCCAGGCCAGGGCGACGTCGCCGGGGGCGTGGCCGATCTTCTCGCACAGCGCCTCGAAGGCTTCCAGGGTCGGGGTCTGACGGATGAAGTTGCGGCGGCCGCCGGCATTGTCCTTCGGACGCCCGCCGAGGGCGCCGGCGGCCAGCGGGCTGTAAGGCATGAAGGCCATGCCGTAGGCCTGCGCGGCGGGCAGCACCTCCAGCTCCACCGTGCGCTTCATCAGGTTGTAGACGCTCTGTTCGGAGGCGAGGCCGAGGAAGCCGCGGGCGCGCGCCGTCTCCTGCGCCTGGGCGATGTGCCAGCCGGCGAAGTTGGACGAGCCGACGTAGAGCACCTTGCCCTGCGCCACGAGCAGCTCCATCGCCTGCCAGATCTCCTCCCAGCGCACGCCGCGGTCGACGTGGTGCATCTGGTAGAGATCGATGTAGTCGGTGTTCAGCCGCTTGAGGCTCGCCTCGCAGGCCTCGCGGATGTGCTTGGCCGATAGCCCCTTCTGGTTGGGACCGACCCAGGAGCCGCTGCGCTTCACTGGGTCGGGCGAGCCCCACTCCATCGGCGCGGAATAGCATTTGGTCGCCAGCACGGTCTTCTCGCGCCGCCCGCCGCCCTGGCCGAACCAGCGGCCGATCAGGGCCTCGGTCTGGCCGGCGTTGTAGTTGTCGGAGGTGTCGACGAGGTTGATCCCGCGCTCGAACGCCGCGTCGAGGATGGCGAACGAGTCCGGCTCGTCGGTGAGCCAGGAGAAGTTGACGCTGCCAAGGCCGAGCGGGCCGATGTTGAGGCCGGTCGAGCCGAGCTTGCGGAGCGTCATGCGGGGTCCTGTTGCAGCGGTGTTCCGTCGGCCGCGAGCGCGCCGACGATGCCCGGCGAGACGAACAGCGGCGTCGCTGGGCGCGGCGACTCGACCCGGCCGAGCCCGGCCCAGGTGGCGAACCCGAGGCGATTGAGCAGCGCCGGGCGCTCGGTCTGGCGCAGCGCCGGGTCGAGCCCGAGCACGAAATTCTCCTGTTGCCGGATGAACGGCCGGCAGTGGTAGCTGAGCAGAGCGTGACGGGGCCGCTCGGTGCTGTTGGCGCCGGTGCCGTGCCAGACGCGGCCGTCGAAGCACAGGATCGAGCCGGCCGAGCCCTCGGCGGCGATGGTGTCCGCCAGCGTCGGCATGTTGGCCGGCTCCGACGGGGCGTAGGCGGACGAACGCGGCGTGGCGGCCTGGTGCAGGTGGCTGGCGGGCACGAGGCGGGTGCCGCCGTTCTCGCCCGTGAAGTCGTCCAGCATCCAGGCGATGTTGGCCACCACCGGCCGCGGTGTCCAGAAGCCGACATAGCCCTGGTCGGTGTGCAGCGTCATCGGCTCGCCGCCGGGGTGGGCGATGTTGGCGGTGAAGCTGGAGATCAGGAAGTCATCGCCCAGCAGGTGTCCCATCAGCGCACCCACCATCGGGTGCAGCATCAGGTCGCGGAACACCCGGCCCTTGTTCATCAGCATCCAGATGCGCTGGTTGGGGCGCGCCGGACCGCCATCGTGGAACGCGACGCCCCGGGCGCGTTCGCCCTCGGCCTGCTCGACCAGCCGCGACTTCAGGGCGATAATCTCGGGGCGGGAGAGCACGTTCGGGATGATGCAATAGCCCTGGGCGTCGAGCTCGCGGCGGGCCGCGTCGAGATCGGTGACAGGCGCGGCGCGGCGGGCGGCGACATTCATGGGGCGGCTCCTTCGGCAGGGCGCGACGACCCCGTTTCCCCATGCTAGCGCCCGAGGCGGCGACGACGCCACCTCGCTGATCGGTGAGGCTCTAGATGTGCGACGCCCCCGGCGGGACGACCGCCATCTCCAGGCCCAGATGCGCCTCGTCCTGCGGGGGCGGATGCTGGGCGGCGCGGCGGCGCTCGAGTTCCTGGCGGGTGATGGCGTGCGACTCGCGGGTGATGCGATAGCGCCAGCCCAGGGCCAGCGGCGCCACCAACAGCAGGGGCACGAGCACGCCGGCGACCAGTCCCAGGCGCATGACGACTTGCGGGTCGAGGTGGTGGGGATCGACCTTGAGCGGCCAGCGCACCACCTGCAGCAGGAATCCGGCGATCACCGCGCCTACGCCGGCGGTGGCCTTGCCGGAGAAGGCCAGGGCGGCGGAAAACACGCCTTCCTGGCGCCGGCCGGTCCTGAGCTCCTGCACGTCGATGGTGTCGGCGAGCATGGAGACGAAGATGATGCCCAGCGTCGTGCTAAGCCAGGTGCGGACGATCTCGTTGGTCACCAGGATGACGAGCAGCGCGGTCGACCCGTTGGCGGGCATGAGGTGCAGCAGGCGCAGCGCGATGACGCCGATGCCGTCGACCATCAGCGCGGCGAAGGTGGCCAGCAGTACGGTTCTCTTGTCGAAGACGCGGCCGATGAGGCCAAGGGTGAAGAAGGCGACGATCGCGCCGATGATCGCCAGGCTCCAGTACTGCAGCTGCTCCGGCGCCAGGCCCCAGAAATAGGTGTTCACGTAGAGGCCCAGCGCGTCGGTCGCGCCGGAGATGCCCGCGTAGAGCAGCGCGCCGATGAACAGGACCAGGAAGTCGTAGTTGACGAAGGTGCTGGAGACGTCGCGCCAGACCCTGCGGAAGCTGAACCGCGGCGTCTCGTTCACCGGCTGCAGCAGATAAGGGACCTCGCGCGTGGTGAGGTAGGTCGTCGCCAGGATCGCCGCCAGGATCGTCAGCGCCGCCGCCGGACCGAAAAGGGCGTAGGCCTGGGGATTGAGCTGCCCCGGGTTGTAGGCGGGCGTGCTGGCGAAGATGAACCGCCAGGTGCAGAGGATGAACACCAGCGAGCCCAGCCAGCCGATGGCGTAGCGCCAGGTGACGATGGTGGTGCGCTCGGCGTAGTCGTCGGAGAACTCGGCGTAGAGCGCGGTCCAGGGCACCACGAACACGCTCATCGAGACGTGGGTGATCACCACGGTGCCGAACAGCCAGGCGAGCAGCGGGGTCTCGGAAAGCCCGGCCGGCGGCGCGAAGGCGAGGTAGAGGCCGACGGCGATGGGGACTGCCGAGAAGTACATCAGCGGATGGCGCCGCCCCAGCCGCGACCTCAGGTGGTCGGAGAACGAGCCGATCAGCGGGTCGGCGGCGGCGTCGATGATCAGCGCCATGGCGATGACGGTGGAGGCCGCCAGCACGTCAACGTGCAGGACCTGATTGTAGTAGAACAGCAGGAAGGTGCTGAAGGCGAAGTTCTTCAGCGCTTCCGGCAGTGCGCCGATGGCCTGGAAGACCTTGGTGGGAAGGCTGAGCTTGCCGACCCGCACCCGCTCGCGCCGATAAAGGCCCTCGGAAACGCTCAACCAGTTCTCCCTTTGTCGGCTCAGATGACGAAGGGTATCAGCCTCGCCCGCACCCGGCTCGCGTAGTCTTTATAGGCTGGCAAGCGCGCCCGCAGGTCGCGTTCTTCGATGACGATCCGTCCCACGGTCATCACCGAAAGGACGGCGACGCCGATCAGGGCGCCGGCGTAGCTGCCGAGCCACAGGGGCGCGCCGCCGCTCAGGAGCAAGTTCCCCAGGTAGATCGGGTGGCGGACCAGGCGGTAAACGCCCGTCTCGACGATCGCCTGACCTTGGCTGGTCTGATCCTGCACGTTGGGCGTGGCGAACCGGTTCTCCCACACCGCCAGGGGCGTGAGCGCTGCGCCCAGCACCGCTCCCAGGGCGCCGAGTACAGAGACCCACAGGCTCGGCGCTGGCAGCAGATGCAGGCGGAACACATCCATCGCGATGAAGACCAGCCAGCCCATCCCAAACGCGATCAACGCCGCCGAGCCGATGGCGTCGATCAGCGGCTGCCGCTGCTCGGGCGAGGCGACCACGCTCTGCTGGCGCACCCTGAGATGCGCCGGCCGACAGATCGCCAGCGCCACGTTGCCGGCGATGGAAATGGCGGCAAACGCGCCGACAAACGCCAGTCCCCTGAACCAGAGCCACGTCCCTCCCGGAACCAGGCCCGCGGGAACCAGCAGCAAGCAAGCGCCGGGCGCGTGCCCCAACAGCGCCGAGCGAACCGCCGCGCCGATCGGTCTGTCGTTCGCCTGGCCCATCGTCGCCTTTCCAATAATATGCAATGTGTATATTATGCGACCTGTATATTCAAGCGATGGACTCACGACCAAGACCGCGCGGCGATAAGCGCGAACGCACTCGGCGTGCGCTGATCGCCGCCACGCTGGAGATCGTCGCGGAGGAGGGGTTCGCCGGCGCCAGCCTGGACGCGATCGCCCGGCGGGCGGGCGTCACGCGCGGCTCGATCTATTCCAACTTCGCCGACCGCGACGCGCTGATGATGGCCGCCGTCGCCTCGCAGGGCATGAGCCTCGACCGCGACTTCAGCCGGACCATGCCCGTGAAGGCCCAGCTGCGCCGGTTCGCCGAGACCCTGTTCGACCAGTTTCCGGCCGCCGCAGGCGGGGGCGGTCTCGTGGTCGAATATCAGGTCTACGCGATGAGCCAGCCGCATCTGCGCGCGAAGCTGGCGGCCATATACGGAGCGATGTTCGGCACGATCGGCGCCCAACTCGAGGGGCAGTACGCGGGCAAGCTGGCGATCGACGCCCACACTCTGGCGCTCGCCGTCCAGGCCCTGGCGATGGGCCTGGTCTGGCAGTTCATGCTGACGCCGGCGGAAGTCCGCCGCGACGAGGTGATCGCCGCGTTCGAGGCGCTGGCGCGGGGCGCCGAGCTGGGCTCTCCGTAAAGGTTCAGCCGGGAGACCCAGAAACCTCTTTTCGGTAGGCGGCGCTTAGAGTCGGCCGTCAATCGCTCGGAGAGCTAGCTTTTCCGAGTTCAGGGCCGGGTCAAGGACGGCGCTTTGCGCCGCCGCTCCGCGGTCGCCGAAGGCGATCCTTGACGCGATCCTGAACCTCGGAATCACGCTCCGCCAAGCAATCGACGGCGCGCTGTCGATCTTGGGGGCGGATCCCCTAGGACCGGCGGCGCTTGACCCCCGCCGGGTTCGGGCGAACCTTGCCGCTGTGAACCAATCAAGCGCAGGCCGCAGCATGCCCGAACCCATCCTGCTCAGCCGTCTGGACGGCCCCGTCGCGCGCCTGACCCTGAACGACCCCGACCGCGCCAACGTGCTCTCCGAAGCGATGATGGCCGCCCTGGCCGACGCGCTGAGCGACCTTGCCGCCGACCCGGCGGTGCGGGTGGTCGTGCTGGGCGCGGCCGGCAAGGTGTTCTGCGCCGGCCATGATCTGGCCGAGCTGCAGGCCGCCAACGACGCCGGCGCGGCCTTGTTCGGCCGCTGCTCGGCGCTGATGCAGGCGATCGTGGCCAGCCCCAAGCCGGTGATCGCCCGCGTGCAGGGCGCGGCGGTGGCGGCCGGCTGCCAGCTGGCAGCCAGCTGCGACCTGGCTTTCAGCGTCGACACGGCGCGGTTCGCGGTGTCGGGGATCAACCTCGGCCTGTTCTGCTCGACACCCGGCGTGGCGCTCGGCCGCGCCGTCGGCCGCAAGGACGCGCTGGAGATGCTGCTGACCGGCCGCTTCGTCGGCGCCGCCGAGGCCGCCGCGATGGGCCTGATCAACCGCGCGGTCCCGGCGGCCGAGCTCGATGCGGTGATCGACGAAACGGCTCTGGCGATCGCCGCCAAGGCGCCGGACGCGATCGCGCTCGGCAAGTCGGTGTTCCACCGCCAGATCGAACTGCCGCTCCAAGACGCCTACGCTGTGGCCTCGGCGGCGATGGCTGAGAACCTGGGTTTCGAGAGCGCCGAGGCCGGGATCGCGGCCTTCCTGAAGCGCTGATCCCGAAGTCTGGACCGAAGGGAAGGTCACCCATGCGCCGTTCGCTCGCCGTCTTCGCCGCCTCGGTTCTCGCGCTATCCACCACGCCTGCGGTGGCGGGGCTGCAGTGCCTGAACAGCAAGCCTTGCGGACACGTCTGCATCGCCAGGAACAAGGTGTGCCACCTGCCGCCGCGCTGCGCGCCCGGCTACTATCGCTGCGGCAAGGCCTGCATGCCCGATCGCGTCCTCTGCGCGATCAAATAAGTCGACGCCGGGTGACGGCGCCGGCTCAACCCTGTTCGGCGGTCTTTGACCAGCCCAGCTCGTACTTGAAGCTGACCCGCAGCTTGGTCCGGAACACGTCGACCTCGCCCTTGGCGTCGAGGGTGATGTCCTGCTGGACCACTTCGGCGACGCGCAGGTCGCGCAGGCTGCTCGACGCGGCGATCAAGGCTTCCCTGGCCGCGGCCTCCCACGAGGTCTTGCTGGTGCCGATGATTTCTGTGACGCGATAGACGCTCATGGCGCTTCTCCCTGCTGGGGTGGCGCAACAGCAGGCGCCCTGAGCGCCAGGGGTGTCAACCGAGCGGGATTCCTACCCCTTCGCCGTGTACCGCAGCAGCGTCGTCTCGCCGGGGACGATATCGTCGAACACCGGGCGCACGCGCATGCCGATCCGGATCTGGTCCTCGTCGAGCCCGACCAGCGTGGTATTCAGGTGCGGGCCTTCGTCGAGCTGGATCACCGCCAGCTTCTGCGGCGCCTCGTCTGCGAGCTCGGGCAAGGTCGGCACCCGGCTCAGCGTGTAGGTCAGCAGCTCGCCCTCGCCGGACACGGTCTTCCAGGTGAGGCTCTTGGAGAAGCAGCGCGGACAGTGCAGGCGCGGGAAGAAGATCCAGTGCTGGCAGGCGTCGCATTGCTGGATGTCGACCCGGTGAGCCTTCAGCGCGTCCCAGAACGGCTGGGTCTTCGGCGTGATGTTCGGCAGCGGCTTGTCCATCACGCGTCCGCCCCTTCCAGGATCAGCGCGCCCTGCTCGCTCATCACCCCGCCGGTGCCGGAGACGTAGGCGAGGTCGTGCCGGCCCACTTGGCGCTCGCCGCAACGGCCCTGGATCTGCTGCACCGCCTCGACCAACTGCGAGGCGCCGCCGGCCATGCCGGCCTGGCCGAAGCTGAGCTGGCCGCCGTGGGTGTTGAGCGGGAAGTCGCCGCGCCAGGTCAGGTCGCGCTGCTGCACGAAGCGCTGCCCAGTCCCCTTCTCGCAGAAGCCGGCGTCCTCGAGCGTGAGCAGCACGGTGATGGTGTAGCAGTCGTAGACCTCGGCCATGTGCATGTCGCGCGGCGCCAGGCCCGCCATGGCGAAGGCGCGTTTCGAGGCCGGCGCGATCGGCGTGAGCAGCATGTCGTCGGCGTAGCTCGGCGACTTGCACTGGATGTGCTCGCCGAAGCCGCGGATCACCGCCGGGCGGTTGGTGTTGGAGCGCGCGATGTCCTTGCGCGCGACGATGAAGGCCGCGCCGCCGACCGCCGGCATGACGATCTCCAGCAGGTGCAGCGGATCGGCGATCATCTTGCTGGCCAGCACGTCGTCGACGGTGATCGGCTGGCCGTGGAAGAAGGCGTCGGGGTTGGCGCAGGCGTTGGTGCGCTGGTCGACGGCGATCTTGGCCATCGCCCGCTCGTCGTAGCCGTGCACCGCCTTGTAGCGCTGGGCGATCATGGCGTAGCCGGTGTTCTGGGCGACGTGGCCGTAGGGCACGTCGAACTCCGCCTCGGGGGCGCCCCACGAGCCGCTGGTCGCCCCGAGGCCGCGCCGCCCGCCCTGGCCGGACTCGCGATGCGGATCGGGCGGACCGGGCCTGGCCTGGATCACGCACAGCACCGCCTGGCACAGGCCCATCTCGACCGCCGCCGCCGCGCGCCAGGCCATCCCCACCGCCGAGGCGCCGCCCAGGTCGACGATCTCGCCGAAATTGAGCTTGAACCCCAGGTACTCGCCGACCATCGCCGGGATGAACATGCGCACTTCGCTGAAGCCGACGCTGATCAGGCAGAGCCCGTCGATCTGCTCGGGCTTCAGCCCTGCGTCCGCCATCGCCATGCCGGCGAGATCGGCCACCTGATCGAGCGCGAACACCGGCGGCCCCTCGGGGCGCCGCGTCGGCTTGTACTGCGCCGTCCCCACGATCGCGGCCAGACCAGCCATCGCGCTCTCCTCCCGGTTTTCGCAAGGACTACACGCACCCGCGTTCGACTTCACCCCGCTTTTGCCCTTTCCCAATTCGTCATCCCGGCCGCAGCGGCGGAGAGCCGGGATCTACTTGGCGCCGGCGGCGGCAAGCAGATCCCGGAAGAGTCCGCTGCGCGGCTCTCCGGGATGACAAGGGGGGTACAGACTTACAGCCCGGCCTTGTTGAAGGCGTCGTAGAGGCGGGCGTTCATCTCGTGCCCGGGGAGCGCGCGCTGGCCCTCCATCATCGCGGAATAGACCAGGTTGCGGCCGGCGACGCTCTGCACCGGTCCCTCGGCCCAGCCGACCTGGCGCGAACCGTCGGGCAGGGAGTTGCAGCTGGCGAAGCGGCCGCCGGGCTTGGTCGCGTATTGCAGCGCGATCTTCGCGGTGAGCACGCCGGGCGCATCGCAGGCCGGCAGCCCTCGCACGCAGTTGAAGTCGTCGCCGTAGCGATAGAGCACCTTGCCGCTGGCTGCTTCGGCGATCAGCACGCAGGTGGTGGGATCGCCGATCGCCGCGGCGATCTGGTTGTCGAGCTGGCCGGATGGCAGGCCCCCGCCGCCGCCGCCGGCTCCGCCGCCGTTCGGCGCGCAGGCCGTGGCGATAGCGGCGATGGCGAGGCAAGCCAGCGCCCGGCGCACGGCGGTCAGGCCGCCCGCTTGACGGCGTTGTCGTCGCCCAGCAACACCACCGTCGGGGCGTAGTTGCGCGCCTCCTCGGCCGGCATCTGGCAGTAGGCGATCACGATCACCTTGTCGTTCTTCTGCACCAGGCGCGCGGCCGCGCCGTTGACGCCGATCACCCGGGAGCCGCGCGGCGCCTCGATGGCGTAGGTGGTGAAGCGCTGGCCGTTGGTGATGTTGAGCACATCGACCTGCTCGTGCGGCAGAATGCCGGAGGCCTCGAGCAGATCGCGATCGATCGAGATCGAGCCCTCGTAGTCGAGGTCGGCCTGGGTCACCGTCGCCCGGTGCAGCTTGGCCTTCATCAAGGTGAGCAACATGATCGAACCCAACCCATACGCCCGACCGGCGGGAGGCGGCATATAGTCATGGAAAGCGGCGCCAGCAACGCGACACCTTGGCGGCGACGGAGGACGGCGATGGACGCTTACCAGGCCAGGCCATGGCTGCAGCTCTACCCGCCAGGCGTGCCCCCAACGTTGGCGATGGACTATCCCGACGCGCTGGCCATGTTCCGCGCCGCCGTGGCGCGGGCCGCGGACCGGCCGGCGGTCCACTACTTCGACGCCACCCTGACCTGGCGCGAGGTCGACGACGACAGCGACGCTCTAGCCGCGGCGCTGTGCGAGCGCGGCGTCGCGGCTGGGGAGCGGGTCGCGCTCTACCTGCAGAACACGCCCGATTTCCTGATCGGCATGCTGGCGGCGTGGAAGGCCGGGGCGATCGTCGTTCCGGTCAATCCGATGAACCGCGAGCGCGAGCTCGGTCTGCTGCTGGCCGACTCCGCGCCGGCGGCGTTGATCTGCCACGACACGCTCCACCGCGACGTAATCTTGAACCTGCCGCCCGAGCAGCGCGGCCTGGTCCCGCCGATCGTGCTGACCAGCTCGCCGCTCGATCGCCAGGGCCGCAACGATCCGCGCCTGTTCAAGGGCCTCGAGCGTGTCGCCACGCCGGGCGCCGAGAGCCTCCAGGCGGTGATCGCGCGCTGGCGCGGCTGCAAACCCCCGGCGCGGCCGATCGCGTCCGACGACATCGCCTTCCTGGTCTACACCTCAGGCACCACCGGCCTGCCGAAGGGCGCGACCAACACCCACGCCAACGTGACCTACAACGCCCAGGTCTATCGCGACTGGATCGGGCTGGAGGACGGCGTCGGCGTGCTGGGGATCGCGCCGCTGTTCCACATCACCGGTCTGGTCGGGCACCTGCTGACGGCGATCATCGCCGCCAGCCCGGTGACCCTGACCTATCGCTTCGAGCCGGGCGTGATGCTGGACGCCGTCGCCGAGCGCCGCCCGGGCTTCACCGTCGCCGCGATCACCGCGCTGATGGCGATGATGAACCATCAGGACGCCCGCCCTGACAAGCTGGCGAGCCTGACCAAAGTTTATTCCGGCGGCGCGCCGATTCCGCCGGCAGTGGTCGATGCATTCCAGGCCAAGTTCGGCTGCTACATCCACAACATCTACGGCCTGACCGAGACCTCGTCGCCGACCCACGGCGTGCCGCTGGGAGTCGCGGCGCCGGTCGACCCGGCGACCGGCGCGCTCTCGGTCGGCGTGCCGGTCCCTGGCGTCGAATCCTGGATCGCGACCGACGACGGCCAGCCGGCCGCCATCGGCGAAGCGGGGGAGATCGTCAGTTCCGGGCCGATGGTCGTTCCCGGCTACTGGAACAAGCCGGCAGAGACCGCCGAGGCCATGCGGCCCGACGGCTTCCGCACCGGCGACGTCGCCTTCATGGACGCCGACGGCTGGTTCTTCCTGATCGACCGCAAGAAGGACATGATCAATGCCGCCGGCTACAAGGTCTGGCCGCGCGAGGTGGAGGACGTGCTCTACACCCACCCCGCCGTGCGCGAAGCGGCCGTGGTCGGGGTTAAGGACGACTACCGCGGCGAGACGGTCAAGGCGGTGGTGAGCCTGCGCGCCGGCGCGATCGCCACGCCGGCCGAGCTGATCGAGCACTGCAAGGCGCGCATGGCCGCCTACAAATATCCCCGCCAGCTGGAGATCATCGACGAACTGCCGAAGACGGTGACCGGCAAGATCCTGCGCCGCGAGCTGCGCGGCTAGATCAGCGGGTGGCGGCCCTTGCGGTCGGGCAGGTCGGACCCCCACCTCAGGTTCGACGGTTGACACGCCAAACAGCCCAGGAGGACGCCGCCATGCCCGAGATGAAGATCCCAGGTCCCGATCATCCGATCACCGTCACCGCCGCGCCCAATCGGATCCAGGTGCTCTACAACGGCCATGTGATCGCCGACACGCGCAGGGCCCTGACCCTCAAGGAGTCGAGCTACAAGCCAGTGCTCTACTTCCCGCGCGATGACGTGGAGATGGCGTTCCTCACCCGCACCGAACATTCGACCTATTGCCCCTACAAGGGCGACGCCAGCTACTACACCCTGCAGATGGACGGCCGCTTCGCCGAAAACGCGGTCTGGACCTACGAGACGCCCTATCCGGCGATGGAGACCATCCGGGGCCTGGTGGCCTTCTATCCCAACCAGGTCGAGATCCGCGAGCTCACCGACGCGGCGGAGCCGAATGCGGTGGCGGAGGCGATCCTGCACACCGACGACGGCGCCGGCCAGAGCCAGCGCGAGCACTGGGCGCCGACGGTGGACGCGCCCTAGCTAGTAAGCCGCCGCGTCGTAGATCGAGGCCAGGTCTTCGTTCCAGGCGCCGTGGTAGAGTTCCAGCCAGCGCTCGGCGGGCGTGACGCCGGTCTCGGCGATTTCGTCCAGGGAGGCGAGGAAACCGGTCTCGTCGGTCATCGAAGGGCCGATGCGGCCGCGGTTCTTCAGCCCGCGCCGGGCGATCGCCAGCACGTCGAGCGCCAGCGCCTGCAGGCTGCGACCGTCGACCTTGGCCATCAGCCCCAGCCGGGCCGAGTCGGCGCGCAGGCGTTCGTGATCCTCGATCTGCCAGTGCTTGACCAGGTCCCAGGCCGCCGCCGTGCCGGCGTCGTCGTAGAGCAGCCCCATCCAGAACGCCGCCAGCGCGCACAGCCGCTCCGGCGGGCCGGTGTCAGCGCCGCGCATCTCGAGATAGTTCTGCAGCCGCACCTCTGGGAACAGGGTGTTGAGGTGGTCGCGCCAGTCCTTGATGGTCGGGCGCTCGCCCGGCAGCAACGGCAGTCGGCCGTCCATGAAGTCGCGGAACGACATGCCGGAGGCGTCGAGATAGATGCCGTCCCGCTTGACGAAATACATCGGCGCATCGAGCGCCCAGCGCGCGTAATCGGCGAAGTTGAAGCTGTCCTGGAACACGAAATCCAGCATGCCGGTGCGGGCTGGATCGGTGTCGGTCCACACCCGGGCGCGGCTGGAGAGGTAGCCGGTGGGCTTGCCCTCGACGAACGGCGAATTGGCGAAGAGGGCGGTCGCCAGCGGCTGCAGCGCCAGCGAGAGCCGCATCTTGGCGGCCATATCGGCTTCGGAGGAGAAGTCGAGGTTGGCCTGCACCGTGCAGGTGCGGAACATCATGTCGAGGCCGAGCTTGCCGACCTTCGGCATGTAGGCGCTCATGATCTTGTAGCGGCCCTTGGGCATGACCGCGACGTCGGCTCTGGTCCACTGCGGCGTGAAGCCGAGGCCGAGAAACCCGAGGCCCAGCTCACCGGCGACCAGGCGCGCCTCGGTGAGGTGGGCGCCGATCTCGACGCAGATGTCGTGCACGCTTTCCAGCGGCGCGCCTGAGAGCTCGAACTGCCCGCCCGGCTCGAGGCTGACCGAGGCGCCGCCTCGCGACAGGCCGATCAGGGTCTGGCCGCCGTCGGCGCGCTGCTCCAGAATCTCGCTCCAACCGAAGCGCTTGATGCCGGTGAGCAGGGCGTGGATGCCGGCTTCGCCGGCGTAGGGCACGCTCTGATGGCCTGGGATGCGGAAGACGAACTTCTCGTGTTCTGAGCCGACGCGGAATTCGGACTTCGGCTTGAAGCCGCGGTCGAAGTCGGCGACCAGGTCGTCGAAGGTCAACGGCCGGTCGTCACAGAGCGTCTCGCCCATCCGGTTACTCTGCTCCCACCAGTCGCGTGATCGCGCGACGCCCCTCCCCGCCCGTTCATACGGGCGTTGGAATAGGTCATCTGGGCGTTGCGGCGGAGAAGCTCAAGGCCCCCCGAGATCACCGAGCGCCGCCTGCCATAGGGTCAGGGCCGAAATCGCGGCGGTGTCGGCGCGCAGAATCCGCGGCCCGAGCGAGACTGGAACGGTCGCCGGGTGAGCTCGGATCAGGGCTCGTTCGCCGGCCGAGAAGCCGCCCTCCGGCCCGATCAGCGCGCCCCAGGGACATGCCGCGCGGCCCTTTAGCGCGTCCAGGGCCGGCGGCGCATCGCCGGCCTCGTCGCAGAACATCAGCGGGCGATCGGCGGGCCATTCCGCCAGCATGCGGTCCAGCTTCTGCGGCGCTTCGATCTGTGGGACATCCAGCCGGCCGGTCTGCTCGGCCGCCTCGATGGCGATGGCGGTGAGCCGGTCGACGCGGCTGCGCTCGGCGTTGGTGCGCTCGGTGATCGCCAGCCGCACCCGGCGTGCGCCGAGCTCGGTCGCCTTCTCGACGATGGTCTCCAACCGGGCGCGCTTGACCAGGGCGATCACCAGGTCGAGGTCGGGACCGACGGTCTGGGGCCGGGACTGTTTGGAGACCGCCAGCGTGACACCGCGCTTGCCGCCGGCGAGTTCGGCCCGCCACTCGCCGTCGCGGCCGTTGAACAGCTGCAGCGCGTCGCCGGCCGCCAGGCGCATGACGTTGACGAGGTAGTGGGTCTGCTCCGGAGCAACCTCGATCCTGAGCCCGGCCTCCAGGCCCTGCGGGACAAACAGACGGATCAAGTTGGGGTTCCTACGTTCTCGCCTATCGCCACGGGATGATTATGCTGCCGCGATGAGCAAGGCCAAGGACTACAAGAAACAGCTGCGCGATCTCCAGATCGGCCTGGTGCGCTACCAGCAGTGGGCGGCGGACACCGGGCACAAGGCGGTGGTGGTGCTGGAAGGCCGCGACAGCGCCGGCAAGGACGGGGCGATCGCCCGCATCACCGAGCACCTGACCGCGCGGCGCACGCGCGCCATCGCCTTGCCCAAGCCGGACAATCGCGATCGCACCGAGTGGTACTTCCAGCGCTACGTCCACTACCTGCCCGCCGCCGGCGAGCTCGTGATCTTCAACCGCTCCTGGTACAATCGCGGCGGCGTAGAGCCTGTGATGGGGTTCTGCACGCCGCAGGAGCACAAGGAGTTCCTGCGCGACGCGCCGACCTTCGAGCATATGCTGGGCGAAGCAGGCATCAAGATCGTCAAGCTCTGGCTCGACATCTCCAAGGCGGAACAGGCGATCCGGCTCGACGCGCGCCGCGAGGATCCACTCAAGGCGCTGAAGGTCAGCGACCTCGACAGCGAGGCCCAGAAGCGCTGGAAGGCCTATTCGGAGGCGCGCAACCAGATGCTGCTGGCGACCTCGACCGAGTTCTCGCCCTGGTTCTGCGTCCACACCGACCACAAGAAGGAAGCTCGCCTCAACATCATCCGCCACCTGCTGCGCGAACTGGCGCCGAAGAGCATCCACAGCGACGTGGGGGCCCCGGACCAGGACGTGCTCTACCGCTTCGAGAAGAGCGCGGTGACCGACGGGCGGCTGGAAAAGTAGGGCAGGCGCACAGCTCTCGACCAACACCCCTCACCTAACCTCTCCCCAACCTGCGATCGGGGAGAGGGATACGGTCAAGCCGAGCGCGCTTTGAGTATCCCTCTCCCCGCGAAGACGGGGGAGAGGTTAGGTGAGGGGCTGCCGGCCGCGGGATCGTTCCAAGAAAATCTGCCTTGCCGCCGGCCCCCGCCGCGCGCATTGCGCCGCCGCGGAATGATGGAGGATGGCGATGGACTATGTGCGGCTTGGCAATACCGGGCTGAAGGTCTCGCGGCTGTGCCTCGGTTGCATGACCTACGGCTCATCCAAGTGGCGGTCGTGGGTGCTGGATGACGAGGCGGCGATGCCGTTCTTCCAGAAGGCGATCGAGGCCGGGATCAATTTCTTCGACACCGCCGACGTCTACAGCCAGGGCGAGAGCGAGCGGGTCACCGGCAAGGCGCTGAAGGAATACGCCAAGCGCCACGAGGTAGTGATCGCCACCAAGGTCAACGGCCCGATGGGCGCCGACGTCAACAACCGCGGCCTCTCGCGCAAGCATATCCTCGACGGCATCGACCGCAGCCTACAGCGGCTCGGCGTCGACTACGTCGACCTCTACCAGATCCATCGCTTCGACTATGAGACGCCGATCGAGGAGACGCTGGAGGCGCTGAACGACGTCGTGCGCGCGGGCAAGGCCCGCTACATCGGCGCTAGCTCGATGTACGCGTGGCAGTTCATGAAGATGCTGACGACGTCCCGCGCCAACGGCTGGACCCCTTTCGTCTCGATGCAGCCGCAGTACAACCTGGTCTACCGCGAGGAAGAGCGCGAGATGCTGCCCCTGTGCAAGGATCAGGGCGTCGGCGTGATCCCGTGGTCGCCGCTCGCGCGCGGCTTCCTCGCCGGCGGCCGCGGCAGTCCGGGCGAGGGCAACACCGAACGGGCCCGCACCGACGAGTTCGCGCCCCGGCTCTACTACACGGCGCCCGACCACGCCGTAGTCGACACGCTGAGCGGCCTCGCCCGCGAGCGCGCCGTTTCCAACATGCAGCTGGCGCTGGCCTGGGTGCTGAAGAACGGGGCCATCACTTCGCCGATCATCGGCGCCTCCAAGCCCCACCACCTCGACGACGCCCTGGCCGGCCTGACGATCAAGCTCACCGACGACGAGGTGAAGGCGCTGGAGGCGCCGTACGAGCCGAAACCCGTACTGGACCACGGCTAGCGGCTGCTCATCGCGTCAGGCAGACCTTGAAGCCGAGCGCGCCGGCGTCGATCTCGCTCGTGGCGAAGCCGGCCGCGCCCACCATCCGCGTCAGCTCGGCGTGCGAATAGGCGCGGCTGCGCAGCGAGCGCAACGCGCCGCGGGTCATGAAGGCGTCGATCGGGCCGAGCCGCATCCCGGCCACCTCGTCGTCGATCGCCCCGTCAGTGGCGTCGCGACGCATGTCGATGACCATGGCGCGCCCGCCCGGCCGCAGCACCCGCCGCATCTCCTGCAGCGCCCCGATCGGGTTGCTGAAGTTCTTGAACGCCGCGCGGCAGACGACGAAGTCGAAGCTTTCCGCCTCGAACGGCAGGTTGGCGGCATCGCCCTGCCGGAAGGTCGCGTTGACCCCGGCCTTGGCGGCCGCGGCGGTCGCGATCCGCACGAACGAGCGGCTGACGTCGAGCCCGGTGACCTCCAGGCCGAGCCGCGCCAGTTCGATCGCCAGGTAGCCCGGACCCGGCGCCACCTCCAGCACCCAGTCGCCACGGTCGAGACCCGCGGCTATCTCGCGGGCGAGGGCGACGAACTCGGGCAGCGCGCTGGCGGTGTTGCGGGCGTACCAGGTGGCGATCGGCCCTTCCATGCCGACCCCCTTGTAAGGCTTGGGCTTGCGTGCTGTGAGCATGCTCATAAGATCACCTTATATCTTATTTGATAAGATAATTGTTCACTAAGGGAACTGGATGTCAAGCGGCTCGGATCGGGAGGCCTTGATGGCGGCCTTGAACGCGCTGCTGCGCGAGGTGAGCGGGCAGGGCGTGCTCTACAGCCACGCGGTGGCCAGCCGGCTGGGGATCAGCAGCAGCGACCTGGAGTGCCTGGGCTATCTCGCAAACGGGCCGATGACCGCCGGCGCCCTGGCCGAGGCGACCCGCTTGACCACTGGCGCCATCACCGGCGTCGTCGACCGGCTGGAGCGGGCCGGCTTCGCGCAGCGCGAACGCGATCCGAGCGACCGGCGCAAGGTGCTGGTGCGGCTCGAGCCGACGGCGTTCGAGCGCGCCGCCCCCTATTTTGCGCCGATGGAGCGGGCGACGCGCGCGGCGCTCGCCGGCTACGCCGACCAAGACCTCGCCCTGCTGCTGGACTTCCTCACCGGCAGCCGCGAGGCCGCCGCCGCAGCGATGGCGGAACTTCAGTCCCTGGCCGAGCCGGCTGAGGCGGAGGAGCTCGAATGAAACTTGGACTGATGACTCCAGGGCGGGCCGCCGCCTAAACTCGCCGCCAAAGCGGGGGAGACAAGGCGCTGGCGTCACAGGTCGACATCGACAACCGATTCCCGATCACCGGGGCCCTGATGCTGGCCACGTTGATGAACACGCTGGATTCGACCATCGCCAATGTCGCCCTGCCGCACATGCAGGGCGCCCTCAGCGCCAGCCAGGACCAGATCACCTGGGTGCTGACCAGCTACATCATCGCCACCGCGATCATGACGCCGCTCTCGGGCTGGCTCTCGCTGAAGATCGGCCGCAAGCCGATGCTGCTGGGCTCGATCGCCGGCTTCACCGTCGCCTCCATGCTCTGCGGCGTAGCGCAGAACCTGCCGGAGATGGTGATCTTCCGGCTGATCCAGGGCATCGCCGGCGCCTCGCTTATGCCGCTGTCGCAGACGGTGATGCTCGACATCTACCCGCAGCGGCAGATCCCGCAGGTGATGTCGGTGTGGAGCGCGGCGGTGATCATGGGCCCGATCATCGGCCCGGCGCTGGGCGGCTGGATCACCGAGAGCCTCTCCTGGCGTTGGGTGTTCTTCATCAACCTGCCGGTCGGCATCCTGGCCTTCCTTGGCACTTACGTGTTCATGGGGCGTGACCGCGGCGGCAACCAGCGACCGTTCGACTTCCTCGGTTTTGGCTCGCTGGTCACCTTCGTCTTTTCCTTCCAGCTGATGACCGACCGCGGCCCCAGCCAGGACTGGTTCGGCTCGCGCGAGATCTGGATCGACGCCATCATCGCCGCCGGCGCGTTCTGGATCTTCATCGTCCAGACCCTGACCTCCCCTCACCCTTTCTTTCACCGCGACCTGGCCAAGGACCGCAACTTCGTCGCCTGCACCACCTTCGGTCTGTTCGTCGGCGCGCTGCTGTTCTCCACCACCGCGCTGTTGCCGAGCTTCATGCAGAACCTGCTCGGCTATTCGGCGCTGCAGAGCGGCTACGCCAGCATGCCGCGCGGCGTCGGCTCCCTTTTGGCGTTCCTGTCCGTGCCTTTCCTGATCCCGCGCATCGGCGCACGGAAGGTGCTGGGGATCGGCCTGGTGCTGGCGGTGTTCGCGCTCTGGCAGATGGCCCACTTCGACCTGTCGATGACCTCGATGCCGATCATGACCTCGGGCGTCGTGCAGGGGTTCGGCGTCGGGCTGCTGTTCGCGCCGCTGAACACCCTGGCCTACGCCACGCTCAGTCCGATCCACCGCACCGAGGGCACCATTGTCAACACCATGGCGCGGAGTCTCGGCTCCAGCCTCGGCATCTCGATGATCTCGGCGACGCTCGCCAGCGATTCGGCGGCGGACCACTCGGTGCTGGCCGCCCACGTCAGCTGCGGCGATCCGGTGTTCGGCGCCACCCTGCCGGCGCTGATGAACCCGTGCAACGGCGGCAGCCTGGAAGCGCTCAACGGCGAGGTCTCGCGCCAGGCGGCGATGATCGCCTACGACACCATTTTCGCCTGGATGGCGCTGGGCACGCTATTCCTCGCGCCGCTGCTGCTGCTGATGCGCCCCCCGCCGCCGATGCAGGCGGTCGCCCAGGAGATGGCGGCGGAGTAGCTGACTGAAACGGGCCGGAACTGTTGCTAGCGTCGCCGCATGAGTCGCACGCTCTCCGCCAGCCAGGCGCGCCGGATCGCCCTCGCCGCCCAGGGTTTGGCCGGGCCGAAGCCGGATAAGCCGGTGGGGCCGGCCGGGTTCCACAAGCTGGCGCGGCGCCTGGGCGCGATCCAGATCGACAGCGTCAACGTCTTCGTCCGCACCCACTACATGCCGACCTTTTCCCGGCTCGGGCCCTACCCAATGTCCGTGCTGGACCAGGCGGCCTGGGGCCGGCGGCCGAGCCTGTTCGAATACTGGGGCCATGTGGCGTCGTTCATGCCGGTCGAGTCGCAGCCGCTGTTCCGATGGCGGATGGAGGCAGGACGGCAGAACGGACGCTCCGGGGAAATGTCCCGCTTCGCCACCGAGCGCCGGGCTTACATCGACGAGGTGTTGGCGCAGATCGTCCGGCGTGGGCCGGTCACCGGCGGCGATTTCGCGCCGGAGGGTCCGCGCAAGTCCGGTTGGTGGGAGTGGTCGGACGGCAAGATCGCGCTGGAGTGGCTGTTCCGCGCCGGGCTGATCACCACCAAGACCCGGCGCGGGTTCGAGCGGGTCTACGACCTCACCGAGCGGGTGATCCCGCCGGCGATCCTGGCGCTGCCGACGCCGCGCAAGGCGGACGCCGAGCGCGAACTGGTGCTGATCTCGGCGCGCGCGATGGGCATCGCCACCGTCGCCGACCTGGCCGACTATTTCCGCTTGTTGCAGGCCGATGTGCGGGCGAGCGTCGCGACGCTGATCGAAGCCGGCGCGCTGGAAGGAGTGCGGGTGCAGGGCTGGCGCGAGAAGGCTTACCTCGCGGTCGGCGCGAAGCTGCCGCGGCGCGCGAGCGGCGCCGCCCTGCTCTCCCCGTTCGACAACATGATCTGGCGGCGCGAGCGCACCGAGCGGATGTTCGATGCGCATTACCGCATCGGGCTCTACACCCCCGCCCACCAGCGCGTGCACGGCTACTACGTGCTGCTGTTCCTGTTGGGCGAGCGGATCGCCGCGCGGGTGGACCTCAAGGCCGACCGCAAGACCGGCCAGCTGTTGGTGCAGGCGGCGCATCTCGAGCCGGGCGCAGACGAGGCGGAGACGTCGGCGGCGCTCGCGGCGGAGCTGCGGTCGACGGCGGCGTGGCAGGGGCTGGGCGAAGTGGCGGTCGCGAAAAAGGGCGGCCTTTCGACCGCCCTTTCACGGGAGTTGGATTGAGCTCGGCTCGCCCGCTTTAGAACGGGGCGACGATCCGGCTCAGGGCCTGGGGCGGCAGGTTGCCGAGGATTTCCAGGGCCGGAGCGAAAAACCGCGCGATCCAATCTGCAATGAACTTGAACATGGGGGACCTCATTGGTGCAGCGCAATATGTTGCGGCGCACATAAGTAGGTGGGGCTGCATAGTCAAGGTGTTAAGGCGCCGAGAGCGCCCGGCGTGGCGCATGCGTCGCATCAGGTGAACGCCGATCACCATGCGACGCAATACGCCTCTCTTCCCCCTGTTGGGGGGAATGGCCTGAAGGGCCGAAGGGGGCCTCTGGCCCTTGAGACTTGCGGCGGAGACCCCCTACCGCTCGGCGCAAGCGCCGAGTCGCTTCCCCCCGACAGGGGGAAGAGAGCCAGGTTAAGCCCCCTGGGTCACCGCGTGCAGCCGCGCGTAGGCGCCGCCCTTGGCCACCAGCTCGCCGTGGCGGCCTTCCTC
>Ga0209415_10001634_pt1 | contig 42769 bp, 40 predicted proteins | sample PeaSoiSIISIP2007_FD_187696 | JGI IMG/M metagenome (GOLD analysis project Ga0209415, IMG submission 187696) | Peat soil microbial communities from Weissenstadt, Germany - SII-SIP-2007 (SPAdes) (version 2) | ecosystem: Environmental > Terrestrial > Soil > Wetlands > Peat | place: Germany...
TACTGATCTTCATCGTCCCCGTCTTCTCGAAATTGTTCAAGTCCCTGGGAGCCAAGCTGCCGCTTCCAACCCAGCTGATGATCGACGCTTCACATATCGTCCTGAGTCCCTTTGCCCTCGTCCTCGTCGCCGTTGTCGTCGTAGGCGTCGTGATGTTCCGCAAGTGGATCCAGACGGACAAAGGTCGGCACAAGTGGGACGCGTTCAAACTGAAGCCGCCGATCTTCGGCGAGCTGATCCACAACGTCTCCATCGCCCGCTTCTCGCACACGCTGGCGTCACTCGTTCAGTCCGGTGTGCCCATCATGCAGTCACTGGACATCGTGTCGGAGACCGCCGGCAACCGGATCGTCGGTGACGCCCTGCAGGATGCCAAGACAGGAGTGCGCGAGGGACGGGCGCTGGCCGACACGTTGCGAGAGCACGAGGATGTCATTCCTCCTCTCGTGACCCAGATGATCGAAGTCGGCGAGCAGACCGGTGCCCTCGATCACATGCTGCACAAGGTGGGGGAGTTCTACGACGGCGAGGTGGAAGGCACGGTCAACAACCTCACCGCCATGCTCGAGCCCATCCTGACCGTGGTCATGGGAGCCATGGTCGGTCTCATGGTCGTGAGCATGTACCTGCCCATGTTCGACTACATCAAGCACGTCCCGACGAGCTGAGCCGGGCCCTCGCATCGTGGACGCCGTGACCGAGAAAGGCATGCCGCCGAGCGCGGGCGCAGGTGTGGCGCGCCTGCGCCGCCGGGCGTGGCCACTGGCGACGACAGTGGCGTTCGTGATCATCGGTATGGCCTTCTCGCTCCTGTGGGCTCCGTTGGTCCGGCATCACCCGTACTGGATCACGTCGGGCGATCTCTGGAGCACCTACCGGTCCGCCCACTACGTGGGCTGGGGCGACCTCGGTGGGGTCTACAGCGCCGGGACGGCCCTCGTGACCTTTCCCGGCATCCTTCTCGTGCTCGCTCCCCTGGCCATGGCCACGGGAGGCCTCGGGTTGACCGAGGCCTTTCCGAAGTTCGTTCCCCATCCCACGGCATGGTTCGCGTTGGGAACGGCGTCACTCCTTCTGTGTGCCATCGCGCTGTTCGCCTGCGATGCCCTGGCCGAGCGCCTCGGGCTCTCCTGGGCGAGGCGCGGCGTCCTGTGCGTGGCCGAAGCGGCCATCTTGTGGAACGTGGCCGTCATCTGGGGCCACCCCGAGGATGCAGTCGCCCTGGGCCTTGCCCTCTATGCCCTGGTGCTCGCCTTTGACGGTCGGTGGACCGGCGCCGGATGGCTCTTCGGGGCGGCCGTGGCCACCCAACCGCTGGTGGTGCTCATGTTCCCTGTTCTTCTGGCCTGGGCCGGACGCGGCCGGGTGGTGGGACTGGCCGCCCGCAGCGCCGTACCGGCCATCGCCATTCTGCTCACGCCGCTGATCTCCCGGTTCCACGACACGACACACGCCTTGCTCGATCAGCCCAACTACCCCAACCTCGACCACGCCACGCCGTGGACCAGGTTGGCGCCCGTCCTCGGAGGCTCGGGCCACGATCTGGCGGTGGCCGCCGGGCCGGGACGGCTCGTCGCCGTGATTCTGGCCTGCGCAGTGGGATGGTGGGCGCGGCGTTGGCGCCAGCGACCCGATCTCATGGTGTGGGCGGCAGCATTGGCTCTCGCCCTCCGCTGCTTCACGGAATCGGTCCTCGTCGCCTTCTACATCTGGCCCGTCCTGGCTGTTGGCCTGGTCGTGGCCGCCCGGGCCGGCCGCGCCCGACTGGCCGCCGCCATCGTGCTGTCCATCGGTCTGACGGTGGTGGCCCAATGGCGCCTCGGCGAACTGCCCTGGTGGAGCACCATCACTGTGGGTCTCGTGGCCCTGCTGGCCCTCGGTGTGCGCACCGCCGACGTAGCGGCGCCGACCGAAACGCTCGAATCATCCTTTGCCGAACGAGGGAGTGCGCCACCGCGTGTTCTCGCGGGGACGGCGGCATGACGATGTTCACGCCGGAACAGATGTGCATTCATTGCGAGACGGCGGGGCCGATTGCGCGGCGATTGACCGCCGGCGGATGCAGTCAGGTACATAGAGGGAGAGTCGCATGCAGCAAGTCGTAGGACTTGACATAGGCACGAGCGCCGTACGCGCCGCCGAGCTGGAATTCGGATCGGGAAAACCCAAGCTGGTGGCCTTCGGGCAGATCGGGCTCCCTCCGGAGGCCATCATCGACGGCGAGGTCCAAGACGTCGCCGCCGTGGCCGACGCCATCCGTCGTCTGTGGCACAACGGCCGCTTCGTCTCGGATTCCGTGGTCGTCGGTATCGCCGGCCTCCGGGTGATCACGCGCGAACTGGACCTTCCCTGGGTACCCGACGGTGAAGTCGAGAGCGCCGTGCGGTTCCAGTCCGAGGAGGTCATCCCTTTCCCCGTCGACAAGACGATCCTCTCCACCCAGGTCCTGGGCGACAACACCGCCGATGACGGCACGAAGACCCGGCGGATACTGGTGGCCGCCGCCCATCGCGATCTCGTCGACGGCGTGGTGTCGGCCGTCGAGCAGGCCGGGCTCAACGTCCAGGGCGTCGACCTCGTGTCTTCCGCCCTGGTCCGGGCGCTGGCCGACAACACCCATCCATCCAATGAACCCGAGGCCATCGTCTCTGTCGGTGCCGGGCTGACCGTCGTCGTGGTGCACCAGGAAGGCCGACCCCAATTCGTCCGGACGATCGGCACCGGCGGCAGTGAGGCGACAGCGGCGATCGGGGCCGCCCTCGACCTCCCGGTAGCCGACGCCGAGCTCATCAAGCTCCGGTTGGGCGACGGGTCGGCGCAGGCCCAGGCGGCGGAATACGCCGTGCAGACGAGCATCCAGGGACTGGTGGGTGAGATCCGCAGCTCCATTCAGTACTTCGCATCCCTGCCCGGTCGCGCCCCCATCGTCCGCGTCCTCGTCACTGGTGGCGGGTCGCTCTTGCGCGGGTTCATCCCCCAGCTGCAGGCGCAGGTCCGGATTCCGGTGCAGGCGGTCTCGCCTCTGGACCGACTGGATGTGTCGGCACTCGAACTTCAGCCCGACCAGGCGGCCGCCATCGACCCTGTTCTCGCCGCTCCCATCGGATTGGCTCTCCCGGAGCCCAACCCGGCGGTGCGCAACTTCAATCTGGTCCCACCGGAGGTTCTCCAGCGCCTGTTTCTCGGCAAGGTGCAGCGCTATGCATTTGTGGCCGCCGCTGTCGTCGGCGTGGCTCTGGTCGCCTACGGTGCCTTGGATTTCCTCCGCGTCCACGACGCTCAGAACGGTGTCGACGCCTTGAACACCAGTGTGGCCGCCCTCAACGCCCAGATCCCGACGTTCGACAAGGTGGTGGCGGCGGATGCCGAGTTGCAGACGTCCAAGGGACAGGTGAGCGCCATCACGGTGGCCGCCGTCGACTGGGCCGCCGTGGTGTCCGAGCTCAGCAAGACGACACCCACCGGCTTGAGCCTGACCACCTTCAGCGGTAGCGCGACGGCGACGGCGACATCGACAACGCCGGCCGCCGGAGGTTCGGCGACGGGAGCGACCACTCCCACGACGACGCCGGCGACGACCACGGCCCCCGCCGGCAGCGTGGGAGCGACGCCAACCGGAGCCGTCGGTTCGATCTCCGTCCAGGTGGGGGGAACATTCCCCGGGGTGGCCCACTTCTCCCCGGTGGCGGAATGGATCGACAACATCACCGCCGGTTCCATGTTCGACCCACCCGGTGTCAGTGCCGTGACCAACTCGCCGTCCGGCGCCGCGACCATCGTCAATTTCCAGTCCACGCTGTCTCTTACCAGCAGCGCCACTCTCGCCAAGAACGGAAAATTCTGATGGAACAGCTCAAGCGCTTCCGGATCCCTGTGATCACCGGCGTGGCCACTCTGGTGCTCGCCATCATCGTCTACGCCGCATGGATCTCCCCCGAGGGGAGCCACCTGGCCAAGCTCCATGCCCAGCAGGCCCAGCTCCAGACGCAGCAGAGTCAGCTCCAGATCCGGATCGCCAGCCTCAGGAGGGAGAAATCGCAGTTGGGCGCCAATTGCGCGCAGCTCACGACGGACCTCACCGAGATCCCGGGAACACCGAGCGTCGACAGCTTCTTGCAGCAGATCACCAACCTGGCCGTGACGAGCGGTGACCCCAACACGCCGACGATCAGCGTCAATCAAGCGGTGGGGGGCGCCAAGGCCGGCGTCACGCCCGTTCAGGTGGGGATGACCCTCCAGGGCACGTACGGGCAGATGACGCAGTTCCTGGACGGACTCGACTCGTTCCCTCGACTCTTTACCGTTACGTCGATCGCCGTCACCGGAGGTCCTGTCGTGACCGGCGGACAGGTGGTGTCGCCGGCGACGGCGGGCTACACGCTCACCATGACGGGCGACATCTTCTACAGCACCGGTCAGAAGAACGTGTGCGCCAGTACCACCGGGGCGTAACAGACCCGTCGGGCGGTACGAGCGGTCGTGAGAGGTGCCTTGATCGTTCGCGCCCCGATCGCCGGCGGTCCACCGAGCCCTTCCGACACGAGCACAGTGAGCGGCCGAGCAACGACCGCGGAGCGCTCAATTGTGCTGGTGCTGGGTTTCCCCAGCTAAAGACCGACATCGGCGGTGCCGATGGCTTGGGCGATAGCTATTGCCTATGTAGGAGGAAGTCATGTTCCAATCCTTGCTTCGCCGTCTGTGCGCGTCGCAGGCAGCCGAGCTCGAAGGTGGGGGGACCGCTGAATCCGGTTTCACCCTGATCGAGCTCATGGTTGTTCTGCTCATCATCGCCATCTTGCTGGCCATCGCCATTCCGACCTTCCTCGGGGTGACAGGCTCGGCCAATGACCGTGCCGCCCAGTCCAACCTGACCAACGGCCTCACGGAGGCGTCTGCCATCTACCAGGGCAACAGCCAGTCGTACAGCGGGATCGTGGCCGCTCTTACGTCCTCGGCGCCGGAGTTCTCGTGGGTGGCGTCGAACGTCGCGCCGACGGCAGGATCGAACCAGATCAGCGCGTACCCAGTGGACATCGCCGCCGTTGCTGACCAGCAGGGCGTGGTTCTTGCCAACCTGAGCAAGACCGGTACGTGCTGGTGGGTGGCACAGCTGGCGGCATCGCCTGTGATCTTGGCCGCCCCGGGCTTCATCGAGCACGCCGCTGGTGCTGCCGCCGGCGCTGAGATGGTCGGTGGTGTCAACATCACCACTGCCGGGACCTACTACGCCAAGTCGACGGCCAATGACGCGGCTAACTGCAAGGCGAACTACGTCGACACCGACACGTCCGGCTTCAACTGGGGCTCCAGCTACTCCACCGCCGGTACGAACACCTGACCGTAACCACTCTCGGCCTGGCATGTGCCAGGTGAGGTGAACGTCATCCTCGCGGCCCCCGCTTCGGTGGGGGCCGCGAGGCGCGTGGAGCACCGGTCGTCCCACGCCGCTGTCATGCGGTGTCGCCTCATATACGAGACATCCTCCAGGAGGACGTCATGTCCCAGTTCTCGCCGCTATACGAGCACCCCGCCCTGTGCGACGCAGGGTTCGACGACGGCGGGCCATCCGAGGCTGGATTCAGCCTGATCGAGCTGATGGTCGTGCTGCTCATCATCGCCATCTTGATGGCCATCGCCATCCCCACCTTTCTCGGCGCGACGGGATCGGCCAACGATCGTGCCGCCCAGTCCAACCTGACCAACGGCATCACCGAGGCGTCCGCCGCCTACCAGGCCAACAGCCAGTCCTTCAATGGGGTCTCCGCCGCCCTGGTGTCCTCGGCGCCGGAGTTCTCATGGTTGGCCCCGAATGTCGCAGCCGCCGCCGGATCGAACCAGATCAGCGTCTATACCGTGGACGTCGCCAACTCCGCCGATGCCAAGGGTGTCATCCTGGCGGCGATGAGCAAGAGCACCAACACGTGCTGGTGGGTCACCCAATTGGCGGCAACACCGAGCGCGGCCGGTATCGCCGGGACCGGCTTCGATACGGCGGCATCGGGCGCCGGCTTTCAGAGCGGCGCCGCCACCGCTGGCACCTTCTATGCCAAGGAGGCGGGCGCCGGAGCGAACTGCAAGGCGAACTATCCGGAGAACGCCGGCGTTTCCTTCAACTGGGGGACGAGCTACGCCAACGCCGGCAGCAACTGACCCGGCGACGGCAATGGCCTGACTCCTACAGCGGCCCGCTGTCGTGCTTGCGGCCTCTTAGGTGCTCGCGCCGGGTGCTCAGGAGCGTGAGGGCTCGGTGGACCGCCGACCTGGTCTCGGCCGGGTCGATGACGTCGTCCACGAATCCCCGGGCGGCGGCCACCCACGGGGTGAGGTACTCCTCGGCATAGACCGCCTCGAGGCGACGCAGCTCCTCGTCGGCCGCCCCGCGGTGCAGGATCTGCACCGCCCCCCGCTCGCCCATGACGGCGATCTGGGCCGACGGCCAGGCCAGGCAGATGTCGTTGCCGATGCCCTTCGAGTCCATGACGATGTAGGCGCCGCCGTAGGCCTTGCGCAGCACCAGGCACACCCGGGGCACGGTGGCCTCGGCATAGGCGAAGGCGAGCTCGGCCCCGTGACGGATCATGCCCCGCCACTCGAGGTCCTTGCCGGGCAGGAAACCGGGCGTGTCCACCAGGGTGAGGATGGGGAGGTTGAAGGCGTCGCAGAAGCGGACGAACCGGGCCCCTTTCTGTGACGCCGGGATGTCCAGCGTCCCGGCCAGGGCGCGGGGCTGATTGGCGAGCACTCCGACCGGCATTCCTCCGACGCTCGAGAGCGCCGTCACCAACTGGGGAGCCCACATGGGCCGGAGCTCGAGCAGCTCGCCGTCGTCGGCCAACGCCCCGATGACGTGGCGCACGTCGTACGAGGCGGTGTTCGAGTCCGGGACCATGTCACGGAGCTCCGGGACCGACCGCTCGGGTGGGTCGTCGCTCGGACGCGACGGTGGCGCGGCGTCGGTGTTGTCGGGAAGGTACCCGAGCACGGCGCCGATGAGATCGAGCACGTCGGAAACGTCGGGGGCGGTGAGCGCGCACAGACCGCTCGAGGTGGCGTGCACGGCCGCCCCCCCGAGGTCGTGGAGCGACACCCGGATTCCCGTGAAACCCTCGACGGCGTCGGGTCCCGAGAGATACGCGAACGCGTCCGGCGTCATTACGGCCAGATCGGCCAGTCCGAGCAGTAACGCCGGTCCCGAGATGGCCGGGCCGGTGACGCCGGCGAGAACGGGCACCCGACCCGAACAGGCCACGACCGCCGCGGCTGCCTCTCCCCATCCGTGCAGGGCCCCGACTCCTTCGGCGATGTCGGATCCCGACGACGACATGACGATGACGAGGGGGAGACGGAGGTCGTGGGCGAGTCGGGCGGCGGCGGCGATGGTGGCGCCATCGGTGCGGGTGAGCGCCCCGCGGTGATGATCGGAGATCGACTCGGCGATGACCACGTCGCGTCCGGCCAGCCGGCGGACGCCACTGCGGACGCTGCCGGGCACGTGCGACCGGATGGGAACGGTCGAGGAGCCTTCGGATCCCGTGAACGGGACCCGGGCCCGGCGGCTTTCCCCCGGTCCCGTCGGGCGAGGGCCGACGTCGGTCCCGATGACGGGGGAGCGGAGCACTAGGAGCCATCGTAGGCGGTGGGTGTGCCACGATCTGTCGTGACGAAGGAGGACACGACGATGCGTGCCTGTGTCATGCGGGACCACCGGCTCTTGGTCGACGACGTGGCCGATCCACGCCCCGAGGTCGGTCAGGTCCTCGTCCGCACCCGGGCCTGCGGCATCTGCGGCTCCGACCTCCACTTCCTGCGCCACGCCGATGCCATGGCGGCCATGACCGACGAGATGCTGCCGTCCATGGGCGAAATGGGGGGCCTGGTCACCACGCAGATCGACCTGTCGCGCGACATCATCATGGGACACGAGTTCTGCGGCGAGGTCCTCGAGACCGGCCCCGACACGGTGGGGCCGCCGGCCGGTGCCCTCGTCGTCTCTGTCCCCGTCCTCCTGGCGGGCGGGCGGGTGCAGCAGCTGGCCTACAACAACGACTATCCCGGGGGCTACGCCGAGTCGATGCTCCTGAGCGCCCCTCTCGTGCTCGAGGTCCCCAACGGTCTCGACGCCCGGAGCGCCGCGCTGACCGAGCCCCTGGCCGTCGGCCTCCATGCCGTGGCCAAGTCGGGGGCCACCGCGGCCGACGCCGCCGTGGTGGTGGGGTGCGGGCCGGTCGGATTGGCAGTGATCGCCGGCCTGCAGCTCGCCGGCGTGGAGATGATCGTCGCCGCCGACTTCTCGCCCAAGCGGCGGGCGCTGGCGCTGCAGATGGGCGCCACCGAGGCCGTCGACCCGACGAGCGAACCGGTGGTCGAGGCCTGGCGTCGACTCGACGGTCGCAGGCCCCTGGTCGCTTTCGAGGCGGTGGGAGTGCCGGGCATGCTGCAACAGCTCTTTCAGGACTTGCCGCCGGGCACGCGCATGACGGTGGTCGGTGTGTGTATGGAACCCGATCGCGTCGTCCCCTTCTTCGCCATCGCCAAGGAGTTGTCGGTGCAATTCGCGCTGGCCTACTCGACCGACGAATTCGCCGGGTCCCTGCGGGCCATCGCCGAAGGCCAGGTCGACGTGGCGCCCATGGTGACGGGTACCGTCGACCTCGACGGTGTCCCCGGCGCCTTCGACGCCCTCAGCCAACCGGACCAACAGGTGAAGATCCTGGTGGAGCCGACTTCGGCGTGACGGTGCAGCCCGGTCTCCGCCGCCTGCTCAGGCGCGCCTGGCCGTGGATCAAATATGGCGGTGGCGTCGCCCTGGGGGCGGTGGCCTTGTGGGTGGTGGCCGGTCGTCGCGGCGAGCTGGCGGGGGCGTCGAACTACCTCGCCCATCTCCGGTGGCCCTGGCTCGTCCTCGCCGCCGTGGCCGAATTGGGCTCGTACGTGGCCTTCGCCGCCGTGCAGCGCCGCCTGCTCGACGCCGGTGGCGTGACCATGCCCCTCGGCCGTCTGACCGCCGTCACCCTGGCTGCCACCGCCATCGCCAACTCCATACCGGCGGGTCCGGTCGTCTCTTCCGTCTTCGCCTTCCGGCAGTACCGCCGCTACGGGGCCGACCGCGCCCTGGCCGGATGGACACTCGTGGCCGTGTTCGTGACGGCGGCGGTGAGTCTGGCCGTCCTGGCCGGAGGCGGCCTGGCCATCGCCGGGGCCGAAGGCGCCAGCCTCGACCTCGTGGGTGTCGTGGCCGGGGTTCTGGTGGCGGCCCTGGTCCTCGGCGTCCTCTTCGTCCAGGGCCGGATCGCCGTGTGGGTGCTCACCGGTGTCATCGGTGTGAGCCGCCGCTGGCTGCGGTGGCCGAGGGGCGACGTCACTGCCCGGATCGACAGCATCGTCGCCCGGCTGACGGCCGTCGCCCTGACGGGACCCCGGATCGCCTCCGCCGCCGGCTGGGGCCTGGCCAACTGGGTCCTGGACTGTGGTTGTCTGGCGCTGTCCTTCATGGCTCTCGGGCTCGGTGTGCCGTGGAAGGGACTCCTCCTCGCCTACGGCGCCGGCCAGTTGGCCGCCAACTTGCCGATCACACCGGGAGGGCTCGGCGTCGTGGAAGGGAGCCTCACCGTGGCACTGGTGGCGTTCGGCGGAGCGGAGACGTCGACGGTGGCGGCCGTGCTCCTCTACCGGATCCTGAGCTTCTGGATCGAGCTGCCCCTGGGCTGGGGGACGTGGGCGGGAATCGTCGTGTCCGACCGCCGCCGCGGGCCTGCGCCCGAGGTGCCCACAGTGCTCCAACCGGTCGAGGTGGCGCGGTGACGGGCCGCAACGGCCGACGCATCGGCCGGCGGACCGTCCGGGGGAGCGGGTTGTCGGCCCGCATCCGCCCGATCCCGGTGGTGGCCGCCGTGGTGACGTCGCTCGTTCTGGGGCTGGCGGGATGTACGACGGCGCGCGACACCTTGGGGACGAACGCCAGCTCGTGTTTCGAAGCCCTGGCCGTCGCCGCCGACGCCGTCCATGACCAGGGGACGTTCGCCGGCGTGCACCTGCTGAAGCTCACCGCCGCCGGCACCGACCTGCGGCTGGAGGCCGAGGTGATGGCCCGTGCCGGTCCCGGTGTGCACGACATCTGTGTCGTCTCCTACCGGGGGAACTTCCGTGTCGATCAGGTGATGCGTCCCCTCGGTGCCCCACCCGCCGGCGGGCACGGCCGCTTCGCCATCGTCATCGTGTCGAAGCCGCAGAACCGCGTGATCGGCACGGTCATCCGCCAGACGCAGCCGCTGCGCTTCGGTCACCCCTTCTGAGCCGACGCCCCAAGGACTTCTGAGGCGACGCCCCTAGGACCCGGGCGTGCTCCCGGGGAGTTCGGAGCCCGGCGGTTCCGATGCCGTGCCGGGACCGCTCATGGGCGGGAGGTCGGCGCGCGGCGGCAGGGGCAGGCGGCGGCGATGACGCCGCGTCGCAGGGTGGCTCTGGCGGCGTTCGGCGCGCTCGAGTTGCCTTTCCACTTCGGCCCACGTGAGGACGGCGCTGTCGGCACCCTGCGCATCGTCGCGCGCGGCGCGGGCGAGGGCGAGCCAGGCGACGCTCCACAGGACGGGCAGGGTCGCCACCTTGGCCACCACGCCGGCCAGCTGTTGGTCGGCGACGGGGGACAGGCCGATCGCCGCGTGGACGTGGGCGAAGGCGGGGTAGAAGGGGTGTCGGGCGAAGACGTAGATGACCGACGGGAAACCGGGGACGATCGACTGCACGAACAGGTAGACGGCGAGTCCCAGGGGCGACGGCCGGCTGGCGCCGGGGATGTGGCGGAGCACCGGGCCCCAGAGGACAAGGCCGCCGAAGAGCACGCCGGCGTCGACGACGCCGCGGACGACACCCGATGACGCCTGGGCCGCGACCACGGGGGGGAACAGGGTCCCGACGGCGACGGCGGTGAAGAGGGCCACGGCCACCACCGGACGCGTGATCACCTCCAAGGTCCGGTCGAGCGGTGCCGGCTTGGTCATGGCGGCCAGGAGCGCCGACGGGACGGCCGACAGAAGCAGGGGGGCGGCGGCCAGGATGAGTATCAGCCGCTGGACGAGCAGGGCGGTGAGCGACCAGTGGGAGGCCAGGTCGGCCAGCGGCCAGGTGAGGGCCACGGCCAACGACAGGAGGCCAGCGGCCAGGTACCACCACTGGCGGCGCGTCGGTGCCGTCCCCGGTCGGTCCGGGTGGGCCACCCGGCGAGCCGCGGCCAGGTAGATCAGGCCGACGGCGGCGACGGCGAGCCAGGCGGTCAGGTGCAGGTGAAAGGCAAAGGCTCCGGTCACGGGACGGTTCCCAGCCGCCGGGGGCCGCACCGGGGCCGCCTACGCTGGCGCCGATGGTGGACCGGCTCGAGCGTCTGACGGACCTGGTGCTCGTGTTGTTGCGTGACGAACGGCCCAAACCGCTGCGCGAGATCGCGGCCGAGGTCCCCGGTTATCCGCCCGAGGGCGAAGCGCGTCGCCAGGCCTTCGAGCGCGACAAGCGGACACTGCGCGACGGCGGCGTCGAGGTGAGCGCGCTGTCCATCGACGGCCCCGAGCAGGTCGGCTACCTCATCCGACCCGAGGACTTCTACCTCCCCGACCTCGACCTGGCGCCCGACGAGCAGGCGGCGCTGAACCTTGCCGTGGCCGGCGTCCACCTCGGCGATCCTAGTGGTCGCGATGCTTTGTGGCGCCTGGGACTGCCGGCTTCGGCCGGGGTCCGACCCTTCGCCGACCTGACGGCACTACCGGCTCTGCCCGTCCTCTACGACGCCGTGCGTCACCGGGCGGCCGTGACCTTCTCCTACCGGGGCGATCCCCGTCACGTGGCCCCGGCGCTGCTGCGGTTCCGCGGTGGCTGGTGGTACCTGGTCGGCTTCGATCTCGACAAGGAGGCGCCGCGGACCTTTCGTGTCGACCGCATGGACGGCCGGCCGGCGGTGGGGGAGACGGGCTCGGCCGTGGTCCCCGACAGCTTCGACCCGGCCGCCGCCCACCCCGAGGAGACGTGGCGCATGGGAGAGGAGGAGGCCGTCCTGGTCGATGTTCTCGTCGACGCCGGACTGGCCCCCCTGGTGGTGGCCGAGGTGGGGAGCTCGACCGTGCACGAACGGCGCGACGACGGGTCGGTGGTGGTGCGGCTCGAGGTCACGAACGTCGCCATGCTCCGGTCGTGGGTCCTCGAGCTGGGCGAGCACGCCGAGGTACTCGGTCCCGCCGAGGTGCGCGACGCCGTGGTGTCGTGGCTCGAGGCCACCGCCACCGGCGCCGCCCCGGCGGCCGGCTGATGCCACAGCGCGCCGACGCCGGCTACCGGCTGCACCGGTTGCTGGCCGTCCTCACCTGGTTGGCCCGCGAGGGCCGGGCGCCGGTGTCCGAACTGGCCGGGCGCTTCGGTCTCGGTCCCGACGAACTGATCGCCGATCTCGAACTGGCCGCCTGTTGCGGGCTCCCCCCCTACACACCGGACCAGCTCATGGAGATCCTGGTGGACGACGAAGAGGTGGTGGCCGACCTCGGTCCCGAGCTCGCCCGTCCCCGCCGGCTCACTGCGGCCGAGGGCTTCGCCCTGGTGACCGCGGCGCGCGCCATCGAGGCTGTGCCCGGCACCGACCCCGACGGCGCCCTGGCCCGGGGCCTCGAGAAGCTCGAAACGGTTCTCGGCGACCGGGGCCGGCTGCGGATCGATCTGGGGGAACCGCCGTACCTGGCCGAGCTGCGCCGGGCGGTGGACGACGGCGCCCAGATCGAGCTGGGCTACTACTCGGTGTCGAGCGACGAGGAGTCGGTCCGGGTGGTCGACCCCCTGAGCGTGATCACCATCGACGGGCGCTGGTACCTCGACGGCTACTGCCACCGGGCCGGTGACAGGCGACGGTTCCGCGTCGACCGCGTGCTGTCGGTCCGTCCCACCGCTATCCATGTGGTGGCCGCCGACACCGACGCAGCGGCGGACACGACCGCCGACACGCGCCCGTCCGACGTGGCCGAGGCCGCCTTCGTGCCCGGACCCGACGCCACCGTGGCGCGGGTGGCCGTCGACGACGCCGGTGGGTGGTTGATCGACGCCTTCCCCCATCTGGACATCGACCGACTGCCTGACGGGCGCACCGTCATCACCCTGGCCGTGGCGAGCACCGTGTGGTTCGACCGGCTGTTGCTCCGACTCGGTCCCCACGCCGAGGTCCTCGACCCTCCGGAGCTGGCGGCGTCCGGGCGCAGGGCGGCCGAGCGCCTGCTCGCCCGCTACCGGAAAGAGAAATGACACGGGGTGCTGGTGACAACGGGTGCGACTGCTACCAGGTGAGCGTGACGGCACCCAGCGTCGAGGAGGCCCAGTCCCTCGGTCGGATGGTGGTGGACGGCCGACTGGCGGCGTGCGCCCAGGTTTCGGGACCCGTCACCTCGACCTACCGGTGGGAATGTGATGTCACCTCGGCCACCGAGTGGCTCTGCACCATGAAGACGACGTCGTATCGACTGGAAGCTCTCATGGCGGCCGTGCGTGACGCGCACAGCTACGCGGTCCCCGAGATCATCGCCATCCCGGTCTCCGCCGGCGACCCCGACTACCTGACGTGGATCGACAGAGAGACTCGGGCCTGACACACGGAGACTCGGGTGCCTGTCACGGACACCTGGCCTGACGCGGGAGATTCCCGGCCATCTTCCGAGCGAGGTCGATCGCCCAGTTTGGGTCCCGGGTGCGGGCCGGACGGGACACCAGCCGGTGCCCGATGGCGCCGCCCCGGGAGGCGGCGGTGCTTCGGGTGGCCAAGGTGCGGGCAGGCGGGCACGCCTACTACCTCGAGGTGGCGGGCGCCACGGGCACCGGCATCGAAGCGCCGGGGCGGTGGATGGGATCGGGGGCGCCCCCCATGGCGATGTCGGGAAGGGTCGGGGCGGACGAATTGGCGGCCGTGCTGGCGGGGGAGCATCCCCGCACCGGAGAGGTCCTCGGAACGGCCCGGTCCCAGGTCCGGGTGGCGGGCTTCGACATGACCTTCTCGGCCCCGAAGTCGGTGAGCCTGCTCCACGCGCTCGGGGACCCCGAGGTGGTTGACGCCGTGGCCGCCGGCCACGAGGAGGCCGTGCGCGCCGCCATGTCCTATGTGGAGCGGCGCGCCCTCGCCGTGCGCCGCCGGGGCCCGGCCGCCCCGGTGGCCGTGCCGACCTCCGTCGACGGCGTGGCCGCGGCCGGTTTCGTCCACCGGGTGAGCCGTGCCCTCGATCCCCATCTCCATACCCATGTCGTGGTGGCGAACGTCGGCCGCGGCCCCGAAGGCGAGTGGAGTGCTCTCGACGGGCGCGGTGTCTACGCCCACGCCTCGGCCACCGACGCGCTCTACCACGTCCATCTGCGCGATGAGCTCACCCGTCGGCTGGGCGTGTCCTGGGATCCGCCGGACCGCGGTCGGGCCGACATCGCCGGCATCGGTCCCGAGGTGCGCCGGGAGTTCTCCCGCCGGGCGGCCGAGATCGCCGCCCACCTCGCCGAGCGGGAGCTTGCGAGCGGCCGGGCGAGGACGGTGGCGGGCTTCGTCACGCGCGCCGACAAGGATCCGCTCCTCGGTGCCGATGATCTGCGGCCCGAGTGGGAGGGCCGCGCCTTGGCTGTCGGCTTCTCACCGCGCCGACTTGATGCCGTTCTCGACCGCTCCCCCCGCGCCGCGCCTCTCGGAGTCGAGAGGCACGGCGACCGCCTGGGGCTGGGCGCCGCGATGTCCGGTGTCGTGGACAACCTCCACGATGTCGTCACCCGACGCGCCGTGGTCCGGGAGTGCGGGCGCGCCGTGGCGGCCGGGGCCCCGGCGACCCGGGTCGAGGAGGCGGCCGACCGCCTGCTCGAAGAGATGCGCCCGGCGCCCGGCCACGGCGGAGATCACGACGGTCCGGGGGTGGCCGAGCGCCGGCACGAGGTCCGGTCACCGACCCTCGAGCGCGGGGACGACAGCCATCGCCGTCGGGCCGAGATCGAGCGTTCCGAGTTGTCGCTGCTGCTGTCCGGTCGGGCCATGGCGCTCGACCGGACTACCGACCGGCGTCCGGACCTCGGACCGGGCCTCGGGTAGGTCAGCGGCGGCGATGCCGCACCGTGAAGATGGATGTGCTGGTGGTCGTCCCGCCCGGGGTGGTCACCGAGATGGGTCCGCTCGTGGCCTTCTTGGGCACAGTGCAGACGATGGCGTCGGCCGTGTCGGTGATGACGGCCGTGGCGGTGCCGTTGAAGTCGACGGCCGTCGCCCCCGACAGGTCCGTTCCCGAGATCGTCACCGTGGCCCCGACGCGCCCGTGGTGACGGGTGAATGAGGTGATGGCCGGCGTTGACATCGCCGGCGCCACGGTCAGGATGACGACGTCGGTGGTCGTGCTGCCCACCGCCCAACAGGCGGACGGACTCGTACATGACACGCCGTCGACCTGCTGCACTACTCCCGGGAGTGTCCCCGGGGCCCACGTGCTGCCGCCGTCGGTGGTGACGATGGCCGCTCCCTCCGAGACCGGTCCCGCCGGTGTGGAGACGATGTTCCGTCCCACGGCCCAGCAGTCCGAGGGGTCGGCGCACGAGATACCGACGAGGGAGTCGGCCCCACTCGGTGCGCTCTGGGTCGTCCAGGTGCTGCCCCCGTCGGTGGTGACGACGATGGAGGCGGCGGGGGAGACACTCACCTCGTTGCCCACCGCCCAGCAGTCGGTGGTGCTAGGGCACGACAGGCCGGTCAACGTGGATGGGGCGGCGGTCGGGAGATCCTGCGTGCTCCAGGTGGCCCCGGCCGTGGTGGTGGCCAACATCACGCTGGACGAGCTGGGCGTGATGCCGATGATCCAACAGGCCGACGCGCTGGCACAGGCGACGGCGTCGAAGTATGAGATTCCAGTGCTGGGAACGGCCTGCGGGTGCCAGGTGGATCCTCCGTCGGCCGTGGTCACCACCGCGGGGACGTTGCCGGCCCCGGTGCCGACAGCCCAGCAGGCGGAGACGGAGGGACAGGTCACCTCGAACAACCCCCCCACCCCGGCCGGGAGGTTCTGCGCACTCCAGGTGGCACCGCCGTCGGTACTGGCAACCACGCCACCTCCCCCCTGGCTCGACCGTCCGACGGCCCAGCAGTCAGTGGCGGTGGGACAGCTGACCGCATCGAGGGGGCCGATGCCGGCCGGAAGGCCGGGCATGGTCCAGGTGGTCCCGGAGTCACCGGTGCGGGTCATCGCGCCGACACCCGCCGCCGATCCTGCCGCGGCGCAGACCGATGGGCCGGCACAGGCGACGCCTGACAGGCCGACCAATCCGGAGGGAACGGTCTGGCTCTGCCAGGTGCTACCCCCCTCGGTGGTGGCGACGATTGCGCCACCGTTCGGACCCTGTCCGGTGGTCCAGCAATCCGACGCCGTCGGACAGTCGATGCCGATGAGGTTGAGCGACGTGACGGGAAGGGCCTGGGTACTCCACGAGCTCCCCCCGTCCGCGGTGGCGATGACGCTCCGGTTGTCACTGGCGATCCAACACGACGACGCGGTGGCGCAGGAGATGGCGCGCAGATCCCCGGTCCCCACCGGAAGACTCTGAGTGGTCCAGGTGCTGCCTCCGTCGGACGTGGTGGCGACGGACGAACCGTTCGTGTTCAGGACAGCCCAGCATTCCGTCGTCGTCGGGCACGAGATGCCGGTGGGGCTGTTGCTTCCACTCGGGGCCGTCTGGCTGGTCCACAGCGCTCCACCGTCGGTGGTGGCGAGAACTTCCGCTTGGCTGACGTTCTTTTCCTGCGCGGTGGCGAAGCAGACCGAGGTGGAGGGGCACGAGACGTCGCTGACGGAGAAGAGCCCGGCCGGCAGGGTCTGGCTCGTCCATGTCGTGCCGCCGTCCGTGGTGGCGATCATGTCGGAACCACCGACCGAAGAACCGACAGCCCAGCAGTTCGAGGTGGTGGGGCAGTCGATGGCGAGGAGATATGCGATCCCCGGCGGAATGGCTTGGGGGACCCATGAGCTTCCCCCGTCGGCGCTGGCGATCACGACCACGGCGCCGTCGCCGGCCAGGCTCGTGGCCCAGCAGTGGAGAGCGGTCGGGCACGAGACGGCGGTCAACGGCGGCACGCCGGCAGAAAGACTCTGACGGGTCCAGGTGCTTCCGCCGTCGGTGGTGGACAGCACCAGGCCCAGCCCGACCGAGTTCTCGCCCACGGCGACGCAGTCCGACGGGGTCGGGCACGAGACGCCGGTCACCGACGACACGGCCGGCGGATACTGCGTCTGGATCGTCCAGCCGGCGGACGTCTGAGCCCCGGCCGGGCCGCCGTCCACCATCGGGGCGGTCAGCGCCAGGCCCACAACGAGAATGAGTGAGAAGACGGCTGTGACAGCGCTGCGGAACATGGGAACCCCGGCCCGAATCCTACGGGGCGTGACAACACCGTCACATCGGCAGATATGAGGAGATCTCGGCTCAGAGTTCGGGTGCGCCGATGGGCCCGGCGTCCTCGTAGCCCTGGCGGATCCCCTGGCCGGCGCGGCGGGTGAGCTGTTCGGGCTCGTACAGCATCCAGTAGGCGTTGCGGGCGTGCTTGCGGGTCCGGTTCTCACAGACGACGGCCAGCTTGGCCGGATCCTCCTCTTCGTTCTCGTGGACGAAGACTTCGAGGACGTGGGTGTTGGTGAGGAGCTGGGCCAGCATGATCCCCTGGGAGGCCTCGTGCGCGCAGACCTGGTCGATGGCGGCCCGGCCGGGCATGGCAAGGGCCACCACGATGGCGCAGCCCTCTTCCTCGATCAGCTTCTTGCACGCCACCCCGAGGTCTTTGAAGCCGGGGACGGTCCGCTGCCGGATCTCGAAGCGGTCGCCGTAGAGGGGGCACTGCTTCAATTCGTCGACGGCGACGGCACCCATGTCGTAGCGGGCGAACATCGTGTCGGCCACACCGATTCGGTCCACGCGATGATTGTGCCATGGCCGACGTCACCCTGCGGACGGCGGGCGCCGAGGACGCAGCCGACGTAACCGAGATCTACCTGGCCACCCGCCGGCAGATGCCCTATCTGCCCGTCCTCCACACCGACGAAGACACGGCCGGGCACTTCGCCGGCGTCGTCCAGCGGTCGCATGTCGAGCTGGCCGTGCGGGACGGCACCACCGTCGGCTTCGCCGCCGTGAAGGGGTCGTGGCTCGAGCACCTGCACGTCCGTCCCGGCGCCCAGAGCGCGGGGGTGGGCGGTCTGCTCATCCAGTGGGTGAAGCAGTTCCTCCCGAGCGGTGTCGATCTGTGGGTCTTCCAGGAGAACACCCGGGCGCGCGCCTTCTACGCGTCGCACGGACTGCGCGTCGTCACCCTCACCGACGGGGCCGACAACGAGGAACACCGACCCGACGCCCACATGCGGTGGGATCCAGCCTGACGAACACAGCGCCGGCTACGACCCGGTGATCCGGCCGTGATCGCGGCAGCGGGCGTTGTATCCGGCCGGTGTCACCGCCACCGTCATCCGTCGGCCGCAGAGGGGACAGAACCGGGGCGGATCGAGCTCGCGACCACACCCGGCGCAGATCGACGCCGGCTTCCCGCACCCCGAGCAGAACGCGTCGGTCACCGTCTCGTCCGGCGTTCGATCGACAACGCGCCGAGCGGCGTGCCGGCTCAGAGGGCGCCGGTGATCGCACCCACCGGCATGCGCAAGTCGTCGAGCATCGCCAAGTCCTCGTCGGTCGACCGGCCGAGCGTGGTGAGGTAGTTGCCGACGATGAGCGCGTTGATACCCGACGTCATGCCCATGGCCTGCAGATCGCGCAGCGTCACCTCGCGTCCCCCGGCGTAGCGGAGGATGACCCCGGGCAGGGCCAGGCGGAAGAGGGCGATCCAGCGGATGGCCTCCCAGGCACCGACGACGGGGCGCTCCGAGAAGGGCGTCCCCGGCCGGGGGTTCAGGAAATTGACGGGCACCTCGGTGGGGCCGAGGGCGCGCAGCTGCAGGAGCAGCTCGATCCTCTGGGCGTCGCTCTCGCCCATGCCGACGAGGGCCCCGCAGCAGAGCTCCATGCCGTGGGCGAGGACCCGCCGGCAGGTCTCGGCCCGTTCCTCCCAGCTGTGGGTGGTGACCACCCGGGGGAAGAAGGAGCGGGCCGTCTCCAGATTGTGGTTGTAGCGGTGGACGCCACCACCGGCCAGCTGCCGGGCCTGGTCGTCGGTCAGGATGCCGGCCGAGACGGCCACGTTCAGGCCGGTGCTCTGCCGGACGAGGGGGACGAGCTCGAGGATCCGGTCGAGGGTCCTCGCGTCGGGGCCGCGGACGGCGAGGACCAGGCAGAACTCCGTGGCCCCCACCGCGGCGACCTCGGCCGCGGCGGCGAGGACCTCGTCGGTGTCGAGGAAGGGCGTCGCCTTCACCGGGGTGTCGAAGCGCGACGACTGCGCGCAGAAGTGGCAGTCCTCGGGACAGCCCCCGGTCTTGGCCGAGAGGATCCCCTCGACCTCCACCGTCGGTCCGCACCAGGCCAGCCGGACCTCGTGGGCCACCGAGGCCAGTGCCGTCACCGACTCGTCGGGCACGACGGCTAACGCGGCCAATTCCCCCGGCTCGAGCGGGCGGTGCTCGTCGAGAAGGGCACCGGCGGCGGCGGCGATCAGTTGCCGGGCGGCCGGGGCGGTCGGCCGCGCGGGCAGCACCACCGGACAGGCCTCGACGGGCGCCCGCAGGGAGACGGTGCTACGCGTGGGGGTCACAGTGGCGTCGCCGGGCATCGGCACACGGTAGCGGGCGTCCGCGAAGAGGAGGAAGTCGCCATGGGTTGGGATTTCGAGACGGAACCGGAGTACGCGGCCAAGCTGGACTGGGCCCGGGCCTTCGTCGACGAGGAGGTCCTTCCCTTGGAGACCCTGGACCTGGGCACGGCCGGCCTGGCGACCGCCCTTCGACCCCTGCAGGCCGAGGTGAAGGCCCAGGGAATGTGGGCGGCCCACCTGCCGCCGTCGCTCGGCGGCATGGGTTTCGGCCAGGTGAAGCTGGGCCTGCTGCACGAGATCCTGGGCCGCTCGTTCCTCGGTCCCCTCGTCTTCGGCAACAACGCGCCCGACTCGGGCAACGCCGAGCTGCTCGCCATCGGCATGGAGCAGTCGGGGCGTGACGACCATCGCAGCCGCTGGTTGGAGCCGCTGCTGGCGGGGACGATGCGCTCGGCGTTTTCCATGACCGAGCCCGGGGCGGGAGCCGATCCCACCCTGATCCGGACCTCGGCCATGCGCGACGGCGACCAGTGGGTGATCAACGGCCACAAGTGGTTCACCTCGAACGGCTCGGTGGCCGACTTCCTGATCGTCATGTGCGTCACCAACCCCGACGTCCATCCCTATCAGGGCTGCTCCATGATCCTCGTCCCCACCGGCACCGAGGGTGTCGACATCGTCCGCGACGTCCCCACCATGGAGGACCCCTTCCCCCACTACGGGAAGATCGGGGCCCACTCCGAGATCGCCTACCGCGACGTCCGGGTGCCGGCCGACAACCTGATCGGCAATGAGGGCGAGGGTTTCAAGCTGGCTCAGATGCGGCTCGGGCCGGGCCGGATCCACCACTGCATGCGCTGGTTGGGCCAATCGCAGCGGGCCTTCGACATGCTGTGCGAGAGAGCCGTCTCGCGTTATCTGCACGGATCCCTGCTGGCCGAGAAGCAGACGATCCAGAACTGGGTGGCCGACTCCATGGCCGAGATGACCGCAGCTCGGCTGATGACGCTGCAGGCGGCCTGGAAGATGGACCGCGACGGGCCGGCGGCGGCGCGCGTCGAGATCGCCATGATCAAGTACTACGGGGCGACCGTCCTCTACAACGTGATCGACCGGGCCATCCAGGCCCACGGCTCGCTCGGTTTCTCGACCGACCTGCCGCTCGAGTACATGTATCGTGCGGCGCGCGCGGCGCGGATCTATGACGGGCCCGACGAGGTCCACAAGGTGACGGTGGCCCGGCAGGTGCTGAAGCGCTACGCACCGGTGGACGTCCCCACCGAGCACGTCCCCACCCGGCGCGAGGCGGCCCAGAAGAAGTTCGCCGACCTCCTCGCCGAGGTGAGCGGCAACGACTGAACCGTGTCCACCTCGTGACGTCCATGGGGAGGTCCATGCGGAGAGCCGTGGTGATCGTGGCGGTGCTGGCCGTCGCCACCTCGGCCTGCACGTCGGCCAAGAACTCGAGCGCCACGTCGACAACGGGGCAACCGTCGACGACGAGCACGACACCGTCGACGACGAGCACGACACAGGCGGCCGCCGACGGCGCCGTCGCCGCCTTGCCCGTCGTGCCCTGTCCCACCTCGTACGCCGCCGGCAACAACCCCCACCCGTTCGTGCCGAACGAGCTGCCGGCGGCGGTGCCGGCGCGGGGGCTTCGCTTCTACTCCAACGGGCTTATGACCGTCCTCGGGCCGGCCGGATGGGCGTGTAGCGCGCTCGTCGCCGCCGACGGTGGCGAGCTCCTCGACGTCTATCCCCCGGGGCAGCCGGATCTGAGCGTGACGGTAATCTCCCCGGGCAGCCAAGTCGTCCAACTCGAGGTCGACTACACGGGCCACGGCCCGGGGGCGGGACTGATCTGTCCGCTCTTCCCCGATTCGCCGGCCGCCACCTTCGAGAGCGGTCTGCCCTGTCCGACGCTGCCACCGGCCGAGAGCACGCTACGGCTCACCGATGACGTCGTGGCATTCAGCGATCCGCCGGGCGTCCGGGGGACGGGCGCCGGTTCAGGAGGGCCGTTGCGCTCCCTTGGCGATGCCGTCTATCCGCAGGTGAAGCCGGCCGAGCCTCCCGGGGGAGTGACCGTCGCCGTCCTCTCCTGCACACTGGCGAGCAATGTCGATCCGTTGTGTATGTCGATCCAGGCGGATTTCCTCGTGCGCCAGGCACCTGTGTACAAGGGCTCCCAGGGATGATTCTGCTCACCCGAAACCGAGCTCGGCCCGTTTCACGCCGGCGATGACCGACGATCCCGAGCGCTCCACGACGCCCGCCCTGTCGACCGAGGCGAACCGGTCGAGGAGCTCTTCCAGGACGACGCGACCCTCGAGCCGGGCCAGGGCCGCGCCCAGACAGAAATGGGCACCGTTGCCGAAGGCGATGTGGGGGTTGGGACGGCGGCCGACGTCGAAGACGGCGCTGGTGGGGCCGAAGACCTGCTCGTCGCGGTTGGCCGAGGCGTAGAGCATGAGGACGGGCTCACCGGCGGCGATGGCCACCCCGGAGAGCTCGGCCGGTCGGGTGGCGGTCCGCATGAACGAGATCACCGGGGTGGTGTAGCGGAGCATCTCCTCCACGGCGTCGGCCACGAGCGTCCGGTCGGCGACCAGCCGTTCGAATTGGCCGGGATGGTCGGCGAAGGCCACGAGGCCGCCCGAGATCATGTTCCGGGTCGTCTCGTTGCCGGCCACCAACAGCTGGACGAGGAACATGGCCAGTTCGGCGTCGCTCAGCCGGTCGCCGTCGATGGAGGCCTGGGCCAGTTCGGTGAGGACGTCGTTCTCGGGTGTGCGCCGGCGTTTCGTGGTGAGCTCGATCAGGAAACCGATCATCTCGCCCTGCAATTGATTGCGGCGTTCCTCGGGCCAGTCGGTGGCGCCGGGGATGACGGCTTCGGACCAGTCGTAGAAGCGCTCCCAGTCCTCGACGGGCAGGCCCATGATCTCGCTGATCACCTGCAGGGGCAGCGGCACCGACAGGGCGCCGACGACGTCTGTGACCCGGCCGGCGTCGATCGCCTCGACGAGGGCCCGGGCCCGGGCCCGGACGGCCGGTTCGAGGGCCCGGACCACGGTGGGCTTGAAGCCCGGTTGGACGAGCCGCCGGTAGCGGGTGTGGGCGGGGGGATCGGTGTGCATCATGGTGGGCGGCGTCTCGTAGGTGACACCGATCTCCTCCACCAGGATGCCTTGGCGGGCGCAGAAGGTCTGGTGGTCGAATCCGATGGCACTCACATCGGCGTGCCGGCTGACGGCCCAGAAGCCGTGCTCCTCGTTCCACGCCACCGGCGCCTCGGCCCGGAGCCGGGTGAAGAGCGGATGGGGATCGCTCGAGTAGAGCCCGGCGTCGAGGACACCGGCCGCCAACTCCGTCCCGGGCCGTTTCCGATCGGTCTCGATCCCCGTCACGCTACGCGCCTGCCGCCCGGCCGGGAGTGGGAGGGTCGGCGAAACGCGGCGGCCGCCGCTCGGCCATGGCGGCCACCCCCTCGGCGAAGTCGGGCGCCTTCATCATGCCGTCGAGCCGGTCGTGGGCGTCCTCCACCGAGGTGGCCGCGTCGCGGTGCAGATCGAGGTACATCTGAAGTTTGCTGGCCGCCAACGACGCCGGTGAGACCTCGGTGGCGAGGATCCGGGCGTAGTCGTAGGTGGCGTCGAGGAGCGCCTCGGGTTCGAGCACCCGGTTGAGGAGCCCCATCGCGGCCGCCTCCTCGGCCAGGACGATCCGGCTGGAGAGCAGCAGATCGGCCGCCCGGGTGAGCCCGATCAGGCGGGGCAGCAACCACGACAGGCCGAACTCGGCCGGCAGGCCGAGCCGTCCGTGGGCCGTGGTGAGCTTGGCGCCGGCGGCACCGAAGCGGATGTCGCAGTAGCAGGCCAGGGCGAAGCCCACCCCGGCGGCGGGACCGTTCACCGCCGCGATGATGGGCTTGGCGATGCCGAATTGGTAGGCGAAGTCGGCGTCGAACTCGGGGCGGACCCCGTAGCCGGGCCGGGCCAGGTTGGCGCCGGTGCCCGGGTCGTAGTGGCCCCGTTCCACGTGGCCCTCGAGGGCGCGGGTGTCGGCCCCGGCGCAGAAACCCCGGCCCGACCCGGTCACCACGATGACGCGGACACCGGGGTCGTCGGCGGCGCGGGCCAGCAGCGCCCGGTACTCCGAGTGCATCCGGCCCGTCCAGGCGTTCAACCGCTCGGGCCGGACCAGGGTGATCGTGGCCACGGCGTCGGCCACCTGGTAGCGGGTCACCTTCAGCTCGGCGAGCTCCATGGCCCCCTTCCTAGTTGACTCCGGCCCCGCTCCGCCCCGACCCTCGTCCCGATCTCCGGTTGTGCCGATGTTGTGGGTACAGCGCTCAAGTCCGGTCCCCCGGTGCCGATGTTTCTCTCGGACAGCCTCTGTCCCAAACCCCAGACTCCATAATCCCCAGAGTCCGAGAGCCCCCACCTCACGGTGGGGGCTTCTCGCGTGCGGGCACCAATGGCTTAGGCTCGCGCTGCCGTGGACGCACACCCTGAGGAGCCGGCCGGAAGGAACCCGCAGGTGGTGGTGGCCACCGCCGCCGATCTGGCGGCGCTGTCGGACGCCCTGGCCGATGCCTTCTTCGACGACCCGGTGATGTCGTGGATCCTCCGGGAGGAGCAGAGCCGCCGCCGGCGGCTGGCGCGGCTCTTCGGCGTGCAGCTGCGGGGGCACTACCTGCCGCTCGAGACGGTCTGGACGACGCCCGGCCGGGCCGGCGCCGCCCTGTGGGCCCCGCCCGGCCACGCCATCATCCCGCCCGCCACCATCCTCCGCCATCTGCCCGACATGATCGGGGCCCTCGGCCGCCACGCGCTGCGGGCGTTGCGGACGCTCAACCACGTGGAGGGCCTGCACCCGAAGACACCGCCCCACTGGTATCTGGGCGTCCTCGGGACGCGCAAGGACGAGCAGGGCAAGGGGGTGGGCTCGGCCCTTCTCGCCCCCATCCTCGAGCGCTGCGACGAGGAGGCGATGCCCGCCTACCTCGAGTCGTCCAAGTATTCCAACATCGCTTTCTACCGGCGCCACGGCTTCGAGGTGACGGGCGAGATCCCCCTGCCCTTCGGCGGGCCGTCGGTGTGGTCCATGTGGAGGGATCCCAGGCCGCGTTGACCGGGCCGCGGCCATGACCACGAGCGCGACACCCGAACCGTCCGACGCGCCGCCGCCGGTGCTCGGCGCCCTCGACCCGACGGCGGACTCGCCCCTCGGCCGCGACAGCTTCCTGCGCCGGGTGGTGGCCGAGCCGGTGACGGCGCTCATGATCCAGCGGGCCCTGGTGATGGACGTGGCCCACCCCTTGGTGGCCGCCGGGGTCGAGGACCACAGCTCCTTCCGCAGCCATCCCTGGCGCCGCGCCTGGGTGACCGTGGACGCCGCGCTGCGGCTGGTCTTCGGCGACACGCCCACGGCGCGTGGGGCGGCCCGGCAGATCTACGCCACCCACGACCACATCAACGGCAGCCTTTCCGAGCGGGCCGGGCCGTGGGGGCCGGGGACCGGCTACACGGCGCACGACGCCGGTCTGCTCACATGGGTGTGGGCCACGCTGGTCGACTCGGCCGAGGTGGCCTACACCCGCTGGGTCGCCCCCTTCACGGCCGTCGAGGCGGACGACTACTACGCCGACATGGTCGCCTTCGCCCGCTTCATGGGCATTCCGGCGGTCTCGCTCCCCGCCGACCGGCACGCCTTCGCCGGGTATCTCGAGGCCACCCTGGCCGGCGATCTCCTGGGCGACGGCGAGGAGGGCCGCACCCTCGCCCACCAGATCCTGTGGTTCTCGCACCGCCGCGTGCCGCCGGCCATCGTCCGCGTCGGGCGGGTCCTGGCCGTGGCCACCCTCGACCCCCGTCTGCGCCGACGGATGGCACTGACGCTCGACGCCGACGACGAGCGCTACGGCCTCCGACTCGACGCGCGGCTGCGGACCTACTACCCGCGCCTGCCGCGGGCGCGCGCCGGTCTGCCCATGCTCTATGTCCGGCTACGCCGTCCCACCGTCGGCTGGGGCGGTCACGCCCGCACCGTCCGCCGCCGGCTGCTCGGCGCCGGGACCGTCCGTCCCCGCTGACGGTCGTCGTCGCGGCCACGGGAAGCCCAGGACCCCGACAAGGAAGAAGAGGAGGACACCGAGGCGGAGCTCGGTGAACCCCTCGATGGTGTGCCGGGTCACCTCCTGGCCGTCACCCTGCCAGGCGATCACCATCGACAGCAGTCCGACCGCGGCCAGCACCACGATCGTCTGCAGGTGGCGATCGCGCCATCTCCCGGCGCCGGCGGTGGCGACCAGGCCGACGGCGCTGAGAGGCACCATCCACCACCAGGCGGGCCAGACGACCGGCGAGAGCGGCGAATCGACACGACCGGTGGCGGCGTAGAAGGTGAGCGCTCCGTTGGCGAAGTTGAAGGCCCGCTCGGGCCGGACGAGCGGTTCGGTGACGACGTAGAAGGGGTGGGTCACGAGCCACAGCAGGTAGGTGGACTGGCCGTGGTCGGTGATCCAGTGATCGAGAGGGGCGTTGTGGGGATCGGTCAGGTCGGGGGCCACCACCTTGGCCGCCGCGTGCGGCGCCGTCGTGGCGACGGCCAGCCGGTCGACGGCCCCGGCTTCGGGCATGCCGTGGGCGGCGAACCAGGCGACGCGGTCGGGGAAGGGAAAGACCCGGACGAACAGGACGTTGGCCACGTTCTGGTCGGTCCGTCCCGTGTGGACGGTGTCCCACCCGGTCAGGCCGGCGGCGAGGAGCAGGCCGGCGGCGAGAACGCCGGCGCGCCGCGACAGCCGGCCCCGGCGGACGCCCTGGACGAGCACGGCCCCGGCCACGGCCAGACCGAGAAGACCGACCGTCCACACCTGCGCGTCGCGGGTGGCGGCGAAGGCGGCGGCCACGAGGACCACGGCGATCACCCGGGGCCAGGTGACGTGGCGGGCCGTCCAGACGAGGGCGGCCACGAGAACGGCGAGAAGGCTCAGCGACAACGACTCCGACAGCACCGAGCGGTTCCACAAGACGACCGGCGTCGAGCTGGCGAAGGCCAGGACCACCCAGACGGCGGCCACCCGTCGCCAACCCGCCGGGACGAGTTGGCCCACGGTGAAGGCGAGCAGCCCCCAGGCGGCCACGGCCACCAGCGACTGCAGGGCCGTGAAGCCGGTGGAGGACCCCGCCAGCTTGAGCACGAGGGGCACGACGGGCGGGCGCTGACCGGCCCAGAAACCGGTGCTCCACAACGGGTGCCCGGCCACGGTGGCGTACGAGGTCGAGTCGAACCAGATGATCGGCGTCCCGGTGGTGCCCTGCCAGAAGACGTACCAGGCGAAGCCGCACCAGCCGGCCAGGGCCACGGTCGCCGCCACCACCGCCGGACGGGACGGTGCCGGTGCCGGCGCCAGGGCGGTCGGTGGCCCGACGACAGCGGGATCGTCAACCTCGGTCCCGCCACCGGTCACGGCCGCCGAGGCTACGACAGCGGTCGTTACTTGCGATGCCAGGTGTCGGAGAAGGTGGAGGTCGTGCCCGAGGTCTCGAGCGTGGACACCTTGGCCAGCGCTTCCGCCGAGCCCGTGATCCGCTCGATGCCCGAGTTGACCCAGGCCGAGTCCGAAATGGGACCGGTGACCCCGTAGGCGTTGGTGGCCTGCGCCTGGGTGAAGTCCATGGTGCCGTAGTCGGCCAGCGGGAACCACACCTTGGTCCCGAAGTGCGAAGGCGACTCCGCCACCCATTCGGCCGACGTCCGGGCACAGGCGAGACCCGGGGCACAGCTCTCGGTCATCGTCTGCGACGCCCCCGAGGTGACGTCGGAGACGGTGATGACGAACTGCGCCGTGTCGGGGTCATAGGAAACGCCGGCCGAGATCTGGTCACCGGGTTCCACGGAGAACAGATCGGTGACGGCCATGGTGGGCCACATCTCGAAGAAGGCGCTGTACTGCGGGACGCCGTTCACGCACTGGGCCGACGTCCCGCCCTGCTCGACGGTGCCGTCGGTCTTGGGCCAGCCGTCGAAGCCGACCCAGAAGAGGGTCCAGGCGTCCTTCTTCGGGCAGGTCACGGCGGGCTCGGTCCACTGGGCGCTGACCTCGTTGAAGCTCACCTGGCCGTACGACGGGTAGGCCACGTAGCCGGACCAGTTGGGAGAGGTGGCGACACCGGGGACCACCTTGACGGCCGTCACGGCGCCGCCGGTCCGGGCGCCGGGGCGCGGGCCGTCGTGCGCGTGGGGGGTGGTGCGGGTCGACGCCGCCGTGGCCGTCAGAGGGCGGGCGACCACGGCCACGACACCGGCCAGGAGGACGGCCACCACGAAGAGGACGGCCGGGCGGTATCGCGCACCCCGGTGCGCGGGACGCGGCTCGTCCACCGTCGCCGCACGGCTGGTTGCGTTCTTCGGAGACCACACGGTGCACAAACTCCCTGGGGATCCCGTTTTTCTGTGCCTGACGAGAGGGGGGGGACCCTGCCTCATACAGGCTGAGGGAGCGCCACCAATGCCCCCCCTCCACCTGATCAACATTCAGACAAATGGGCCCCGCCACCCCGCGACGCGGCCACGCACACCCCGCCACCCACGTGCCGACGCGCTCCTGGACGTGTCCTGACGGCGCCGAGACGCCGGTGGCGAGAGTTGGTGGCAGCGGCGAGGGCGACCCCGGTACAGTGACGGCGGCGGCGCAAAATCGTCGCCCGCTGTCGCTCAGGGGAAGTCCGGTCAAATTCCGGCGCTGGCCCGCAACCGTAGACGGGGAGATCTCCCCGTAAGCCGGGATACCTGACGACGGTGGCTCCTATTAACCGTCGAGAGGCACGGTGACTGGGACCCGAACGGGCGCCAGTCGCGCCTCCCGGGCCTCCGGAACCCGGGAGAGGAAGCATCATGTGGTCATTCATCCGGCGGACAACCGCCGCCGGCGCCCTGACTCTTTCGGTCGGACTTGGCGTGGGCGTGCCGGCATCGGCCGCCGTCACGGGGTCGGCGCCACAGTCGAGCGCTCCGTCCGCACAACCAACGGCGGCCCAGGCGGGCGCCGGATGGCTGGGACGGCAGTTCCACGGGGCGTTCATCGGCACCAAGAGCACGCCCGATCCCGGCTCGACGGCGGAGGCCGTGCTGGCCTTCGCGGCGGCGGGCGCCGGCGGCACCAAGGCCCGCGCCGCGATCACGTGGCTGACGAAGCATTTCGAGTCGTACGTCAGCCCCGGGGGCGTCGACGACGCCGGTGCACTGGCCACGGTGATCCTGGCCGCGCAGGTCATGGGCGGCCGGGCCGCCGGCGTCGATCCCACCGCCTTCGGGGGCCGCAAGGCGGCCAACGATCTGGTGGCTCGTCTCGAGCTCACCCAGCGCACCAGCGGATCGGACGCCGGCTTGTTCGGCGCGTCGGACCCGAGTTTCGACGGCGCCTTCCGCCAGGGGCTCTCGCTCATGGCCCTCGTCAACCAAGGCCTCGGCGGTTCGGCCGCGGTGGCGGCCGGCGTGACCTGGCTACAGAACCAGCAGTGCGCCGACGGTGGCTGGGAGTCGTACCGGTCCGATCTGACCACCGCCTGCCCCGTCCCCGATCCCAGCACCTTCTCCGGTCCCGACACGAACTCGACGGCGTTGGCCGTAGAGGGACTGGTCGCCGCCGGAGGGACTTTCCCCACCAGCCCGCTCGCCTTCTTCGAGTCGTCACAGAACACCGACGGGGGATTCGGGTTCATCGGCGCCGCCAGTCAGTCGCCCGATCCGGACTCCACCGGCTTGGTCATCCAGGCGCTGGTGGCGCTCGGCCAGCAGAACAACGCGGCGTTCACCCAGACCGGTGGCGCGACACCGTTCACGGCGCTGGCCACGTTCCAGTTGGGATGCTCGGCGACCAAGGCGCAGCGCGGTGCCTACACCTTCCCCGGTGAGAGCGGCCCCAATCTGCTGGCCACCTTGCAGGCGGTTCCCGGTGCGGCCGGTGTGGCGTTTCCGCTCACGGCTCAGAGCATCCCGCCCGCATTGCCGACGTTGAAATGCCCGGCCCACTGAGGCACCGCCCGACGGGGCGAGGTCGATTGGACCGCCCGACGCGGGCAGGCCGAGTGGACCGCCCGACGCGGCGAGGTCGATTCGTACACAGGACGGTGGCGGCTTTGGCTGCCGTTCTGTGCGCCCCGACCGTGCTGGCCGGCGCGTCCGACCCGGCCGGCGCCACTGCCGGCGCCGTGACCGCCGTGCCCACCGGTGCCGTGACCGCCGTGCCCGCCGGTGCCGTGCACGCCATGCACACCGGCCCCCAGCCGACGCCGGCGGCGGCGGTTGCGTCCGACGCGGTGGTGACGGTGGAACACGCCCGGGAGTGCGCGTCGGTGCGCCGGGCCGGTGCCGTCACAGTCGTCGTCCCTGTCGTCGTCGACATGGGCGGACCGTCGGATGAGGCCGAGGTGTCGTGCGTCTCGGTCCCGGCGGGGAGCACCGACGCCCAGGTGCTCTCGGCCCGGGCGAAACTGCTCGGTCTTCCCTCGCCGCGCTACGCCGTCTCCGGCCTGCTGTGTGGCATCGACGGGTACCCGGCGACAGGGTGTGGCCAACAGAACGGGTCCCACTACGCCTATTGGGCCTACTTCCACGGCGGATCGTCGTGGACCTACGCAAGCGAGGGCCCGGCGTCGTGGACGGTGTCCGCCGGCGATGTGGAGGGATGGCGCTTCGAGCCGGAGGGCAGCGCCACCCCGGCTGATCCTCCGCCACGCTCTCCCTCCGGGGCCCAGACGCTGTGCCCGGCGTCGGTCCCGCCCACGACCACCACCACGACGCCGTCGAGCACGGCGCCCTCGACCTCGCCCCCGACGACGACAGCGACGGCGACCGGCGCATCGGGCGGCCAGGGTGGATCGGGAGCGTCGCCGTCGTCGGTGAACCCGTCGGGTCCGGCACCGTCCGTCGCCGGCACCGGGGCCACCGGCCCGACCGCCGCCCGGGGGGCGCGCCCGGATCCGGGTGTGGGAACGACGACCTCGGTGCCACCGCCGTCGCCGGCGCCCCCGGGACGGTCGGCGTCGCCGGTGCGCCACCAGACCCCCCCGTCGCGTCTGGCCGTCCGACGTACCCCCACGAACGGTGGTGCGCCGATCGGCCTCATCATCGCCGTGGTCCTGATCGCCGCGTTGGCGGCCGGGGCCGCGTTCCGGGCCCGTCGACGGACCGCGGCACAGTGACGGACGTCGTGGCCCGTCGACTCACCGGTGTACGCGTCGCTCCGCTCCATCCGGTGGCGTGGTGGACGTGGGCCATCTTGTTGGCGGCCGCCGCCGCCCGGATCACCAATCCCCTCTGCCTCGGTCTGATCCTGGTCGTGGCCGGATGGGTGGCGGTGTCCCGCCGGCCCCAGAGCACCTGGGCCCGCTCCTACGGCACCCTGCTGCGGCTGGGCGCGTTGGTGGTCGTGATCAGGGTGGTGGTGCAGGTGCTCTTCGGTCAGCGGCTTCCGGGTCACACCCTGTTCACCATCCCGTCCCTGGCCCTCCCGTCGTGGATGGCCGGGGTGACCGTCGGCGGCCCCGTCACGGCCGACGCCATCGTGGGCGCGGCCTGTCAGGGGCTGCGTCTGGCCGCCATCTTGGCCTGCGTGGGTGCGGCCAACGCCCTCGTGAGTCCCTTCCGACTGTTGCGCTGCGTGCCCGCCGGGCTCTACGAAATCGCCGTGGCCGTCACGGTGGCGGTGTCGTTCACTCCCCAGGTGATCACGTCGATCGGACAGGTGCGCGACGCCCGCCGGCTGCGTGGTCGCGCCGTTTCGGGCCCGGCCGGGGTGCGGGGAATCGCCGTTCCCGTCCTGGAGAGCGCCCTCGAACGGTCGCTGGCCCTGGCCGCCTCGATGGACAGCCGCGGCTTCGGCCGTCGAGCCGTCTCCGCCTCACGGCAACGCCTGGCCTCGGCCGCCACCTTGGCCGGACTCCTGGGCCTGGCCGTCGGTGTCTACGGGGTACTCGATGCGGGAGCACCGTCCGAGCTCGGGCTACCGGTGGTCGGCGTCGGTGCCCTCCTCGTCATCACGGGGTTGGTGGCCACGTCGGTCGGCGGCCGCACCCGCTACCGGCCCGACCGTTGGTCGGGCCGGGAATGGGTCACGGTGTTCGTCTCGGCCGCCGCTCTGGCCGCCATCGTCGTCGTCGGGAGACACGACGCGGCGTCGCTGACCATGCCCGTCTATCCGCTCTCGCTCCCCGCCGCTCCTCCCCTGGCGCTCGTCGGGCTCCTCCTGGCGGCGCTGCCGTCGGTCGTGGCGCCGCCCCCCATCGACACCGCCGTCCGATGATCCATTTCGAGAACATGTCGGTGACGTATCCCGATCAGGACCACCCCGCGCTCGACGGTGTCGAGCTCAAGATCGGCGAGGGCGAGTTGGCCCTGGTGATCGGACCGACCGGCGCCGGCAAGTCGACGCTTCTGCGCAGCATCAACGGATTGGTCCCGCACTTCTCCGGGGGCCGACTCACGGGGCGGGTGCTGGTGGAGGGCAGGAGCACGGCCGACCACCGACCGCGTGACCTGGCCGACGTCGTCGGCTTCGTCGGCCAGGATCCCGATGCCACCTTCGTGGCCGACATCGTGGAGGACGAGCTGGCGTACAGCATGGAGAACCTGGGCCTCTCGGCTCCCACCATGCGCCGTCGCGTGGAGGACATCCTCGACATCTTGAACCTGCATCCCCTGCGCCAGCGCGCCATCATGTCGCTCTCGGGGGGCCAGCGGCAGCGAGTGGCGATCGGCGCCGTCCTCACCGCCGCGCCGCGCCTCCTCGTCCTCGACGAACCAACCTCGTCGCTCGATCCCATCTCGGCCGAGGAGGTTCTGGCCGCGCTCTCGCGGCTGGTCCACGACCAGGGAGTCACCATCGTGGTGGCGGAGCACCGACTGGAACGGATCGTCCACGCCGCCGACACCATCGTGCAAGTGGCGGGCGCCGGCGGTGGTGTACGCGCCGGACCACCGGCCGACATGCTCGCCACCAGCCCCGTCGCCCCACCGATCGTCCGGCTGGCTCAGGTGGCCGGCTGGGACCCGATACCGCTCTCCGTGCGCGACGCCCGCCGGCTGGCCGCCGGTCTGCGGACCACACTTGCCGCGCCTCCCGACGAGGCGCCTGTTGAGCGTGGGGCGCCAGGACCGGCGGTCGCCACCGTCCGTCGCCTGTCGGCGCGCTTCGGCCGGCTCCTGGCCCTCGACGGTGTCAGCCTCGAGCTGGCCGCCGGCGAGGTCACCGCCGTCATGGGCAGGAACGGAGCCGGGAAGACAACGTTGCTGCGGCACCTGGTGGGGCTGCGGTCACCCGAACAGGGAACGGTGACCGTCGCCGGCCACAAGCCGTCCGCCCTGCGTCCCGTCGAGGCGGCACGTCTCGTCGGCCTCGTCCCCCAGGACCCGGCGTCCATGCTGAGCGCCGACACGGTGGGCGATGAGTGCGCGGAGGCCGATCACGACGCCTCGCTCGCCCGGGGGACCACCCGGTCGACCCTCGAGCGCCTCATGCCCGGGCTCAACGACGAGATGCATCCGCGCGACCTGTCCGAGGGTCAGCGCCTGGCCCTGGCCCTGGCCATCGTGCTGGCGCCGGCGCCGCCGCTCGTCCTGCTCGACGAACCGACCCGGGGCCTCGACTACATCGCCAAGGCCCGGCTCACGGCCCTGCTGCGCGGCCTCGCCGGCGACGGGCACAGCGTCGTGCTCGCCACCCACGACGTGGAGCTGGTGGCCGACACGGCCGATCGGGTGGTCGTCCTGGCCGACGGGGAGATCATCACCGACGGCCCCACCCGTGAAGTGATGTGCCATACACCGGGGCTCGCCCCCCAGGTCGCCCGCATCCTGGCGCCGGCCGAGTGGCTCACCGTGACCGAGGTGGCCTCGCGGTTGGTCGAGTCGGGATCGATGTCGTGACGACCAACCGGCGACGCCCGCGCGGCGTCACCCGATTCGGACGACGGGGAGCCGTGGCCATCGCCATGGCATCACTGGTGGGCCTGGCCGCTCTCAGCTGGCCCCTCTTCGTCCATGTCTCGGCGTCGAACAACCAGGCCCACACGAGCGACGCACCTTGGGTGATGGCTGTCATCATCCCTCTCTTGCTGGTGGCCCTTCTGGGTGAGGTCACCACCGGTGGCATCGATGCCAAAGGTGTGGCTCTGCTCGGCGTCTTGAGCGCGATCGGGGCCGCCCTGCGCATTCCCTCCGGGGGAGCGGCCGGCGTCGAGCCCGTATTCTTCCTTCTCTTCCCGGCCGGGTATGTCCTGGGTCGACATTTCGGCTTTCTCCTCGGGGCGCTGACCCTCTTCGCCTCGGCCCTCGTCACCGGGGGGGTTGGGCCGTGGTTGCCCTTCCAGATGATGGCCGCCGCCTGGATGGGATACGGCGCAGGACTCCTGCCCCGGCGACAGGGCCGATGGGAGCTCGCCACCCTGGCGTCGTATGCGGCTGTCGCCTGCCTCGTCTACGGGGCGCTCACCGACATGTGGTTCTGGCCCTACTACGCGGGCACCGCCACATCGTTCTCGTTCCAACCGGGCGCGGGGATCGGCCACAACCTGACCCGTTTCTTCGCCTTCGACCTCACGACATCCCTCGGCTTCGACATCCCCCGGGCCGTCCTCAACGCCGTCCTCATTCTCACCATGGGACGGCCGGTGATCTCGGCATTACGTCGGGCCAGTCACAAAGCGGCCTTCGGTGCCGCCGTGGAGCTACCGACTGCCACGGTCAGCCCCCTGCCGTCAGCGTCGGCGCCACCGGGGGCCGGCCCCCTAGCTGTCGCGGCCACCCTCGAGGATGCCCCGGACAACGCTCAGCAGTTCCGGCGGTGAGACCGGCTTGTGCAGGTACATCAAGACCTTCACACCGAGACGCTGGCGTTCCTCGATGCTCAACGAGTAGGCCGAGTGGACGATGACGGGGGGAAGGTCCTCCAGAGACTCGATGAGCGACACCCCGTCGAGCCGGGGCATCCGGATGTCCAGGATGACCATCCCGTAGCGGAAGGCGCGCAGCATCGCCAGAGCCACCTGACCGTCTTCCGCCTCGTCGACGCTGAACCCCGAGGTTCGCAGCACCTCCGACATCGAGGCACGGACATCGGCCTCGTCGTCCACCACCAGCACGTCGGCCCGCACCGTCCGCGCCGGGAACGGTGTCGGGGACGCGTCGTCGCTCGTCAGGGCGCCCGGGGCCGCACTGACATGACGGCCCGGCGTCGTCATCGACGAGCCAACTGGGGGGATGACGCGACGGGCAGGCGGATGGTGACGACGGCGCCGCCGTTCGGGCCGTTGCGCAAGGTCACCTCACCGCCGTGCGCCTCCACGATGCGGTTGACGATGGCCAACCCGAGACCGGTCCCGCTGGCCTTGGTGGTGAAGAACGGATCGAACACCCGGTCCTCGGAACCGGCATCGATCCCCGTGCCCGAGTCGGCAATGGTGAGGACGACCTCGCCCTCATGGACCGATCCTTCGATGCGCAGGACCCCCCCGTCGGGCATGGCCTGGAAACCGTTCACGATCAGATTGGCCAAGACCTGGGTGAACTGATCACTGTCGGCTTGGATAACGAGGGGCGGGATGTCGACCGTCACCTCTATCCCCGTCGGCGGGGGAGTGGCGGCGAGCACGTCGTCCACCACGGCGCCGAGCTCGAGAGGGACGGGGTTCGGCTGGCGATGACGGACGAAGGTGGTGAGATTATCGGCCAACGCGGCCGCTCTGGCCGTCTGCCGCTCGGCCATCACCAGGTGCCGATCGACATCGGGCGTCACGGCGCCGCCCAGGCTGTGACGCAGCATGAAGTGGGCGTTGATCACCGCGGCCAGAGGGTTGCGCAACTCGTGGCCGACGGTCGACGCCATCTCCCCCAGAGCCGACAACCTCTCGTTGCGCATCAGGGCGAGGTGCGAGGCCTCGAGCTCGGCCGTGCGCTCGGCCACGAGACCGGTGGCATAACGCTGCCGCCGGACCAGAACCTCGACGGTGCTTCCGATGGCCAGCGCCAGCAGAAGACCGACGGCGAGGATGATGTACGGCGCCGCGTTGGGAAACCCACCGGCGAGCGGCGACCGGGCCGTCGCCACGAGCCACCAGGTCGTGGTACCGACGGAGACGGGCGCCTCGGCGGTCGTCCCCCTGAGGGGTAGCGAATGCGTGTTGGCCAGAATGAGCTGGTCCGAACGCGGCGTGTGTGATCCGTACACCGACGCCTGCAACACATGGAACGGAGCCGCCTGGGTGGCGCCAATGGCCAAGAAGGGGCTGATCTTCAACTGCTCGTAAAGGGCCAGTCCGGAGGGGACGAGCGGTGGACCGAGGGCAAATCCGAGGGTCGTCGCCTTGCCGTCGAAATGCACCGGAGCCGGGGTCAGCGTGCTGCCCGCTTTCTCGAGTGCCTTCTCCATGTCGGGACCGACGACCTGGCCGACCGGGAGTCCACCGCCGGCCACGGCCACAACCACGTATCCGGCACCGGTGCGGCGCGCCAAGATCATCGTGACGGGCGGCTGCGCCAGAGGTCTGGCCTGGGCATCGAACTCGGTGGGCGACCCGTTCGACAACGTCACACCGGACGCCAGTGCTTCGAGGGTCGAACCGAACCCGGAGGCGATCGACGAGACGTACTCGGCCGCTTCCGTGGTATCGCGCTTGAGCAGCGCCTGGTTCTGACTGGCCACGCTGCGGTTGGTGAGAGCGAAACCCAGGACCGTGGCCGCGGCGACAACGAGTGTCACAAATGCCGTCAGAGGCGAGGGTCGCCAACCACCGCGCGTCATTGTGCCTCCCCGCACACGATATGGACCGTCGCTCTTCGCTCGTTGCCTGCGATTCTCTACCTGGTCAGTCAGTACGTCAACGATTGGGGTCACCTCTGGAAACACACCGGGCATGACCGCGCGCACGCGCTGTGGGCACAAGTATCGCCGCCGATGGAGCGGCGACTCGGTCAGTCGTGGTCGCCCTAGGTGGAATCACGTGCACTGGCCAGGTGGAATCACGTGCACGGCGCCGCGCCCTGCCGCGAGGTCCGGTCCGCTGTCACCCTACGGCTCGCCGTCACCCCTCACGAGCGGCGGGGAAGCGACCCGGGAGCCCGTTGGTCAGGACGTACCGGACGAGCTCCGTTCGGGACTCCAGGTCGAGTTTGGTGAAGACGTGATTGACGTGGCCCTCCACCGTGCGCGTGCTCACCCCGAGCCGAACGGCGATGGCCTTGTTGGACAGACCGTCGGCCACCAGGGCGACAACCTCCTGCTCCCGCAGGGTCAGGCGCGGCCCACCGCCCGATGGTGCCGCCGCCGTGTCCCGGCCCAAGTGGGAGGTGACGGCGGGATCGAGCACGGTCGTCCCCATACCGACGGCGCGCACGGCGTTGATGAGTTCGTCACGGGGCATCGTCTTCAACAGGTATCCGGCCACACCCGCTTCGAACGCCCGGCGGATGAAGCCGTCGTCGTCGTAGGCGGAGAGGATCACCACGCGGGTCCCGGGGTGATCGGTCGAGAGCTGACGGGCGAGGTCGATGCCGTTGCGACCCGAGAGTTGGATATCGACGAGGGCGACGTCGGGGCTGTGCTCCTCGATCGCCCTCAGGGCCGAGTCCCAGCTCTCCGCCTCGCCCACCACGACGATGTCGTCCGTGGTCTCGAGAACCTGCCGCGTCCCGGCTCGCAGCACCTCGTGATCGTCGATGACGACCACTCGCAGGGGCTCGGCCGCTGCGCCTGCTTCGGATTCCCCCCGGGCACCGGGCACGAGCCAATTGTACAGCCAAGGCCCCCGGCGCCGGTCCTCCATCGGCCGTCCTCGCCCCGATCCGACCCCTCGGCGCCGCTCGCCAACTCCCGTTCGCGGAGCCCGCGGCTTCCTTCCCCAGGCTCGGGGAGCACGACGATCGGGTGGGTTGTTGACCCAATATTGGCTCGGAGGAGACGTCGGGTTGGGCGTGAGGGCGCACTCTGTCCACTGGGTCCACCAAGTCGTCGGATCGGCCACGGGATCCCGGGGGGAGACAGACATGAAGCGATTCGAGCCTGACGAGGTCTCTCGGCGGGGAATGCTGATCCCGGCGCCTGTAGCGCGCCGGGATGAACCCGGTTCGACCGACGTCCTCGTGCACCGCCTGATGAGCGAGGTCGGAGCCACCACACTCATCAGCTGGCAGGAGACCTCGGTGGGCGACAAGTTCCGCCAGCTCTGTTACTGGCGCCAGGTCGTCAACGCCTCGAACAACTAAGAGACGTTCGCAGACTCTCACCCATCACCTCCTCCATCGCGCCGGCTTCTACCACGTTGGCGGCCGGCGACGCCCGGGCCTCACCCTCGGACGGGAGGCATGTCAGGGGTCTACGGTCAAGGTGAAGGACTGGGTGACGATCTTCTTCGTGGCGCGTTGTCCGTATTTGGACACGACCAGGAAGGGGAAGATTCCTGCGGTCGACGGAGTGCCGGAGATCGTGGCGGTGCCGTCGCCGTTGTTCACGAGCTTCAGGTGTTTCGGAAGCTTGCCCTTGATCGTGATGGAGGGTAGCGGTACCCCGGTCGTCATCACCAGGAACGTGAAGAGCGTCCCGACTTTGGCGGTGGCGTGGTCGGGGCTGATGATGGACTGTAGAGGAAGAGCCAGTTGGACGGCCCCCATGTCGCACGGCGTGGGGCGAGCCGCTCCTCGTTGGTCGGGGGTCGAACACAACAACCCACCTTTGATGGCGCCGACGGCGGGACTGAGTGCCTCCAAGGCGATGGTCTTGGTGGGTCCCCCGTTGTCGGCCAATCGGCCGGGGGCGAGGAGAGCGGAGACATCGGAGACATCGGTGCCGGCGGTGAATCCGCACGACGTGTCGTCGGTGAGGTTCCATCCGGCATCGACGACGCCGGCGGCACAGTCCCCCCCTGTGCTCATAGCAAGGATCGTGCCCGTCACCGTGGCCGGGCCGTAGACCCCGCCGCCGCTGTCGGCGGCGCCGTTGTGCGAAAGGGTGTCGGAGGTCAAGCTCAAAGTACCGGTATCCAAGACGGCCCCACCTTCGCCGCCGAGGAGGGCGCTGTTTTCGAAAAGGGTGCTGTCGGAGATGGTGGCCGTCCCCTTGTTGGCCATGCCGCCACCGCCGTCGCTGTAGTCGGCGCTGTTGCGCGAGAGCGTGCTGTCGGCGATGGTCACGGTCCCGCTGTCGTTGTCGACCCCTCCGCCGGTCCCATCGACGGCGCTGTTGGCGGCGACGGTCGTGGTGGTGATGGTCGTCGTCCCGCCTTCGTTGTAGACACCCCCACCGCTCCCGCTCCCGGTGTTGTTGCCCGTGAGGGTGCTGCCGGTGACCGCCAGCGAGCCGGCGTGGTTGTAGATGCCCCCGCCGTTGGCGCCATTCGAGGCGGTGTTGCCCGTCAGCGTGCTGCCTGAGACGGTGACGGTGCCGCCCTGGTTGTCGATGGCCCCGCCCCCTTCGTCAGGGGCGTCGGCGCCGTTCTTCGACAGTGTGCTGCCGGTGACGTCCACGATCCCCGTGTTGACAATGCCTCCGCCGGCCGGCGACCCGTTTCCCGACAGCGTGCTGTCGGAGACGGTCAGCGTGCCGGAATTCTCGATGCCGACCGCCCCGTTCTCGATGGTCAACCCGGAGATGGTGGCCGTCACGCCCGGTTCGACGACGAACGCAGTCTTGCGCACGGATTCGCTCACCGTGAAGTTGCTCGCTCCGGGACCGGAGATGGTGACGTTGTGGGCGACATCGATCGTGGTGGTGAGGGTGACGAATGAACAAGGAGGGGAGGGGGCGAAGGCAACGGTGTCACCGGAACCCGCATCCAGAACAGCCTGGGGCAAAGAACCCGGACCGGAGCTGTTGCAGTTGGTCACCGTCTGTGTGGCGGCAGCGGCCGTGGACAGAGGCACGACAACGGCGCCGGCCACCACGGTGGCGACGAGGGCGGCGGCGGCCGCCAGCCGGGGGCCACACTTCCTCACTCCCCCTGTCGATCGGTTCCGGCACCGAGGGCGGCGGCGGTCGTCGATCTTCCTTCCCATCTCTACCTCCGGCTGCGGGTGATCAACTCCATCGTAGAGCGCCGAGTCTCTTCTCCCCGTGGCGTTCGAGACCCAGTGACGGGAGTCATGGTGGGGGACACCGTCAATCGAAGACCCATTGTCGAAGGCCGGTGCCGGGTAGGAGCCGCCCGAAGCGCAGGCCCGGGAAGTGGGTCGCCGCCATCGGGATGTCGGTGCCTTCGAATTCCCGGGCCAGGGCGACTCGGGTGCGCTGGGCGAGGGCACGATCGACGTCGCCGATCATCTCCCAGTCGTCTTCCAGAAGCTCGGCCGGGCAGTGCACGACATCGCCGAGCAAGATGACGCGGTCATGTCCCGATGAGACGGTCAGGACCGTGCTCCCGGGCGTGTGGCCGGGGGCGCTGCGGACATCGATGCCGGGAAGAACGGTTCTGTCGTCGCTCCAGGTCTCGACCCGTTCGGCCAGCACAGGCATCAACTCGATGGCGCGCTGGCCGCCCATCAGCTGGACGCCCAGCGATTCGTCGAAGGGGTCGTGGCCGAGGAAGAAGTCCCAATCCGCCTGGTGGCAGCGGTAGGTGGCGTTCGGGAAGAGCGGCTGCTGGCCGTCCGACGCCCACCCCACGTGATCAAAGTGCAGGTGGGTGAGGGCCACGTCGGTGACATCGGCCGGCGCCACCCCCAGCGCGTCGAGGCTTTTCATGAAAATGCCGGTGCGCGAGGGATCCGAGTGGGGGCCGATGCCGACGTCGACGAGCACGGTCCGGTCACCGTCGCGGATCAGAAACCCGCCCATCTCGAAGGTGAGCTGTCCGTTCTCGTCGAGGAACTGCTGGTGGGGCGCCCAGTCCTCCTCGGCGCGCTTGTTGAAGAGGACGGTGGGCGGCGCCAGGATGCTTCCGTCCGACACCGGGTCGATTCTGATGCTCCCGATCAGCACGGAGGGATCTTCACACGCGCGATCCGGATGTGCCCGGACCACCGTGCCCGCCCTTCCGGACGGGGGTGACGGCCTCAGCCAGCCGGGTGGGCCGTCTCGGCCGCCGCCTTCAGGCGGTCGAGGGTCTGCTCCATACCCGCCCGGTTGTGGGTGGCGCGATCGGCGACACCGCTCACCGGCTTCCCGAGCGCCTTGGCGATGCGACCGCGCTGGTCGATCCACGTCTCGGTGACCCGACATCCGGAGTCGGTGGGTGCGAACGCGTAACGCCACTCGGCCACCTTGAAGCCCGCGGCGGTGACCCGGAATGCGAACAGGCGTCCAGGCTGGGCCTCGACCACGGTCGCTTCGGTCTCCCATTTCTTCTTGCCATGGCGGTTCACACCCCGGAACTTCGCCCCCGGTTGCGGGCCGCTCGCACCGCCGAGCCACGTGGCGCTCTCACTCTCGGGCGACCACTCGCCCATGCGTGTGACATCGGACACCATGGACCACACCCGGTCAGCAGGGGCAGCGATATCCCGATGCACCGACACTTCGTCACCCATCGGGCGCACTGTAGCGACGCGGCGGTTGACTGCGCCAGTGCCGTCGGTGTGTCACTCGCCGCCGACCTGACCCGAGGACTGGCGGAGTGTCTCGATCACCAACTGCAGGGCCGCACCTTGTTCCCGTCGGAGCGGGCCGGTGACGAGGCCACCGTCCACGGCGATGGCTTGTCCATTGACGAAGCTTGACGCATCGCTGGCCAGCCACAGGACCGCCTCGGCGATGTCGATCGGGCGACCGGCCCGTCGAATCGGGGCGATGTCCCCGAGCGCCTCGGCCATGAACTCGACGGTCCCTTGAGCGTCTTCCCCCTCGAGTCCCGCAGCACGGCCGAAGATGGACGTGGCGATTCCCCCGGGACAGACGGCGTTGACGCGGACTCCATCCTCACCGAGTTCGTTGGCTGTGGTTCGGGTCAGGTGCGCGATGGCCGCCTTGCACGCGCTGTAGTCGTGCCCGCCTCTGTTCGCCTCGAGCGCGGCGACGCTCGACGTGTTGATGATGCTGCCGTGGCCCTGTGGACGCATGATTTTCGCCGCCGCCCGGATCCCCAAGAAGACACCCCTCAAATGGATCGCCACCGTGCGATCGAATGTCGCCATATCGATCTCTTCGATTCCTTCCACCGAGCCAGGGTTGCCGGCGTTGTTGAAGAGACAGTCGAGGCCACCGAAGGCGGAGACGGAGGTCGTCACAGCCGCGTCGATGTCACTGTCGTGAGAGACATCGGTGTGGACGAAACGACTGCAGTCGCCCAGTTCGTCAGCGATTCGCTTGCCCCGGTCGTCGTCGAGATCGGCCAGGACGACAGTGGCACCCTCGGCCACGAAGAGACGGGCGGCGGCCTCGCCTATGCCGCTCGACGCACCGGTGATAACGGCACGGCAACCTTCGAGTCTACCCATGGTCCTTCCTCCCCGATCGTGGCCGAGCTGGCGTGGGAAGCGTGCCACCCGGGCTGTGAACCGTCAACGAGGACGACCTCAGCGGGGCTGGGCGAAGGTTTCACGGAGTACGCGGCGCAGGATCTTGCCGGACGCCGACTTCGGGATCTCTTCGACGAAGACGACCCTCCGAATCTGTTTGTAGGTGGCGACGTGGGCGGCGACGAACTCGACGATGGCCTCCTCGGTCACGACACCATCTGGTTTGAGGGCGATGAAACCCACCGGGACTTCTCCGGCCTCGTCGTCGGGCTCGCCTATCACGGCGGCGTCGGCCACCGCCGGGTGGGTGAGGAGGAGTGCTTCGAGCTCGGCCGGTGGGACCTGGAATCCCTTGTACTTGATGAGCTCTTTGAGGCGATCCACGACGAAGAGATGCCCGTCCCCGTCGACGTGGCCGATGTCGCCGGTGTGGAGCCAACCCTCGTCGTCGATGGTCTGCGCCGTGGCCGAAGGATTGTTCAGGTAGCCCTTCATCACCTGGGGTCCTCGTACCCACACCTCGCCATCCTGATCGACACCCAACGGCTGGTCGGTACCGGGGTCGACGATCATCGTCTCGGTGTTCGGTACAGTCACGCC
>Ga0209415_10001635_pt1 | contig 42744 bp, 39 predicted proteins | sample PeaSoiSIISIP2007_FD_187696 | JGI IMG/M metagenome (GOLD analysis project Ga0209415, IMG submission 187696) | Peat soil microbial communities from Weissenstadt, Germany - SII-SIP-2007 (SPAdes) (version 2) | ecosystem: Environmental > Terrestrial > Soil > Wetlands > Peat | place: Germany...
TCGATCGCGGCGTACAGCGTGGCCGGTCTGCCGATCCACGCTTTCTCCAGCGCTATCGCCTCCTGCTCCGAAGCCTGCGGGCACTCTCCCCATCCGGTCAAACCGGAACGCGTCTTCACGCGCAGCAGCGCGTATCGATTCCCCGACGCCGGCTCGCGGACCGGAAACCATCGGATCTCCGTGATGGCATGTTCTTCAGCTTGCGGCGCGGCCATAATTCCTAATCACCATATCACGAACCGCGGCAGCTACATTTCAGATGTTAAACTCTGTTTAAAGGAGACCGTCACGTGTTGCTACGAATGCTTTCCGCCGCCCTGTTGGCTGGGGCCTCGTGCTGGGGGGCGTCCTATTACACCGTCCGCCTGGACGATCCCAAAGCCGCGTACCTCACACCCGACAACTTCCCCGTCCGCGGCGACGGTCTGGCCGACGATACCGAGGCCATTCAGCAGGCCATCAACAAGGTTCAGGAAACCAGCAGCCAGGGAATCGTATTCGTTCCCCAAGGCCGCTACCGCCTGACTAAGACCGTCAACATCTGGCCCGGCATCCGCGTGATCGGATATGGAGCCACGCGCCCCGTTTTCGTATTGGCCGAAAACTCTCCCGGCTACCAGGACCAGGACAACGAAGGCTACATGATCTTCTTCGCCGGTGGCAGGCCCGGCGCCGGACGCGGGTTCGGCGGCGGCCGTGGAGCAGCCGGCGGCAGAGGCTCTCCCGGCGGCCAGCTTCCCGCCAGCCAGCCGCCCGCAGGAAGAGCCGGCCGCGGCGCTGCCGGCGGCCAGCCCCCTGGTCAACCCCCCGATGCCAGTCCCGGCACCTTCTATTCCGCCATCAGCAACATCGATCTCGAAATCCGCGACGGCAATCCCGGCGCAGTCGGCGTCCGCGCCCGCTACGCTCAACACTGCTTCATGGCCCACATGGACTTCCGCATCGGCTCCGGCCTCGCCGGCATTCACGAAGCCGGAAACGTGGGCGAGGACCTCCATTTTTATGGCGGCCAGTACGCCATCTGGACCCGCCGGCCCTCTCCGGGCTGGCAGTACACCGTGGTCGACGCCACCTTCGAGGGCCAGCGTGAAGCGGCCATCCGCGAACGCGAAGCCGGCCTCACGCTCATCCGCCCGCAGTTCCGAAACGTCCCCACGGCCATCTCCATTGACGAGGGCATGCCCGATGAGTTGTGGGTGAAGAATGGACGGATGGAAGACATCACCGGCCCGGCCGTAATCGTCAGCCTGGAGAAGAACGCGCGGACCGAAATCAACCTTGAGAACATTGTCTGCCAGCGTGTGCCCACATTCGCCTCCTTCCGCGAGAGCGGAAAGAAGGTCGCCGCCCCAGCCGGTATCTACGAGGTGAAAGTCTTCTCGCACGGCCTGAACTACTCCGATATCGGCGCCATCCCCGCCACCCGCGACGTCTTCGAAGCCACCCCACTCCCCGCTATGCCGGCCCCCGTCCCGTCCGATCTCCCCGACCTGCCGCCGCGCGACTCCTGGGTCAACATCCGCACGCTGGGCGCCAAGGGCGATGGCGCGACCGACGACACCGCCATCTTCAGGAAGGCCATTGCCGGGAACCGCGCGATCTACCTGCCCTCCGGCAAGTACGTCGTCAGCGATACCATCGCGCTCAAGCCCGACACGGTCCTCATCGGACTGCATCCCAGCGCCACGCAGATCGACCTGCTCGACTCCACCCCCGCATTTCAGGGCACGGGCGCTCCCAAGCCGCTCATCGAGGCGCCCAAAGGCGGCATCAACATCATGATCGGCATCGGCCTCTACACCAGCGGAATCAACCCGCGCGCCGTGGCTGCCAAATGGATGGCCGGCAAGGATTCCATGATGAACGACGTCCGCTTTCTGGGCGGTCACGGAACCAACCGGCTCGACGGCACTCGCGAGAACCCGTACAACAATACGCACACTGCCGATCCCGATCTCAATCGCCGCTGGGACGGCCAGTATCCCAGCCTGTGGGTGACCGCCGGCGGCGGCGGAACCTTCTTCGACATCTGGACGCCCAGCACCTTCGCGCAGGCCGGCATGCTGGTCTCCGACACCTCCACCGAGGGACGCGTCTACGAGATGTCCAGCGAACACCACGTGCGCTACGAGGTGCAGCTCCACAACGTCTCCAACTGGCAGATCTACGCGCTCCAGACCGAGGAGGAGCGCGGCGAAGGCGGCTTCGCACTGCCGCTCGAAATCGATGGGTCGAGCAACATCACCCTCGCGAACTTCCACATCTACCGCGTGATCAGCACCTTTCAGCCGTTCCCGTGGGCCATCAAGATTTCCAACTCGCGCAACATACGCTTGCGCAACATCCACTGCTACAGCAACAGCAAAGTATCGTTCGACGCCGCGGTTTACGACCAGACCCACAACATCGAAATCCGCCAGCGCGAGTTCGCCTGGCTGACGATTTCCGGCAACGCGCCGCAGGCCCGGCCCAAGCCGGCTTCCCCAGTTCTCGCCGCCGGGGCCAGGGTGGAAAAACTGGCGAGCGGCTTCTACAACATTTCCGGAGGCGCCGTGGATCCCGCGGGCGACTTCTATTTCGTCGACGCCAAGTGGCAGAGGATCTATCGCTGGTCGGCCGCGGCCCGCCATCTCTCGACGGTCCGCGACAATCCGCTAGACCCGGTCAATCTGGCCTTCGACAAAGCGGGCAACCTGATGGTCATCGGCTACTCCGGCAACGGAACCGTCTACACCTTCAAGCCCGGCGCTCCCGAAGGGGAAATCTCGGTGCTCAAGGCCGAGCCCGCCACGGCCCGGCCCGGTATGACCGCGGTGCTGGCGGTGGGCGACTACAACTTGCAAACAGCCCCGCGGCCCTATCAATATGTTTCGCCGGACGGCACTACATTCATTTCGGCCGGCCAGGACTTCGTCAACGGCGCGCTCGCCTGGGGCGTCAAAAGCAGCGACCTGCTGCGCGGCTTCGGATTGGCGCCAGCGGTTCCCGGCAAGCCCTTCTATCTCACCGACGAATCCGAGTTGACCACCTGGTCCGCCACGGTCGGGCCGGACGGCAGCCTGTCCGACCGGAAACTCTTCGCCGACCAGGGTGGCGAAAGCGTGGCGGTCGACGAGCGCGGCAACGTGTACATCGCCGCCGGCCAGATCTACGTCTACGACCCCGCCGGCAAACCGATCGACACTATCGAGGTTCCCGAGCGTCCGCTGCAATTGGTCTTCGGGGGAAAAGATGGACAGACCCTGTTCATTCCCGCGCGCACCTCGCTCTATGCCGTCCGTACGCGCATACGGGGGCGGACATGGTAGTTATGAATATCCCTTTGTTGAATGCCGGAGGTGACCGATGAGGTTGGCTGCCCTGCTGCTTGGCGCGACGGCGTTGTTCGCCGCGCCGGTGAAGATTGACTGGAACAAAGTCATTCGCAAATCCACGACCACCGCCACGCTCCAGGTGGTGGTCAATCCGCCGCTCGGTCCGGGCTCCCGGATCCACGACCGCGTCTATCGGGAATTGCGCAACCTGGGCGCCGACTATGTCCGATACGTGCCCTGGCTGCCTTACCCCAAATTGGCCGTGGCGGAGCTGGAACCGCCGGCGAACGGAAAAACCAGTTGGGACTTCTCCCTCATCGATCCCATGACGATCGACTTCCTGAAGGCCACCGAAGGTCATCCCACGATCATGAACTTCAGCACCATCCCGCAATGGATGTTCAAAACGGAGAAACCGGTGCCTTACCCCGCGGACCCGGATCAAGCCGTGTGGAATTACCAGCAGGGCACCGAGCTTCGCGACCCCTCCATGAAAGAGCTGGGCGACTACTACGCGCGCCTGGTTTCCTGGTATACCAAGGGCGGCTTTGAAGATGAGCTCGGCAATCGCCACGAGTCCGGGCACCATTACCGCATTGACTATTGGGAGATCCTGAACGAAGTCGACTTCGAACACTCCACCACGCCCGAACAGTACACGGCGCGCTATGACGCCATCGCGGGCGCGATCCGCCGGGTCGCGCCGCAGATGAAGTTCGTAGCGCTGGCGCTCGCCATGCCAGGCCAGGCGCCGCAATACTTCGAGTACTTCCTTAATCCAAGAAACCACAAAGCGGGCGCTCCGCTCGACATGATCAGCTATCATTTCTACGCCGTCCCCCAGCCGGATGAGACCTTGGACGTGCAGCAGCACACCTACTTCACGCAGGCCGATGCGTTTCTGAACACGGTCAAATACATCGAATCGATCCGCCAGCGGCTCTCGCCCAACACGCGCACCACGGTGGACGAGATCGGATCGATCTCGGCGGAAGACGGCAAGCAGGGAGAGCCCGGATACGTGTTCAGGCCCATTGACAATGCCTACTGGAACCTTTCCGCCGCGACTTACGCTTACGTGTTTGCGCGGCTGGCCAGCCTCGGAATCGATATTGCGGGAGAGAGCCAATTGGTGGGCTACCCCACGCAATTCCCGAGCGTATCGATGGTGGACTGGGAGACCGGCGCGCCGAACGCGCGTTTTTGGGTGCTGGATTTGCTGAAGGCTAACTTTGGCCCCGGAGACAAGTTGGTGGCCACAACCAGCCCCAGCCCGTTCATTCACGCGCAGGCTTTCCAGACGCGCGACGGGAAGCGCAAGCTGCTGCTGGTCAGCAAGCGCAATCGCGAGCTTGAAGTCGAGGTGGCCGGCGCCGCCGGCGCGACTGCCTCGGTGGTGGACCAGCGCACGGCAAACCAACCCGCGCGCACCGAAACACTGACCGCCGATAGTTTCCGCTTGGGCGGCTATGCCGTCGCGGTGATTACGCTGCCGTAGACGCGCGTCTCATCCCGCCCACGCGAGCACCGTCTCCAGCAGCACGTCCGCGCCGCGCGCGCAGTCTTCCCAGCGGCTGAACTCTTTGGGCGCATGGCTGATTCCGTCCACGCTGGGGATAAAGATCATGCCCATGGGCCCCAGCGTGGCCATCATCTGCGCGTCATGCCCGGCGCCGCTGGGCAGGCGTCGCGTCTGGAGGCCGAGCCTGGCGGCGGCCGCTTCGATGGATTCCTGCACCGCCGGCGTCGCCAGCGCCTCGGAGTGATGCGCCGCCGGCCGCATCTCGATTTCGGTCTGCGTCTCAGAGGCAATCTGGCCGGCCCGCGCGCGAATCTGCTCCGCCAGCTTGGCGATCTTGGCCGACGAGAGATCGCGCAATTCGACGGTGAGCCGTACCAACCCGGGCACCACGTTCGGCGCGTTGGGGCTCACCGATAACTGTCCGACCGTGCCCACCTGGCGTCCCGGCTCGCGCCGCACGATTTCGTTTACCGCCACCGTCAGGTAGGAAGCCGCCAGCAAGGCATCCCGGCGCTGCGGCATGGGAGTGGTGCCGGCGTGATTGGCGAAGCCGCGGATCTCCACGTCGTAGCGGTCGATCGCCACGATGCCCTCCACCACGCCGATGGGGATGCCGGCCTGGTCGAGCGTCCCGCCCTGCTCGATGTGCAGCTCGAGATAGCAATGGAAGGACCCGGGCTTCCTCCGCGCCTCTTCGATCCGGTCCGGGTCGCCCCCCACCTTGCGAATCGCGTCGGCTTTTTTCACGCCGTTCCACACCAGTTCCAGCTCGCCCGGATCCAGGTGACCCGCCGCGGCGCGGCTCCCGTAGATGCCGTTGTTGTACGCGAAGCCCTCCTCGTTGCACCAGACCACCACTTCCAGCGGACGGCCCGTCGCGAGACCGGCCTCGTTCAGCGTCTGGACCACTTCGATGGCCGCAAGCGATCCCAGGTCGCCATCGAAGTTGCCGCCGCTGGGCACCGAATCGATGTGCGAGCCGAACAGCACCGGGGGCAGCGTGGAGTCCGAGCCGGAGCGCCGCGCGGAGATGTTCCCCGCCGCATCGATGCGCGGCTGCAGGCCGGCCGTTTCCATCAGGCCCATGACATAACGCCGCCCCGCCACGTCGGCATCGCTATAGGCGACGCGGCTGACACCGTCGGCAAATGAGCCGCCGGGAGGCCGTCCGAAGACGCTGAGAGCTTCCAGATGCTCGCGCAGGCGGGTGCCGTTCACGCGCGGCGCGGCGGGCTCCGCCAGTGCCGAGAGGGCCAATGTTCCGAGAAAATGCCGCCGGTTCATGCAGCAAGTGTAACGCGTTCACCGTTTCCGAGAAGGCCGCCGCTGCTACAGTTAAAGGTTGCCTGTCCATCTGCCGGGATCTTCGGGAATTGCGGCGCCCGCGCTGGCCACCGCCGTGGGGTTGGCTGGCGCCGCACTCGGTCTGTGGCTCACGGGAATGCGCCGCCGCGCGCGGGCGGTAGTTCCCTTCAGCGCCGGCGTGCTGCTGGGAGTGGCCCTGTTCGGCCTGGTACCCGAACTGGCGGGCGAGTTGGGTTGGACCATCAGCCTGCTGCTCTTCGCCGGCGGGTATGGGCTCTTGCTTCTGCTGAACCGTTACTACCCGGTCTGCCCAACCTGCACCCACGATCACGACCACAATTCCTGCTCGACCGAGCTGCACGGTTTTGCCGGCCCGTTGATCGCGGCCGCCGCGCTGCACAGCTTTCTCGACGGCTGGAGCATCGCCACCGTGCAATTGGCGGTGCCCCTGGGATTGCGCGTCGCCGTGCCGCTGGCCGTGGCCCTGCACAAAGTGCCGGAAGGGATCGCGTTGGGTGGAATCCTGCGGGCCGCGGTGAAGACGCGCGGCGCAGCCCTGGGCTGGTGCGCGCTGGCCGAAGGTACCACCCTGGCCGGCGGGGCACTCGGCCTGTTGATGGCGCCGCACCTCGGCACCCGGTGGATCACCTATCCGCTGGGGATCACCGCCGGCTGGCTGTTTTACCTTGGGTACCACGCGGTCCACGAGGAGTGGAGGAGCCGCGGCGCGCGTCCCGCGTTTGTGTCGGCGCTCGCCGGCATCGCCGGCGCGGCGGCCATCCAGCGCGGCGCCGAAGCGCTGTTCGGGTAGCGGCCTTCCGTCAGGGAGCGTTTCCTCACACCACCTTGGTCATCGTCTGCCGCAGGCTGGCATCCAGATTCAGAATCGCCGCCGCCACCGTGCGGCTGATGGTTTCCAGGTTCGAGAGCATCTCCACGCGCTGCCTGCGGTTGGCCAGTTCCGCGGAGCTCAACACGTAGCCCAGCAGCCCGCATGGCTCCGCGATACTCACCAGCATGATGTCCCGCGTGTCCGGAATCTGGTCTGTCAGGATGGCCTGCGCCAGGCGCAGTTTCACGTGCTGCTGGGGCCTCTTGTCGGCCATCGGAAACCGCTCCACGTCGATGATCCACAAACGCTTCGACACTTCGTGACGCAGCACGCCCCGCTCGATGAGCGATGCCAGCGCCTCGCCCTCCAGGTCCTGCCTCCGCAGGAAGATCTCCTCGATCCAGCCGCGCACGGTCGTCAGATCCCTGCGCACAGTCATCGCCGCCAGCACCCGGTCGAGCGTCGCGTTGCCGGTGGGAGTGGTATCGATGAAGTGGACGGTTTCGAGATCGGTATCGATCTTGCGCGCCAGGGCCAGGTCGAAGAACACGGCTCCCACCAGGGCGTACGCCGTTCCGAACTCCCGCGTGGACCGCAATTCCCCGTTCTTCTCGTCCACCGCGAGCAGAACAACCTCCTCCAGCATCGTCAGCATGGCAGTTCTCCGTGAATGCGCAGAACGTGGCGCATTCCGCTCATATCAAAAACCTTTTTCACCGGAGCGCTCAGGGCACACACCGCGAATTCCGCGTTCTTCCCCTCCGCGGCCCGCGCGGCCTGGAGTACGGCCCGCAACCCGGCGCTCGAAATGTAGTCCAGCGCCCCCAGGTCGGCGGCCACTTTGGAGTGCTGTTCCAGGGCCGCCCGCAGCGCGCTCTCCAACTCGTCGGCAGTTTCTCCATCGGCGCGTCCGCGAACGTTCACCACGCACCACCCGGACCTTGTTTCCTGTGTCAGTTGGATCATATCGATCTCCGCTTCTTGCCAGTCAGCACGGCCGCCGCATGGTGATTCGATTCCAGTCGCCTGCGCGCCGGTATTCCAGGTCGCGCATGATTTGCCGCACCAGGTGAACTCCCAACCCACCCGCGCTGCGCTCTTCCAGGCGGGCATCGAGGTGCGGTTCGGGAGCGGTCAATGGATCGAAGGGCCGACCGCGGTCGGAATACTCGGCGTAGACCCCGTCCTCGAGAAGTTGCAAACGAACTTGCACGGCATTCTCCATTCCGGCGCACCCTCCATGGCTCACCGAGTTGGTGAACAGTTCTTCGAGAGCGAGGTTCAGGTCGAATTCCACCTCATCGCCGAGAGAATGCTCACGGCAGAACTTCGCTGTTTCAGCCGCCAGACGTTTGAGTTCTCCCAGACGCCCCTGGAGGACAAATTCCGTTTCGGTCAGAATTGCCTGATTGTGCCACACTGGCGCGTGGAGTTTCAACCGCGATGCGTCCGGTTCCGGTACTATTGATGAGATCCATGCAGACTATCGGGCTGATCGGCGGTATGAGCTGGGAGTCTTCGGCCCAATACTACCGGCTGATCAATGAAGAAACCAAGCGCCGGCTCGGAGGTCATCACAGCGCGCGCAGCGTGATGGTCTCGGTCGACTTCGCCGAAGTGGAGCATCTACAGAGTGCGGGTGACTGGGAACAACTCGGAGAGATCATGGCGTGCGCGGCCCGCCGGGTGGAATCGGGCGGCGCCGATTTCATCGTGCTTTGCACGAACACCATGCACAAAGTTGCGGACTCCATCACGGCCGCGGTGCGGATTCCCCTGCTGCATATCGCCGACGTCACCGCCGCCGCCATCCAGCAAGCCGGCCGGAAACGGGTGGGCCTCCTGGGCACCCGGTTCACCATGGAAGATACTTTCTACCGGGACCGCCTCCGGGATCGCTTCGGCATTGACGTTCTGGTTCCCCCGCGGGACTCCCGCCAACTGGTCCATGATGTCATCTACGGGGAACTGTGCCACGGCGTGGTTCGCCCGGAGTCGCGGGAGAAATATCGGCACATTATCGCAGACCTGGCTGCCAGGGGCGCGGAATCGGTGATTCTCGGCTGCACCGAAATCGGGCTCCTGATCTCTCCGGAAGATTCGGCTTTGACGGTTTACGACACGACCGATCTGCACGCGCGGGCGGCGGTGGAGTTGGCTCTTACGCGCTGAAGACCCGGCGTCCGGAAACCCACGTGGCCAGCACTTCGATCCGTGGCGGCTCCGGATTGAATCGAAATTCCACCAGGTCGGCGCGATCTCCGGCTGCCAGACCGTTGGCGCGCCCCGGCACGTTCCCGGCCCGGGCCGCGTTGGTAGTCGCCATGCGAACCGCATCGCCCAGCGGCATTCCCACGAGCCGCATGAGATTTTCGATGCCGCGATCCATACGCAGTCCGCTCCCCGCCAGCCGGTCCGTTCCGGCCAGCACCACGCGGTGGTCCGGCGTCATGTCCACTTCCAGCTCACCGATCCGGTACCGCCCCGGCGGCGCGCTCGCGGGAGTGACTGCGTCCGTGATCAGCACCGCGCGCTCTATTCCCTTCGCCCGCAGCGCGACCTTCAGATAGCTCGCATCCAGGTGGATGCCGTCTACGATGAAGTCCGCCATGAGGCGATCCTCGGCAAGCTGTTCCCAGATGTAGTTAGGATGGCGCCGCAGGACGGAGTGCGCGCCGTTGCCGAGATGCGTGGAAAGCGTCGCGCCGGCGGAAACGGCATCGGCGATCTGCGCGCCCGTCGCCTGCGTGTGGCCGATCGCGGCTACCACGCCCTCGGCGGCGATCTTCTCGATGTAGGCGGGCGCGCCTGGCCACTCCGGCGCGAGCGTCACGATGCGGACGCGGCCCGCTGTGGCATCCTGCCAGCGCCGGAATTCTTGGAGATCCGGCGGGCGAACCCACTGCCGCGGGTGCGCGCCGCGCGGTCCATCTTCCGCGCTGATGTGCGGCCCTTCCACGTGGAAACCGTCGATGGCCTCACCTTCGCCGCTGGAGTCCTTGGCGCGCGCCAGGTTTCGCAGCGCGCCTTCCATGCGTTCGGGCGAGCCGGTGATCACGGTGGGATAGAATCGCGTCAGGCCTGTCGAGAAGAGCACGCGAATGGAGCGCGCGATCTCCTCGTGCGGCGTTTGCGGATCGTTATAGTCCACCGCGGCGAAGCCATTCACCTGGATGTCGATCCATCCGGGAGCGATGTATGATTCGACAGCCGCCGGCGCAGGAGCGACGGAGAGAATCGAATGGCCGAACGCCACCTCCATCGGCGACCCGGTGGAAACTTCCTTGCCAAAACACTTCGTGATCACGGCGTTTTATTCACAAGTTTGGCACATCTTGACGGTTGTAAGTGTAACCATTCTTTGTGCAAGAAATTTGTTGAAAAGGGCACGGGTGCTGGAAAACGGGCTGGCATTCCGCGCGTGCTCGCGATACAAAGAGAGAGTCCATTAGGCGGCTGCGCAGCCGGGATGGCAAATCTCGGGGGAGGTGGTCATACGGTTGCGCAGGCGTCTGCCCGTTACTCTACAGCGGCTGGCTGCCTGGCGTGAACCGGGGATAGCCATCCGTGCCTGTCCAGCTTGGTCCCGTTGACGATTCCGAAAAATTCCTTCTGCAGTGTCTCGGTGATCGGTCCGCGGCGGCCCTTCCCAATAGTGATGCGGTCGATGGAGCGTATGGGCGTGATTTCCACGGCGGTGCCGGAGAAGAACACTTCGTCGGCAATGTAAAGCAGCTCGCGCGGGACGATGGTTTCCACCACCGGAATATCGAGCTCGCGGGCCAGCGTGAGGATGCTGTCGCGCGTGATGCCGGGCAGCACGGAAGCGCCCAGCGGCGGCGTGTGGATCTTCCCGTCGCGCACCACGAAGATGTTTTCGCCGGAGCCTTCGCTCACGTAGCCGGCGGTGTCCAGCGCGATGCCCTCCGCGTACCCGTTGGCGATGGCCTCCATCTTCATGAGCTGCGAGTTCATGTAATTGGCGCCCGCCTTGGCCAGCGACGGCAGCGTGTTAGGCGCGAGACGCGTCCAGCTCGACACGCAAACGTCCACGCCCTCGGCCAGCGCTTCCTCGCCCAGGTACTTACCCCAGGTCCAGCAGGCGATGTAGACCTCGATCGGGTTTTTGAGCCCGTTGACTCCGACGTCGCCATATCCGCGCAGCGCGATCGGGCGGATGTAGCAGGCGTCCATCTGGTTGACGCGCACCAGCTCGAGCATGGCGTCCGCCAGTTGCTCCGACGAGAAACCCAGGTTCTCGATGCGGTAGATCTTGGCCGAATCGATCATGCGGCGGACATGCTCGCGAAGCCGGAAGATCGCCGGGCCGGCCGGTGTGGAGTAGCAACGGATGCCTTCGAATACGGAGCTGCCGTAGTTCACCACGTGTGAGAGAACGTGTATGGTCGCTTCCTCCCAGCGGATGAAGCGGCCGTTGTGCCATATCTTTTCGGTGGGCGTGAGCATTTATCGATTATACCCGGCCCGGCAGCGAGGCGCAGCGGCGTAGCGGACCCCTCGAATGGCCCGCGAATTCCCAGGCGCCCCGCCGCTCACGTCTCCGTGCCGGGCCCCTCTCGGATTCCCGCTTTGGCGCGGTCGCGGAGATCCCCGATGTTCACGCCGGTCAGAGCCGTGGCAAGCGCTCCGCCCAGCAGCAGCGGCAGCGTCCACGCGCCCCACAGGATGATCGAGAACGTCTTGCCGTCGTTCGCCGCGAAGTCAAACAGTTCGAGCGCCTTCATGGTGGCGAGATTGACGACTCCCAGGTTTCCCGGAGCGTTCGGCACGACAGTCGCCAGGCGGATAAGGACCACTACACCGGCCGCCACCCAGAACGAATAGTCGGTCCTGTAAGCCTTCAGCAACGCATACAGCGAAAACATGTGCATCCCCAGGTAGAGCAGGCTGATCAACGCCGTGAAGCTCAAGGTGCGGGGGTTGCCCATCAGGTGGAGGCCTTCGATCACGTGGCGCAGCGTTGCCGCCCACCGGCTCTCGCTGATGGCCGCGTGGGCTTCCTGCTTGTGGAGAACGACCCACACCAGGACGATGGCGCCCGCCAGCAGCAGCACACCCAGAATCTGCACCAAGATGACCAGGTCCTCGGGGATTCCTCTCACGAGACTGGCGGTGATCACAAAGGCCGTGAGCATCCAAAAGCCATCGATCAGGCGTTCCACCGCGGCCGATGCGAATCCTACCGAGAGCCGCAGGCCGTTCCAGTGGGCCAGCAGGTAGCAGCGAATCAACTCGCCCACGCGCAACGGCAGCACCTCGTTGGCGAACAGCCCGATGTAAATCGCCTGCACGGTGCGCCAGAGTTTCAGGCGTGCCACCGGCAGGAGCAGAGTGTTCCAGCGCCAGCCGTGCACAACGTAAACCGACAAGTCTGCCAAGATGCCAACCGCCACCCATTTCCAATCCAGGTCCTTGATGGCGGGAACCAATTCGTCCCAGCGGTAGCCGTGGAGCACCCACACCAGGCACCCGGCCGACAGGCAATAGCCCAAGAGCTGGGGCAACCACGAGGGAATTTTTCGACGCGGCGTTTTAGCCTCTTCGCCGGTCATTGGTTGCACTCGTTTCCCACTTCTTGTGGACATCCCCGGGGCGCATCCCATTCATGATAACGTGTCGTCCCGCTCGGACAGCGGCTGGCCGGCTTGGCCCCCTTCTTGCGCTGACTTCTCCAGGAGCCTCGATCACGCCATCCCAACCGGGTAAAACATTGGCGATCGGCCGTGTTTCGGGCAACCTCGGGGCGGGGATCATCTCGCGCGCCTGGCAACCGGCGAGTGTGGCCGGCGTCGGAGCGGGACTCGCGAGCGGTGGAATCAGCCTCGGCGCCGCGAGGCGGTAGAATGCTTGCAGGACGGGCCAGGAGGCCTATCCGCCTATGCACCTTCTACTGCTGACGGTGGCCGCGATCGTCCTACTTCTGGTTTTGATTCTGGTGGTCAAGCTGCACGCGTTTCTGGCGCTGCTGATCTCCGCCATGGCGCTGGGTCTGGCTGCCGGCATGCCGCCCGACAAGGTGCTCAAATCCATTCAGTTCGGATTCGGCGACGCCCTGGGGTTCATCGCGGTGGTGGTGGGACTCGGCGCCATGATCGGCCGCTTCCTGGAACATTCCGGCGGCGGGCGCGCTCTGGCCGACTGGCTGCTCGCCAAATTCGGCAAGGAGAACGCCGCGTGGGCCATGCTGATCGCCGCCTTCCTCGTGGGCCTGCCCATCTTCTTCGAAGTCGGATTCATCATTCTCGTGCCGCTGGTGTGGAACCTGGCGCGCGAGACGAAGCGCTCGCTGCTGTTCTATGGATTGCCCATGGCCGCGGCCCTCACCATCACGCATTCGCTGGTGCCCCCGCATCCGGCGCCGGCCGCGGCCTCGCAACTGCTGGGCAGCGACCTCGGCCGCACCATCCTCTACGGAATCGCGACCTCCATCCCCATGGCCGTGGTCGCGGGCATCTTCTACGGCGCCTGGAGGGCCAGGCGTTTGTTCATCCCGGTACCGGAGATCGCGGCTGCGTCCATGACGCCCAAGGAGAGCGGCCTGCCCGCGCCGCCGCTCCCCATGGTGGTCCTGCTGCTGCTTCTGCCGGTGCTGCTGATTTTTAGCGCGACCATGGCCAGCCTGCGGAACATTCCCTTTCGCGCCGCGGCGGTGTTTCTCGGCCATCCGTTCACGGCCCTCACCATCACCGTGCTGATCGCCATCTACTACCTTGGCATTCGCCGCGGGCTGACTCGCGAGCAGGCCGCCAAAATGGCCGCGGAATCGCTGGCGCCCATGGGCGCGCTGTTGTGCATCATGGGCGGCGGCGGCGCGTTCAAGCAGATCATCGTGGATTCGGGCGTCGGCGCGTACCTCGGAAAGCTGCTGATCACCTCCGCCATTTCCCCGCTGCTGGTGGTCTACCTGGTGGCCGCCGCCATGCGCCTGGCGCAGGGCTCGGCCACCGTCGCCATCATCACGGCCGCGGGCATTGTGGCGCCCATCGTGAAGGGAATTCCGGGGTACAGTCCCGATATGCTGGTGCTCGCGCTGTGTTGCGGCGGCACGGCCTTTTCCCACGTCAACGACTCCGGCTTCTGGCTCGTGAACCAATGCTTTGGCATGACCGTGCCGCAGACGCTGCAGTCATGGACGGCGATGAAAATCGTGTCTTCCGTGGTGGGGCTGGGGATCGTATTCCTGATTCAGGCGCTGATCCGATAGCAGCCGCCGGTACATTTCCACGAAGCCCTCCAGCGGGATCTGCTCGGCGCGGAGCGCGGCCTCCGGCCACCGCTCGATGGCTTCCTTGCCGTAAATCCCGGCCAGGTTGTTGCGGATCGTTTTCCGCTTCTGGCGGAAGCACTGTCCGACGAAGCGCAGGAACGCATCGGCATCGCCCACCGCGGGGCCGGCCGGCCGGGACTCCAACAGAACCGCCGCGGAATCGACTTTCGGCGGCGGATGAAAGGCCGCCGGCTTCACCTCGAACAGCAGCTTGACGGCGGCGTAGAGCGACGTCTCGACGGTGAGGAACCCGTAGTCGCGGCTGCCCGGTTGGGCCGCCAGACGCTTGGCGACTTCCTTCTGAACCAGGAAAACCGCGCGCGGAAAGCGCAGGCGAACCGTCTTTTCCAGGATCGGAGACGCGATGTAGTATGGCAGGTTGCCGGCGATCACCGCCGGGCCCCAGCGCGCGAGATTGGTATCGAGCACGTCCGCGCGCACCACTTCCAGGCGCGGCTCGCCCGCGAATCGGTGTTCCAGGTAGCCGGCCAGGTATGGATCCACCTCGATGGCGACGACCCGCGCGGCGCGCTTCAGGAGTTTTTCGGTCAACGCGCCGCGGCCGGGACCGATCTCGATCGCCAGGTCCTCCGGCGTGGGGCAGGCAGCCGCGGCGATTCGCTCCAGGACGGAGCCTCTGATCAGGAAATGCTGCCCGAGTCTGGGGTGTGACAATGCTGCGCCACTAGCTGCGCATCCGGCCGGGCAGAGCCCATTGCACGGCGTTCACCTTCGCGGCGGTCGGCAGGCCGAAACTGGTGGCCGGCTTGAACTGAGAAAACATGATGACGTTGAGTAGCTCTGGGGTCAACTTGCCCCGCGACACAAACCACTCGGAAACCTTCCCGTTCTCGTCCACCGTGAGGGTGACCGCATTGGCGGTATCCGGAATGGCAATACTCAACGGTAGAATCCTCGGATCAAAATCGCCCGCCTGCACGTAACCGCCACGCGAATCCACCACTACGACCTCACCATCCGGCGAAGTGAAAAAGGCTTCATCGCCGAAGTTGTGCCGGAAGCTCAGGCTCGGGACCAGGACGCTGAAAATGACCAGCGTGGAAAGCAGCCCTCCCGCAAAAGGCAACGCAAAGGGGCGCATCAGGTTATCGAACAACAATTGCGTCCGGGCACTCCAATACCGGAACCGGGCGGTCAGACTGGCGCGCGAGAGCTGGCGTTCGCGTTCGTGAGAGGCCGTCACGCGAAGCTGCGCGGTCAAGCCAGCCGGCACCGGCGCGCGATCCATGCGGAGAAGACACTTCCGCTGATTCTGGATCGCTTCCAAATGCTCGTCACACTTCCTGCAAACCTGGAGGTGCGCCAACACCTTCTCCCGCTCGCCGGCCGCGAGCCTGCGGTCAAGGAGCGGTGAGATCAGTTCCTGCACATGGTCACAACTCATAGAATCACTCTGCCGTTTTGGGCACCAATCGCAACGCCGGCCTAGCCTTCAGGCTGCCCGCGAGCTCGTCCCGCAGGGCCTCGCGGCCACGCAGGATTCGGGACTTGACAGTCCCTAGGGAAACGCCCAAAACCTCCGCAATCTCTTCATAACTCAAGTCCGTGATATCCCTCAACACCACGGCATCGCGGAAAATGGGATTGATCTTTTCGAGCGCCGCCTCGATCATCAGATGCTGCTCGTGGTCGAAGGCTTCCTCGAACGGCGACCGGCTTCGGTCCGGTATGATCTCCTTCCAGTTGCGGGCTTCTTCCAGGGCGGCATCCAACTCCACTTCCCGGCGGCGGTGACGGAAAAACCATCGCCGCGTGTTGTGCGCCTCGTTGACGGTGATCCGGTAAATCCACGTCTTGAGCGTGCTCTGCCCGCGGAAATTTCCAATATTGCGAAAGACTTTCAGAAAGACTTCCTGGACTACGTCACCAGCTTCCGACGGATCGTTCAAAAGCCGCAGCGCCAGGGTGTAGACCGGTTGCTGGAATCGCAAAAGCAATTCTTCGTAAGCCTGTTCGGAGGCTTGGCGCAGGGCCTCGACGAGCCGAAAGTCGTCGCCCTCGGCGCTTGCTTCCGCAGTCCGTTCCGAGTTCAAGTCCAAGATTGAAGTGGCCACCGGCAGCCTCGATTCAGCCTGACTTCAAACTATCAGGAAACGCTTTCCCTTGCAATGCTGTAGACACCGCCTGGTGGCGGAAAGTTCCCGCGAGCCCCCTGGCCCCGGCCCCCGGCCGGGGATACAATCTTGGGGAGGGCCGGAACATGAAGAAAACGAGCTTGATCCTGTTGGCCTCCGCCGTCTCGATGGCGCAGACCGCGTTGGGCGCGGCACCCATTCGCGCCCTCATCATCGATGGCCAGAACAATCACGACTGGCGCCACACTACCCCGGTCCTGAAGAAGATCCTGGAAGATACCGGCCTGTTTCAAGTGGAGGTGCTGACGACGCCTCCCAAGGGCGGCGACTTCAGTGGCTTCCGGCCCGAGTTCAGCAAATTCCAGGTCGTGATCTCCAACTACAACGAATTCCCCGACGGCAGCAAATGGCCCGACGAGGTGAAGTCCGCGTTCGAGACATACATGCGGAATGGCGGCGGGTTCGTCTCCTATCATGCCGCCGACAACGCCTTCCCCGACTGGCCGGCGTACAACCTCATGATCGGCATTGGCGGTTGGATGGGGCGTGACGAAAAGTCGGGCCCGTACTGGTATTTCCGCGATGGCAAGCTGGTTGCCGACCGATCGGCCGGCTCGGCCGGCAATCACGGGGCGCGCACGCCATTCCAGGTGGTGGTCCGAAACTCTCAGCACCCCGTCACCAAGGGCCTGCCCGTGAAGTGGATGCACGCCGCCGACGAACTGTACAGCAAGATGCGCGGGCCGGGTGAAAATATGGATGTCCTGGCCACGGCCTGGTCTGACCCCGCGAACCGCGGCACCGGGCACGACGAGCCGATGCTGATGGCGCTCAGTTTTGGCAAGGGCCGAATCTTCCACACCACCCTGGGGGACAACCCGGAGCCGATGAAGTGCGTGGGGTTTATCACCACCTTGGCGCGCGGCGCGGAGTGGGCCGCAACCGGCAAGGTCACGCAGAAGGCGCCCCCCGACTTCCCCGGCCCCGACCAGGTGAGCACCCGGTAGCTCCAATCCGGGAGCAGATTCACTCTGTCGCCTTCACCAGCCGAATAGTGTGCGACCCGGTAACGCCGGCGGTCTTGCCGCCGGGTAGCGCGAAAGACGGAAGACCGTAGCCGGCGCCAGCCGTGGGACAAGGATGCGATTTATTCCGCACCTTCACGCAAGTTGATAAAGCCCCCACGGAATTAAATCTGTGGTGGTGTGGGACTTGACTTACGCCCCGTTCCGGAGCTGCGCCGACCCACGACACGTTCCCACGGCTGGCGCCGTGGGGCTCACGCCATGGGATACGATCTTCCGCTTCGTGCTTCGGTCAAGCCGGCGGCAAGACCGCCGGCGTTACCGGGTGCGTCGTGGGCTGCTATCTTTCGCCCTCGACAAGAATCTGGTTGGTCAAAACAGGCGGTCCTGCTTGCGCAGCGAGCCCAGCGTGCCGACATTGCCGATGGCAAACGCAAACCGGAGCTGGGTTTCGTCGCGCACGCCGAAGTTGTACCGCCGATACTGCACGCTGAAGCCACAGCAATCGGTGTTGTAGGTAACCTGCGTCGTGGAATACTGGACCACAGCCTGGCGGTAATCGTAAACCGCATCGAAGCCGGCATTCAGGCCTTTGCGATTGGCGTCGCCGAAGCCGACCCGGAAGTGGAACTGGTTGGCCGCCGGTGTTTCAGGGACGTTGTTGTGCACCTCGTTGTTCCCCACCAGCACGTAGTACTTTTTCCAGCGATAGTCGGTGGAAAAGGCGCTGTCCACGATTCCGTGATTTCGCGGATCGTAATCGGCCTGCCATTGAACCCCCAAACCGGTCACCGGACTGGCGCGCACCAGCGACGCTACCGGCGACGTGCTGCGCGGCCCCACCAGAAACGCATAGGCCGAAACATCGGCGGTGGCATCAAACACGTTGCGATCTCCGGTTACCAGCGCGCCGCCGAACGTCGGATCGAAGTAACGCTTCTGCATCAACTCCCAGGTGAGGACCTCCCGGACCGAGTCGCCGCGCTTGGCGTAGATCCGGTTGGTGAGCGAGAGCGTCACCTCATTGGTGTTGGAAAGCAGATCGTTTTCGTCGAAGCGGACGAAGCGATCGAAGTCGCTGCCGATTCCGGTCACGTAACGATAGGTGGCGCGCGGCTCGATCACGTGCTTGAGCTTGTCTCCGAACACCGTCTTTTTGTCGAACACACGGGCCAGCGAGGGGAAAATAAGATCGAGCGAAAAATCCCGGGCGCTGCGTATGATGTTGGTGCCCAGCACGCGGTCGAGGCCCGGATTCGCCGGATCGTGGCCCTGGTCTTCGCCGTAGAAGGTCTCGTCGATTCCCAGGCTGGGTATGAGGTGGAAACTGCCCCAGTGCAGCACGCTGGTGAGATGCGGGGCGAAGCTCAGCCGGGGGGTGAACTGCGCGGTTTGGAATTTGTCGATCTGGGTGTTTCCGTTGAAGATCGGCTCGGAGCGAAACAGCAGGCCGGCGGAGGTTTCGAAGGAGAACCAGAGCGGCACGCCACCCCAGAGTTGCTGGTCGCGGCCGGTAAACTCGGCTTCCGGCAACTTGCGAATGGTGACGGCGTTGGGCAGCAGACTCGTCTTCCCCGTGACCGGGTCGGTGAAAGGCACTTCCACGGATTCAAAATTCTGCAGGCGGGCAAACGTGACGTCGAAGGTGTAGTCCGGCCAGTTCTTGTCGATCGACGCGACAGAGTGAATTTCCGACCCGACCACATCGGCGTAGGATTGCGACCATTCCTGCCGGAAGCCGAAGGAGCTGATGTAATTGGCGAAGCCGCGCGCCATCCATCCGTCGCCCAGGTCCGACTTCCCCGCCGCGTACAAGCTGACTCCGCTGTACGTCGGGGGGTTGGGTCCGGAGCCCGGAGCGCCACGGTCCTGGACGCCGTACAAGATGGCGTCGAAATCCGTGCCAGGCCTGGGCTTGCCGCGGAAATCCACGTGGTGGGTAAAGGCGTTGGTGCTGAAGTCCTCAAAATGATACGTCACGTCGTAGCTGCGGTTGATGGCCCAGTAATAGCCCAGCCCCAGCATGAAACCGCGCTGGGTGTGGGGCGCGATATTGGGAAACAGGAAACCGCTCTTGCGCGGTTCCTTTCCGAGCGGGCGGTAGAAGAACGGGAAGTAAAACACGGGGATGTTACGCAGCAAAAACATGCTCCGGTAAGCCGTGGCGTGATCCTCCGGCGCGATGACGAACTTGGGGCCGCGCAGCCGCCACCACGGTTTCGGGAGTTTGCAGTTGGTGATCCATCCGTTGTAGAGCGTGTAGTTTGTGCCCGCGCGCGTAGCCCACTGGCCCTCGAAGTGAAACGGGCTGTTTACGCTGAGAATGCCCGGACGGACCACCACGCGCGGACGCATCTCGCCGCGGACGTCGAAAAAGATGCCATGCTCGCCTTCCGTGTTGTACTCCAGGCGGCTGGCCCAGATCTGCTCGTTCTTCAAGAAACTGCGGTAGTAGACGTGGCCGGTGGCGGCCACGTCACCGGTCTCCTCGTCGTACTCGATGACGTCGGCGCGGAAGAGCATGCGTTGGTCTTCCATTTCCGCGGGGAACCCCGGGCGGCCGGTGAACTTGGTGACTTTGCCCCTCTTATCGAGGACGTCGTAGCTCACGTTCCAGTGGCCGAGGGGAAGGCTGGCGGGGGGCACCTGCGGGGGTGGTTCCTTGGGAGCGGGCTGGGACTGGGCCGAGAGGCTCCCAGCTAAAACCATCGCCCCCAACATCGTAAGAGGCAAAAGGTACGTAACACCCGAAGATTTTTCGTGACAAATCAGTACCTTTGTGCTAAGAAAGTTGAAAGAGCTTTTTTGGAAGGGCCCCAAACGGCAAAGTTACCATACTTCCGGGGGCGCCGGTTAGTGGTCCATGTGGGGGAGCGTGGCGGATGACTTGCAGCTATTGTGGCAGCCGGAATAACGACGACGAGTTGCGGTGCCGGCGATGTGGGCGGAAGCCCGACGACACCCTGAACGGAGAGTTCATCCTGCGAAGAGATGGCGCGCTGGCCGCGCAGTTGCAGCGCGTGTCGGCCGTTCAGGTGGCCGAACGGCCGGCGCTCAACTTGGCGCATGCCATGCAGCGGAGGCTCTCTTTCGAGCAGCCCGCATCCAACGTCATCGCGATTGAGCAGTACGCGCCCCCACTGCCGCGTCCGCGATCCAAGCCCGCGGCCAGAAGGCCGGTGCCGCTCCACATTCCTCACGTTCCGGAAGAACAGGGCAGCCTGGACTTTCTGCCGCCGGCAGTGGACAAACCCCGGACCCTGGGCACGGCCGTGGAAGCCGTGATCTTCTGTGAAGATCCGGTAGCGTCGCTGCTGCATCGCGGGGTAGCGGCCGCCCTGGATTGGAGCATGGTGCTCATCGGGTACGGCCTGTTCCTCGGGGTTTTCCGCCTCTGCGGCGGTGACTTCGACCTGAACAAGACCACCCTGATCTTGTTCGGCGCGGTGTTGCCGATCCTGGCCGTCACCTATGGACTTCTGTGGGCCATTGCGGGCCGTGAAACTCCCGGGATGCGGTGGACGAACTTGCACCTGACCACCTTCGAAGGTTTCGAGCCGGAACGCAGGCAGATCCTGACCCGTTTCGTGGGCTCGTGCCTGAGCCTGTCCACGGTGGTTGGCCTGTTGTGGCCGTTCGTCGACGAGGAGAGCCTGGCTTGGCAGGACCACATGTCCCGCACCTTCCCGACGCCGGGATTAAAATCCGATCGCTTCCTGCGGCGGTAAGAAAGAAATCGCTTAGTTCACGGTTTCGCAAATACGGTCTATCTCCGGAAGACCACTCCCTCACGGTCGTGGCTCTGAACGGAGCCGGGCTCCAAGGGTACCCGTCAGCAAGCAGTCCCGCGATACATTGAACTTCTGCCAACGGTGTGTTTAGCGGCGGAACTTCTGGGGGCGCAGTTTGGGGTTGATCTTGAAGTGTTGGATCTGGAACTGCTCGACGGGGTTGCCGTCGGCCAGCCATGCGATGGTGTGCGGAAAGCGGATGCCTTCTTCCGGCTTGTAGTCCGTCAACCACAATTGAATCTCCTGCGCGCCCTCGTGATAGACCATGGTGACGGGCAAATGGGTTTTGGCGTCGAGGTAGAAGTGGATCAGGAAATCGTCGGGGCCCTTGCCTTCGAGAGCGTCCATCGTGCCGTGGGGCGATTCCAGCCGGCCGCCGTAGGTGAAGGCGACCGGAAAGCCGGCCGGCGGTACGAGGGTGAGCGCCAGAACGTAGCGGACGAAGTTGCCGACAAACACGCGCTTGCCGGATCCCGAGCCGTTCCGGGCCCAGTAGTCGTCGCCGTCGAAACCTTCGATCAGGCTGAGTGAGAAGCCGGGACCGCCATCGTCGCCCGGCATGCCTCCGCCCACGGCGCCGTCGCCGCCGATTCTTTCGATCTGGCCTCCGGAGGAGAGGGTGCTCTGTTCCTTGAGATATTTCCCGGAGAGATCGATAGTGAACGCCATTTCGGAGGCCTGGGGCCCGCGCCGGTCTGCGCCCCAAAGCGAGAGCGACTGGACGGTGGACAGTTTGGCGCCGAGCGCGGCGCGCGCGGCCTTCAGGACATCGTCCGCCTTGGCAACGTCGTTGGCCGCAGGCTGGGCGGCGAGGCGAATGGCGAGGGCGCAGCAAAGGGCGATGGACTTCATGTTCCTACTCTAAAGCAACCGGGAGGCTCCCACGCAACCTGGCCGCCACGGCGCTACGACTGCTTGGGCACCGAAATCGTGAGGTTCCGGAACCGGATGCCGGCCGCGTGAGTGCCTTGCAGGTTAAACTTTCCCGGAGTGTCCTCTTGGCTGTCCAAAGCGCCGCCCGTGATGCCCGGAATTTCCTGGTTATCGATGATGGTCACGCCGTTGCGAACCACGGTCACCCACCGGCCCACCAGCGTGATGTCCATGGTTTCCCACTCGCCCGGCTTTTTCGGCAAGTCCTGCGACGGGGCCAGGTAGCCGTAGATCGAGCCCATGCCGTGCAGTTTATCGTTCACGCCCTCGGGCGCGTACTCGATCTGGACCTGATACCGCCCGCGCAGGAAGATCCCGCTGTTGGCCCCCTCGGGACAGTTGAATTCCAGGTGCAGCTTGAAATCGTCGAATCTGCCCGTCGTGCGCAAGTTCGAGCCGGCCTGGAGGTTCACCAGTTCGCGGTTCTGCGCCACCCAGTGATTCTCCGCCGGATCGCCGGGCTCCCACCATGTGAGATCCTTCCCGTTGAACAGGGCCTCGGGGGTGGTCCAATTCTTGGGGGGCTTGTGTTTCAACTCCGGCGCGCGCTGCGCAGCGATCTGTCCCTGCACTTCCTGCCCGCGCTTGACGGCGCCGGTGACCGCGCCGCCCTTGACGTCCAGTTCCCAGGCGATGGCCGGACGATCCTCCGCGGCCGGGGAAATCGTGACGATCAGATGGTTGCCTTCCAGCTTGACCTCATGAGCGGGCCGCACGCTGCCGCCCCGCGGCTGGATGCGGGCTTCGGGCTTGCCGTCTTTATCGACCACCTCGACCCACGCCGGATACACCGCGCTGGGCGTTTTCACCGTAAGGTCCCATCTGCCTGCAAAGGGATTCTTGCCGGCTGCGCCAAGCAGAAGAACCGAGGCGCCCAGCAGACTACAGAGCTGTCTCATGCCTGCATTGTGCGGCCAAAAGGAGAAGATATCAAGGTGAAAAAGTGGGAAAACCTTGCCATTCGAATCGCAGATCCCCCTCGCCGGGTGCCGGCGGCAGATCGGCTCGCCCCCCACCCCTGACACCGGCAGGCTGATATCGGACAATATTACTGAATGGTGCTCGCGCCTTCGATTCCCATGCCGGTTGTGACCACGTTCCGGTTGATGTGCCGGTCCAGGTTGATCACGTATGTCTCGGGCGCTTCGATCAGGACCGGCGAATGGGTCGCGCACACAATCCGGAAGGCCTTCTGGTCCACTAGTTCCTTCAGCATCTTGAGAACCCGGTGCTGGTTTGACACGGAAAGGGCCATTTCCGGCTCGTCCAGCAGCAGCACCGTTCCCTCCGGCAGCTTGGGGAAGCTCTCGCGGAAGAGTGAGAGCATCACCTGGCCGTGACTGGCCATGCGCAGAAACTCCAGCATCTCCGGCTGGTCCTGAAACATCTGGAGCTGGTTGCGGGGGTTGTGCTGCTCGGCGTCGAACAGAAAGGCCTGCCCGGTTTTCACGCCGGCCGGCTCCAGCCGGTAGATGTAGCCCTCGGCCCGCTCGGCCCGCAACGCGTAGTAGATGGAGTGCAGCAGCGTCGATTTTCCCGACCCGTTCTCGCCCTGCAGCATGACCAGCGGGTGGGACAGGTCCACGATCATGGGCATGTGGAAGTTCAGGTTGGTGAAGACCGGGTGGGCCAGAATCTTCAGGTGCATAGGAGATCAGGATAGCAGGAGCGGGACGGCCCGACGGAGCGGCGGCTCGCGTGATATCATGGGATTTCCAGCAAATCTGAGGTTTTCGTGGCTAGAATCACCCGTAAAGAGTTAAAAGCCGACAAGTTCGCCCTTGAAGTCGAACACACCGTAACATTCTTCGAAGAGCACCAGAAGGAGCTGATCCGGTATGGCGGCATCGCTGCCGGGGTCGCCTTGCTGATCGTGGGCTACACGATCTATTCGCGGCACGAGCACTCGTTGCGCGAAGCGGCGCTGGCGCAGGCCATCCAAGTGCAGGAGGCGCCCATCGGGCCCCCCACCCCCGGCCAGAATCTCAATTTTCCCACGCAGGACGCCAAGGACCAGGTGGCGCTGAAGGCGTTCTCGGACTTGCAGGCCAAGTATTCCGGGAGCGCCGAAGGCGAGATCGCCGGATACTACCTTGCCTGCATCCAGGCGGACCGGGGCAAGCTGGCCGAAGCGGAGAAGGGCTTCAAGCAGGTCGCGGACTCGGGCAGCAAGGACTACGCCTCACTGGCCAAGTTCTCGCTGGCTCAGCTCTACTTCGCCGATGGCCACGACGCTCAGGGGGAAAGCCTGCTGCGGGACTTGATGGCCCACCCCACGGTCTACGTTTCCAAGGAGCAGGCGACCATCTCCCTGGCTGGTTTCCTCGGCCCGAAGAAGCCCGCTGAGGCGCGCAAGTTGCTGGATCCGCTCCGCAACGTACAAGGGCCGATCGGCCAGACGGTGCTCCAGAAACTCGGCGAACTGCCGCCGGGGTAACCGGTCGCGTCCCGTCATGCTGGCCCGCCTGCGGTTTCCGGTGGAAGATAGCCGGGGGCGATCGTACCCGGAGCCCGAACATCCGTACCGCAATGCCTTTCAACGCGACCGCGACCGGGTGATCCATTCGCGCGCCTTCCGGCGGCTGGAAGCGAAAACCCAGGTCTTCGCGCCCAGGCTCTCCGACCACTTCCGCAATCGGCTGACCCACACCATCGAAGTGGCCCAGATTGCCCGCACGTTGGCCGGCGTGCTGGAACTGGACGAGGTTCTGACCGAAGCGCTGGCGCTGGCTCACGACATCGGGCATCCGCCGTTTGCGCATGCCGGCGAGGAGGAGTTGAACCGGCAGATGACGCGATTCGGCGAGCGTTTCGAGCACAATTTGCACGCTCTGCGAATCGTCGAAAGTTTCGAGCAGCGCTACGCGCGCTTTCCGGGGCTCAACCTGACGTTCGAGGTGCGCGAGGGCATCGTCAAGCACTCCCGCGATTTCGGTCCTGGGGAGCGCCCGGAAGTCGAGCCGTTTCTGCCCGGGCTGCGCCCTCCGCTGGAGGCCCAGTTGATCGATCTGGCCGACGAAGTCGCTTACAACACCGCGGATCTGGACGATGCCTTTTCTGCCGGCTTGTTGACCGGCGAAGAGGTGGCCGCATGCGTGCCACAGTACCGGGCGATACACCAATCCATCGAGAATGAGTTTCCCGGGGCGACCGCCCGCGAGCGGTTCCACGAGGGACTCCGCCGCTTGATCGACGCTCTGGTCTCGGGGCTGATCGAGGGCACCGCCGGGCGCGCGCGGGACGCAGGCGTGCGGAATGCCGGCGATGTGCGCGCCTTTCCCGGCCGTCTGGCGGCATTCACCCCCGAGGCCGCGGAGACCAGCCGGGCTCTCAAGAGCTTCCTGTATCACAACGTGTACTCCTCGGCGGCGCTGGGCGAGGACCGCAACCGGTCGATGGCCCTGATTGGGGAGCTTTTCCAGTTCTTCCTCGATCACCCGGACCGCCTTCCGCCCCAATATAAGGAGCAGGCTGTCGCCGAACCCGCCCATCGGGTGGTGTGCGACTACATTGCGGGCATGACGGATGGCTTTCTACGCCGCACTTACGAGCAACTGATCGGGCCGGTTGCCTCGCCGTGACCCCCGCATACTGAAAGCCCCGCCCTTATACTGAGAAAATGACCTGCGCGATTTGCGAAACCCGTCGTCCCAAGCGCTTCTGTCCGGGGATCGGCGGGGAGATTTGCACCATCTGTTGCGGCACGGAACGCGAAGTCACGGTGACCTGCCCTCTGGATTGCGAATTCCTGCTGGAGGCCCGCAAGCGCGACAAACCAGTACCGTTCGACCCGAAACAGTTGCCCAATCGCGACATCCGCGTGCCCGAGAAGTTTCTGCACGACCACCAAGTCTTGCTCGCCTTCCTGGGGCAAGCTCTTGCGCGGGCTGCATTGGCCACGCCCGGAGCGGTGGACCTCGACGTGCGGGATGCCCTGGACGCGCTGATCCGCACCTATCGCACGCTCGAAAGCGGGGTGTATTACGACACGGTTCCCCAGGGGCCCGTGGCGGCGAATGTGTACCGCATGGTGCAGCACAGGATTGGGGAGTTTCGACAGGCCGAACAGCAGAAGTTCGGAAACTCGCGGACACGGGATGCCGATGTGCTGGGGTTGCTGGTTTTTCTACAGCGGCTGGAGTTGACGCGGAGCAACGGGCGCAGCCGCGGCCGGGCATTCCTCGGTGCGTTACAGGGGTTTTACGAGGGCGGATCCGTATCCGAGCCTTCCCCGCCCTCGTCGTTGATCCTTCCTTGACCGGGGAGCCGTCTAAGCTCCTCGATCTGGCAGGCCCGCTTTCTTCCGGTGCTGACCACCTGCGCGGTGAACTTATGAGCCCCGTTGACCAGTATTTCGATGGACCTTTCGACCGGGTAATCGAAGGTGAGGAGGTGGCCCTCACGGAGCCTCAGCAGGTCGCGGATGCTGAGCGTAGGGCCCTCCAGACGGGCCTCCAGGGTCAGCAGCCCCTCGCGCAGAAACCGCAGCACGCGCGCCTGTTCGCCGTGACTGGCGTGGGTTTTCCGCACGGACCATTGCTGGTCGAACTTCTGGCGCATCATCTTGATGACGATCGACGGCATGGCGATGTTCATCATGCCCACGGTTTCCCCGATGCGGATCTCGATGCCGATGGAAACCACCGCCTCGTTGGGCGCCAGGATGTGCAGAAGCTGCGGCTCGGTCTCCATGGATTCGATAGTGAAATCGACCATCGTGACCCCCTTCCAGGCTTCCCTCAGATCGTTTAATATGATGCGAAACAGCCCATCCAGAAGCTTCTGCTCAATCTCGGTGACGTCGCGCTGGATCGTCGTGGAGGATTTTCCGGTGCCCCCCAGCAGCATCTCGAGAATGGGAAAGACCAGGGAGGGGTTCAATTCCATCACTCCATTTCCGTCGTAGGGGTTCAACCCCAGGGAGATGAGACAGGTGGGGGATGGCAAGCCGTCCAGAAACTCCGCATACGAGAGCTGTTCGACGCTCACCAGGTTGACCGTCAGGTAGCTCCGCAGATATGCCGAAAGGCTGGATACGAGGTTGCGGACGAAGGTGTCGTGAAGCAGATGGATGGCGCGGACCTGCGACTTGGGGATGCGGTCGGGGCGGCGGAAATCGAACTTGACGGCGGGGGATTCGCGTTTCCGCTCCTGGAGATTCTGGAAGACCGCGTCGATTTCCTGTTGTGAAAGCTGGCGGCTCAAGTTTGTGGCTCCTGGATATAGATCGGCAAGCTTGGGAAAAACTTGAGGGAAGAAAGGGGATTGGGGGTCAGGGGTTGGGGGCTGGGGAAAGGTGGCTCGCTTCGCTCGCATCGCAGGCCCACGATTGTGGACCCAGGCGCTCCCATTTGAGCGACAATAGCATCATGGCCAGGATTACGGAGCTCGATGTCAATGGCGCCCGCCGGCGTATGGATGCCGACGCCGACCGCACACTTCTGAGCGTCCTGCGGGACGATCTCGATCTCACCGGAACCAAATACGGCTGCGGCGAAGGCCAGTGCGCGGCGTGCACTGTCCTGGTGGATGGGCAGCCCACCAAGTCGTGCCTCACCAAGGTGGGCGCTATCGCCGGCAAGCGCATCGTCACCATCGAAGGACTGGCGCCCGAAGGAAAGCTCCATCCCGTTCAGGAAGCCTTCCTCGAAGCTGACGCCATGCAGTGCGGCTGGTGCACGCCGGGAATGATTCTGGGCGCGGTGGGGCTGCTGCGGCGCACTCCCCACCCCAGTGAAGCCGAAATCGTGGCCGGCATGAACGGCCACATCTGCCGGTGCGGCACCTATCCGAGAGTGGTTGCCGCGATTCGCTCCGCGGCTCAGAAAGGAGGCCGGGCATGATTTCACGGCGCGATTTCTTTGCGATTTTGGGCGGCGGACTGGTGGTTCTGATCGTGGACGATTCGGACGCCCAGGAAGCCGGCGGCGGTGCGCGCCGCGGCACACGGGAGCCGCTGCCGCAGCAGGTGAGCGCCTGGCTGCACATCGGCGAGGATGGCATCGTCACCTGTTACACGGGCAAGGTGGAGGTGGGGCAGAACTCGCGCACGTCGCTCACGCAGGCCGTGGCCGAGGAGTTGCGCGCGCCGGTCGCGTCCATCCGGATGATCATGGGCGACACGGCCCTCACGCCTTTCGACATGGGGACGTTCGGCAGCCAGACGACACCGCAGATGTGGCCGCAGATGCGCAAGGCGGCCGCCTCGGCGCGCGAGATGCTGCTGGACCTGGCATCGCAGAAGTGGATGGTGGAGCGCGGGTCGATCTCGATCGCCAACGGCAACTTGACGTCGGGGAGCCGGTCCGCCGGTTTCGGCGAGTTGACCCACGGCGAAAAGCTGGCCAAGACGATCACCACCAGCGCGGCGCTCACCCCCGCCACGGAATGGAAAGTGGCCGGCACGCCGGTACCGAAGGTCGGCGGGCGCGAGATGGTCACCGGCGCGCACAAGTTTGCGTACGACATCAGGAGGCCTGGAATGCACTTCGGGAAGGTCCTCTATCCGCCCTCGTATGGCGCCACGCTGACGTCGATCGAGGGCTCCGCCGCCGAGGCCATGCCTGGAGTGAAGGTAGTGCGGGAAGGCGATTTCGTGGGCGTCACCGCGCCCGATCCGGCGACCGCCGAGAAGGCCTTGGCGTCGCTGAAGGCGGAATGGAAGCAGCTCGCCGCCGAGGCGTCCAGCCGCGACGTGTATGCGTACTTTAAGAAGACCAGCCGGGATGGCGACCTCTCCAATCCGAAACTCACGTCGTACACCATCGCCTACATTGCCCACGTGCCGCTCGAACCGCGCGCGGCGGTGGCCGAATGGAACGGCGACCAGTTGACGGTGTGGACGGGCACGCAGCGCCCGTTCGGCGTGCGTAGCGAGCTGGCGACGAGTTTGGGGATTCCCGAGGACCGCGTGCACGTGATCATGCCGGACACGGGATCGGGCTATGGCGGCAAGCACACCGGCGAGGCCGCCCACGAAGCGGCGCGGCTGGCCAAGGCGGCCGGCAAGCCGGTCAAGCGCAACTGGACCCGGGAGGAGGAAATGACGTGGGCCTACTTCCGTCCGGGCGGAGTCATCGATGCCGGGGCCAAACTCAATCCCGACGGCACGATCGCGGAATGGGAGTTCCACAACTACAACTCCGGCCCCTCGGGGTTGCAGACGCCCTACGACGTGGGGAGCAAGAAGGAGCAGCAGCATCAGTCGAAGTCGCCATTGCGGCAGGCCTCGTACCGCGGCCTGGCAGCCACGGCGAACCATTTCGCGCGCGAGTGCTACATGGACGAGCTGGCACACTCGATTCACATGGACCCGCTCGAATTCCGCCTCAAGAACGCCAAAAACGAGCGCCTGCGCAACGTGATTCAAGCCGCGGCGGACAAGTTCGGCTGGAAGTCGCGGAAGAAGACGCCGGGCCGCGGGTTCGGCATCTCCGCCGGTTTCGAGAAGGGCGGATACGTCGCCGCGTGCGCGGAGATCAGCGTCACCAATGGCGCCGTGAAGGTGCTGCGCGTGGTGGAGGCGTTTGAAGGCGGCGCGGTGGTCAACCCCGAACACCTGGCCAACCAGGTGGAGGGTGCGGTGGCGATGGGGTTGGGCGGCGCGCTCTTCGAGCAGATCGATTTCGCCGACAACAAGATCATCACCAACAAGCTTTCGCACTACCGCGTGCCGCGATTTGCCGACATGCCGGCGATCGAGAGCGTGCTGCTGGACCGCAAGGACATCGTCTCGGCGGGCGCCGGCGAAACTCCGATCGTGGGTGTCGCGCCGGCGGTCGGCAATGCGATTTTCGACGCCACGGGCCAACGGATTCGCACGCTGCCGATGGCGCCGAAGGGGTTGCCGGCGGGGGCAGGGAACTCTTCCAGCTCGGCCAACGGTTAGCTACGACCCCTCCCTGACCCATGCCTAGCCCTTGCCTAGCCCGGATTTCTCAGCGGTCGCGGCCAAGACATGCCGGCAAGAGTGCCGGCACGGCACGCTGAGAGCGTGGCTACCAGCCCGCTCCACAAGGCGTTCCGAATCAGTGGGTTGTCTTGAGGTTTCTGGAAAGGCGGGACGCCGCGGGCAGAAGTGCCAAACACTACACGCAGAAGTCGAACAAGCCGTTCCAGACCTGCTCGAAGGTGGCGCGGAAGTCGGTGCCGGACTTCAACAGGTCGTAGGCTTGATACTGCCGGCCTCGTCCGTCGATGGCTTTGACGAGGCGGTAATGCCCCAGGATGTCGGCGTGGTCTCCTTCCACGAGCAGCGTCTCGGTGTTCGGGCCGTTGGGCCAGAGCATGGAAGCGGTGTTGACGACGCCATCGTTGTCCCAGATCTCGATGTGCCGCTGCTTGCCGGAGCCTAGATACGTGGCTACGGGCACGAAGGCGGGATCGTCGGGATAGGCGAAGGGGCCGCCGGCGCAGGCGCGGTAGCAGGCGCGATAGACCAGGTCGGTGCCTTCGCTCAGCTCGGCGTCCTTGGAGATCTCGGGGTAAGTCCAGGGCCTCAGCAGATCCCAGCGCGGCGCGGTTTTCCCGGGATCGAAGCGAAACGGAGACCTGCCAACCGTGGCGTAGGATCGCGTCTTGATCTTGTGGCTGTCGAAGCTGGCGATCTCGCGCTGTGGGGTGAGGTCCTGGATGGCGCTGAAATCCGAAGCCATGTGGCGCAGCCACAGGGCGAGCTCGGAGGCGGCCTCCTGGGCTAGTGCGGTCCGCAGCGGGTCGCGCGGGCAGATGCGGGCATCGGCCTCGCTTAAGGCGTCCTGGACAGCCAGCAGGAGGTCGGAATCGGCGAGCCACGCGGCAGCGCCCGCGAGGGATTCCTGAAGCCGGTCCACGATCGGGACCTGGGAGGCCTCGACCATGGCGCGCAGCTCCGCGATCACTACGGTGTGAATGAAATCGTGGGTGACCAGCCAATCGGCGATGTTGGTGCCCCACTGCGGCACGGAAAGAAAGACGACGCGGTTCACCATGGCGAGGATCTCGGAGGGCTCCACGCCGGCTCCGCCATCGACGGGGATGGGCTCCTCGGTCTCGGGCAACTCGCGGAGCAGGCAGCGAATGTCGAGGCCGCCGGTGGAATGGCCGACCAGGGCGACGGTGTCGTGCGGGGCGAAGGCGCCGCGGGCGATGCGTTTGGCGAGGTAGCTTCGCAGGCGTGCGGCGCGAGTCGCAACCGCCGCGGTGGGGAAGTTGTCGAAATAGTGGAGTACCACACGGGGGCCATCCTCGCGATGCTTTTGCCACTCGCGAAAGAGCGGCGTGATGCCCGCGTAGTATTCGAGCTGGCCGAGCGCGTCGAAACCGGCGAAGCCCGGCACCAGCACCACATGCACACGTTCTACACTCACAATTTCACCTCTCGGCCGCTTTCCGCGGACCGGTAAATCGCCTGCACCACTTCCAGCGCGCGCAGGCCGTCTTCGCCCGAGATGGGCGGGGCGCTGCGGTCGCGGATGGCGCGGGCCAGGTCCTGAAGAAACAGGACCGTCAATATGCCACTGTAGCCGGGATGGGGCGGCAATTCAAAGCGCAAGCGGCGCGCGGGTGGATCGAAGCCGGGCGCGTCGCTACACACGAACAGCTCTTCGTCCACGCCTTCGAACGAAGGGCTCCACGACACCACACCGGCGGTGCCGCGCAGCCCGAGATACAGGTCGCGGCCGGAGGGGTACGCGGCCGGCACGGTGTAACTGATGTCCAGGGCCAATACGGTGCCGCGCGAGAAGGTGACGAGGGCGAAAGAGTTGTCTTCGATATCGTATTCCTGGTTGACTTTGACATCGCGGCCCAGCACCGCGACCACTTCATCATTCAGGAGCCAGCGGTACAGATCGATCCAGTGGACGCCGAGGTTGTACATGGGACCGCCGCCGCTCAGGGACTTGTGGAGCATCCACTCGGCGTGGCCTTCGACGTAACGATGCAAGCGTCCGGCGGCGCAACGGCCTTCGCAGCCGACCACGCGGCCGAGCGTGCCATCGCGGATGAACTGGCGGATTTGCGCGGCGACCGGGTGATAGCGCCAGACGTATGGTGTGGAGAGAAGCACGCCGGCCTGGCGCGCCGCCGCGATCATGCTGCGCGCGCCTTCGGCCGAGGCGGCCATGGGCTTCTCGACGAGGAGGTGAATGCCGCGCTCCGCGCAGGCGCGGGCGGCCTCGGGGCAGGCGGCATGCGGCAGGAAGATGGCGGCTACGTCGAGCGGCTCGCGCTCCAGCATTTCGCGCCAGCCGGCGTAACAGCGGAGCGGAAAATCCTGGGCGAACGCTTCGCGCACGGCGGCGTCGGACTCAGCGGCGGCAATCACGGTGAAATCGGGGACGCTCTCGAAGGAACGCATGTAGCCACGGGGATGCAGGTGGCAGAGGCCCAGCAGACCCACGGTGAGCGGTTGCATCAGAAGCTCCCGTCGCGCGTCTGGAAGTGGGTGGGCTTATCGAGCCTTCGGCCGCCTCTCAAAATCCAGTGGGCGGTCCATTGGATCATCTGATCGGCGCTCACGGCGGGATACCCGAAGAGCGAGTGGCACCGCGCGGCGTTGTTGAGGAGTGCGGTGTCGGCTTCGGCGCCCTCCAGGATGGGGACTTTCCCGAATAGCTCGCCGAAGCGGCCAGCCACGGCGCGCACGGAAAGCGTCTCCGGGCCGGTGAGGTTGAGCACCAGCGGCGGCGCCTGGCAGAGTGCGAGGCTGCGCAGGCAGACCGAATTGGCATCGCCCTGCCAGATGACGTTGACCGCGCCCATGCGGACGTCCACGGGGCGGCCTTCGAAGACCTGGGTTCCGATATCGAGCAAGACGCCGTAGCGCAGGTCGATGGCGTAATTCAGGCGCAGCACGCAGACCGGGGTTTGGTAGCGCGCGGAGAAGTGCTCGAAGATGCGCTCGCGGCCCAGCACGGATTGGGCGTACTCGCCTACCGGCGCGGGCGGGGTGGTTTCGCGCGCGCCGCCCGAGACCACGGGCACGAGGGGATAGACGTTGCCGCTGGAGAAGACCACAATGCGCGATTGGCGGTAGCGCTCGGCCACGCGCGCCGGGACGCAGGTGTTGATGGCCCAGGTGAGGCTTTCGGCGCCGGTAGAGCCGAACTTGCGGCCGGCCATGAAGATCACGTTGGCGGCATCGGGCAATCGGGCGAGTTGGTTGTCGTCGAGCAGATCGGCGCGGAAGGTTTCGATGCCGTGTTGTTGCAGGGCTTGTTCGGCGGCGGTATCGGAGAAGCGCGCCACGCCCATGATTCGCCGGTTCACGCCGGCGGCGCGGGCGGCACGCACGGCGCGGTTGGCGAGGCTCGGACCCATCTTGCCGCTCACGCCCAGAATCAGGAGGTCGCCGGCGGCGTCGCGCAGTGCGGCTTCGTCCTGGGGGGTGGGCTGCGACAGCTTGTCTTCGAGCTCTTCTTCCGAACAGATCACAGTGGTCTCCGTTTAGTAGAATAGCGCCGGGCATGTCTCTCATCGACATTCGTCGGCTCGAATCTTCCGACATTCCAGCCGCCATGCGGCTGAAAGAAACCGCGGGCTGGAACCAGACCGGGCAGGATTGGGAGCGGCTGCTCGAGCTGGAGCCCGACGGCTGCTTCGGCCTGGAGCAGGACGGCGTTCTGGCCGCGGCGGCCACGGCGGTGACTTATGGCGAGGACCTGGCGTGGATCGGCATGGTCCTGACGCTGCCGGAGTTTCGCGGGCGCGGATTCGCGCGCCGGCTGATGGAGCGCGTGGTGGCGTTCGCCGATAGCCGCGGAGTGCGGGCGATCGGTCTGGATGCCACCGATATGGGGATCGTGCTGTACCGGCAGTTCGGATTCGAGGGGGCCGGCACGGTGGAGCGCTGGGAACGTCCGCGGAGCGCGGGCGCGGTGGAAGGCGGCGATGTGGGGCCGTGGGATCCTGCAGTGGACCTGGACCGCGCGGCCTTCGGGACGGGCCGTGACCGGTTGCTGGCGAGCCTTGCGCGATGGGAGGCCGCGTCCATTCCGGGACTGGGGTATGGCATGGGCCGGCCCGGTTCGAAAGCGGCTTACTTTGGCCCGTGTGTGACGAGATCGGCCGGGGCGGGGGATCGGCTGCTGCGCTGGTTCCTGGCGCGGCACCCGAATGAGCCGGTCTATTGGGACATATTGCAAGGCAATCGCGAGGCGGCCTGGCTGGCGAGTCAGTACGGGTTCCGGCCCGTGCGGCAACTGACTCGCATGTTCCGAGGGAGTCCGATTCAGGGCGATGAGTCGCTGGTGTTCGCCATCGCGGGCCTGGAATACGGGTAGCTCGGAAGGGGCCAGGGGTCGGGGGCCAGGGGGGATGGTACGCTTATTCTGCGATGGTTGTCACCTGTGGCCACGCTTCTGCGTCTAGAAGAATAGAACCCTATGCCCGAATGGCTGCCGATCGTCCTGTTCCTGCTGGCCTACATCGTTCTCATGAAGTGGGTGCTGCCCCGCTTGGGCGTCCCCACTTGAATGACCAAATCTTGCGACGTCGCGGCGCGACGTTCTATGGGCGATCGAGTGCCGCCACTCCCGGCAGCCGAATGCCCGCCAGGAACTCCAGTGAAGCCCCACCCCCAGTCGACACGTGGGTGATCTTGCCGGAGACGCCGGCGGCCTTGATGGCCTTCTCGGAATCGCCGCCGCCGACCACCGACGTGGCGCCTGAGTTGGCCACGGCCTTCGCCAGCGCGACGGTACCCCGATCGAACGGGGGCTTCTCGAAGATCCCCATGGGCCCGTTCCAAATCACGGTTTTCGCCCCGGTGATGACCTGCTCATACTGCGCGATGGTTCTGGGACCGATATCGACGCCGATCTTGCCTTCCGGGATGGTGTCCACGGCTTCGTTGGCGGCCCCGGCAGCGATCTCCGAGACCACCACGTGGTCCACCGGCAGCATCAGCTTGCCGCCGAGATCGCCGAGCAGCTTTTTCGCCAGATCGACCTTGTCTTCCTCGACCAGCGATTTCCCCACCGGCAGGCCCTGGGCCTTCAGGAACGTGTAGGCCATGGCGCCGCCGATGAGCAGCTTGTCGACCACCTTGCCCAGGTTCTCGATGACCTCGATCTTGTCGGAAACCTTGGCGCCGCCCAGAATGGCAACGCACGGCCGCTCCGGATGACTGACGGCCATCCCGAGGTATTTCAGCTCCTGCTCCATGAGCAGACCGGCAGCAGCCTTGGGAACGAACTGAATCATGCCCTCGGTGGAGGCGTGCGCGCGGTGCGCGGAACCGAACGCATCGTTCACGTAGACGTCGCACAAAGCGGCCAGCTTGCGGGCGAACTCGGGATCGTTCTTCTCTTCCTGGGGGTGAAAGCGCAGGTTCTCGAGCAGCAACACCTCGCCGGGCGCGGGCTTCATGGCTTCCACTTCCGGCCCAATGCAATCGGGCGCCATTTTGACGGGCCGGCCGAGCAATTCCGCCAGGCGCGCGGCCGCCGGCTTCAGGCTCATTTCCGGATTCGGTTTGCCCTTCGGGCGTCCCAGGTGCGAAGCCAGGATAACGCCGGCTCCGTGTTCGAGCGCGTACTGGATAGTGGGCAGCGACGCCTTGATGCGCTTGTCGCTGGTGATTTCCATGTTGCCCTGGTCGTTCTTTTGCAGCGGCACATTGAAATCCACCCGGATGAAGACGCGCTTGCCGTTCAGGTCGAGATCGCGTATGGATAGATAGGACATATCAGGCCTCAAATGTGGGTTTACATTTGAGGTTAGCACGGGGATGCAACGGAACGTACACTGAGGGAATGTTCGACCGCTCGATCCAAGCCATCGCCATCGCTGTACTGACCGTCACGGCCGCCTTCTCCCAATCCCCTGCCATCGCCTTCACCGGCGCCACGGTGATCGACGGAAACGGCGGCCCTCCTCTCGGGAATGCCGTGGTCGTGGTAACCGGCTCGCGCATCACGGCGGTCGGCCCGCGCGCATCCGTGCGCATCCCATCCGGCGCGCAATCGATCGACGCTTCGGGCCGTTACCTCGTCCCCGGGTTCATCGACACGAACGTCCACCTCTCGCTGTACGGGGGCATGAAGGAGCGCTACGAGTCGCTGGTGCGCTACCATTCGCGCCAGAACGAGATCGTGCTGGAAGCCGCGCAGATCGACCTGAAGCACGGCATCACAACGGTCCGCGACAGCTACGGGATGCTGATCCCGCTCGCCCAGGTCCGCGACCGGATCGCGCGCGGGGAAGCCATCGGCGCGCGGATTCAATGCGCCGGCAACATAGTGGGCTGGGGCGGGCCGTATTCCATCACCTTCAGCCTCACGCCCGAAAAAGACCTGACGCTTTTCCAGGAGCAGATGAACGACTACGTGGCGCAGGGCGCGGGGGAGAACCTGAAGGACATGACCCCGGACGAACTGCGCGCGGCCATCAACCGGTACCTGGACAAAGGCCCCGACTTCATCAAGTACGGCGGCACCAGCCACTTCTCCCAGCCCACGTTCATCGGCTTCTCGCCCGAGGCGCAAAAGGTAATGGTGGATGAAGCCCACAAACGCGGCCGCGCGGCGGAGACGCATTCCACCACCATCGAGGGCCTGCGCCTTTCCATCCTGGCCGGCATCGACCTCATCCAACACCCCGAGGTTCTCACCCCGCGAGAGATGCCCGACGATTTGTTGCGCGCGATCAAAGATCGCGGCATCGTGTGCTCCATGCTGGTGAGCACCATCACGGGCGAGGCGTGGACCAAGCACCTCAAGGCCCGTGAAGAAGCCCGGAAGAAGCAGGACGAGGCGCAGAAGAAAGGCCTACAGCACGAGCAGACCGCGGCCGAGCTGCGCAAGCGCGACAGCGACCTGGGCGCCGATCTGGAGACGCGGCGCCGCAACGCGCAGAAGCTGATTCAGGCCGGCTGCCGCGTCACCGCCGGAACCGACAGCTACTGGGGCGCCGCGCTGGAGCTGGCGCGTGAGCCCAAGCCCGAAAACCAGGACCACGGCATCGGCACCATCCTGGCCATCGAGGGCCTGGTGGAGCTAGGGATGACGCCGTCACAGGCGATCGTGGCTGCCACGAAGAACGGCGCCATGGCGTGCCGCAAGCTGGATCAGTTCGGCACCATCGAGCCGGGCAAGCTGGCCGACTTGCTGGTGCTCGAAGCCGACCCGCTGGCCGACATCCACAATATCCGCAAGGTGCAGACGGTCATGAAAGAGGGCAAAGCGATCGATACGGCGCGCCTGCCGGAGACGCGGGTATTGAGCAGTGCACGCTGACAGCTCTAGACCAGGACTAGACCCAGGCGATCAGTTCGATGCCTTCTTTCCCGCCCAGGTTGCGCGAGTACTTTCGGGCGGTGGCGTTGTTCCAGTGCTCATGCACGCCGAGGCTGGCCAGCGTGCCCCTGCCATCCGAGTTGTAGACCGTGCCGGACGGGGGCTTGGCCGCCTGAGCCGCTTCGTGGAGGTAGTTGTCCGCGTTGCCGCGGACCTCGGTAGCGCGGGGCTCGTTCCTGAGAATGTCCAACGCCACGGAGTCGATCGCCACGGGGTCCTGCGAAATCAACATGCTGGAAGCCCAATGGCCGTCGAAGGAGGCCCACCTGAAGACGCTGCCTTCATTGTGCTCCGCGGTATACAGACCATCCAGGAGGTAAAGCATCGTCTTGCCGCCCAGGTGGCGGTGTCCCACCAGGTCCACCAGGGCGTTGTAGGAGCCCATCCGCTGAGTCCGCAGGACACTGCTGTGCAGGGCCCTGGGGGACCAGCCGCCATCGTTCGGGAAGTGGACGGAACCGAAGTGGTTCTTGGCGGTCAATGTGACGCCGGCCATTCCGTGCGGCCGCAGCAGTGCCATGTTGATCATGTACTTCGCCTCGGTCACCTGCCGCGGAAGATAGCCGATAGGCACTTCCCCCTTGGAGAATTGGATCGGGTGCATCATGTCCGGCGTGGGAGACATGCGCCCGCCCAAGTTGTAGTCGGCGCCCACCAGGAATTTCACCGCCTGGAATTCAGGATGGGAATTCGCCCGGATCCTGGTGTAAATCGGTTGACCGATGTTACGAATGCCCGTGGCATCGTAGATCATGATGTCTTCGCCCCGCACCCCGGCCATTTCGATCAGTTCCGTGACCAGGGCTACCACGGCGTGAGGGCTGGGCAAGCCGTTCTGGGCTACCCTGGGAGGCCCTCCGCCGCGGGCCGCCCCGGAAGGCGCGCTGTCCGAAGCCATCGTGCCCCACTCCGGGGACCGGTCCTGGTTGCAGTTGATTTTGATGGCGATTCTCTCCCCTGGACGATATCCGGAACTCCCTGCCTTGTGGGCATTATTGAAGCTCCGGAACAGCGCATCCCATGCCTGCCTGTCGTGCTTCCTCCCAGTCAGATTCTGGAGCAGCCGGGAAGTCATGCTGTGGACCACTTTTTGGTTGGTGTGCGCATCATCCCACCAGTGTCCGGCCGCACCGTCCCAACTGGTGGCGTTCGCGTCGCGGATCCAGACCACCCTGCCCGGGTAGATCCCCTGCCCGACGCCGATCGGATGGTTGGCCTCCTCACTGGGTTTGAAGGGTTCGACCGGCGCCATCGCACCTCGTTGTTGCGCGATCGCCTCCCATGGCAATACGAGAGGCATGTGGACGAGACCGGCCGCCTGAGCTGCGGCGAGCGACCTCAAGAAGCACCTTCTACGCATGAGACAGCTCCTTCCCGATTTCTGGTTGAGGGATCTTGCCGGGCGGGAACCACGCGGGAGCACGGCCCCGCCGGTACCATTCGGCATTCCGAGCGGTGTGCTATCTGTATTTTACCTATCGGTGGGATATTCGTCCATGCGGACCCGATTCCCCCGATTCCCGCCGGAACACCCTCGGGAACGGCGCCGGAAGCTTCTGAACGCGGTTGGCGACTGCATCCAACCGGAGTTCCGCGTCCCGGATCGAAGGCGGGGTCGGGGCTTGCCGGTCGCCCGTGTTTTCTGCGAAGGTTCCGACTGGATGCAGACTCATGACCACGGACAGCGGGCCGCGGCGCCGTTGCGCGCGATTGCCAGGCGGCTTCTGGCAGACACCTGCAAGCGAGCTGCTTGCCGGAGATTAATCGTGCCTTTGGGAAGGGGAATCGCGGTGGTCATGTCTTTTTCTAAACTGGGGCCGGTTACCTACGGCCCCTTCCCTGGTACCACCCAGGAGGCTCCGCTTACGCAGAGTTGGCGCACGGCGGAGATTTAATGCTTCTGTTCCAGGTCCTCGATGCGGCCTTCGTGCTCATCCAGGCGCTGGTCGTGGATTTCGATGATCCGGCCCAGACGGTTCATGGTGTCCATCACCTGGGCGAGCCGCTTTTCGTTATCGCGGTGCAGACTCATCACTTCTTCGAAGTCTTGAGCGTGCCGCTTTTCATGATCGTGCTGCAGACTCGCCACCAATTCGAGGCTTTCGGCGATCGTTTGGATCCGTTCGTCGATGTTCACTTGTTTTTTCCTCTTGCGGCTGGTTGCCGCTTACACTTTCAGTATGCTTCAATGGGGCCGCGACATCCAAAGGAATTTCACGGCCGGTTCCCTGGACGTAGCCGCTGGCAAGCTGCGGAAGTACCAACGGTCGCGGCTCTGCTCGGAAGCCCGGGCGTTCGTATGATAAGAGATCATGACGAACTTCACAGGTTTCAATGAGGCCCAGATCGATATTCTGACCGCCGACATGGAAGCGGCCCGCCAGATCGCAGCGGCCTCGACCAGAATCCGGCCGGAGACCTCGACACTGCTCAACGAGGCGTTCGGAATCGATGCCGCGGCCCCGGATCCGAACCAGGTAAGCCAGGTGAGAAGCGTATACGCTGGATTCGCCGGCCGGATGGCGATGACGACGCTGGTGTTTTATCCGGGCATCGGGGACGCCTACGACCCGGAGTTCGATTCGTTTCCCGACCGCACGCGTCCGAATACCATCCTGGTGCGGACCTCCTACTTCTTCAAGGCGCCATTGGACCGGGCCCTCACCCTGCTGCATCACTACGTGCATCTGCGGTTCCCGCGGAATCCGGGCGGCGGGCATCCGGGGGGCAGCGTGCCGGCGTTCGCGCGGGGGAGCATGCGGATCGGGTTTGACGACGCCTCTCGAAACCCATACTGCTACGAGTACTTCGCGCGATTCCAGCGGCTGATCTGATGTTGCGAGATCGGACGAGAACAACACGGGCAAGAATGCCTGTGCTACCGTCAGCATTTAGGACCGCTGACGATCATGTCTTTCATCCACGAAGATTTTCTGCTCACCACGAAGACCGCGCGCCGGCTCTATCACCAGTACGCCGAGCGGGAGCCGATCCTGGACTACCACTGCCATCTGCCACCGCGGGACGTGGCCGCGAACCGGCGCTTTGAGAACCTCTTCGAGATCTGGCTGGAGGGCGACCACTACAAATGGCGTGCCATGCGGGCGGACGGCGTCGACGAGCGGTACTGCACCGGGGACGCTTCTCCGCGCGAGAAGTTCCTGGCGTGGGCGCGCATCGTTCCGCACACGCTGCGGAATCCGCTGTATCACTGGACTCACCTGGAACTGAAACGCTATTTCGGCATCGACGAACTGCTCGACGAATCGAACGCCGCACGCGTGTGGGATCGGGCGAACGAGTTGTTGGCGGGGGACGACCTGCGGGCGCACGGCATCCTGCGAAAGTTCCAGGTGAAGGCCGTCTGCACCACCGACGACCCAACCGACGACCTCTCCAGCCACAAAGCCATCGCGGGCTCGGGCCTGGAGACCAAGGTGTTCCCGTGTTTCCGGCCCGACAAAGCGCTGAACGTGCATATTCCGGAGGTGTTCAATACCTGGGCCGATAGACTACAGGAGGTCGCCAATACGGGGATCGGCACGCTGACGGAGCTCGTCGAAGCCCTGCGCAAGCGCCACGACTTCTTTCACCAGATGGGCGGCCGTATGTCGGACCACGGCGTGAACCACGCCTACGGCGAATTCGCCACGGAACACGAAGCTGCCGCGATCTTCGGCCGGGCGCGCATGGGGCATGCGGCGACACCTGAGGAGCACGACCGCTTCGCCGGCTACCTGATGCTGGTCTTCGGACGGCTGGATGCGGAGAAGGGCTGGACCAAGCAGCTCCACCTGGGGGCGCGGCGCAACAACAACACGCGGCGTTTTCGGGAGCTGGGTCCGGATACCGGCTTCGATTCGGCGGGCGACTGGCTGCAAGCCGATGCGCTGGGCAACTACCTGGACCGCCTCGATCAGGAGGGTGCGCTGCCCAAAATGGTGCTGTACAACCTGAACCCGTGCGACAACTACGTGTTCGCGACCATGATCGGCAATTTCCAGGACGGAAAGATCGCGGGCAAGATCCAGTTCGGCAGCGGCTGGTGGTTCCTGGATCAGAAGGAGGCCATGGAGTGGCAGATGAACGCGCTATCCAACTGCGGCCTGATCTCGCGCTTCGTGGGAATGCTGACGGACTCGCGTTCCTTCATGTCGTATCCGCGCCATGAATATTTCCGCCGGGTGCTGTGCGAGCTGTTTGGCAAGGACATGGAGGAGGGCCGGCTGCCCGGCGACGACTCGCTGGTGGGGCCGACGATCCGCAACATCTGTTACCTCAATGCCAAGGAGTTTTTGGGCTTGGACGTGAGCTGAGATGGGGACCGGCGGCGGGGTACCCCCTGGGTCCGCCGGCGTTACAGTTCGTCGCGCCGTCTGCCGATAGTCTGGTGAGGACATTGGACACCATGACACGGAAACTGAATTGCTGGGAGTTTAAGAAGTGCGGAAGGGAGCCCGGCGGACCCAAGGTAAAGGAGCTCGGCGCATGCCTGGCAGCCAGCACATTCGCGAAAGGCGCAAACGGCGGCACGAACGGGGGCAGACTCTGCTGGGCGCTCAGCGGCACGCTTTGCGGCGGAAAAGTGCAGGGCACTTTCGCCCAGAAAATCGTGAACTGCATGGAGTGCGGGTTCTACAAGCTGGTGCGGCAAGAGGAAGGCGCGGGTCTCGTACTGCTGCATTAGGGCTGCACGGTGGCGATTGAGCAGATTCAGGCCAGGTGAACCGGGTGGCGTCGGTTTCTGCTACATAAAGAAGTATGGACATCAATCGGTTCACGGAGAAGCTCCAGGAAGGGATCCGGTCTGCGCAGAGTAAAGCGGTACGCTACGGCCACCAGCAGATCGACGTCGAACATCTTCTGTCCGCCCTGCTGGAGCAGGAGGGCGGGCTCGCTCCGTCCATCCTGGCCAAGGCAGGAATCCAGATAGAGCCGCTTACGCGCCGGGTGGAAGCCGAGCTCGAGCGGATGCCCAAGGTCTCCAGCCCAACCGGCGGGCCGGACCAGGTGTACGTCACGGGCCGCTTGAATCGCCTGCTGGCCAATGCGGATGACGAAGCGCGCCAGCTCAAGGACGAGTACATCTCGGTGGAGCACGTGCTGCTGGCCGCCATCGAGGACGGCGGCGCGTCGGGCAGGCTGCTGAAGGAATTCGGCCTCAACCGCGAACGGCTGATGCAGGCGCTGCGCGAGGTGCGCGGCAACCAGCGCGTCACTTCCCAGAACCCCGAGGGCACCTACGAGGCGCTGGAGCGCTATGGGCGCGACCTGACGAAGCTGGCGGCACAGGGCAAGCTCGATCCGGTGATCGGGCGCGACGAAGAGATCCGCCGCGTCATCCAGGTGCTCTCGCGGCG
>Ga0209415_10001636_pt1 | contig 42720 bp, 36 predicted proteins | sample PeaSoiSIISIP2007_FD_187696 | JGI IMG/M metagenome (GOLD analysis project Ga0209415, IMG submission 187696) | Peat soil microbial communities from Weissenstadt, Germany - SII-SIP-2007 (SPAdes) (version 2) | ecosystem: Environmental > Terrestrial > Soil > Wetlands > Peat | place: Germany...
CCGCGGGCTGCACGGCGGTCTGGAAGCCCTCGGAGCTCACGCCGCTTGTCGCGTTGGCGCTCGGGTCCGTCCTGCGGGAGGCGGGGCTTCCCGACGGGGCCCTCCAGATCCTTCCCGCGCTGGGACCGGTCGCGGGCGAGGCGCTCACCGCCGACGCTCGGGTGCGGGTGCTCTCCCTGACCGGCTCCACTGACACCGGCCGGACCCTCATGCGGGCGGCGGCGCGGCATCTGCCGCGCGTGTCCCTTGAGCTCGGGGGAAACGCGCCGTTCGTCATCCTGCCCGACGCGAACCTCGACGATGTCGTCCCCGAGCTGACCAAGCTGAAGCTGCTCTGCTCCGGCCAGGTATGCGTCACGGCAAACCGCGTCTTCGTGCCCGCCTCGCTGGAGTCGGCGTTGATCGACAGGCTTGTCCCGCTTTGGCGGAGCCTGCGCGTGGGCAACGGCCTCGCGCCGGGCGTGGACGTGGGGCCGCTCATCCATGCGAAGGCGTGCGAGCGCGTGCGCGGCCTTGTCGAGGGCGCGGTCGCCGGGGGGGCCGAGCTCGTTGCCGAGAACCGAAGCCACGAGGGCGATCCCGCGCTCTCGGCCGGAAGCTTCTATCCGCCGCAGATCCTCCGGGGGGTGCGCGACGAGATGCCCCTGGCGCGCGACGAGATATTCGGGCCCGTGATGCCCCTGCTGACCTACACCGACCTGAACGACGCCGTCCGCAGGGCCAATGCCACCGCGTCCGGCCTGTCCGCCTATGTCTATGGCACGGACCTGTCGCTCGCCAACGCCGTGGCGGACGCCTTGGAGGCGGGCATCGTGGGCGTCAATGAATGGCGCCCCCTCAGGGCCGAGATCCCCTTTGGCGGGATGAAGGCGAGCGGCCAGGGATGGGAGGGGGGCGAGGAGGGGCTGCGCGAGTTCTGCGAGCTGAAGGTGGTCGCCGCGCCCAGCCCCTCGATGCCCGCGACGGCGCCCAAGCCCCGCTAAGGGGTTCCCGCCCCGCGCCGCCGCATGACATCCCGCGCCTTTGGCTCGCTGCCGTCCGGTGAGACGGTCGAGGCCCATACCCTGGCGAACGACTCCGGCGGCTCGGTCGAGATCCTGACCTACGGCGGCATCGTGAGGTCGCTCCGGGTGCCTGACCGCGAGGGCCGCATCGACGACGTCGTGCTCGGATTCGACAGGCTCGAGGAATATCTCGCTGGCCATCCCTACTTCGGCGCGATTGTCGGCCGCATTGCGGGACGGGTGAGCGGCGGGCGCATTTCAATCGATGGGCACAATTGCGCCCTGGAATGCAACGACGGACCCAACCATCTGCATGGCGGGCGACGCGGATTCGACAAGCGCCTTTGGACGGCTGCGCCCGTGCGGCGGAGGGATGGCGCGTCCTTGCTCCGGCTTTCCTACCGGAGCCCCGGCGGGGAGGAAGGCTATCCCGGCGGCGTCGAGGTCACCGCAGTCTACACCCTGACCGCGACCAACGAATTCATATTCGAGACCGAGGCGGCGGCGGATCGGGCGACGCCCGTCTGCCTCACCCATCATTCCTATTTCAATCTGGCGGGCGAGGGTTCCGGGCCGGTCCTCGGCCATGAAATCCGGATCCTCGCCGAGGAGTACGTCCCCACCGACGGCGCCTTGACCCTTTTGGATCACAGGGAGCGGGTTCGGGGAACTGGCGCCGATTTCACCCGCGCGCGATTGCTGCAAGATGCGCTTCCAGGGCTAGAGGGCGCGCACGGCGACCATTACCTCCTCCGCGCAAACGGCGCCGCCGCACCTCGAGAACCGACCCTGGCCGCGCGAGTCGCGGAGGCCCGGACCGGCCGGGTGCTGGAGGTCCTCACGGACGACTCATCCCTGCAGTTCTACACCGGCGTCGCGCTCGACAGCTCGATGGTCGGGAAATCCGGCAGGCCGTACGGCCCGCATGCGGGGCTGTGCCTGGAGTGCCAGGGGTATCCCAACGCGTCGAGCCTTGTCGGATTCGGTGACATCCTCGTGCGCCCGGGCCGTCCGCAGCGCCGCCGAACGCTCTATGCGTTTTCCGTGGCCTGATTCCACGGAAACAGCCGCGCGGCGGGCGCAGATTGGCGTGGACCCGATGACTCGCGTCCCCACGGCGGTTCGAAACCCGCTGAAGTCAGGAAAGGATACCTCCCTCTCGACCCTGCCGTCGCCGTGCCTCGAAGGAGGGCAACCCCTCTTTCCCGGACTGGCGTTCCAGGAGCATTCGGGGGCCTCGTGGCGGCCAGCGCTTCCACAAAATGCCTCGTGATTGCCCCGAAATCGAATACTTCAAAATTCCCGGTCAATCTGTGATCAAACTTATCGGCATCATCGTCATCGCGGCCGGTTTTGCGCTGCGGCTCAACACCCTGCTGGTGGTCCTTGTCTCCGGGATCATCACCGGCCTGGTTTCCGGAATGTCGTTTAACGCCATCATGGAGGAGTTTGGCCGGCTCTTTGTCACGAATCGGTACATGACGCTTCCAATCGTGATGATGCTTCCGGTGGTGGGCCTTCTGGAACGCTACGGACTTCGGGAGCGGGCCGAGACGCTGATCCGACGGTCCGCGGCGGCGACTGCCGGCCGGGTGCTACTTCTTTATACGGGTGTTCGTCAGGTTTCGATCGCCCTTGGAATCAACATAGGCGGGCACGCCGGCGCGGTGCGTCCGCTGCTCGCTCCTCTCGCCGAGGGGGCGGCGCGCGTGTGCCACGGAAACCCGTCGAAGGCGATGGTGGAGCGGATTCGCGCGCACGCGGCGGCGGCTGAAAACGTCGGCAACTTCTTTGGCGAGGACATATTCATCGCGGTGGGCTCGATCCTGCTCATGAAGGGCTTCTTCGAGGGCCTGAAGATCGAGGTCAGCTCCTGGGCGATGGCGCTCTGGGGGATACCCACGGCTTTGGCCGCCTTTGCCTTGATGGCATGGCGGACGCATGCCCTGGATCGTCGGATAGCCCGGGAGGCCGCCCGCGCGGCCGGGGGTGCGGAACCGGAGAAGGCGTGAGCTTGGTCAGCCTGAATTCTTTCTACATCCTGGCGGGCGCTTTCATGCTGGCGACAGCCCTGCGCGTCCTATTGGACAAGGGACACGCGAAACGATGGAGCTCGGCCCTATTCTGGGGTCTTCTGGGCGTCAGCTTTGTCTTTGGCGGGTCGATGCCGCCAGCGGTCGCAGGATACCTGGTCCTCGGGATGACGATCCTGGCCGCGAGCGGGAGGGTGGGGATGTCCCGCGAGCGCTCCACGGGACGTGAGGAAAGGCTGGAGTCGGCGCAGCGCCTGGGGGACAGGTTGTTTTGGCCTGCGCTCTTGGTCCCCGTCACGGCGATCCTCGGCAGCCTTTTCTTTGGCCGAATCCGCTGGCGCGGCGTCTCGCTCGTCGATTCGACCAATCTGTCAGTCACATCGGTCAGCATCGGAGCCGTGCTGGCTCTTGCGGTCGGGCTTCGCCTGACCCGGGCGCCGGTGCGTGCGGCGGTGGGCGAGGGCAGCCGGCTTCTCCAGACAGTGGGATGGGCGGTCATTCTGCCGCAGGCATTGGCCGCGCTGGGCGGCCTGTTCGCCCGCGCCGGCGTGGGCGCAGTTGTGGCCGGCCTGGTGGAGCAGGCGCTGCCGACGCAGTATTCGTCTGTCGCGGTAGCGGCCTATTGCCTCGGGATGATGCTCTTCACTATCTGCTTGGGCAACGCACTGGCCGCGTTTGCTGTCGTCACCGGAGGCATTGGCGTGCCGCTCATCGTCCACGCGCACGGAGGCAATCCGGCGATAATGGCGGCCGTTGGAATGCTGTCGGGTTATTGCGGGACGCTGCTGACACCCATGGCCGCCAACTTCAACCTCGTGCCGGTCATGCTTCTTGAGTTGGAGGACAAGAACGCGGTGATCAGGGCGCAGGCGCCGATCGGTTTAGCGCTCTTCGCGTTTAACCTGCTCCTCATGGAGTTTTGCGTCTACCGTTTCTGACCGCTTGCCTCGCTTGCTCACACAACCTCTCGCGTCGAGATTTGCCGGCCTGGCATTGGCCGGAATCGGGCGCGAGTGGCCCCACTCCTATCAGCACCTGGCGCAGCGCCCTGCGGAAGTGCGATCGCCGGGCGAGTTGCACCCGGCCTTCTTTGGCTGTCTCGACTGGCATTCCTCGGTGCATGGCCATTGGACGCTGGCGCGCCTACTCGGGCTCTTCCCGACGCTGCCTTCCGCCGAGCGCATCCGCGCGGCCCTTGATGGAAGCCTGACCAAAGACCACATTGACGCGGAGCTGGCCTATTTTCAGGCCCCGGGACGGGGATCATTTGAGCGCCCGTATGGCTGGGGATGGCTGCTCGCTCTCGCGGCCGAATTGCGGGCGGGACGCGATCCACACGCTCGCCGGTGGTTGCGGGCCATACGCCCGCTCGAGGAGTTCATCGCGGAGAGCTTTTGCGGCTACCTCTCGCGGTTGCCGTACCCGGTCCGGACGGGCGTGCACTCCAATACGGCCTTCGCCTTATCACTTGCGCTGGGCTATTCGCGGGCGGCGGTCCATCGCCGTCTGGAGGCGGTCATTGTCTCGCGGAGCCGCGACTTCTACGGTGCGGACGCCGGCGCCCCGGTCGCTTGGGAGCCCGGTGGCGAGGATTTCCTATCCCCCTCGCTGACCGAGGCCGACCTTATGTCCCGGGTCCTTCCCGCTGCTGAATTCCGGCGCTGGCTGCCGCGTTTCCTTCCGCAATTGGCCGGTGGCGAACCCTGCGCCCTCATGAGGCCGCCGCGGATCCTCGACCGCCGAGATCCTAAGCAGGTACACCTTGACGGCCTGTGCCTAAGCCGGGCCTGGGCGCTTCACAGAATTGCCTCCGTCATGCCCCTGAACGACAAGGTCCGCGCGGCGGCAGAACGCCACTCGCGTGCCGGACTGGCTAAGGTCTCAAGCGGCGATTACGCCGGTGAACACTGGCTCGCGTCGTTTGCGGTCTACCTACTCGCGAACGGGACTGGATCCCGATGAAAGGTGCGCCCTTCCATTGTGCTGCGGACGCTTCCGGGCTGGGGTCCCCGTCCATATTGAAAAGAGTTCATAAAAAGATCGCATTACGATATATAATGCAATCGGATTATCGCGACCCCAGCCATCGTCACGTCGAACCCCTCCATCAAGAAAATCCACTACGAGCTGCTCGCCGAACTGCGCCATACCCTGCGCCGATTCTACAGGTTCAGCCGGGATGCCGCGCGCGCTGCAGGCCTTGCGCCGCAGCAGCACCAGGCCCTGCTTGCGATCAAGGGGTTTCCCGGACGCAATTTCGTCTCGGTTGGCGAGCTCGCCGAGAGCCTCCAGCTGCGCCACCATAGCGCGGTTGGCCTCGTCAACCGTCTGGTTCGCGAGCGCCTTGTGCGCCGCGCGCGGTCCAAAACCGACGGACGGCGGGTCGAGGTGCGGCTGTCGCCGCTGGGCGAGGCGAGGATCGAACAGCTTTCGGCGGCGCACCTGGAGGAATTCCGGCGACTCGGCCCGGGAATCCGAAGAATGCTCGAGTCCATGACGGAGGGATGACCTCGGTCCGCGGATTATTTGGATGACAAAGGGCCACACAGATGCCTCAAAACATACCGATGCTGCGCCGTAACCCCTCCTCAATCTTGGGCCGAGATGGTCGGTTCGGCGTTTCTCTTTGTGCCGGCGTGGCGTATAGGTTGCTGATCGGGCCGGGTACGGTACGATGTGCCGAAATGCGCTCCCTTCTTCTGGCAGCGAGCTGGTGCCTGGGGTTGGCTGCCTTGGCCGGCTGCTCACGAGAGGGAGGGACGACGGCGGCCTCCGGCGACGCCAGCGTGTCCACGCTTCCTCTGGAATACGCGCTGTTCCTGCCGGCGCCCCGCGTGCCGGGGCCCGTCAATCGCCGGCATCCGGCGCATGTCATGGTCGACCTCGAGGTGCGGGAGCTTGTCAGGCATCTGGCAAACGGCGTCGACTACACGTTCTGGACCTTTGGCGGCGACGTGCCGGGGCTGTTCATCCGCGTGCGCGAAGGAGACCTTGTCGAAATTCGGCTGCACAATCACCCGAGTTCCAAGCTGCCGCATAACATAGACCTGCACGCCGTGATCGGACCAGGAGGGGGAGCAGCTTCGACGATTACCGCACCGGGCCACACTTCGACATTCTCGTTCACTGCGCTCCATCCGGGCCTGTATGTCTATCACTGCGGCACGGCACCCGTTCCCATGCATGTCGCCAACGGGATGTACGGACTGATTCTCGTCGAGCCAAAGGACGGTCTACCGCCGGTCGACCACGAATATTACGTGATGCAGGGCGAGGTCTACACGGTGGGCCGTTACGGCGAAGAGGGGCTTCAGGCCTTCGATCCCGACAAGGCCGGCGACGAGCGGCCGGCATATGTGATCTTCAATGGATCGGTCGGCTCACTGGTGGGAGAAAATGCGCTCACGGCCAAGGTGGGCGAGACCGTGCGAATCTATTTTGGCAACGGCGGCCCGAACCTGACGTCGTCATTCCACGTCATCGGCGAGGTCCTTGACCGGGTCTATGGGGACGGGGCGACAAGAGTGGTTGACCGCGACGTGCAGACGGTCAGCGTGGCCCCCGGGAGCGCCGCGATCATTGAACTGGAGACACCCGTGCCCGGGACATTCGTATTGGTGGATCATGCGCTCTCCCGCGCGTTTGGAAAGGGGGCCCTCGGCATGCTCAAGGTGACGGGCCCGGGAAACCCGGCGGTCTATTCGGGGAAGATCTCGGACACGGAATACGGCGGCACGGCGCTGGAAGTCGTGGCGGCCCACAGCGCTTCCCTTTTGGGATCCACTTCGGTGCCGAGTTTGCCTGACATCGAAGACCTGCCGGGCGTCGTCCCCACGCTTGAGGTCCGAATGGAGCGCGGCCGGCGGATCTTCCTCATGGCCTGTTTTGCCTGCCATCAGCCCGATGGAAGGGGACTGCCGGGAGTCTTTCCGCCGCTTGCCGGATCCGACTTTCTGAAGGCCAATAGGGAGCGCGCGATTCGAATTCCGCTCAAGGGATTGACCGGCGAAGTGGTGGTCAACGGAAAGGTCTTTAATAACGTCATGCCGCCGCAGCTTTTCACCGATCGGCAGATTGCGGATGTCTTGACCTATGTCATGAACAGCTGGGGCAACAACTTCGGCACTGTCTCGGTGGACGAGGTGAAGCGGGCACGCGGAGAGGCAAAATGATCCATGGCCTCCCCCGTGCATTTGTGCTCGGAGCCTGCTTGACCGGCTCAGCTGGGGCTGAGCCGCCGCCGGCGGGCATGGCGCTTGTTCCCGCCGGCAACTACGCGCCGCTGTTCCAGGGCAAGAATGATCCCGCCACGATACGCGTACCCGCATTCTATATCGATGTGAGGCAGGTGACGAATGCTGAATTTCTGGGCTTCGTGCGGGCTAATCCGAACTGGCGGCGCTCCAGGGTGAGCCCGCTTCTTACCGAGACAGGCTACCTCGGCAATTGGTCCGGCGACGTGGAGCTTGGCCCACGGGCACCCGCGGATTCACCCGTGGTGCTGGTTTCGTGGTTTGCCGCGCACGCCTACGCCCGCTGGCGCGGACTGCGCCTGCCGACCACCGCGGAATGGGAACGCGCCGTATCGGCCGGCTTTACTACGGAAAACGGTGCGGCCGAGCCTACATATCGCGAGGCCATGTTGGACTGGTTTTCCGTCCCGACCCCTTTGGTCCTCCCGCCCGCCGGTTCCGGACGCCCGGATGTCTATGGAGTGCGAAATCTCATGGATTTAGTGTGGGAATGGGTGGACGACTTCAACTCCACGTTTGTCGGGGGCGACTCCGGAGATGATTCTGGTTTGGATAGAAACCTCGTTTGCGGAGCGGGCGGCACAGGTGTGCGCGACTTCACGAACTATCCCGCCTTCTTACGCTTCGAATTCCGCAGCTCGCTTGGCGCCAACTACGTCGTGCCCAACCTGGGCTTCCGGTGCGCCCGGTCCCCATGACGCCGAAGCTTGCCCTGGCGCTTGTGGCTTCCGCGCTGGCGGCAGCCGCGGTCCGAGGCGCGGATTCGGAGAAGCCGTGCTGCGTGGACGACGCAACGGCCGCTGGCCCTGTGGCACGGATTTCAAGCCGATCGATCTACCAAATCGACTCCACCTGGACCGACGACGCCGGCAGGGCGGCGAGACTGGTCTCGCTACAAGGCCGGCCGGTCGTGCTTGCGATGTTCTTCACGAATTGCGAGTTCGCGTGCCCGATCATTGTGAGCAACATGCTGCGCATTCAGGAGGCGCTGCCTCCCGAACTGCGCGCCGAGGCGCGCTTCGTCCTTGTCAGTTTCGACAGCGAGCGCGACTCGCCTGCCGCGCTCCGGCTCTACCGCAACCGGATGAGACTCGGAACCGCATGGGTGCTGCTCCACGGACAGCCGGATGACGTCAGGGAGCTGGCTATGGTTCTCGGCGTGAAATATTCCAAGGACAACCGCGGTCAATTTGCGCACTCAAACTTGATCACTGTGCTTAATCCTGCGGGCGAAATTGCCTTTCGACTTGTGGGCCTCAAGAGCGACGTCGCAGCGGCTGCGCGGGCCGTGGCTGTGGCTGTCAAGTAAATGCGCGTTCCGGGACCGCATCGGTCCAATAGCGGCGGGCCTACGACTTCCGTTTCTTTTTCAACAACTGCATTCGCGTTCTTGGATAGGACCTTCCGCCGCTAGCTTTGTGATCGTGCGCCATTTCCAATACCTCCATCGTCAACAAGGGAGCACTCAATATCTTTCACTTTCCGGGCAGCAGGCATCTGTCCATAAGACGACCCTTATTCAGGCGCCTCACTATCACAATTCACTCAATCTCGAAGAACAGGCCGGCTATCTTGCCTGATTCATTGAAATCGCAGTGGACGTGGACGGTCTCGTTCTCGTAGGTGAAGCGGTAGTCGTAATGACGCCTGCCTGCCTCCTCGCTCCGCCCCACGAGGTCGACGGATTTGAGCGCACCGTAGAAGACCAGCGCGGTCCGGGCGCCTCCGGCGGGCGCAATCTGGGGGGCCATCAGGTTCGCCAGTTCCTCGGTGTAGATGCTGCGGTCGAACGCGCCGGATTTTGACTGCTCGAAGATCTGCCTCAGCTGGACGGTCACTGCGGGCTCCCGATCCTCGATCGGTTGCGGCGGCTTGCGATGGGGGTAGTCCGGCCAGCCGTAGGCGTCGGCGATCGCCTCCACGATCTTCGACACCGCGTGCGAATTCTCGTTGGCGTTGATCATCACGACCGCGCCCTGGCCCGTTTCGCTGTATGCCACAAGCGAGGTGTCGAAGCCCTCGTCGACGCCGTTGTGGCCGAAGCGCCGGATTTCGCCCTGCCCGCTGAGCGCCAGTCCGAGGCCGAAATTGTTCTTCTGCACCGAAAGCATCTCGTGGGCCGTCGCCTGCGTGAGGACCGGCGCGGCGGCGCGCCCGGCCAGCGCCTCCTGGAGGGCGATGGCGAAGCGCGCGAGGTCGGACGGTGTGGTCCACAGGCCCGCGGGAGCCATCTCTGGATAGACGTGCCAGCGACCCGGCACGGGCCTTCGCCCGGGCAGGTAGCCTGTGGCCGCTTGCGGCCGGCGGCCCTCCGGGAGCGGCTGCTCGAAGGTGCTCTCCGCCATCCCGAGGGGCGCGAGAACGCGCCGGCGCATGTAGGAGGGGAACGGCTCGCCCGTGACGTCGATCACGGCCTGTTGAACAATGACGTATCCGCCGCCCGAGTAGCGCCAGAGCGAGCCCGGAACCGTGTCCGCCCGGATCGGCGACGTGTTCGCTGGCGGCAGGCCGTCCAACACCTGCGCGAGCGTCGGGACGGGCGCGCCTGGGGCGTAGCCCGGAAACCCGTGGACCGTCGTGCCGGCGCTGTGGCTAAGGAGCCGGCGCAGCGTGACCTTCTGCTCCTTCGTGAACTCATTCTCAGGCACGTGCCATGATTTGAGCGTGGCGTTGATGTCCGCGTCGAGCGAGAGTTTGCCGGAGTCGACCAGGGCCAGGGCGCCCATGGCGGTCACGGGCTTGCTGACCGAGCCCGCCAGGAAGAGCGTGTCCGGCGTCACCGGCTGCTGGCTGGCCAGGTCCGCGAGGCCGTAGCCCTGCACCCGGACGAGCGAGCCCCCCTTTATGACCGCGAGCGAGAGGCCGGGGATGTGCCGCCTGGCCATCTGGGCGGCGACGGCGTCGTCCACGGGGTCGGCGCGCAGCAGGCTGGCCAAGGCCAGGGCGGCAAACGGGATGCGGGGCAGGGCACACACGGTTACTTGCTCGGTGTCTGATTAAGGGGGTTCAACGATACATCTGGGAAACAACGATAGCGGTGGGTAGTCCAGATGGTGGCGAACCCTCCGGCATGTGTGCGTTGAAGGCACCGCCCGAGGTCAATTAGTGCCCAATGGCGAACAGACGGCCGGGATTGTCGCTGACGATGACACCTTCCGCATGTCCGCCCAGGTCCAGCAGCAATTCCTTAAGGGCGCCGTCGTGCAGGACGTTGTCCCGGATGACGCAGTTCCGGAGTCCCTTATAAATGATGCCGTAGCTGGGAGTGTAGGTTCCCGCATCGCCGTCGTCTCGACCCGACCAAATGCTGTTCCCCACGCACGTGACCCCCTGGCATCCATCCATGAAGATCTGCGACGACTCTTGGCTTTCCTCCCGGGCAAGCTTGCCGCTGCGCTTGATAAAATTCCCGGTGATTGTGATCTGTGTGCATGCCGACTTGCCTCTCCTAAGCGCAATACCGCAGGTCCCCGCGCGATCGAAGAAGTTGCCCGTGATCTGATAGCCGTCGGCACCCGTGATTAACATGTTCTCCTCGCCATTCCACTCGACGCGGTTGGCGGTAAACGTAACCGACGCATTCTCACGGCGCGCCGCGAATCCCGCCCGATCATTTCCAGAGAGCCAGTTATCCATCAGGAAACCGTCCCAGCCGCGCAGGTTGAGGCCGTCGCCCTTGTTATAGGCCAGCATGGAGTGGCGCACGCTAAAGCACCAGGCGCAGGAAAGATTCGCGCCATCCCCGCTGAAACGGGCCACCTGACAGCGGTCAATTCGGAAGCCGTCCTCGTGCTCCGCATAGACGGTCCGGTTCACGAAGATCCCATGGACATTCGTTCCCAGGCCCCGGCCGTCGAGCGCCAAGCCCTCTATCGACGCGCCACGGGCATCCGTAAGATTGAGAAGACACGTGGAATCGGCGTCCTTCAAGCGCAGCACGCTCCCACCCGGGCCGCTGTAGTTCCACGCGGGAACGCCGATTACCGCGATGCCCGGCCGCACGTGGAGCTCCTTGGTGACGTAAACGCCTGGCGGCACAAATACGCCGCCGCTCGTGACCGCAGCCCCATCGAACGCGCGCTGCAGGGCGAGCGTGTCGTCGGTCGAGCCGTCACCGGCAGCGCCAAGCTTGCGGGCGTCGAGGAGTCCGCCCTTTGCCGGTGGTCCCGACGCGCCAAGGGCGACATTTCCAAACAAAACGGAAGCTCCTCCGATCATGGCGGCCCGGGCCAGTTCGCGGCGATTGAACAAGTACGCTTCGTTCCCAGCCATGATTCGTCTCCTGTTTTCCGTGCCAGCTTCCCATCGATACGCGAGCCTGGGGCCAAAGGCCATAGCATTCGCGCAGCACTTCGCTACCGGGGACTCCGCTCATACGGCACGTCGCCAGCGCATGAGCGGAGGCCCGGGTGAGGCCTGCTGAATTCAATGTGCAATTCGGTATCGGGGACTCCCGTTCATACCGATGTATGAAGCTGGGACGTTTCGGGTTGCTGGCCTGCAACTCGGACGCCGCTCTCGCTAGGATCGCTAAGCCGTTGATGGCCCGACGGCATTCTGAAGCAGGCAAGCGCGCTAGCATTGCGGCCACGCGCCGGCGATCGAGGACAGACGTGGCTGCCATCGACTTGGAGCCAAGCGCCGTGATCCGTAATTCAATGGTCCTGCTATCTTTAGGCCGGGGCGCGCGCGTAATGTATCCCAGGGACTCCAAGCGCTGGACGGCGGCAGACAGCGTCGATGCCGCTACGCCGAGGTGACGGGCAAGGCGGCCCGCCGTCACGTCAGTCCCTTCCTCGAGGTGTGCTAACAATGCGAAATCCTTGGCCGAAAGCCGGTAGGGTGTGGACACTGTGCGGACGTGATCGACGTGGCACGCTTGGTAGATCCTCGGGTAGTAACGCTGAAGGGACTCGACGGGATTTCTCTGAATTTCGCCAGGCTACAAGAGAACAATTATTTCATCAAAACGAGGGGTCTTCCCGAGGAAGGGCGACGATACGGTCGCATGGGGCCACAAAGAATCACTGCGCCGACTCTTCGTGCCCCGCGCATAGATACATACCCAGGACCTCATGCGCCACCTCGTCACTGGAGACCATTGGCCCTCTATTGGACGGCGATGACGACGTTTCCTTTCTTGTGTCCGGCGTCCACGTACCTGTGGGCCTCAACGATTTGGTCCAGCGGATAACGTCTATCGATCACAGACAGAAGCTCTCCTGCCTCGATGAGTCCCTTGAGAAATGACAAGTCCGTGGCATTGCCGTGAGCCATCCCGCCAACGACCTTTCCGGAACCTGTGATCGAAACCCAGAGCCCCCCGGCGAAGAAGGACAGTATGGGTCCCGCTGTCTGAACGTACGAACCGCCGCGCTTTAGAGATCTCATGCTTCGTGAGAACCCGCTCTTGCCCACCGAATCGAAGACGATGTCATAAACCCTGCCGGCCTTCGAGAAATCCTCCCTATTTTAGTCGAGCGCCTCCTCGGCGCCGAGTGATCTAACCAAATCCAGATTGGCTGCGCTGCAGACGGCGGTGACATGTGCTCCGAAGTGCCTTGCGAGCTGGACCGCGGCCGTGCCGACGCTCCCGGATGCTCCATAGATGAGCACCTTCTGTCCGGCCTGGATCCCTCCTCTTCTAAGGAAGTGCAATGCCGACACCCCGCCAAACCAAAATGCTGCCGCGTCCTCGAGAGTTATGTTGTCCGGCTTTACCGCCAGCAAACCATCCTGAGGTAGGCATGCGTACTCAGCATGGGCGCCAAACTTGAGCCCGGACGAACCGCATACCTGGTCGCCCACGGCGAATCGAGTGACCTTGCTGCCCACACTCTCGACTATTCCGGCCAGTTCCATGCCTAGGATGTTGATTTTCTTTGGCCTCCGAAGACCGTTCATGAATCTGAGGATGAACGGTTCGGCCTTCCTGAGCCGACAGTCCCCGGCACAAATCGTCGAAGCATGGATACGAACAAGGACTTCGCCGTCCTTGGGAGCGGGCTTATGGACGTTCTCTATCCGAACGACTTCTGGCGGCCCGTATCTTCGATAGACGGCGGCTTTCATGTGCGGATGGCAATTTGGTGGGTATCTAATACGGACCATCAATCCAATACCGTCCCTGTCCCAACTCATTGAGCTGACTAGACCCATCCATCCACGCTCCCCCATCTCTTGGTGCAGACCAGTCTCTTAGCGTGGCGCTCCCACGGGGATTCGAACCCCCCGATCCCGACCGACAGGGAAGCTTTGTTAAGGGCGCTTCAAGTTTTTCTCGAAAAATGTGGAACGGGAGGCACGCTGCACCAAGGTGCAGCGAGAACAAGCAAGAAGCATGATTGCTGGCAAATCTTCACGAAGAACTCCGAACGTACTGTGAAGCTAGGAATCAATGGTGAATGAAGGACATAGATTTCAATGTGATCGGGTGGGTGCAAACCCCTGCCAGGCCGTTTAATAAGTCGCCGATCGACTGCCTGCGGCCGGAAGTCCGCCGCTAATCCAAACCCCACATCCTCCGATAAAAACATGATGAGACGCCTTCTTCTCGCCGTCCTCGCCCTGCAGCCGCTCGCGGCGCGGGCGGCCGAGCCGCGCATTGGGATCATGATCGGCGAGGACGAATATCACACTTGGGAAACTCTTCCCGAATTCGCAAAAGCGGACCTCGAGCCCCTGGGCTACCGCGTCACGCTCATCCGTGACGATGCCGCGGACAAAAACAATTTTCCCGGCCTAATAGATGCATTGCGCGACGCGGACCTGCTTTTTCTCAGCGTCCGGCGCCGCACGCCGCCCATCGTCCAACTCGATGCCGTGCGCGCTTACCTCGCCTCGGGCCGGCCGCTGGTCGGCATACGCACGGCCTGCCACGCATTCCTTCTCCCAGGCGCCAGGCCCACCGATCCGAGGCTTGAGGACTGGCCGGAATTTGGCCCCGAGGTGATCGGCTGCCATTATACGAAACATTTTGGCGACGTGCTGATTGCGGCGGTCGCGATCACCCCCGGAGCGCAGAACCATCCCATCTTGCGTGGCGTTTCGGCCGCGGCGCTCGCCGCCAACGACTCGCCCTATGCTGTAAGCCCGCTGGCGAAGGACGCCGTGCCGCTTCTCGTCGCCGCGATTCCCGGCCATTCCCCCGAGCCGATCGCATGGACGCATGCCTATGGCGCAAACCGGGCGCGGATCTTTTACACCTCGCTTGGGGCGCCCGAGGATTTCCAGAATCCGAATTTCCGCCGCCTCCTCGTCAACGCGGTCGCGTGGGCGCTCGGGAAATCAGGGGCACCTTGACGTTAGTCACGTCGGCGCGGCGGGCCTCGCGGGTCCTCAGGGCCGCGCTTGCGTGATGCAGCACGGGCGCGTTTGGGCAGGATTTCCCGAATTTGGCCTATCCCTCGTCCCCTGATTGAGGCTTGCACGCTGCGTTGGCTCTGCGGCTCGTAGGTCAGTCATAGAGCCCTCGCAGGGCGATGTTCTCTCAGGCCCTATCACAGGAAGCGGCAACTGCTCATGCCTGACGCCACAAGGCCAGCCGCTCGCGCAGCGCGGTCAAGTTCGTCGCCTCGGGCAGAAGCGGAGGAAAGTCCGCGAGGAGCCGATCAAGTTCCGGAAGAGCGCCCCATGCGGTCACCTTGAATACTTCCACCGGCCTCCTGGAAACAATGCCCAATCTGCGATTCTGGCGCTCGGACCGCAGACGCAACGCATCGCCCCACTCGGCTTCAGACGCCGGCGCTTCGATGCCATGCACACCAACCCAAGGCAACCACTCGGCTACCTGCGAATGGTGGCACCACGACATGGCAACGATCTGTGTCCACGCGTCCCCGACATCGACTCCGAAATCAACGGCATTCCCTGCGAGCATATAGCTGTCATACACCGTCAAGATCACCGGAACCTTGCACGCGTGCGAGGCCGTCTCGTCCGCGGGAAACTCCGGCGTGAATGCGTGCGGCACGTTGATCAGATATGCCACTCGACGGACAGCGTCGGCAACGTTCAGGTGATCGCTGTGGATCCCCACGAGCGGATCAATCGGCAAAGGCGGGCAAAGCAGATAGTCCGGCTCAAAATCCCGAATCGCCTTCCAGAGGGACGCCGCAAACTCGAGGGTGAGTTGCGGACAGCCCTCGCGGACCGTCTCACCGTTCGGTAGGCGGAGCAGCTCGAATTCATATCCGCCGATCCGGGCGGAAGCTTCCTGTTCGCTCAGCCGCATCCGGCCGGTTTCCTCTCGGCTCCGGAAGTGGTGCCCGGCCCTGCCGTCTGTGCACACCAGGACCCGCCCGCGGAAATTCGTCCCGAACTTGCGCCGCCAAAGCTCAAACGTGCCGGCGGCGGTGAATTCGAAATCGTCGAAATGCGCGTGAATAAATAATACCTTCATCATGGTGCGTCGAAAATTGGATGAAGTTTGTCCTCTAACAATGATGGGCCCCGATTCCGGTTTTGGCCGCGCCTTTTTCGAAGTACTCCTCGATTTCCTCCAATGTCTTGCCCTTGGTTTCGGGCAGAATGAAGGCGGCGATCATGAAATAGATGGCGGTGAAGCAGGCAAACGCGAAAAACAGGGCGGAGTACCCATATCTGCCGACCGTCTGCAGGAAGGTTGCTGCGATGGCCGTGGAAACAGCCTGGCCCATCACCAGCGCAATGCTCATGCCGTTCGAGCGGATGCGGGTGGGCATCAACTCGGAGATAGCTACCCACCCGCAGACACCGGGTCCGAGGGCGAAGAACGCCATGAAGGAAAAGATGGCGATGGCGGTCAGCCAGCCATGACCTGCGTCCGGCAGGGGCGTGATCAGGGCATTCTCAATCCGCAAAGGGGCGGAGCGGGCCTTGTCGAGACTAGCCAGCGGATTTGAAAAGAACGCCACAACCTTGTTGGAGGGCACGCAGCTTTCTCGCGCGATCTGGATGGGCTTCGCCGCCGGGTCGCTTGACGCCATAGCCTTGGTAGCGGCGCGAAAATCGCCGTAGGAATAGATCACAACTAGTGTCACCGGCGTGCCGATGGGAACCGCCCTGGATTCCCCCGTGGTGGCAAGAAGACGATCGGCGGATGCCTGGTCAAATGCGACCGGGAGGCTCTGGTCGCCGGCAACCGTGGCTTGGAGGGCGGCGCTAGCGTCAATGTGCCGTCTCTCGACCTGATGGAAGAGCACGGCGACCGTGGCAAGCGAGACGACGATGCCGGCACTCCCTACGGCGATGAGAAACTTTCGGCCCTTGCGATCCACCAGCAAGACGCCCGCGATCGTGAGCAGGAAATTCACAAGGGTAAGGATGACGTAGCCCCAATGGGCCTGTAGGTCGGACAAGCCGCTTTGCAATAGGATCGTCGCGTTGTAACCAATGATGGCATTGACCCCCGTTGCCTGATTGCAGATGGGGATCACGCAGGCGAGGACGAACGGCACCACGTATTTCCGGCGCAGCAGCGACTCCTTGCCCATCTTTCCAATCACTGGTGCCCCGGCCTGCTCGGCGACGATGATCTCGTCCATCTCCTTCAGTTCAATCTCGGCCTGCTCGGCGGTTCGTGATCGAAGCAAAGCCGCGCGGGCTGCGTCCTTCTGGCCGCGGCGGAAAAGCCAGCGCGGTGATTCGGCCACAAAGAGACTTCCGCACATGAACAGCAGGCCGGGCGGCAATGACGCCCAGAAGATGCTGCGTCATGCTGTGTCTTTGAATGCAAGCAGCTTGTCCGCGTTGCCGAGCTTTGCCATGGCCTCGACGCGAATGCTAAAGAACATGCCGATCGCCGCCGCGGCCACAATGCCGAGTGTTAGCAGCCATTGGAAGACGCCGATGCCCCTGCCGCGGTTGGCCGCGCTCAGGCACTCTGCGAGATACAACGGGACAACCACTCCGATCAGCCCGGCGCTTACCCCCTGCAGCAGGCGGCCAAGAACCAACGGCACGTAGCCCTGCGCCAGTGCGATCATCGGGATGCTGGCCACAAAGAGTGCGCCGCTGATAATCATCAGCGGTCTTCGGCCCATTCGATCGGCGAGAGCGCCGGCAAAGAGCATCGAAATCACGCTGCCCAGCAGCACCGCAGCAACGATGAATGAGAGTTGACCTGCGGTCAGGCCTGAGGTGGCCGTTAGGTAAGGCAAAGCGCCTGCGATGATCCCGACATCCACGCCGTAGAGCAGGCCACCCAGTCCCGCGACCAGCAGGAGGAAGCGGTTGTATCCGATCTTGGACGGTCCCAACGCCGCTTTTCGCCCTTCATTGGGATTTTGCATATGTGGTCGCAAGGGGGTATTTGACCGGAAGATGTGGACGCCCGGGCTGGTAGTCATCCAAGCGTACCCAACCCCTGGAGTGGACCCGAAGAACCGTTACAAGCAGCTGAGCTTGCATCCCCACGGGGATTCGAACCCTGGTTAACACATGGCTGCATTGAGGATCAGTCGGTTATCGAAATCCACTTTGATTGCGGACGGCAGTTGCTTCTGTAAACACTTAAGCTGTTGCCAGTCACTCAAGGCAAGTGCCACCCCTCTCGCCATGACTAATCACCGCCGGGCCGGCCAGCCGGCGGGCCGGATCGAAATCCCCATCTGCCGCGCGACCCGCCGGCGGGTCGCCGCGGGGATGCAAGCAAGTCCCCGTTCTGAGCGGGGCGAGTTGTGGCGCGCCGGTCTCGCCTTGGTCCTGCTCGCGCTCCTCCCGGCGCGCGCGGCGGAGATCGTCCGCCTCACCGAGCTGGACCTCGAGCACCTGCACTTTTCAGGCTGGGAAAAGCCCCAAATCGACGTCCCGGCCGGGGCAAAGCCGCTGGCCATCGCCGGGCGGCAGTTCGAGCACGGCCTCGCGACCCATGCGACGAGCACATTGTGGCTCGAACTCGACGGCCAAGTGGAGCGTTTCCAGGCGTTCGTCGGCGTGGACGACGCGGCGGGCGATGCGAAAGCGGCGGTCGTCTTCACGATCTACGGCGACAACCGAAAGCTCTGGGAGTCGAACGTCCTGAAACGGGGCGAACCGCCCGTTGCAGTTGACCTCGAGCTCAAGGGCGTGCGTTTTCTGCTGCTCAAGCTCGACCACGCCGGCGACAGCAGGCCCTACAATTACGCCGACTGGGCCGACTCGCGCTTCGTTTTTGCCGGTGTGCGCCCGCGCACGGTGTTGGCACCGCCCGAGCCGGCGACGCCGCTCACCCCGAAGCCACCCGCGGAGCCACGGATCAACGGGCCGAGAGTCTACGGCTGCCGCCCGGGCCATCCGTTCATTTATCGCATCCCGACAACCGGCGAGCGTCCGATGAAGTTCATCGCCGAGGCCCTGCCGGCCGGTCTGCGCCTCGATGCGATCAACGGCGTGATCACCGGCACGGCACCCGGCCACGGCACATACGTGGTGACGTTGCGAGTGCAGAACCGCCACGGAGCAGCCAACCGAACGCTGAAGGTGATCTGCGGCGACACTCTCGCCCTGACGCCACCGATGGGTTGGAACCACTGGTATGCGCACTATAAGCGCGTCACGGACACCATAATGCGCCAGGCGGCGGATGCGCTCGTCGCCAGCGGCATGGCGGACGTCGGCTACGCGTACGTGAACGTCGACGACTGCTGGACGAATACCACCCCGGAACCCGGGGGTCGGGGCGACCCGCTGCGCATCGGAGCGTTCCGCGACGAGGCGGGCAACATCGTGCCGAACCGGTATTTCCCCGACATGGCGGCGTTGACCGCTTGGATCCATGCCAAAGGGCTGAAGGCTGGCATCTACTCCTCACCCGGGCCGACCACATGCGGAGGATTCGCGGCCAGCTACGGGCACGAGGAGCAGGACGCCCGGCAGTTTGCCGCGTGGGGATTCGATTTCCTGAAATACGACTGGTGCTCTTACGGCAAGATCGCGCAAGGCGACAATAGCCTCGCGGCGCTGCAGAAGCCCTATCGGCAGATGGGCGGAATCCTGCGAGAGTTGCCGCGCGACGTGGTATTAAACCTGTGCCAATACGGCATGGGCAACGTCTGGGAGTGGGGCGCCGAGGTGGGCGGCCAAAGTTGGCGCACCTCCGGTGACCTTGGCGGCGAACTGGGCCGCATCTTCGAAGTGGCGCTGGAAAACGCCGAGCACGCCCGTTGGTCAAGACCCGGGGCCTGGAACGATCCCGACTACATCCAGATCGGTTACGTCGGCGACGCTCGGGGCTTGGGGCCGCCGCAGCCCTGCCCGATGACGCCGACCGAGCAATACTCCTTCATGGCGCTATGGTCGCTCATGGCCGCGCCCATTTTCTACAGCGGCGACATGAGCCATCTCGACGATTTCACCCTGAATGTACTCAGCAACCCGGAGGTCATTGACATCGACCAGGATCCCCTCGGCGAGTGCGCACGCGTGGTGCGACTGACGCCCGAGACGTTCTTGATGGTCAAGAGCCTGGAGGACGGCAGCAAGGCAGTTGGTCTGTGCAACCGCGGCGAGGTGCCTGCCGAGGTGTCGGCGAAATGGGCAGACGTCGGCGTAAGCGGCCAGCAGACGGTCCGCGACGTCTGGCGGCAACGCGATCGAGGCGCGACCGACGGCGAGTTCAAGGCGATCGTCCCGCGCCACGGTGTGCTGCTTTTGCGCATGACCTCGGTCGAAAGATGAGCACGCCCGCGATCCGCGTGTCCCCGGCGCGAACTCCGGCGTTGCCTTGGAAGTTTCCGACCTCGAAAACCCGGCGTTCGGCCTCAGCGTAGGCGCGAGTCGCGAAATTCTTGCGGATGCGCTTGATTTCGAGCCGGCCAAGCTGATGTGCTTCGACGGCCACAGGGGACAGACACCTGGGCCGGCTTAGGCGCAAGCTGGACGAGGATCCCGGGCCCCCGGGCATTTCAAGATAGTGCCGGGAATGAGCTACCGCTTCGTGGCGGAGCGGCCGACTGGCGGATACCCGGCCTATAGGAGTATGGTGATTATGCCGCTTGCGGGGCTCGTTAACTGCAACGCCCTGCCTTTGACCCAAACCTGGAAGCGCTCCTCGCGGGCGGCGAGGTTGGCGATGACGACCGCGATTTTGCCGCCGGGATTTACAAATGCCGTAGCCGCAAAGTCATCGTTGTTGGAGGTGCAGGCGATCCGCTTGGCCCCCGGCTTGATGAACCGGGTGAACTGCCCAAATGCATAGTAGGGCGGGTTGAAGGTCAGCTTGCCCGTTTGGAGGTTGGCGTTAACGATTGTGCCTGGGTGCAGGCCGCCGGCATGGCGCGGTCCGCCCTCCGAATCGAGCAACAGGTTCCAGGATGTCCACGCCTCGGCCCAGTTGTTAAGGTCTATGATCAGCTGCTTGGCCAGGCGGTCGGCCGCCGGCCAGTCCCCGCCGACAGCCCCCTCTGTGAAGATCAGGTGTTTGTCAGGAAAGGCGTCGTGGACCATGCGGACATTTTCAAAATGGTCGCCGACATACCAATGGAAGGCCGTTCCCCAGATGTATTTCGAGGCCAGCGGATCCTCGTAGGCGGCCTCCGCCCGCTGGTACATGATTCCCCGGTTATGGTCCCAGATCATGACCCTCACATCCCCGAGACCGGCCCGGTGAAGCGCGGGGCCGAGATAATCGCGGACAAAGTCCTTCTCCTCGTTGGCGGTGAATATGCATGACTCCCAGACCTGGGAGGCCATCGGCTCGTTCTGCACGGTCAGGCCCCAGATGGGAACGCCCTCGGCTGCGTAGGCGTTTATGTATTTGACGAAATAGTTGGCCCAGGCCTGCCGGTCCTCCGGCTTCAGCTTCCCGCCGTGCAGCATGTCGCCGTTGGTCTTCATCCATGCCGGCGGACTCCAGGGCGAGGCGTACAGGCGCAGGTTTCCCTTTGCGGCGTCACGGGCCCGCCTTATGAAGGGCAGCCGGTTCTTCAGGTCGTGCTCGATTGTGAAGTGCTGCATCTCCGTGTCGCCGGCCACGTCGTCATAGGTGTACATTTCGGCGGCGTAATCGCAGCTGTGAATCGTCGTCCGGCACAGCGTATATCCGTTTCCCCCAACCGGGTCGAAGGAGGCCTTGAGGAACTCCTCTTGGGAGTCCTTCGGCAGCCTGGCGAAATCATCCGCCGCCGCGTCCGTAAAGGCGCCTCCAAAGCCCTCTATCGTCTGGAAGGTCCGCGAGGGATCGATCAATATAGTGGGCCAGTGCTCGTCGGGCTGGGCGAGGTCCGCAAAGGCAGGGTTCCCGCCGTCGGCGAGCAGCTGCAGCGGCGACTGGGCCGTGACGTAGATCTGGGCCTCAAGGAATTCGCGTTGCTGTCCTCGCGCGGAGGCGCAAAGGAAGCCGGCCAAGGCGCCGGCGATCGCCAGGCGCTGCGGGGCTTTGCCATGGGATATCTTCACTGCATTCATGCCAATGGGTGGGGAGGTGTTTAGTGCTAGGCAAAACTGCCCGTGGGGCGAGCCCCTTATAGTCGGTTTAGGGGCCGGGACCACGGGTTGCGCGAATTCCTTCCTAAGGAACCCGATTTGGCCGGTGGGTGCCGCAGGAGGCATCACCCGGCTGATCTTCCGGCCGATCAGTTTGCCGGCGAGGTCGTTATGACGTATCTATGGCACCAATACATCATCTGATCCTTGCCCGCAATATACCTTGACCTGCCTGCCGGTTCCTTCGGCCTTTGGGATCATCTGCAGCGCGAAAATCCACTCCGGAGTTCGGCCTCGAACGCTTTATCGAAATCTCTCTTAAAGCCGCCGGCCGACGAGACTCTGTGCGCTTGCAAGCCGCCGCCGGAGGCCTCGAGAATCCAAGACCCTGGATTTGAACACCTACCCTTTCCCTATTCCCGAAGATCCATGCCGACGCACCACTTCGGGCTCACGCATCGCAGCCCCCTTCGCATTCCAGGGCGCTTGACGGCGCGCGCCGCTGCGGCGGCCATTGCCCTCCTTGCCTTTCGGACGCCTGCGCAGTCCACGGCGACTCCACCCTTGTCCGCTGTGCACCGTCAGTCCGAGGCCCAGGCCCCGGTGGGGGAGATCAACGTCCGAAGCGCGCCGTATGGGGCGATGGGCGATGGCAAGTCCGACGATACCCGAGCCATCCAGGATGCGCTTGACGCGGCCGGATCCGAAGGGGGAGGCGTGGTATTCATCCCGACGGGGACCTACCTTGTCAGGACCCACCTGGTGGTGCCTGCCGGCACGGCCCTTGTCGGGGTCGGCCGGGCCCCCCAGCTCTACGCCGAGAAATCCCCGGGTTCCACGCTGCTCGCCGTGGAAAGCGCGGGGCAAGCGGATGGCCCCGCATTCATCACCCTCCAGGGGCCGAACTCGACGCTTCAGGGTGTCAAGGTCCTTTACCCGAACCAGGTCGTCGCGGACCAGCCGACCGCGTACCCGTGGACGGTTCGAGGCGGCACTGGCGACAGCGTCTCGATCATCGACGTCCTTTTGGCCAACCCCTATCAGGCCGTGGATCTGGCCACCCAGGGAGGGAGCCGGCACTATATCCGGGGCCTCTATGGCCAGCCGCTCCTTAAGGGGATCTGGGTCGACAAATGCTCCGACATTGGCCGCATCCACGACGTCCACTTCTGGCCGTTCTGGTCGCTGGACAAGAAGGTCATCGATTTCACCGCGTTGAACGCGACGTCGTTCATCTTCCAGCGCGCCGACTGGGAGGTGGTCGAGAACATCTTCAGCTGGGGATACCACATCGGCATCGAGCTTTCGGCCTCCAAGGACGGATCCACGAACGGGCAGATGACAGACGTCGACCTCGACGGCGTGGACATCGGCATCGACGCGCGATCGACCCAGCAGCCTGGCGTCTCCTTTTCAAACCTGGCAATCGCGAACGACAACCGGGGGAAGTACCGCATCGCGATCTGGGGCCACGGCGCGGGCGAGGCCGGCGCCCAGTCCCGGCAGCTGAACGGCAAGGACATCACCGAACGCAACACGGTGGTGGTCTATGTCCGGGGAGGCAGCTTCTGGGGACAGCTCGACCGTATCGTCAAATGGGAGAACCCCGGGCTCATCTCGCTCTCGGATTCGCGGCTCGTGCCGTGGATTCTCACGGGCCCGATGATCGAGGTGACGGACGGCCAGGCGATGATCCACGACAATTCGCTAACGATCTATCCCGACGCCGTGAAAGGCGCGGGACCTGGGACTGCGATCGTGATTGGCGCTGGTGCCCAGGGCGTGATCGTGCACCACAACCAGATGAACGGGAACCTCATTGACAACAGGGCGGGCGCCCGGGCCCAGATTGCGGACAACCAGCCCTGACGGATCCACGAGGCCAAACCCTTAAGACCCCGTGAAACCCATCCGAATCCTGATTCTGCTCGCGGCGGGCGCCCTGGCGCCCATGGCCTGCGCCGACGGGCCCTATGCGGTGGCCTTCGAGGGCAACGTGGCGATGGTGACGCGCGACGGCGTCACCCTGCGCGCTGACATCTACCGGCCGAAGGCTGAAGGAACATTCCCGGTTCTCCTCGAACGCACCCCCTACAACAAGTTCAGCAACATCGAATCCGGCCTCAAGGGCGCCGCCCGCGGCTATGTCGTCATCCTCCAGGATGTCCGGGGGCGCAACGCCTCCGATGGTGAATGGTACCCCTTCATGCACGAGATGGCCGACGGCTACGACTCGGTCGAGTGGGCCGCGGCCTTGCCGTACTCGAACGGGAAGGTCGGGATGATCGGCGGCTCCTATGTCGGCGCGACCCAGTTGCTTGCGGCCATCGCCTCTCCTCCCCACCTCGTCGGCATCTACCCGACCTTCACGGCTTCAGACTATCATGAGCACTGGGCCTACCAGGGCGGGGCGTTCATGCAGATGCTCGCACAGGCGTGGGGCTCCGCCCTTTCGGTCAACGTGCTGGAGCGCAAGACCGGGGGCTCGGCGGTACCCTCCCACTGGGACTACATGAAGCCCCCGTCGGAGTACCCCGTGATCGATCCCGGCACGGCGAAGGGCGTGGCCGACTACTACTTCGACTGGATCGCGCACCCTGCCTATGACGACTACTGGAGGCAGTGGTCCATCCAGGCCCACTACGCCCAGGTCAAGGTGCCGGTCCTCACGGTGGCCGCTTGGTATGACCTGTTCCAGGACGGTTCCCTACGGAACTACGTGGGCCTGCGGCGCGGGGCGGGCACGGGAGCCGCGAGGGCGGGGCAGCGCCTCGTGATCATCCCGGGCGGCCATGCGGGCGCCGGTCAGAAGATCGGCGATGTCGACTTCGGCAAGGCCTCGGTCCTCGACCTGGATGAGCTCGGCTACCGCTGGTACGACCACCTGATTAAGGGGCTCGACAACGGCATCGACCGGGAAAAGCCCGTGAAGGTGTTCGTGATGGGGACCAACACATGGCGGGACGAGGACGACTGGCCCCTTGCCCGTGCAAGGGAAACCCGCTTCTATCTCCACTCCAGGGGACGGGCCAACTCGCTCTCCGGCGACGGCACCCTCAGCACGGACGTTCCAGGCGCCGAGGTCCCGGACACCTATGCCTGCGATCCCGCGCACCCGGTGCCGTCCCGAGGCGGCGGCCTTCTCGGCGATCCGGCGAGCTACCCGCCGGGCCCCATTGACCAGAGGGCCGTCGAGGGGAGGCAGGATGTCCTCGTGTACACCACCGCCGCCTTCACGTCCGACACGGAGGTCACCGGGCCCGTTTCTCTCGACGTCTACGTCCGCTCGTCGGCCGTCGACACGGACTTTACCGGAAAGCTGGTCGACGTAGCCCCAGACGGGACGGCAATCAACCTCTCCGACGGCATCCTGCGGGCCCGCTACCGCAACTCCATGGAGAAGCCCGAGCTCATGAGCCCTGGAACGGTCTACCGGCTTCGGATCGAGCTCTGGTCAACAGCGAACGTCTTCCTAAAGGACCACCGGCTCCGCCTCGACGTCGCGAGCGGCAATTTCCCCCGTTTCGACCGCAACCCGAACACCGGGGAAAGCCCCGAGGCGCCGGGGCCCTCGGTCGTCGCGACAAACGTGATCCTCCACGACCGGGAACATCCCTCGGCGCTCATCCTGCCGGTGGTGCCCTAGCGCCGTCGCCAACAATCGATTCATGTTCCTGTTCAATGTCTTAACATGTGGCTTGGTTCACTTCGCTTTGTTGATTCTTCGTCCAGGGTTCTCATCAAGGCGTGAATTTCGCGCCCGGCCTTGATGCCGAGATAAAACACAAGAAACCCATACCAGAAGATCGAAGCGAAGATCAATGCGGTCCAGAAGAGGAGGTAGGGATCCTTCATGGTTTGCACGGCGCGGGCGCGAGAAGTGAACCGGCGATCATGCCGACAAAGGCAAGGGCGAACGACGAAATGCCCGCGAGTTCCGGGGCGATCCGGTGCCCTCGGTCGACCACCGCGTTGACGACAAGGAAGGTGATCGGGCCGATGGCGCCGAGGACGAGCGCAGCGTAAGCGCCAACCGAGTTGGCACGGGGCCAATAGAGCCCGCAGACGAGCAGGGTGAATACGCTGGCAAGATAGATGTTGCCGGTCACAGCCAGATAATCCCAAGCGTTTCCCGGCAACCGATACCAGAGGCCATAGAAGAGGAGGAAAGCGGCGATTGCGACCAGGATCAGGCGCGTGAGCATTAGCTTGCTCTTTTGCGGCAGGGGCGTCTTCAGGCACGGCATGATCAAGTCGTTGTAGATCACTGTCTCCCACGTGAGCATGTAGCCGCTGACGGTCGACATCTCCGCCGCGATCATTGCGGCGATGACGACGCCGAGGAGGCCGACCGGCAGCAGCGTGTTCAGGTACTGCGGCATCGCCGTGAGTGAGTTCAGGCCCGCCGGCAGCCCGCCGCGCTGGTTGAAATACACAAAGGCCGCCGCCCCCCACAGACCCGGGAGCAAAAAACGACCGACGTAGTAAAATGCCGTCCGTCGATACATGCGTTTCGCGACGCCGGAATCCTTCGTCGACAGCACGCGGCTGATCATTGTCTGCCACGTGGTGACGATAGCGATCTGAAGGATAGACTGCCAAAGCAGGTAACCCCAGCCGAAGCTCGACGGATGGAATGGGTTGAAGGGATGGCCAATGGGGCTGTCGGAGGAGGTGGCCCCTTTGGCCCAGGCAGAGCGGAGGCCGTCGACGAGATGCCACCAGCCGATGTTGCGGATGACGAGGATCGACGTCACAACCATGCCGGTGCCGACGACCAAGAATTGAATGTAGTCGGTTACGAGAACGGAGAGCATGCCGCCAAATGCCGTATAGGCCAGGACGAGGGCCAACAGCACGGTCATGACCCATTCCAGCCATTGGGCGGGCATGCCGGTGGCGTGGATCAGGAAGTCGCCTCCCAGCCGCAGGAAGATGCCCATGTTTAGCAATCCGCCCAAGGCGACGAAGAACCCGGCCAGCCATCGCACGCGCAAACTGAAGCGCTTTTCAAATAACTCCGGAATCGTCATCACCCCGGCGTCGCGAAGCGGTTCAATCACAAAACCTGTCCAGCCTACGAACAGGATAGCCAAACATAAGATCACTCCGATGATCGCGCCGGCGAAGCCTTTCTCGTAGCCGAGCTGGGCAGTGTACATGATAGTCACCAGGCCGAGCTCGGTTGCCGCCAGGGAGGTGATCCCTAGGTTGACATGCACGTGGCGACCGGCGACGGCGAACGCATCGACATCATGGACATAGCGCCGCATCCACAGACCAGCGGAGAGACATCCGACAACGTAGATCGCGATGATGACCCAGTCTAATGGGGCGAGCGTCATGGCGTCGTCGTCAACTCGCGCTGAGCAACCGGGCGGCAAACTCGCATGAGCGCGCGCTAGTCGGACCAATAGGCGCCAAACGGCGCGAGGTTGTCTTCATGCAGGAACTCAGGCACATCGGCGGCAGGCTTACCCAGGCCCGCGTTTGCCTGCTTCCACAATTCAGTGCGGACATAACGCTGGTGCTCGCGCGGCCAGACCGTTTCGCTCAGCAGCCGAATGGCGCCGGCCGGGTCGCCCGTCAGCAGGGCGAACTGCGCGCGGCGCTCGATCACGAGACGATGGGCCGGCGCGGACTCCAATAACAGGCGGCGCTTCTCGGTCAGACCCAGCTCTGCGTAAAGCTGGTCGAGTTCGGCGATGGCCACGGGATCCTGCAATGGCCCTGCCTCCAAATGGGCAACGGCGCGCCGCGGCTCTTCTAGGTATTTCCAAAGGATCAGTCCGGCAATTCGTCGGGCGGCGGGGCTGGGATTCGATTTGATTACGGTCAGGGACTCCCCAGCGCGACCTGCAAAGGCCAGCCAGAGCGCAAGCGGCTCGGCGGACGGCCGGGGATTCTTCTCGAATTCTCTCCGGAGGGCGGGCTCAAGATCCAGTCCCGTAGGCACAATCGAGGAGGGAAGCCCGCTCTCGCCGGCACGAAACTGCTCCCATTCAGTTTGCCAAGTGGAGTGCTGCCACCCAAGCCACGGATCGGACATCCGCGGCAGCGCTAGTTTGGGCCAATCGACCCGGTCGCAAGCCGGGCGGGAGTGGACTGGTATCCAGTATTCCTCGAAGTGGAGTTCGGAGCCGTTGCCGAAAAGGCGCTTCTCACTCTGATCCAGCAGTGGCCCGCTCTCGATTTCAGAATATGAAAGACCCTCTACGGTGGTCGCGTTGCCCCAGGGAAGGTGCCGCCTATGACCGTAGGTCCAGAGCTTCTTGCCTGGCAGTTGTTCCGGGTCAGCCAGATGCATCAAGCCGAAACCCAGGTCATGATGAAATGCGCCGAACTGCGGAGAGCCTCCCGGCTTCCAAAACAATGCGGTCATTTGCTCGTAATTGCGCTCCCAGTTCATGCCGGATCCCGGCCAGTCCTTCTCAACCACCTGATGATCGTGGACCAACACCCTGTGGGGCGGATGGACATACTCAGTGTCCTGCGTCGAGCGAACGGCGCAGATCGACCACAGCATCCAAGGGCGGTCCGCGCCGCTTCTGTTGCGAAGCGCAGTCCGCTGAACAAGAACGGCGCTGCCCTCGAACAGGCCAAGTTCCACCACCCATTCCATGCCCGTGCGGGCTTCACGCTCCCCGATCCGTATGAAGCCATAGTCGCCCACTTGGCCAGCGCGATAGCCAACCTGCGCAACGGAGGTTGGGGAATGGGCGATCGGGAAATTGAACTCGATCCCGCCGGAAATGAACGCCCAGACGGGCAGGATGCGAACCGGCTTGACCACCGGGTTGCTGAAGAGGATCTCCCGCTCAATTCGCCTGTCGAATAGGCTGTAGACACGGCCACCCAGCTCCGGGGCGACCTGCACGCGAAGGAATTCATTTTCCAACGTGACCATCCGAAACGGAGGCACAATGGGCACGGTTTCTGTCGCACCACAGCTCGTGTACGGGAAAAGATGGTCGCGATGCCCCAACATCGGCAGATCGGTCAGGGGCACCGGCCGGTAAAACAGCAGCGAACGAGTCTCTTCGCGGACCGAAACGTGGGTGTTGTTCAAGATCGTGTTGATTGGATGCACTTCCAACTCTTAGCGATCGGCTTGGAAAGATGCCCGATTCCAATATGCCTGGATGTTGCGGAATAACATCAAGAATTAGAGGCGCATGGCGAGCAACGCATCTATCGCCCGCAGGGTTTAATGAATCAGCACCTCACGACCATATTACCGCCTGAGAGTCATGCCTGACAGTGTTTATGGCCGTTGGATCGTTTAGCCAACAGCGGGTGTGTACGATCGCCTCGCGGAATCTGGCGTATTCGACGAGTCCTGGAGCCGCAGGGATTTTGTCGCGGTAGAGTTTTCCCGTCAGTTTTTCCCAGTCTGTCAGATGCCCCGGGCTTATTCCACTGACCGACAGAATCGAGAGATCTTCAACGGTGAGCACCTCGTTGGGGATTTGCTCGAGGTGTCCTTTGACCACCGCCCAGAAGCGCCAGTGCCAGCCAGACGAGCCTCGCTCGGGAAGCGTTGCGGAAAACTTCGGCGCCCGGGCAGCGGCCGGACGCCGCCGCGCCAACGAGCTTGCCTGCCCGGCGGTCGCTCGCGTTAGCTGCTCCCGCCGCAGCCCCGTCCCTACGAGACCCAGCGACGCACCCGGAAAACCTTTCGCCGTTATGAAACCTACGACAATTGACCAATTCCTCGCCAGCCTCCCCGCCGATCGCCGCGCCGCGATGCTCGCGCTCCACGCCGCGATTCGCAAGGCCGTGCCCAAACTCACCTCCGAAATTATGATGGGGATGGGTTCGCCCGTCATCGGTTACGGCAAGTATCACTACAAGTCTCCCAGCGGCCGCGAGGGCGACTGGTTCTTGATCGGACTCGCCGCGGGAAAGAACTACTACAGCCTCCACATCTGCGCCGCCGACAAGGGCGGCTACCTCGCCGAACAGAATGCCGCTAAGCTCGGCAAGGTGAAGACCGGCCGCAGTTGCATCAGCTTCAAGAAACTCGAAGACCTGAAGCTCGACGTCGCGATGGCGCTCGTGAAACAGGCCGTGAAGTCCGGCGGCCTCAACGCAGTGGGGTAATCTCTTCGACCAACTCTAACACGAACCAGCACGAGTAGTGGCATTGATGATCTTGAAATTCTCAACGTGGTAAGTCCGGGCGTTTTTGGCTGAAAAAATCCTCGAGTAGCCGAATCTCGACAATTCGGATTTACCTCCAAATCCGGCCCAAAAGGGCATTGGGTCCCCATTTCCTCAGGGAAACGAAATAAACGGGTCTTGTTGAGTCTTGGAATACCGGCTTTCAGAACTTTTCCTGAGATTATAAGACTTTCCGTAGAATTTCAGAACTTTCCTCTTCAGCACCAAGATGCGGGCGCTTCTGAGCTGGCGTCCCCACGAGGATTCGAACCCCGGTTGACGCAGCCCGCTATTGAAGATCAACCGCTTACTTGTTTCCACTCTGAGAGCAGACAGTAGTTGCTTCTGTAAACACTCGTGCTGTTGCCAGTCCCATTGCCAGTGCATGAGAACAATGAGCGACAGGCCCTGTTATTGGTACTTTTGAGGACGAGAGATTGACAGGGGCTTGAATGTAATACAGCTGTAGTGCGTGGCGACTTCAACAAGACCGACCTCGATCAGGCTGACCGATGCCGAGAAACGCCGGATTGGTGCTGCAGCTAGAAAACGCGGGATGAGCCCGGCAGCATACATTAAGCGGGCCGCTTTGGAGGGCGTGGGCCAGTCAGACGACGCTAAGCTTCTTCGCCTAGAAAGATTGGCTGCCGGTCTTTTGGCCGCTGTCGAGGACGAGAGAGATTATCGGACTGCTTCTTCGCGTTGGGAGAGCCACGAGAAAAATGCGACCAGGCTCTATACCCCCGAGGAGGCTAAGCGTGAGTTGGGTCTACAGGGTTGAAGAGTCTGCTTTGCGCGAGTTGAAAGATCTTGGTCCCTCTGTGGCTGCGGAGATCTTTGCTTATCTGGACACGAGAATATCTGGTTCGGTCGATCCTCGCCAGTTTGGAAAACCATTACGCGGCCCACTTAAGGGCTTTTGGCGCTACCGGGTCCGCGATTTCCGAATCCTGTGTCATTTGGAGCAGGGAATCCTTGCTGTTGTGGTCATCTCGGTAGGTCATCGATCGAAGGTGTACGGTGACTAGACCCGTAGTAGGTTGGCAGTGGTGACGTAGACGAATGTTCTGAAAGGAAAAGTAAGTCTTAAAAATCGAGAGCTCTACAAGTTAGGATCGGCTCGAAAGTCCATTTCGCGTGTGGCCTATAATCGGTCCCATCAGAAACACATATTCCGCAGGTAGTGGAAGGGCCAAAGAGGGCTCAGCGAGCGAGCGGGTTTGAGCGGATCCACCTTTTCGAGTCACCCTTTGAGTCGGTCTGGATTGGTTTGGCCCAGACCGACTCTTCAAGCGGCTCGAAGCGGCGGAATCGCGTCAAAAAGGGATCCTTTTGCGCTCCGGCGTCAGGATTCCGCGCTGTCGACATAGGTCACTAGCACAAGTCCGGCTAGAACGATGATCACTGGAATCATGGCGGAATTACTATCTCAAACGTTTAGTGGGCTGCGCCGGAGGCCGTGCCTTTGGTTGGCCGGCATAGGAACGCGGCGACCGTCGCCCCGATTAGGACGAGGCCCAGCACACGGAAGCAGTCGTTGAAGGCCATGAGCGTCGCCTCGCGCCGCACCGCGGAGTCAAGCGCGACGATTGCCTGTTGGCCTGCCGTGTAGGCGTCGCTTCCAGAGGCCGCAAACCTTTGTGTGAGCGCGCTCAGACGCTCGCTCGTCAGCGGGTTATAACGGCTCACGGCCTCGCCAAGCCGGTTCGAGTGGAATCTCTCGCGAACCGTGAGCAGCGCCGATAACAGTGCTATGCCGACCGAACCGCCAAGGTTGCGAGTCATGTTGAAGAGACCGGAGGCGCCTGCGGCCCTCGTAGCCGGAAGACCGGCGGTGGCGATTGCGGATACTGGTACCAGGATGAACGGCTGCCCGAGCGCGCGCACGAAGAGCGACGACCGGAGCTGGTTGTGGGCAAAGTCGCCCGACATCGATGTGTTCATCAGGCAGCTTACACCGAACATCAGGAGCCCGTATGCAATCAGCCAGCGCGTGTCGAAGCGCTTCATAAACCAAGGCATTAGCGGCATGATGAAGAGCTGCGGAAGTCCCCCATAGATGAGTGTCGCGCCAATATCCGAGGCGCCGTATCCCTGGATGCTCCCGAGATAGAGCGGCAGAAGGAAGATCGAGCCGTACAACGCGGCGCCCAGAACCACGTTTATGACCGATCCAAGGGCGAAATTGCGCTCGGCATAGAGCCTTAGGTCGGCGACCGGGTTTTTGGCCCGGAGCTGCCAGATGACGAACAGTGGGAGCGCCAGCGCGGCTATGACCGATAGACGCACGATGAACGCCGATCCGAACCAGTCGTCGCGGGTTCCCTCCTCCAGAAGCGTGGTTAGCGCCCCGAGGCCAAGGGACATCAGCAGGATGCCCCAGCCATCGGCGCCGCGGAGCTTCTCCCAGCGCACCGGCCCCGGAGGAAATCCGTACCAGGCCGCGCCGATCAGGAACGGGCCGAGCAGAAGGTTGAGGTAAAAATTCCACTGCCATCCCCAGTTGTCAGTGAGCCAGCCGCCGACGCTTGGCCCGATGGAGGGAGCGAACATTGCCGAAAGTCCAAACAGAGCGAAGCCAACGGCGTGCTTGGCCGGGGGCAGCATCTGAAGCACCGCCGTGAAACCGAGCGGGATCAGCGCGCCGCCAAAAAACCCCTGCCCGGCGCGAAAGAAAATCATGCTGCCGAGGCTCCACGCCTGGCCGCAGAAAATCGAGAACAGCAGAAACAGCGCCGAGGTGATGATCAGGTAGCGCCGCAATCCCAGTATCGAGGCGACCCAAGCCGTGAGCGGGATCACGATGATCTCGGGCACGAGGTAAGCGATCGAGATCCATGAGCTCTCGTCTAGAGTGGCCCCTATTGCCCCCGAAATGTCACGGATCGACGAGTTGGTTATCTGGATGTCGAGAACGGCCATGAAGGCGCCGAGCATACCCCCGAGGGTGCCAATCCAGGCGCGGGCGGACCCGGGGACGACTGCCTGCGAACCGGGCGCGTTCGAGGGTTTCATCAGCGGGTGGTCACGCTGACAACGGCGGATAGACCCGGAGCGAGCCGGGCAGCCGTGGTAAGCGAGTCATTGGCAAACAGGATCTTGACCGGCAAGCGCTGCACGACTTTCGTGAAATTGCCGGTCGAATTGTCGGGAGGCAGAAGCGAGAATTCGGCTCCCGTGCCCGGGGAGAAACTGTCCACGACGCCTTGAAAAACGCGGCCTTGCACGGCGTCGACACTCACCTGGACCTTCTCGCCGGCCCGCAGGTGCGCCAGCTGGTTTTCCTTAAAGTTGGCTACGACCCAGACCTGGTCGTCCACCACCGCCATCACAGGCTGGCCCGGTTGGAGCCGCTGCCCCACTTCAACGTTCTTCTTGGCCACCCGGCCGGAACTCGAAGCCCGGATGACCGTGTAGTCGAGCTGCAGTCGGGCGGAAGCCAGGGTGGCCTCGGCCTTCTGTGCCTGAGCCAAAGCGATCGCCTGCTGCGCCTGAGCCGCGGCAAGCCCCGCCTCGTCAGCCGCGCGCTCAGCCTGCAGAGACTGCCCGGCGGCTTTTGCGGAATCGAACGTGGCGCGGGCCGCGTCAAAGTCCTGCAGGGAAACCGCGCCCTTGCTGACGAGGGTCTCTATGCGGTGGAAGTCGAGCTGGGCGCGGTTGAGCTGGGCGTCGTTCTGCGCGATCCGGGCGGTGGAGGCCTCAACCTGGGCCCGGGCCTTTGCTATCTGCGCGGTGACCTGGTCCTCGTTTGCACGGGCCTGCGCGAGATCGGCCTCGCCGGCCTGAACCGCAAGATCCAGGTCGGCCGGATCGATCTCGACCAGGGGCTGGCCGGCCTGCACGTGGGCGTTGTCGTCCACCATCACCCTGGCAACGGTGCCATTGATGCGGGCGCTCACGGGATGGACGTCGCCCTCGAGAAATGCGTCGTCAGTGGTCTCTATCCCAGCGGCGCGATAAATATAGGTGCCGATCGCCGCAGCGGCGCTCACGGCGAGCACCGCTGCTGCAATGATCTTGCCCCATGGAAAATGGCGACGCGCGACCTTCACCCCGACGAAGGGCCCGCTGGGCGCGAAGGCCGAGTGTTCGGTCTGGGTGGACTCAGGCTGGAGCGACGCGGTGGCCTGGAAATGCGCGCTTTCATCTCGGCCGAGTGTCCGAGAGCCGTTCAACGCGGGCGTTACCGCGGCTGCTGAAATGAATGGGTCGATGGTCATGGTCGGATTTAAGTTAAATGTATATACAAGTTTCTGGGTTAAAAAATCACGCCCTCTCTCCCGCTTGGGCCACCACGGGCAACGATTCCATCATCGCGTCCCAAAGGCCCGCGGGCAGCACTCTCTTAAGCCGCGCTTGGGCGCGCTCCCAGGCCGGGAGGGCCAATTCGATTTGGCGCTGACCGCTCTTGGTCAGCGAAACCATCTTCTCCCGCTTGTCCTGGCCTTCTTTGAGTTGTATCCACCCCTTTGCCAGCAATGGCCGCAGAGTCCGGGTCATGGTTGTCTCGTCAATCCAAAGAGTTTCCCCTAAATCGCGCTGGCGCATCGCACCGACCCGGCTCACTGCCCGCAGCACAGCAAGTTGTGTTGAACCGGTGAGTCCTACGCCGCGGAATTCCTCCTCGTAGACCCGGGTGACCACGCGCGTAGCCCGACGGAGGTTGCCGCAGAAGCAAGGTCCGGGCAGGGCGGCGGCGGCACTCTGATGACTGGGGGATGATTCCTTCACTCTCCTTGTATATACAAGTATTTGTGGAGAAATCGAGTAAATTTCTGTCTTTCGCGCGAGTTGTTACGCTATGTTATTTTCTTGCAGACATATACGCAGATAAAATCCGCTCTTGGCCCTTTGCCTTTTGCGCGTTGAGGAGCTTGTGCGGAAGTGCCGGGCAGTCACGCCATCTGCGTTTCGAAGCAGGCGGAAATCGCCGAATTCATCCGGCAGGCAGCTGGAACGTCCGCCTAGGGGAAAGAAGAGGAAGCTTGGATGCTGGGCATTCTTCCTTGCGCAGCGATCACCTGCGAAGCTTAGAACTGAGTCGCCGGTGATTTTCATTGCTCAGGCGACCGCCGGAATCAGTTGGAATCGCCTCAGGCCGGAGCGCCGCACGCACCAAGGAATAATGGCCGATGACAAACACGACGAGGACTGCTTGGTCATCTATGCCCCTATTCTGTTGCCAGCCTAGAAAACGAGAAACCCGCAACTCGTTCGAGATGCGGCTGCTTCTGGCTGGCGTCCCCACGGGATTCGAACCCCGGTCTCGAATCTCGTTGATGGCCAACAACGACTTACATTGATGACGAGCGAGATATGCATATCTGCGTCATTCTCACTCTCATTCTCACCTGAAAGTGAGCATTGCACGTCGGGTTTTTGTTGGTGATGCATCCAATGAAACTTGACTGAATGGAGATTGCGCTACATTTGTAGCGCGTGAGTTCGACCAAAGTTTCTCCGACCTCCCTTCGGATTCCAGCGGCCACCAAACGCAGCATCGCTGCGGCGGCCAGGCGTCGGGGCATGAGCACTCCAAAATTTATCATTGAGGCGGCTCTACGCGAAGCTTCGCGGGCTCGTACAGCCGAAGAGCAGCTTGCATCCGAACTTGTCTCTGTAACTCGCCGCCATCTTGCCCGTATCGAGGCGGAAGAAGACGCCGAGGATGCTCGCGCGGGCGATTTGGAGTGGGAGAGGGTTAAAGCTGGCAAATCCGGCGTCCGTACCGCTCAAGAGGTAAAGAGTGCCTTGGACCTTTAAGATCTCCGACGGCGCGGAAAAGAATCTGCGCGACATTGGTCCGTCGGCAGCCCGTGAAGCGTTCGAATTTCTGGAAAAGCGGGTTCAGGGTAACATAGACCCCAGGGCATTCGGAAAGCCTTTGCGGCAATCAAAGCATGGGCTTTGGAGGTATAGAGTGCGGGATTACCGGATTGTCTGCCGGATTGAGGATTCCGTCTTAACGATTCTCGTAGTGGCTGTTGGGCACTGCTCCACAGTCTACGACGAATGACGGAAGTGCCGTAAGCCTTTCCGCTGGCGTCCCCACGGGGATTCGAAACTGAAGACGCTCACGATGCTAAGTCGCTAATCAGACGCGGACTTAGTTGAGGGTTACTGTTTTAGAACGACCAACAACTTACGTTCAGTTTCGGAAAAAGGAAACGCGATTCATCATTTTTGGCAACTTTGCCACCACAGATCGACACGGGAGAAAACTTCCTTCCGCAATTGGGTTTGCGAGTCTGGGACTATTGTAGCTCCGCGATGCACTCCTCGACGGCCGGGTGGAGGCGCGGCCATTCCGGGTCCTTGCAGTACGACCTCGGCTGCATGATCTGGCCCCGGAAACGGTTTTCGTAGTCGTTGGCGTAGAAATATTCCTCCTCCGGGGTCATTACGCCCCGATACTTCGCCGCCAGCGTCTCATCGAACGCAGTCTCGAAGCGACTCGCCAATCTGGCATGGGCAGGGTCGCGATAAAACGCGTGGGCGGCATCAATCAAATGCGTGAAGCGGCCGGGAGGAAGATTCCTATCGGTCTCCGCCTCGGCGCCGGCGATCTTTGCGCCGGCCTCTTGCAGTGAAGGTTTGCCGGTTGCCCCACGCAGGAGATTTTCACCCATTTGGCGCAGGGCGGCGCTCGGACCGTTGGCTTTGACTTCCGCCGCGAAGAATTTGTCCATTCCCCCGGCGCCGAGGGGTCCGTGGGCCGCCGTCAGGTGGAGCACAGCATTGGCGTCGGCGTAACCGACCCCGTGCGACGGACCGCCGGCGTGGAAGATCTGGCCGGCGATGGCGAAGGTCTTTGCCGTTTGTTGCTTCTCCTGGTCCGACCCGGGCTCAGGCTCCACGCCGCTATATTCGACATATTTGTCGACGAAACGGGGATCCATATCGACGGTGCGTGAGGAGGTGCTGACGAAGGCATTGATCGTGGTGGTCGTTGTGATGGTTACGGCGATGTAGTGGCCCGGCAGATAGTCATGACATTTCTCCGCGAACAGATCCACGTAAGCGATGAACAGCAATTGGAAGTCGGGATCGTCATCCACGTCGCTGGCAAACCCACCGTCAAAGACCTCGCGGATGAAGTCACTCCGGTAGCTATCCCAGTACGCTTGGGATTTGCGCACGAGATTCCTCGACGCCAACTCCTTCGGTTTGGCGTCCTTCACGACCTCGGCGTGCGCCTTCAGGGCGGCAACTTGATCCGCGTCGCCCACCCCCTTCTGGGCCGCGATGGTGCCTGCGATGTCGGCGGACTCCGTGTCGTCCCAAGCAGCCTCAAACGTGGGCACGAAGAACGTTGCGTCAGAGCGGGACGCCGAGGGTACGCTGACAATTCGGCCGGTATGCTGGTTCACGTTGGAACGGAACTCGCCATTGAATCCCATGGCCCTGAAATTTTTGAAGTCCTTGGGAGGAATCGTTTCCCAGTCGTAGACTTTCAATTCGAACTTGCGCTGGTCGTAGGGGACTTGGGTTCCCTTCAGGCTATAGGTGTAGGCCTTCGTGCCGGATTCTGTCGGCCGATAGATCGTGGCCACTCCGGCGAGACCGTCGCTCGTATGCGTGATCGACAGCTTGAACTTGGCAGGTGGCTCGTTTTCCCGGGTGTACGTTCCGTTGAAAACGCCCTCAATGCTTGGAACCGCGGGGGCGGCGGCGGCGCCTGTCCACGTGCCGCGAACGGCTGCCATGACGTTGTCGATCTGGTCCGACGCGGCCGACGATGATGGTGAGCTTGGTGGCCGTGACGTCGGTTGCCGCGTCGATGAAGCGACGTCGGTCGAAGATGGCGGCGAGTGCGGCGGCGGGGCGGACGCGGCCGTAGTCACCACGCTCGCGGCGCTGGCTTGGGCCGCCATGAGGCCGTCAACATTGGCCGACGCGTCCTTGTCCCGTGCGGCGACAAAGTTATTGCTGGGGAGACCATTGCTGCCGGAAACCCGCCCGGAAATCTGATCGGGATTATAAATGGACTCAAGTTGCCCATTGGTGCCCTTTACCAAGCTCCTGACGAATTCGACCCCCAGCTGCGTCACCGCGTAAGCGTCCGGCGGGGGCCGCCCCAAGGGTTTGGCGGAATAAAATGCAGCCATTCTCACCTCCGGTCGGCCGACCAACTTGTAGGTGTAAGTGATGGGTTTGGCCCCGGGGGAGGGCGGTACATCAAACGTGAACAAACCGGTAAAAGATCCGAGTACGGATCCGTCGTCGATGAACTTGACATAAAGTTTGGCCGTCACGTTGTCGTCGGAGTTGGTTCCGTAGGTGCCAATATAGACGCCGTTCCAGATGGCGGTGCGCCAGGTGAAGCCGGGTACCGGAGCCGATGGCGACAGCGGGGACGGCGACGGCACGGCGGTCTTGGCAGCGGTTTGCCGTTTCCCGCGCTGCGCGATGGGCGTGGCGCGCGCTTCGACCTCATTCGTGCCCGCGGAAACACTGGCCATCCGGGCCGACTCAACGGGATCTCGAACGGCGTCGAACTTTGGGCCAGGACGGACCCGCATTGTGCCCGAAATCTGCCCGGCGCCGTTGCCACCGGCAGGATCGAAGGAGCCGTTCATTCCCGCCGCGATCTCGGCGCCGCTTGGCGGGAGATTTTCCCATTTGCCGCGGATCAGCTGGAATGTTCGATTCCCACGACGGGGCCCCGAGAAGTCACAGATGTACGCCTTCGTGTCGGTACCTTCAGTCAGGTACAACGTAAACACGCCAGCGAGGGTTCCGTTGTTCTGTCGCGTGATCGACAGCTTGAAATTGATTGGCCCCTCATCGCCGGCGTAGCTGCCATGGTACACTCCGACGATAGGATCAGCGCCGGCGGGCTGGGCCGGAGCGATCGTAACAAATGTCCAACCGGCGATAATTGCGGCGAGCGACCACCGCGAAGTGGCGAGGCGGTTTCGGGTCATGGGGCGCCTTTCACCAGCATGTGTGAAGCTGGCCTGACGGGATATTGGATTGCGGAAGCGTTGCGAAAGGGAAACGACCCTACGTCCTGTTTCCTCGGCGCGCTTCATAGCAGCGCAAGTTGTCGAGGCAACGTTGACGAGATCGTCCGTCCGCTCATCAGTGCACCTTTACGCAGCGACCGGGCAAAGAACCGCACGTCACGCCAAAATGTTTCGAGCCAGCTCATGGGGTGGAGAACTTACTGCAAGAGAGCCGTAGTCTAAGCAACCAAACAGCAACCAAGCCTGCGCTTACCTACGGCGTGCCGTGAGTCCTGTAGCGTCCATTCTCAATGTTACGATCGACCACCGCGGCTGTGCGAGGTTGGTTCCGCCGTGTGGTTAACCGCCGAAGCCGTACTTGGTGACGTTGCCACGAAGGAAGGCCCACTCATCGCGGAGCAGCTTGCATGCGCTGCTGTAGTCCCGGCGCTTGACAGCCTCATGATCGAACCCGGTTCGAATGTCGCTGGGCATGACGACCACGAGATGAAAGTGGAGTCGTCCTGTTTTGGGTGACCGCTCGATGACGGCGAGCCACGCGAGGTAGCGCTCGGAGAACTTGGCATTTGTAGCGAGTGAGTTGAACCGCCGGGATGCCTCCTTGATTGTTTCAGGTGGTGGGTCGGCAAATCCCAGCGTCAGCATTCCCAGCCTCTCCAAGCCCCATTTGCGTGTCATGGCTTGGACTTCGAGGATCAGTCGCTGTGCTGACGCACGGTGTGCTTTTCCTCCTCGGAAGGTTGTGTGTGGATTGAATAGTTCATTCGGTAGACAAGGAAGGGCCGCAGGCGCAGCCGCGCTGCGCGCGGCCGCGTCCTGCGCGCCCAATCCCAATCCGCTTTGAATGGGTTCGAGTTCACCCGCGTCACATCGCAGGACGGACTCGCATTCTTTCTTCGCATCGAATTCCGATGCTAAATGCTCGCCGTGCGAAGCCTCGGTTTCTGCTACATTCCAGCTACGCTCTTGTGCAACTTCTTGAGCACCAGCTGGCGTCCCCACGGGGATTCGAACCCCGGTTGACACAGCTTGTATTTGAAGGTCAACCGCTTACCTGTCTTCCCTCTGAGAGCAGACAGTAGTTGCTTCTGTAAACACTGAAACTGTTGCCAGTCCTGTTGTCAGTCGGCTGGCTTATCCTCGGAGGCGAACAAACAACAAATTCAAAGCGGAGCGTTTCTGTCCACCAAATCGAGACGAGCCTAACGATGAAGTCGGTCGGAAATGCCGCCGACTCACACTTGGGCGGCGCCGCCGTCGACGAAGAGTTCGATGCCGGTGACGAAGCTTGAGTCGTCGGACGCCAAAAACAGCGCTGCTTTTGCGATCTCGTCGGGCTCTCCCATGCGCCCGAGGGGCACTTTGGAGACTAACATGCCATAGAGCCCCTTTCGTTGCTCTTCATCGGGCGCCATCCTCGCAAGGCCGGGGGTTTCGGTCGGGCCCGGACTGATGACGTTGACCCTGATTTTGCGACCTTTCAGATCGGCTGCCCAAGTACGGGCGAAGGAACCCAGGGCCGCCTTCGAGGCGGCATAGGGACTGAACCCGGCCATGCCCTGCATGGACGCCGTCGAACAGGTCATGATGATCGAACCGCCATCCGGCACAAGCGCGAGGGCCTTCTGGACCGTGAAAAGCGTTCCCTTCACGTTCGTGGCGAACGTCTGATCGAAGTTCTCTTCGGTGATTGCACCGATGGCGCCAAAAGCGCCTAGGATACCGGCGTTCGCGAAGACTATGTCCAGCCGGCCATCCTCGCGCTTGATGTAAGCGAAGAGCCTGTCGAGGTCGGAGAGTTTGGAAATGTCGGCCTTCACCGCGGCGGCGCGGCCTCCGATGGCTTTGAGAGCCGCATCCAGCTCAGGCTTCCGCCGGCCGGTGATGAAAACATGGGCCCCTTCCTTCGCGAATCGCTGAGCAGTCGCGAGTCCAATGCCTGAGCTTCCGCCCGTGACGAGCGCAATTTTTCCTTCGAGTTTGCCTGACATAACTTTCCTTTCTCTTTGTTTTGAACCGGGTGGTTCAGAGTGTTTCGACGCTTTTCGCGGCGAGCAGCGGCCGAAAGGCCGCGCGTTCCCGCACGAAGACAACGGACCAGAGGGCGATCGCGATCACAGCTGGGGCATAGCCCACAGGTGCCATGAACGCATGGAACAGCGCGATGTTGACCAGCAGCGGCGCCAGAATAGTCAGCGCCGCGGGCACGAAGCGATTGGCCAGCAGTAGGGCTCCGGCGACGATCTGCAGCGCGAGCACCACGTTGAGATAATGCGAGACGAACATCGCGCTGATGAACTGGCCCGCCATGCCGGTAAGCGGAGGTGACGGAATGAAGTGCAAAAAGCCATTCAGGCCGAAGACGAGGAAGAGGAGTCCAAGCAGGACCCGTGCAATGAAGACGTATGTTTTCATGATGGTGGATTGTTGAGCAAAAGGTGAAGGTCCGTTCACTCCCGGTGGGTGGTTTCCGTGCTGTCCAGACTGGTGAGGAGAACCAGCCCGGTGAGAATGAGAACGACAGTGATCATGGGATTGCTGAGGTCATTCGATCGTGAGCGTGGAAATTTCTCCGCCTTGGAGCCTGAGCTCGAAATCGAGCGTCACAGGACTGCCGGGAAATCGGCCGGATACCGCCACCGAGAGACTGACGCGGTCATCGCTCACGAAGCTCCGCAGCGGCGTTAAGGTTGGCTGATATTTGCGACAGGTTGCCGCCATCCACGCCCGGATCGCGTCGCGCCCGGTATAGTCGCGACCCTCATCGTGCACAGTCGCGTTCGGTGTGAAGCACGCCGCCGCCAGCGCGGCGTCGAATCGATTCGCCGCGGCCAAATACCGGGTCACGACCTCGGGCAGACTGGTGGCGGTTGTCTTCATGAGTGGCGTCCGTTGTGCGCACAGAATAACCGAAGCGTGCGCGGCTGCCCAATGCCGTGTTTTTTGCCTCGCTCATACTTTCGGTAATCGATTAAATTCCGTTGTGGAATTGCGCCACCTTCGTTACTTCGTTGCGGTCGCGGCGCATGGTTCGTTCAACCGCGCCGCGGGCGTGCTTCACCTCACGCAACCCGCGCTCAGTCGCCAAGTGAAGGATCTTGAGGATGAATTGGGCGTGCGCCTTCTCGCGCGTGGGAAAAACGCGGTGACGCTGACCGAGGCCGGTGAGCTTTTTTATGAGGACGCGCGCGACCTCTTGGCGCGTGCGCATTGAACTCGCGGACCTTTCATCGCGCGAAATGAATGAACAGGCGCGAGACGGACTGCTCGACCTCCTGATCACCCCCGATGCCGCACTATTCGATATGCCGGGCTTTCAGTGGACGGAATTGCGCCGCATTTCGCCTGTCCTCGTGATGCCCGAATCGCATCCGCTCGCAAAGCTGAAGAAAATCGCTCCCACCCGACTGCGCGATGTGCCGCTCATCGGCCTAGCCCGAGAGAATTATCCCGACTACGTGCGGGCGGTGCGGGCGATGCTCAAGCCGTTTGGCGTCACGCCACGATTCGTCGCCCTGATCAACGACGGTGTTTCGACGCTGTTCCCGGCGCTGGAAGCGAATCACGCGGTCGCAGTTCTCGGAGACGGCGTAGCGAACATCATGCCACGCACCCTCCTCACCCGGCCATTTTCGCCTGCATTGCCTGAGGTTTCGGTCAAAGTGGGCATGCCCGAGATCCGAGCTAATCCACACGCGGCGACATTCGCGCGCCTGCTCCGCGACGAAGTGAGTTCCACAAAGAGTGCGGGCGCTTAAATCGCAGACGGCAATGAGCGGATCTGCACGTCTTCAACGGGATGCGGTGCTGCAACCCAGCTAGGTTCACATCAAGGGCGCCTAGCCCGACTTCCGCTACTGGGGAAGGAAAAGGATAATTTTTGGGGTCCGGCGTGACGCAAGTCGGTGCGCCGGAG
>Ga0209415_10001637_pt1 | contig 42718 bp, 44 predicted proteins | sample PeaSoiSIISIP2007_FD_187696 | JGI IMG/M metagenome (GOLD analysis project Ga0209415, IMG submission 187696) | Peat soil microbial communities from Weissenstadt, Germany - SII-SIP-2007 (SPAdes) (version 2) | ecosystem: Environmental > Terrestrial > Soil > Wetlands > Peat | place: Germany...
TGCCCCCTGAATTTCAACGGCGCATCGCACGGATTCGACCGCACTTGCGAACTCGACCATGAAGCCGTCCCCGATCGTCTTGACTTCGCGGCCCCCTCGGGAGTCGAAGATCGGTCGAAGGATGGAGCGATGCTCCTCCAGCAAATGGAGCGCGATCGCCTCGTTCTCTTGGGCGAGCTTCGTAAACCCTACGATGTCGGTGAACATGATCGCGGCGAGCCGACGCTCTACGGATGCGCGCGGAGGTTCGGGTCGTCCCTCCTTTACCAGCCGCATCCGCCGCAACAGAGAGTCAAAGCGTGGGTCCGCTCTCAGCGGGTCGAAACGAGGTTCGACCTTGATCCACACAAGCCAGCTCGATCGTTCCTCGTAGGCTCGCTCGAGCCAAGCTATCGATTGGTCGATATCCCCAAGCCCGGTGTAGACGAGGGCGATCCAGTAGGACGGGAGGTACCGGGTCCGGGATCTCTCCAAGAGATTCTGAAGGATCTTCCGGGCTTCGGGTTCGTCGCCGGCGGATGCGTACGCGTGGGCGAGGACCGCTAGCGATATGGTGCTCCCGCCGGACGAATCGACTGCTTTCTGGATTTCTGCAATGGCCTCATCGTACATTCCCTTCTGGAGGTAGGGACGGCCGAACCAGAGGTGGGCCGGGCCAAACGCGGGGTCGATCTCGAGCGCCTTCCGATATTGGACGATGGCGCCGTCGAAGTCCCGGGCAAGATACAGTACGTGACCGAAGCCGGTATTGACGGCCATCGAGACGGGGTCCAGGTCGAGGGCCACCCTCATTTCGGCCAGAGCGTCGTCGAATCTGCCCAACGCCTTCAGGTAGTCGGCGTAGAATTGGTGCCCGGCCGGATAGCCGGGGTTCAGCGAGATGGCGCGTCGTAGCTCCTTTTCGGCACCTTCCCAATCCCGCTCGTAGAGAAAGTTGACGAACCCGAGCGACGCATGAGCCTCGGCGAGGTGGTCGTCCACCGCCAGGGCCTTCTCCGCCGCCGCTCGAGCTCTCGGGAAGGCCTCCGTGGGGGGTGCAAATTCTAGCCAGCCGATCTGAGACCAAGCGTCCGCCAACCCGCAGTATGCCAGCGCAAACGTTCGATCCTTCTCGATGGCGCGTTCGAAGTGGCCGACCGCCGCCCGCAGGCCGGCTTCCGTTCGAAGATTCCATTGGAATCTTCCCTGGAGGTAAAGATTGTAGGCATCGACGGTGGGCGTCGAGATCGTTGCGGCGTCTCCAACGTCCTGTTGTTTCAATCGGATCTTGAGGGCGCGGCCGATCCTCTGAGCGATGTCCTGCTGAATCGCGAACACATCTTTGAATTCGCGATCGTAGTTCTCGGACCACAGGTCCTCCTCGGTCGTGGCGTCCACCAGGCGGACCGCGATCCTCAGGTTCCGACCCGACTTCCGGACGCTTCCTTCCAGGACCGTGCGGACCGCGAGTTCTCCGGCCACCTCGGCGATGGTCTTGGAGGTCCCCTTGTAGTGCATCGCAGAGGTTCGCGCGATCACGCTCAGGCCGGGAATCCGGGAAAGAGTGGAGATGAGCTCCTCCGTCATCCCATCCGCAAAGTACTCGTTTCCGGACCCGCGGCTGAAATTCGCGAGGGGGAGAACGGCGAGCCGGTGTTTCGCCTTGGAGGAGGTTGGGGTTGCCGCCGGCGCCATCTCTGGGGTCCCCAACCGGTACTCGCTGTTATTGTCTTCTGCTCGGCCAGGGAACTCCGAACATCTGGGCGGCCCTGCCTAGGTGCAATCCCGTGGGTCGGTTACGGTCGCCGGGAACCTATCGACAGCCGGATGTCAACGTCTGCCAGGATTGAAGGTCAAGTGCGGATTCGAGGCGCTTGATTCCACATTCAGGAAGGGTGTCTTAGGCATCGGTGGTGGACGCGGTATCAGAAGCAGGTTCGTTTCGATCGGTCGTTGGTTCGTCGACGATCGCACCCCCCGGACCCGCCTCGCGGAGGAGCGAGGGGTCTGGATTGGACGGAATGGCCCCGACCTGCAGCCCGGTCTCTTTTCTGTCAACCGCCAGAACGTCCGTGCCCGGAATAAAGTCAGATTTCACGTATCGAATCCTCGACCTTTGCTCGAACTTTCTCATCTCAGTTACACCTTTAGATGGATTTCCGAGCGGCGAGGGATGGTTAAGGCCGTGCTTGGTCGGAATTGAGGAGTACGACCAGGAGATGGGGCGGGAATCCACTCGGGCCCCACTACTTTCCGGACTTCTTCGATTTCGAAGCTCCGCGTCTTGGTGACCTTTTCGGTTTTCCTACCCTTAACTCGAAAAAGAGAGCCCCGCGAACAGGGTGGGGCCAGTAGGCGGGTATTGGCTTGAACCCCAATTCCTTGTAGAACTGGATCGCGGCCGTCATGGTCGAGAGCGTGTCGACCCGTACTCGATCGTATCCGAGCTCGCGCGCTCGGCTGAGAACCGCGCCGGTAAGTCGAAGTCCGAATTCGACCCCTCGATGATCTGGTCGGATGTAGAGGCGCTTGATTTCGCCGACCATCGGTTCCAGTTCTCGAAGGGCATCACACGCCACCGGTACTCCCTTCATGAATGCAAGAATGACCTCCCCCTGGGGTGGGCCGTACGCCCCGGGAAGTGCGGCGATCTGTTGGTCGATCGAGTCGAGTCCCACTGAGCTATCGGAACCGGTGGGGTCTCGGTGATCGGCGATCCATTGCCGGTACTCCTGAAAGTATCGACGAACGTTTTCAATGTCCTTAGTCCAATCCACACTCCGAAGTGTAGTGTCGGGGTAGTTGTCCGGCTTAGATGGTCTGCGAACCCCCATTGTCGATCCGCTCCGTGCGATATGGAATCCAGAGATGAATGAAGGGATTTCCCTGCCTAGAGTGGCTGGGTGCAATGCACCTTGCACACTCTAACCGAGAGACTCGGGTCTCTTGGGGGGGTTGAGTCCGTCATGCGAGCTGTGCGGGGAAACGCGCCGCCCGACGAAGTAGATCGTGGAGAGCAGCAGTTCCAAGACGAGCACCAGGATCGCGCCGTATTCGGTGAACGGGGAGAGCAGCAGGGGCAGGACTCCCATGAAACCGAAGACACTGAGGAAGAAGAGGGTGGTTCCGAGCCGGTCAACGAATCCACCCTTGAGGGATAGCCCACCCCCCACCTCGAGGAAGCAGAGCAGCCCGACGCTGCTCACAGCCCCCACGATCGCGACGTAGCTCACGATCGTCTGGAAGTACTGTTCCCCCGAGAGAGGCCCGATCGGCGCATGGAACGACCCCGGGGTGTTGAGGATCAGAACGAGCGAAGTTAGGGTGAGGCCCATGAAGAAGCCGAGGGCGGTGAGCGCCTGCTGGTGGAGAACGCTGCCTTCTCTCTCTACCATGGACTACCCGTTTCTCCAATCAACTCGGGCCACTTTAGGCATCCCAGTCGAAGAGGATTCCGTCTCACCGATCACGATTCACAACTTAACCATGGGACTCTATCCTTAGCCCGCCAGACCGGGCGCGCACGGCCGGCAGATAGCTCAACGCGCCGAGAGAAAGAAGCGGCAGAATAAGGATCAGGTTCATCGAATTCTGGATGATGTACGTCGAGACGGCTATCGTCAACCCGAGTACCGCAACTCGTCCGACCCCGAGACAGAACTCTCGGTCCGCCCACGCTCGAGTCCGGTCGACCGCGTGGTTGCGGTCGATGTGGTCCATGAACTCTACCATCGCCATGTTGCTGAGCGGCGTCGAGAAAAGGACATAGACGCCCGCAAACGCGAACGCGTCGAGCGGCGGCACCCAGCGAACGATCAGCAGTACGGTGGACGCCATGATGGCCAGAACCGCCCGGAGTGCGAAACGACCTTCGAGACGGAATCCGTTCCGCCACCAGAGGTTCGCCGCGATCGAGACCAGGACCATGTAACTGGCGAAGAACCCGGTGACGACGTAGCTTCCGGTGACCTGAAAGACGTAGATCGGGAGAATGATTCCGACTGGGATCACGAACAACTGCGACGCGACGAAGTAGATGCGGAATCTCGCGAAATCCCTCCCCGGGGGTCGGCGGAACGCGTCGTTCGGGTCGCGCATCGTGCGATCGGTCTCCCCCCGGGTCCGAAGGATCACGTAGGCGGATGCCAGCAGAAACACCGCCGTGATCGCGAAATCCCACAGGTACCGAAGCACTCCGGTGAGCCCGGAGAATTGGATTAGGGCGCCAGCGGCGGAGGGGGCTGCGAGCGTCACGACGCCCGTGATGAACCCATTGGTCGCTACAAACGGAGACCGCTGGGAATTCCGAGTGATGTCGTGCATCATCGGGTTGTTCCCCGCCCAGAAGACTCCGGTGGCGGCTCCCCAGAGGAACCCAAAGAAGAACGCGTTCGAAATAATCCGACTCGCAGCCAGCATGTCGATCAGGACGAACGCCGAGAGGCCGAGACCCAGGACGTAGAGGTGCTTCGACCTCCAGCCGGGAAGGAGGAAGGTCGAAAGGAGGTAGGCGCCCATCAGCGCCGCGTAGGTCGCGATCTGGAAGTACAGGACCGTGAGGAAGTTGTAGTTGGAGAGGAAGAAGAGGTTCAGGAACACCCCGACCAAGCCGATGGCGAACGCGTACAGATTGTACGAGAGGAAGTAGGACCCGATCGTACCGATTCGGCGTGTGGCCATTCGAGGTACCCATTCGTTACCTGCGAGCCAAAAGGATGGCGGTCAGATCGTCTCTGACGCGGGATGGTCACGGCGACCTCGGGGCGTCCTTCCATTTTCCGAAGAATCAGCTTTCAAGATTCAGTGGATGGGCGTCTACGCCCATCTCTGAGAAGTCGCCGAATCCCTCCGATTCGATTCGCCTCGACTCGGTCGATCACGGTCGCAACCACGGGAAACGGGTTACCTCGGAACTGGTCGCCATGTACCCTCCGGCGATGGGCACACATGCGTGACTCGAGGCCGAACGCCACGCCGCCGTCTGATCGACCCGAGGACGGCCCAGCCAACCGCATCGGTCGCATTTCGCGCGGAAGCTAAGGGCCGGGTCGCGAGTGAGTCCCGTTTCCGGACGACGGGCGACAATCTTGACCACGCGGATCGACGATGGACGGGGTCGGGGTATCCCGGGGACGTACACCGGGCCCTCGAATCAATCCCCCTCTAATCTGGATTTGGCTCGAATGGAACGTGAAACGTGACATCGATACCGGGGCGGGGCGTGGGTGCAACCGACAACGCACACATCCCCCCCTTTCGGTCACGACCCGGAAGTGAGATATCGCCGAATCCGTTCCGCCAGACAATGGTGGATCTCCCGCGGGAACGTGGGGTCATGCTCGACGCCGACCAAGTGCCCCTGAAGTACTGCGGCTTCCCCGACTGTCGCGCGTACTCGTACAACGAACCCCTGACCCTGGTCATCTCCGAATCGAGAATATTCGCCGTTTGTGGGAACTGTTACCGGACCCGAATCGCGAAGGCGGGACCCCCATAACCCAGCCGCCGCCGTGCGCGATAGGCGCGGCGACTATCGTTGAGGCTTTTTCGATGAACTCTTTGCCGCGCGGCGCTTCGAGGATGCCCGCGACTCGTTTTCCGCGATTCGCGCACGAACGATTCGCCGGACGAGCGAGACGGGTATCGGCCGTTTTGGCTTGAACTGAAGCGTCCCCTTACCGGCCTTGAACGGCGCCAGCTCCGTGCCGAACTTGCGGAGGACCACGCCGCTCCCCACGAAGAAGCTGCAGTGATCTTTGAATCCGGCATACCACACCAGCATTCCGGATTGGCGAAAGGCCGGCATCCGGTAGCTGATGACCTCCTCCGCTTCGGGCGCGACCGATCGAATGGTTTTGCGAAGCTCCTCGAGGGCCGGACGCCTTTCGCGCGGAACCCGAGAGAGATAAGCGCCAATCGTCGGGGGTGGGGATCCGGTGCGGGAGGTCATGTCGACGTCCCGACCTTGCCCATCCATAATTGCTTCACGGCTGCGGAGAGTCCCCGCTCGAGAGCATCCGCAGGCCCCTTCACCGGGACGAGTAGGCCTTCTCGAGGTCCCGGACGACGATCTTCTTCATCTTCAACATCGCGGCCATGACCCGCCCCGCCTTCTCCGGATCGGGGTCGGAGAGGAGCTCGGGAAGTTTCCTCGGTATAATCTGCCAGGAGAGCCCAAAGCGGTCGACGAGCCAGCCGCATTGGCTCTCCTTTCCGCCCCTCAACAGTCTCCTCCAGAGCGAATCCACTTCTTGTTGGGTTGCACAGCTGACGAACAGCGAGAACGATGGTGTCAACTTGAAATGCGGGCCGCCGTTCAGCGCCATCAGTTTTTGGCCCGCCAATTCGAATTCGACGAAAACTGCCGGTGAGTTTGGAGATTTCCCGGATCGGGACACCTCGGAGATCTTGGAGCCCCTGAAGACCGAAACGTAGAATCGCGCCGCCGGCTCGGCCTGGTCGTTGAACCATAGGAACGGCGTGATCGAGTCTACGACAACCGTGGCACTCTGCCGCGACCTAACAGATTTCGTTTTCATCGGACGCGTCACCGACCATACTCCGGGAGCTCAAAGCTGTGTGCAATGCGGCTTGCAACTACTGGTTCGGAGAATGCCAGTTCGGACGGGCCTTCCGGCAGCCGTTCGCGTCTCTTGGGTCGGGCTTCACGAACTGGTCGGGCGAAACTCGGACCACTTGCGCGCGAATTCGTGGTACCGCGGGTCGCTCCGGATCGACTGGAAGAGTGGTGAATATCTCAATTCCAGCACAGGTTCAGCACCTTCCTTCCGGGCCGCTTCCATCGATTCGAAGAAAGCATCCATCTCCCCCAGCGCGAAGTGGACGAATCCGGCCAGAAAGACCGTGACCTGACCGGCGTCCGTCCGACCTTCGAGCCGTTCGATCTCCCGGCGGGCAGAGGCCGTGTCCCCCCTGCGGGCCGCGAGGAAGCCCCGGTACATTTCAGTCCAGACGCTCGAGGGTCGAATTCGTTCCATCTCGTGAATGGTCTCTTCGGCCCTGGTGTAGTTCTGGTGGGCGAGATAGTACTCCGCGAGATGGGCGTTGGTTCGAAACGCCACCAGCGGCTTGGTCCTCTCCCAGTGAGCGAGGGCTTCGGCCTCCCTCCCCGAATAGAAGTACGCGCGTCCGAGGAACGCAATGATGTTGATGTCCAGCGGGTCGGTCTGGTGCGCCGCCTCTAGCAGTCGGACCGTCTCATCGATCGCGCCCGACCCCGCTACGACCTGGGCGAGCCAACGGTAGGGGTCGGCGAGGCTGGGGTTGAGTTCGATCGCCCGGCGAGCCTCCCTCTGGCATCCGTCGAAATCCTCGGTCGTCAAGAGGAGGCTCGCAAGACAGGAGTGGGCCTCCGCGAGAGCCTCATTCAACTCGAGAGCCTTGGTGACCTCCTCTCGGCCTCGCTTCATCGCTTCGGCCCAGGGTACGGCGGCTTCCCCCGCGAGCCACATCAGGGAGTCGGCGATTCCTACCCTCGCCCGCGCGAATTTCGGATCCCGGCGGACCGCCTCCTCGAAGAAGGCAAGCCCGGTTCGAACGGTGTCTTCGGAGGTCTTTTCCGAGTAGAGTTTGCGCCCGTGGAGGAAGCTCGTGTACGCTTCCATGTCTTGGGTGTCGGGCGTCTCGTGCACCACCACCGCCGTCTGCTTCCCTCGTTCGCCGGACAGGTGGATGGAGACCTGGTTCGCGATCTGGCCAGCGATCTCGTCCTGAATCGCGAAGATGTCGTCGAGCGGCCGTTCGAACCGAGACGACCACAGGGGCTCCTCGGAGGTCGTGTCTACGAGTTGCGCCGTGATCCGCACCCGATTCCCCGATTTTCGAACGCTTCCTTCGAGGGCTAGCCGCACTCCGAGGTCCTGTCCGACGTCCCGGAGCGACTTCGACGACCCCTTGTATCGAAGGATGGAGGTTCGAGCGATGACTCTCAGGTTCGGGATCTTCGATGACCGCGTGATCAGTTCGTCCGTGAGTCCGTCCGCGAAGTACTCGTCGCTCGCGTCCGGACTGAGGTTCGCGAAGGGGAGGACGGCGAAACGAAGGCTCGCACTGGCTTCCTCTGTCGGAGCGCGGGGTCGAAGCGGATCCGCCCCGAGCACGACTCGGTAGACATCGACGGGGAGTTCCACGTTCTTGAGGGTCCGCGAACCGACCTTCTCTATCGGCAGACGCAACTTGTTCCGAACCTGGTCGTACACCGAGCTCGAGATACTGATCCCGCCGGGCTCAGCCAGAGGTTCGATCCGGGACGCGACGTTGACAGCGTCCCCCACGATGTCATCCCCCTCCCCGACGACATCCCCCACGTGGATGCCGATCCGTAGTACAATGTCCACCTTCGAACTGGGGAGCGCGTTCCGTCGAGCCAGCGCCTCCTGTATCTTGACAGCACAACGTACAGATTCGACCGCGCTCGGGAATTCGATCAAGAACCCGTCGCCGAGAGTCTTGACTTCTCGACCCCCGTGAACCACGAGAAGTGGTCGAACGAGCGCTTGATGCTCCCGGCGAAGGCGGAGAGCTTCCTCTTCGTCCCGCTGACCCAGGGTCGTGAAGCCTACTAGATCGGTGAACATGATGGCGGCGAGGCGACGCGTGCCGTTTTCCACGTTTTCCGAATTCTCGACCTTTCAGTTAAGCGCTCCGAATCAACCCGGAAGGCGCGGTTTCAAGGGTCGGGACCGGACGACTCGACGCGGGACGCGCGAGTCCACGTCTTGGTTTTCTCCCGGGCGCAGCTACATAACCTAGGTCAGAATGAGCCGTTGAGGACTTTCCGGCCGACGGAACTGAAGGAACGAAGATGGCGAGCTCGATAACCAGGGCGCAACTAGTGACGCTGATTCCCGTTCGTGACATGAACCGGGCGGTCAAGTTCTACACGAAGGCCCTCGGTGGGAAGCTGACCTACCGAATGAAGGGAAAGATGAGGAACTTCTGGGCTTCCCTGACCCTCGGATCGAACCCGATCTGGTTGATCTCGCCTTCGAAGAGTGAGAAGAGGACGTTGGCGTACACGACCTTCGTCGTGAAGAACATCAAGTCCACCGTGAAAGACCTCAAGAAGAGGGGGGTCAGCTTTCAACGACCCGAGAAGTTGGGGGCCGATTCTCGAGTCGAAGGTTCGATCACGTACGAGTCGTTTGGAGCTTCGGCCTTCTTCAAGGACACCGAAGGGAATCTGCTCATGCTGTGGCAGACCCTTTCGGCGTGGTGACGGCTAGACCGTTGGAACCGGATCCGGTCGGAACTCGCTCGGCCGGTCGACCTCGAGTCCGTCGCCCGTCCCTCCGAGCTCCCGGCCGGTTGACCGCGGGTTTCGGGCGCCTACGAAGTCCCCGAGTTGAAGACCTCAACTGGGCTGCACAGTATCCTTATCGTAATCGACGCCTGACAGGCCGATAGTCGATGCCCGACAGTGTCGTCGTCGGCAAGGACGTCTGGAAACTCTACGGCTCCGGTGAGACCCAGGTCCCCGCTCTTCAGGGGGTCTCGGTGGAGATCCATCGGGGCGAGATGGTCGCGGTGATGGGCCCCTCGGGGTGTGGCAAGACCACTTTCCTGAACTGCTTTAGCGGGCTCGACGACATCACCCGCGGCCAAGTTACTCTCGAAGGGACCGACATCCACGCGATGTCCGATCGCAAGCGGACGGAGTATCGTGCCCTCCGTGCGGGATTCGTGTTCCAAGCGTACAATCTCATCCCGATCCTCACCGCGGTGGAGAACGTCGAGATGCCGCTTCTGGCGACCGGGGTCCGAGCCAAGGAGGCGCGACCGAAAGCGGTCGCCATCCTTGGGCGTCTCGGTCTCTCGGACCGTCTCCATCACCGACCCTCGGAGCTTTCCGGGGGTCAACAACAGCGGGTCTCGTTGGCCCGGGCCCTGGTCTGCCGGCCGGCGATCGTGTGGGCGGACGAACCGACCGGTAACCTCGACGAGGAGAGTTCTCACCAAGTCACGGGGTTGTTGCGCGAGCTCAATCGTGACTTTGAACAGACCATGGTGGTCGTGACCCACGATGTCGACGTGGCGGGACGATGCGACCGCACGCTTCGGATGAGCGACGGAAAGTTCATCAACTGAGATAGGAGAATCTCATGGTCGACTCCCTAGTCCTTGCGACCGCGGTAATTCTCGGTGCGATCGGAATCATAACGGCGGTCTTCGCGCTCCGGAATCGCCTCTCCTTCCGGATCGCCATCCGCAACATCCGCCGTGCCCGCTCCCGGACCGTCCTGGTCGTCCTCGGCCTCCTCGTAGGCACGGCCATCGTATCGGGCAGCCTGGTGGTCGGCGATACGGTCGGGACGCTCAATCTCCACTACGCGTACCTCGGGAATGGGTACGTGGACGAGGGGATCTACGCGTTGGCCTCCAACGGGGGCTTCCAGCCGTTCCCCCAATCGGTAGCCACCGCCGTCGCCACGGCGTCGACCTCGGACCCGGACATCGCCGGAGTCACCCCGATGATCATCGGGGTCGTTCAGGTCTTCGATAACACGACCCGAGTCCCTCAGACGCATCTCAATCTCGTCGCCAGCAATGCCTCCCAAAGTGCCGCTCTTGGAATGTTCACCACCGTGTCAGGGACGAAGCTCTCCGGTCCCCCGCCGGGGGGCACGTTCCTCGACGCGCTTGCGGCGCAAGATCTCAATGCGTCGGCCGGGGACTCGATCACCCTCTTCGGAGCGGTCCCACTGCATTCGACCGTTTCCGCCGTGGTGCAAGACGATGTCCGCGGAGGGTTCCTCACCGCGGGCCTCAACGGAGGGACCGTCTTCGTCGACCTGCCCACGGCTCAGCTCCTCGAGAATGCCTCCGGCCAGGTCAACTTCATTGCCGTGACCAACACCGGCTCGCAGGTCGATGGGGTCGGCCTCTCTTCGACGGTCGCCTCTCACCTGAATGCCACCCTGACACGCACTCCGGGCACCGCCGGCCTTCAGGTGCACAACTGGCTCCAGCAAGGGGTGGCCAATGCCGCATCGGCGAGCACGGGCCTCACCACGATCTTCCTCGTCTTCGGGTTGTTCTCCATCGTCGCGGGCGCGATGCTGATCGTCGGGATATTCACGATGATCGCCGAGGAACGAAAGGGCGAGATGGGGATGCTCCGTGCCATCGGTCTCACGCGGCGCGATATCGTACTCTCGTACTACTTCGAGGGCTTCCTGTATTCGGTCGGAAGTGCCCTCGCCGGTACGTTCGTCGGGGTCCTGACGGGGTTCATTCTGCTGTACGAGTACGTTCAGCTCGTCCCGAGCTCCGGGGTTTCGACGGGTGTCCTACTGTCGTCGTTCACGTACACCGGGAGCACGCTGCTGACCGCGTACTTGGTCGGTTTCCTCCTCACCCTCGGCACCGTCGCGGTGGCGAGCCTGCGCGTGAGCCGGTTGAACATTATCCGGGCCATTCGCGACGTCCCCGACCCACCCCCTCCCATTCGCACCTACACCTACCTCGCGTACGTCGGCGCCGTCTCCCTTATCGTCGGAGGGCTCCTCTTTGCGACCAACTACCGAGGTTCCACGGACGTCTCCTACTCCCTCCTCGGAGGGGGGCTGACGATCCTAGGGGCCGGGCTGGTCGCCTCGCGGTTCCTGAAGAACCGTCTCGCATTCAGCCTCGCGGGAGCTGGACTACTGCTCTGGAGCGGACTCGAACCCCTTCAGAACCTCGTTCTGGGCACGGATCACTCCGGCGGGATCTTCGCGGTGTTCGTCATCGGGATCATGCTGGTCGGCGGCGCGTTGATGATCGTCGCATTCAACGCCCCCAGCATCGCCACGATCGTCGAGCGGATCGGGGTCGGTCGACGAGGCTCGACCGCGGTGACCCGAATTGGCCTCTCGTATCCGAGCCGGCGGGGAGGTCGGACGACCACGACGCTCGCGATCTTCGCCCTGGTTCTGTTCACAATCGTCCTGCTCGCCACCTACAGCGCGACGCTCACCGGCAACCTGAACAACTCCTTGGAGGCGCAATCCGGCGGGTACACCTTCTTCGGGGCGTCCGACCAATCCATATCGGACCTGCCGGGCCGGATCGCGGCGAACGCGTCGCTGGCGCCCCTCTATTCCACCGTGGTCCCGCTGGTCTTTGGTCAGGCATATCTCACCGTCAAAGGGTTCGTCGCGAATCCGTTCACCGACGGGGTTTACGCCGCCCCCTCGAACGCGTCGCCCGCCTCGAACTTCTACGACACGAACCAATTCCCCTTCTCTGCGACGTATCAGGGGATGAGCGCGTCCGCGGTCATGACGCGGCTCTCGACCGATGGTTCGGTGGCGATCGTGGACGGCAACTACGCCGGCGGGAACGGCTTCACTTCCTCCGGTCCTCACCCCCTCCTGGGTCCGGGCGACACGGTACGGGTGGCCAATCCAGCGACCGGCGTCGCTCGGAACTTGACCGTGATCGGAGTGATGAAGGAGGCGATCGTCACTGGCGTCTGGATCAACCCCGCCACCGCCGCGTCGCTGGGGTTCGGAGGCAACCGCGGGTTCCTCCTGACCGTCCATTCAGGGATCTCGCACACGCTCGCCTCCCAGCGAACCAAGGCCGCATTCTATCCGTACGGCCTGGTTCTCGTGGACTTCGCGTCCGTCCTGGCCACGACGACCTCGATCATCTCGGGCGACGTCGGTCTTCTCGAGGTCTTCATTGCGCTCGGGCTGGCCGTAGGGATCGCCGCGCTCGGCATCCTCGCACTCCGAGCCGTGACGGAACGACGCAAGGAGATCGGCATGCTGCGTTCGATCGGCCTCACGCGCCCCATGATCCTCAAGGCGTTCCTGCTGGAGTACTCCTTCGTCACGGTGATCGGAGCCGGGATCGGCGGGCTCCTCGCGATTCTGGACGTGTACAATCTGGTCATTTCTCCCGGTGCTTCGACGGCCGGAGTGACCACCATGTACATCCCTTGGGTAAACCTCCTCATCGTCATCCTGATCACGGGCTTCTTGGCCACCCTTTCGGTCATCGGGCCCTCGCTCCGGGCAGCGCGGTTGCCTCCCGCGGAAGCGATTCGAGCTATGGAGTGAAGCTCTCGGCTGGCAGCGTACCCTCAATGTGAAACTCGCGGTCCGGGTGGTGCGGCGCCAGCCTCGAACCGGGGCCTATCGCCGACGATCCTGCGCTGACCCGGCTCTGGACCGGAATCGCTGCCTCCATCTCGCTGGGGGCGATCCCCCAATCCGGTCGCTCGCCCGACACGGGCTCCGACGCGATATCGGAATCGGGCCTTCAGCGTCCGATGGGAACGGGCCGCCCGTCGACCTCGACCGTCGCCCCCTGGTTGACGACCCAGCCGAAGAACGGAGAAGTGTTCTTCCCACCGAAACCCCGGTTGCCGCCGAGCGCGACCATCACCGCACCCAGTTCCACATCCTCGACCTGCGGGGTATCGTGGAGTTGCGGGTTCAACCCAATGGTCAACCTGCCGGGCCGGTCGCGCCCCTTGCCACCCGTCTTGTACGGCCCGTCGAACCGCTCCTGGCCGCGGGCGAACTCGGCTCCGGCGAGCTTTCCCTTACGGAAACGCAGGACCCCACCGGTGGCCTTGCCGTCGTCGTAGTAGCTCGTTCGGTTGCCGATGATCGTTCCCTCGGCCACCGTCTCATCCAGCGCCACGCTGACCGAGCCGGCCGGCAAGTTGACGAGCATCCCGAACGGCCGCTTGATGTCCGCGGGGCTCAAGCGCCCGGTGTTGGCCCGGGACCGCCGGTGCGCCAATCCGAGGGTCAGGTCGGTCCCGTTGTCGTCTCGAATCCGCAACCGCTTCCCCCGCTCTAGAGCCCTTGCGATGGGCGCGGCTGCCTTGCTCAAGGAATCGGGAGAAACCATCGTCGCGCGGATCACTTGGTCGACCCACTTCGCCTGGTCGACGCCGTAGGCTCGCGCGAGCGGCGGGTAGGGCCTCCCGAGTTCCATTCGGGCCCCCCGAACTCCGTGCTTGGTAGCCGTGGCATACCAGCCCGGGTTGAACTCGAACAGTCGGTTTCCCTGCTCCTGGGGGAGCCGGTTGAGGCGAACCCGATCCCCGGGACCCCACATGTGAATGTAGACGTTCGTCTTTGTGAGGGCAGCCCACTCATGGGCCGCCGCCTTCCCGAGAACGGCGTCCTCGCCGTCTCCTACAGCGTCCCACCACGCGTTCTCATCTTCGTAGGGGACCAGCGCTTGGGCGCCGATCCGGCGGGCTTCGCGGGCGAACGCGATAGCCCACGGTAGAGTGTGCGTCCACGCCTCGACGATCACCCGCTCGCCCTTGCGGAGGCGCAGGTTGTTCGTGAGGACGGACCGTGCCAGTTTCGAACGCGTTGAGGGGCTAACGGGGTCGTTCGTCATGGCCCGCCGGAATCCCGCACTCGTACTTATGGGATTGACAACCGCAAAGGTCCAAACCTCGGGGGGCAGTCCCGACCTTGATGAAGTGCGACCTCCGAGGCATCTCCATCCATTACGAGACTCGGGGCCAGGGGAGGCCCGTCCTCTTCCTCCACGCCAGCCCGAGCGATCATTCTCGTGCAATGGCGCATCTCGAGCCCGCGTTCCGGTCACGGAAGGGCTGGCGCCGGATCTATCCGGACCTGCCCGGCCACGGGAAGACTCCCGGTGCGGACCGGATCCGCGATATGGACGACTATCTCGGAGTCCTGCTCGAATTTGTCGATGATGTCTTCGGGAAAGGGAGGTTCGCCCTGGGTGGGATATCCTTCGGAGCCTATCTGGCTCTGGGAATCGCCCGAAAGCGAGCTTCACGAATCGATGGGATCCTCCTCAGCGTCCCCGAGGTCGATCACAGCCCGATCGAAGAGCGCCGCGACCGGGATTTTGGAACACCATCGATCCAGACGCCAGCCCACCTCGCGGTCGGTCTGCCGGAGTACACCGAAGAGACGGCGTGGCTGGAGAGTCTCCCCTTCCGCAATGTCAGCGCACCGCTCTACCATAGCCCCAAGCCCTTCCCCGCCCCGGCGTTGTTCCTTTTCGGCCGGCAGGATGCTCCGTTCCGCTACCGCAAGTACTGGCGGTTGCTCCCGGACTTTCCTCGGGCCACGTACGCGGTCCTCGACGGTGCGGGGCACACCCTTTGGAGCGATCGAAACGAACTCGCTAGCCTCCTGGTCCGCGATTGGCTCGACCGCGTGGAAACGTGGTCCCCGCGGAATCGCCGGAGTACCTGAGGAAGAGCTGGGGGCAACGGGTCTCAAATCCTCTGTCCTCGGGGAGCGCTCACTCCCGGCGGCGAGTCCGGGCGGGGTGTGTCTTATCGGAGTTTCGTCAACCGGGAAAGCCCAAAGGGGGCGAGCAAGGGCGGAATGCGTCCGGTCGTCACGATCTTCGCGACCTGCTCACCCAGGGCGCTCACGAACTTGAACCCGTGACCGGAACACGCGCTCACGACCACGACGTTCGGGAAATCCGGGTGACGGTCCACGATGAAGTTCTTGTCGGGAGTGTTGGTGTACAGACAGCGGGTGTGTCGACTCGGTTCCGACGACAGCCCCGGCAGGCGGGTCGCTGAGAATCGTTGGACGGAATGAAATTCGCGTGCAGAGCTGGGAGGACGTCGGGTGAGATTTCGGACGCGTTGGCCCACACAACCGCCGATCTTCACCCCGTCGCCTACGTCCGGCGTGCCGTAGAAGTAACGGCTGCCATCAGTGTACCAGACGAAGGCGGGCATCTCCCGGAACGGCGCGCGTGGGGGAACGCGAGGACGGAACCAATACACCGTCTGTTGTTCCACGCTCAAGGGGAGGTGGAGGTCCGGCACGAGGGTCGATGTCCATGCCCCCGCCGTGAGCACGACCCAGTTGGCCGCGTATTGCCGCGTGGCCGTCTCTACCACCACTCGCCCATCCGACCGTGGCTTCCACCGGACCACCGGGGCGTTCCACCGGAACGTCACTCCCCGGTCGGCAGCAAGGCGACGGTGCGCCCAAATCGCCCGCTCGGGAAACAAGATTCCTCCGCCGGGGTCCCAGAGGATGGAGTCACCCGAGGCGAAGCGAAAGGCCGAGAACCGATCCTCTGCACCCCGGTGATCGAATGACTCGTGGGGGAGAGCATATCGCCGAGCGCTCTCCCGGGCCCGAGCGAGCGCGGTCGATTTCGAGGGACCCGCCAGGAGGACCCCGGTGGGTCGGAAGATCTGCTGCTTCGCCTGCTGCCCGAGGCGTTTCCAGAGATGGCGGGCTCGAAGAACGAGGGGAACGTAGGAACTCCCCTCAGCGTAGGCCGTGCGCAGGATCCGGGTTCGGCCGTGGGAGGACCCGAACGCGTGGTTCTCATGGAATCGTTCGAGGACCAGGGTGGCTCCGGGGGTTTCGGAGAGGTGGAAAGCCGTCGCGGTTCCGACACCGCCTGCCCCGATCACGACGTGGTCGACCTCCTTCGGCCGATAGCCCACGGTCTCTACCCTCCTCGAATCCTCGGCAAGGGATCGGACGGCGTTCCGATCACAGGATGATCTTCTCGTCCTGGACGACTCGGTGATTGAGGGAAAGCCGGTCCAATTGGTAGCTGTCCCCCGAGAAGAGCCGGGCCTCGGGCTTTCCGTCGACCTGCGCAGCGACCAGCCGACCCAGGGAATCCGCCTTCATGATCCCGCTTCCCGAGTCGCCGCCGACGAAGATCACTCCGTACGATTCCTCCATGAGAACGGGCAATCCGTCGGGGCTGAAGTTGTAGTATCCCCCCCAGGAATTCTCCAAGCGGACGCCCGAGGTCTCGAATCGGGGGAAGTAGGGTGTAACCGTCGGGAGCAGATCGGTTCCGAAGGCCTCCCGATCCCCCATCGCGGCCATGCTGTAGTCCAACCGCCCGTCTCGGCCGGGGTCTTCTATGGTCCCAATCGGGTGGGCCACGGTGTCGACGCATCCGATCCACATCTGGCGTTGTCGGAAGATCGGCTTGAGGGTCGCCCCGCTGGGAAGGATGACGAAGGGAAATCTTGTCTTGCCATGGTCTCGGTCGATCGGGTTGACCCGCGGTTCCCATCGCAGGAGTTCCTCGACCACCGTTCCCGAAACCGAACCGAGGATCTGACTCCTCGGACTGCACCCGGTCGCGAAACCCAACGGGTGCAGAATCTTCTCGGACCAAGCACCCCCCGCGACGACGACCTTGTCAGCGCCTACCCAGGTGCCGTCGCCGAAGTGCACCCGGGAGATGTGAAGGCGTCCGTCCATGTGCTGTTGGAACGCGAACGGACGCTTCGTGGAGTCGTGGAGGAGGATCTCCTCCCTTCCCTCGAACGACAGGCGCTGAACGCACGTATCGAATGCGAACTCGACCCCGCCGCTCTTGGACTGTTCATAGTAGAAGTTGGCCAACATTTCGGGGGCGAGTGCGCCGCAATCCCGACCGAACAACGCGCCGACAATCGGTTCGGGGGGCTTCGCGCCGTCTCCGTCGTACCACTTCGCCGGCGAAGGGTCGAGGCCCGGACAGGACCTTAGATCATCGAGTCCCAGGATCTCCGCGACGATCGATCCTTCGCTGTCCGATACGAATGACGCGTACTCCTTCATTCGAGATTCGGGCAACAACCAGAGGTAGCCGTAGAGGTCCAGGAGCGGTGTGGGAGTGCGGAGTTCCTCGTGGTCCTCCATGAGCCGGCGGTAGAACGAGATGGAGCTTTTCGCCAGAACGTGGTTGTCCCTCGAACTGAACACGTCGCGGACCATCGCGGCGCTGGCGCCCATCGACCCTTCGCCCGGCCGCGACCGTGCTTCCACCACTAGGACCGACAATCCTGGGTGGCTCCGGATAAGATGAAAAGCCGAAGCGAGACCCATCGCCCCGGCGCCCACGATCACGACGTCGTAGCTGGCCTTCAATGGCATGCTTATCGAAACCCGCGGGCCTACGCTCTAGAAAGCTTATCGCCCGCGGGTCCCCCTATGGGCTTCGAGCTATGAAGAACTCCCTCAAGAGTCGGCTTCGAGCATCTCGCGACCCCTCCTTCGGCACGTGGATCGCCTCCTCGTCCCTCGTTTCCGTCGACGCCCTCCGAGGAATGGGATTCGAATGGTTCATGATCGACACCGAGCACGCAGCGGTGAATCCCGAAACGCTGGCCGCCATGGTCTCTCTCCTGGGAGTGGCTGGGCCGACGCCCCTCGTGCGGGTAGGAGACGTCGACCAGTACCTCATCAAGCAAGCCTTGGACGCAGGCGCCCATGGGATACTCGTTCCCCTCGTGAGCACGGTGACCCAAGCCAAGGCGGCCGTCTCCTTGGCGAAGTACCCGCCCGACGGAGTGCGCGGAATCGCCGCCGCGCCCGCCTCCCGCTACGGGATGGAGCTCGCGACCTACCTGAGGAGCGCCAACGCGGAGACTCTCGTGGGCGTCCAGATCGAGACCCGAGAGGCGATGGACAACCTCGAGGCCATCGCGAGCGTCGATGGCGTGGACCTCCTGTTCGTCGGGCCGCAGGACCTGACCTTGAACCTCGGCCTTCAAGACGACCGGAAGAACCCCAAGGTGCGCGAGGCGATGCGATTAGTCGTCGCGGCCTGCGAACGACATGGGAAGGTCGCCGGAACGATGATCATTGATGCGGAAGAAAAGCGGACCGCGGTCGATCTGGGATTCCGGTTCATCTCTCTCGCCTCGGACGTTCGGTTCCTCCTCAACGGGGCGAAATCTCTTCGGGACAGTTGAGTCATTCCGACGAAGATTCCTTTGGACTCCCTCAGGTCCGGGGAGCTCACCGAGAACCGTGTGGGTCGGGTCCGATGGCGCCTATTGCCTCTTACGCCCAGCGGCGCCCGATGCCTTGCCCGGGCGTCATCCGCTCCACTGAGCGAGCGCTTCCGGTCCGTTCACTGCAAGGCTCGTTCCATGCCCCATCTCGTGAAACACTGTGACGAGAGCCGTTCCGCCTCCTCTTCCCTCAACGGCTGACTATTTGTACGAGCACCAGCGTCCGCGCGACTCTCCTCCGGAACCATGCCCAACAACTCGTTCGCTATCGAAACCCGGGGGATCACCCGAGCCTTCGATGCTCGCAAGGGATTCCTCTTCGGGGAGGTCACCCACACCGAGGCCCTGAAGGGCATCGACCTGACCGTCGAACGGGGCGCGATCTTCGGCCTATTGGGCCCCAACGGTGCGGGGAAGACGACTCTGACCAAGATCCTGTCGACGCTCCTTCTTCCCACGAAGGGCCAGGCATTCGTTCTCGGATTCGACGTGGTCCGCGAATCGGAACAGCTGCGACCGCGCATGGGACTGGTCCTCGGCGGTGAGAGGGGACTCTACACTCGCATCAGCGCCCGGGAGAACCTACGGTATTTCGCGGACCTCTACGGTATCCCCCGCTCCGAGCGCGAGCACCGGATCGACGAAGTCCTCGCCCGCGTCGACCTCTTGGAGCCGGCCGACCGACGCGTCGAGGAGTACTCACGAGGAATGAAGCAGAAGCTCCACCTCGCGCGAGGCATCCTGCATCGGCCCCAGATCCTCTTCCTGGACGAACCGACGATCGGGCTCGACCCAAAGAGCGCGAGAGAGACCCGCAAGCTGATCCGCTCCCTCGTCGCCGATGGGGTGAGCATCTTCCTCACCACTCACTACATGTTCGAGGCGGAGGAGCTCTGCCCGAAGCTCGCCGTCCTTTCCAAAGGCCGGATCGTCGCCCAGGACACGGTCGCGAACCTACGCCATCTTGTGGGGGGCGACCGGACGATCGACGTGGAGGTCTACGGCTTCGACGATCGGGAACTCTCCTCCCTTCGGCAGCTTCCCGGCGTGTCGAGGGTGCTCACCGAGGAGTTCGGCCCGGTCTCCCGGATCACCCTCCGGGTTCGTACGAACGAGGTTCGGCTCGAGGAAGTCTCGGCGGCGCTTCCCAACCACCCCGAACTATCGGTCCGAGAGCGGCGTACATCGCTCGAGGACGTCTACCTCGACTTGGTCGAAGAGGAGGCCCGATAGATGGCGCTGCCCACGGCAGAGTATTCCCGCTCTCGGTCCACCTACGCGTCGCTCCGATTGAGCGTGTTGCAGTTCTTGGCGGACCCGCAGTGGCTCGTGCCCTCCATGATCGCCCCGGTCATCTTCGCCCTGGTCTCCTTCGAACTGTTCCGAGGTGCGGGGCCGTACTACCTCACCTATGCGATCCTCGGCGCCGGAATGATGAGCATGTGGGGCCAGACGCTCTACGGGAGCGGTTGGGCCACTGGCCAGGACCGGGAATTCGGAACCCTCGAACCCACCCTCCAAGCCCCAACTCCGTACATTTACGTCGTGTTGGGCCGGGTTCTTTGGAACGTGATCTCGGGTCTCATCGGTGGGGGCATTGTCTACGCCGTCATCGTCCTTGTCGCGGGAGGGCCACCGGCCCTCGCGGACCCGCTCGCCTTCGCCCTCCTGTTCATCTTCGTGATGGTCACGCTCGCCAGCGTCGGGGTCATCTTCGCCGCCTTCTACGTGTACACCCGATACGCGGGGTTCATCCAGAACATCGGAGAGTTTGCCTTCTACATCGGCACGGGCTGCATGTTCCCGGTCGTCCTCCTCCCGTTCGTAACGAACCCGATCTCCCTCGCTTTCCCTCCGACATGGGCCCTGGATGCCCTCCGATACCTGTCGATCCCAGGCTACCAGGGGTTCGGCTGGGGATTCTGGGTCGACCTGGGGGGGGCGATCGCCACCACGCTGGCCTACCTCTCGATCGCCGGCCTGGTGTTCCACCGCGTCGAGCGGCACGTCCTCGAGGAGGGGAATCTGTCCCAGTACTGACGGGACAGTAAGACTCCGATGACGACTTCCACGCTCCTGTACCGCCCCTCGTTCTGGCGGACGTTCTGGACGAACGCGGTCATGGCCCCACGCACGAGCCTCGGGTTCATGCGGGTGGACTTCGTGATCGGAACGGTCTTCGTCGTCCCGCTCACCCAGATGGTCTTCTTCGCGTTCGTCGTCCAACTCGGCGGCGGAGGGGCCACGGAGATCGCGTACACGGCCGTGGGTAACGCAGTGGCCACGGTGACCTATTCGAGCGTCTTCTCTGTCTGTCAGACTACGGACTCCGAAAAGCAGCAGGGCACCATGGAGCACCTGCTCGTCACCCCGGCCAACCGCTTCGCCCTCTACTTTGGACGTGGACTCATCCCGATCCTCGTCTCCCTGGCCACCGTCGCGGTCGGGCTGATCTACGCCGTGCTCCTGTACGGGGTGTCGATCCCTCTCGCGGTGCTCCCGGCGCTGTCCATCTCCATCGTGCTGATGGCCTTCGCGATGGTCGGCTTCGGCCTACTCCTGGGAGGGGTAGCGCTCTACCTTCGGACGTCGATCATTCTGGGGAACATCTTCCTCTTTGTCGGGCTCCTTCTCTCGGGAGTGAACTTTCCGCTCTCCTCGTTGCCCCTTCCCCTACAGTGGGCCGGAGACGCACTCCCCCTGACGTGGGGCCTCGCGGCGATCCGCGCCGCGCTCTCCGGCGAATCTCTGGGAAGCATCGCGATCCTCTGGGGCGCGGTCGGGCTCGCGGCTCTGGTCTCGTTCGGAGCCGCGGTCACTCTGTGGAAGATCTTCGAACGGCGGGCGCTCGCGACGGGGAGCATCGCCCGGTTCTAGACCCGGGCTAGCCCCGACGTCACGTCTTCGGTTGGGAGGCCGGACCGAAGAACTCGAGCCAATTCCCGTCGGGGTCCCGGGTGTACACGATGTTCTCGTACGTCTCTCGGATCCGTGCAACGATCGGAAACTTTCGACGGCGCAGTTCTCGTTCCCAGGCGTCCACGTCGGAGACACGGAAGCCGAAATGGTCGAACTCGGTGCCCTTGCGCATCGGCTCGTAGAAGCGGTTTCCCCGCGGGTAAAAATTGAGCTCGATCCGCTGGACAGCGCCCGGGAACGCGAGGTGGACCCACAGGCCACCGTGTTCCATGCGCCCCCGCTTGTGGACCCGAAAACCGAGCTTCCGATAGAACCGGAGCGAACGGGCGAGGTTGCGCGCCCGCAACCCGCTGTAGATGAACTCGACCTTGACCCGCGGCATGACGAACTCGAGGCGAAGCTCGAGATAAGTCTGATGTTCTCTCGCGGGTGCGGTCGCCCTTGGACCCGGCTTCCTCGGGCCTCGCGATGGGGCCGAGGGGCCGAGAGATTCGTCCGCCACACCGACCCAACTAATTTAGCCGATGATTTCGGTAGTTCGACGGCCGGAGAAGGCCCGGGGCTGGCGCATCATGAATCCCCCCTCTCAAACTGCGGCCCCCGTGGAACCAGCCCGCGCTCGCTCCCGGGCATGGTGGGCTTACTCAGAGTATGTGGTCTTCACGCTCGGAATCGTCCTCCTGCTACTCACCGCCTATCTGATCGTCATCGCACCCGGGTTGTTCGCGGTCGACCTTCCCGGGGCGTTGTTGGGGATCGCGGCGTTCTTGATCGGGCTGGCGATCCTGGACCGATTGCCTCGCGACGTCGAAGTCGGGGACGACGGTGTCGAGTTCCGCTACTTTCTCAGCCGGGTCGCCCTCAAGTGGGACCAGCTCGCACCGCCGACTCCCGTTGGAAAGGGATTCGTGGCGTTCCGAGCCGTTTCGGGAGCCCGGGGCGTGTGGGGCTCTCTCACCGTGACCGCGGCGCAGGGACGGCAGATCCTCGCCCACCCCAAGTCTCCCCGGTTCGAGCTTTCGGACGATCTCGCGAACGTCCTTCGCGGGTGAGATTCGGATCCCGACGGATTTCGTGGGGGCCCGCTCGGTGCAACGTGTGTTGCACCCACGGGGCCAGAATTTGCGTCTAGCGCGCGTTTCGCTTCCGTGACTTCTGGTGCGCCCGATAATCTCGTTCGAGCGCTTTCGCAAAGTTCTTCCAGGACTGACGCAGCTCCCCTTCGAGGCGTGCTTTCGGGGGGTTCTTCTCGCCCGGGAATGTCGCGCGACGCTCCCCTCGGAACAGCATCTCGGTAACACCCCTCGCCCGTTCGACCAGCTCGTAATCGATGCTCCACGTCCGATGGTTCCCCATCGCTTCGGCGTGCCACCGGTTCGGCGGATGTAGAGAGACCTGCTGACGGCTCCACATCCACCCGTCGGGGGAGTCAGAAAGATCCTCGTAGACGACCTTCCTCGATGTCCGAGAGAGAATCCGGCGAGTGTAGTTGTCCTTCTCGAGGACCGGGTCCTCGGGAGTATAATCGGTGCACCAGTCGAACACAAACCGTACGGGGGCTTGGAACTGGGAACGAAACTCGTAGACCGTCATTGCGGAATCCTTCGCCAAATCAACCCTCTCCTACGAACGCGAGAACCCCTCGGGGAAATAGCGTTCTCGGGGGTCCGAACTGCGGCGGACCGGAGGTTTTCCGACGCTGCCCGGTACCCCCCGCAGAGTGGCCCGACCACAACCTTTTCTCGGGTGATGACTCGCGAGGTCATGCCATCCCGGGAACACGACGGGTTTGTCCCTGTAATGGGGTTCCGGATCTACCACCGAATCTTCGAGCCCGCCTCGTACTCGAGCACGATTCTCGCCCTCCATGGAGGACCGGGAGCGCATCACGAGTACCTCCTTCCCCTCGCCGATCTCGCGGACCGGGGCCATCGTGTGGTATTCATGGATCAGCTCGGATGTGGGAAGTCCGACCGATCACCCGACCCGTCGATCTACACCTTGGAGCATAACGTCGAGGAGGTCGAGGGCGTCCGAAAGGCCCTGGGCCTGGGTCAGGTCCACCTCGTGGGCTCAAGTTACGGAGGTCTCCTAGCCCTCGCGTACGCGATCCGCTATCAACAACATCTCAAGACCCTCGTGACTATTGGGGGGCTCGCCGACGTTCCGTTCACGACGGCGGAAATGCGTCGGCTCATCACCGAGCTCCCGGCCGAGAGTCGGGCGGCCATCGAGAAGTACGGTGATCTCGGGGATTTCCAGAACCCGACCTACCTCGAGGGGGTCGACGACTTCTATCACCGGCACTTGTGCCGACTACCAACATGGCCGCCGGAGGTTTCGCGGACCCTGGCCGAGATCAATATGGATGTCTACGGGCGGATGAACGGACCGAACGAGTTCACCATCACCGGAACGATCAAGGACATCGATCTCACTCCGAAACTCCCGACGATCCAAGTTCCGACCCTTGTCACCGGTGGACGATATGACGAGGTGACGCCGAACGTCGCCCGGCAGATCCGGGACCATATCCCTGGCGCCCGCCAGATCGTCTTCGAACAGAGTTCGCACGTGCCATTCTGGGAAGAGCGAGGCCTCTTCATCGAGGCACTTGCCGGGTTCTACAAATCTCACCCATAGAGGTGATTCACGGTGGCGTTACCGGCGAAGCTGGTGATCTTCGCCGGCTTGCCTGGGACGGGAAAGTCGACACTCGCCCGGCTCGTCGCCGAGCGGATGGATGCCGTTTGGTTGCGAGTCGATACGATCGAGGCGGCGTTGTTGAAATCGGGCCTTAAGAGCTCCTTCGAGACAGGGTTAGCGGCCTACATCGGAGTTCACGACATCGCCGCGGAACAGCTCGAGGCCGGTCGGAGCGTGGTCATCGACGCCGTGAACGGGGTCGAGCCGGCCCGGGCGATGTGGCGCGAACTCTCCGAGAAGTTCCGAGTGGCGCGGTTCACCGTCCAAGTCACCTGCTCCGACCCTGCAGAGCATCGGAAGCGGGTTGAGTCCCGAGGGGAACAGACTCCACCGCTACCATCGCCGAGTTGGGATGAAGTGGCCCGTCGAGAGTATCTTCCCTGGAACGAACCGGTTCTCTCGGTGGACGGGCTGGCTCCTCCGGAAGAGAACGTCCGAAGGATCCTCGAGTACTGCGAACCCACCCACCGTTAGTGCCGGGAAGAGCGGGGCTACCATCGGCGGCCGTGAAAGGTCGCCGTCGGGCAATCGACCATTTTCCCAAGCCCAAATCGCGTGGTCTAAGTACGGGAAAGCCGTCGCGGATGCCATGCGGACGAGCTCCTACCGTGCCATGTCTACCACCGCTTCGCGCCTGATGTTGTTCGTGGTGCCGGCCGTCGTGGTCGCCGTCCTCCTTTCGCCACTCGTTGGACTGGTCGGGTCCTCTCCCGTCGCTCGGCCCTCTCCGGGGGTGGCATCGATTGGGACGCCGGCAGCGGCATTCCTCACCCGGCCTCTCGGAGATGTCGCGCCGGCGATGCTCTCGACCGGCAATCAGGGTCCCGCGACGCTAGGCCCGCGGCCCTCGGTCAGTACCTCGGTGGTCGTCGGGAAACACTTCCCGGGACTGAGCTTCGCGAACAACACGTGTGGGTGCGTCCCGCCGGATGTCCAGGTCGCAGTAGGCCCCGGCTACGTCGTTGAGATGATCAACACCGAGGGAAAGATCTGGACCAAGGCCGGCGTGGTCGTGACGTCCTTCTCGCTGGGTCCCTTCTTCCTTACGGGGACGAACTTCATCAGCGACCCAAAGATCCTCTACGACAACGTTTCGGGCCGATGGTTCGCCAGCATTCTGAACGTCTCGGCCTTCACCTCCACCGGCACCGCGGCCACCCAAGTGGCTGTTTCGACCTCGAGCGACCCGACAAAGACCTGGGACGTCTATTCCATCCCGGGAGGGCCGGCCCACGACTTCGCGGACCAGCCGATCCTTGGCGTGAGCAACGGCCTGGTCGCCATCGGAGGGAACGAATTCGGCATCGTGAGTCAAGCCTTCGTCGGGAGCGAGCTCTTCGCACTCAACAAGACGGCGATGATCCATGGCCTGACGACGTTCTACACCACCTTCGGACCCTACTCCACTCGTATCTCCATGCACCCGGTCCACTCCATCTCGTCCACGGGAATCGAGTACGTCGTGATGACCACGGGGTCGTCCACCGTGGACCTGTTCAAGCTGACCGGCTCACCCTCCTCCACCACGGTCGCTCACCTGTCGGCCGCGATCGCCCTCTCGGTCGCATCGTTCTCGACCCCGCCGGCCGCCCCGCAGAAGGGAACCTCGTTCTTGGTGGATACTTCTGACGTCCGCGTCCAAGACGCCGTGTGGAAGACCAACACCTTGTGGCTGACCTTCAACACGGGATGTGTTCCGTCCGGGGATATTTCCACGCGCTCGTGCGTACGTCTGGTAGAGATCACGACCGGTTCCACGAACACCGTCACGCAGAGCTTCAACCTGGCTCACTCGCAGCGGTACTTCTTCTATGGGGCCTTGGCGCTCGATGGCGGGTCGAATCTTACGGTGGTCTGGGGTTGGTCGAACGGGACCACCTACCCGACCCTATCGGTCACGGCGCACCTCTCGACCGGAGCGCACGGGTCGACCCTACCGTGGGTGACGCTCGTCCGTGGAACAGCGTCCGTTACGGTCGGATGTACCGGTGGCGTGTGCCGATGGGGCGACTACTACGGGGCAGGAGCCGACCCGAAGACCCAGAACATCTGGGTCGCCGGGGAGTACGTGATCACCGCGACCTACTTCTCGACCTGGATCGCCCAAGTCCGCCCCTGAGAGTGAGGCGGCGTTCCAGCTGCTCGTGAACCCGGAGCTTGTCGTCGAGGTGGGGAAGCAGAATTATTCTTCCGATCGGCGGCGCCCTCGGACGGGAACTGTGGGCCTAATCCAACTTGCACGCCAGGTCGTCGTTACGTCAGCCAACCGCCCTTGAACCAATGGATTTTGACTTTGGACCAAAAAGGGGGTGACCCCCCAACCCTCTCGGGAAACCAGGAAAGAGCCATGGTCGATGTTGTCCGAACGAGTCCGAACCCCATCCTCTACAGTATCGCGTTTCTCCTCGCATTTGCTCTCTCCGTGGTCATGCTGATGACAGACACAAACCTGCGGACCGACTTCGGTACGATGTCGAGCGGGTACTACGCTCACTGGTACGTGATCCTGGGAACCGCCATCGCGGACCTCATCGGAGCGGCCCTCCTCCTACTGCTCCGATCTCGGACTTCGGTCAAGCTGGGGGTCCTCGGGTCGGGGCTTCTCGTGGCCATCTTCATCGGTGCCATCTTCACCTACAGCCAGGTCGGCTTCTCCTCCGCGTCGGACATGGCCAACTACCTCTTCGGAGTCACTGACTTCGGCGGGGATATTCGATACCTCTACGACGTGCTGCTGGCCGTCTACATCGCCACGTTCCTCTGGGGAGCTGCGGGCCTAGCGCTCTCGCGGGGGGCCATCGCACCCGGAACGCCGGCCAAGACCTAGAGCGCCGTCGCGGTCTAGCCGGTGACCTCGTTCAGGTCCTGCTGGAGTGCGGCGAGGTCGATCCCGCCCGGGGTCTTGTCCGCCGTAAGAAAGTCGTTCGAGAGGAGAGCGTAGGCTTCGTCGCAATACGCAGACCAGAAACCCCACGTCATGCGCTTCAGCGCACCCCACGTAACCACGGTCAATCCGTTGGGGTCATAGGCGACCACCGGAACCGCGTGACCGCCCCACGAACCCGGGGCTCCGAGCCCCGAAGGTCCCCCCGGCGGAACGGACCATACCGTCTGGGTCTGCGCGGTCGCGGGCAGGGCGAGTCCGATGTAGCAGTTCCCGAAAATGAAGACCGCATCGCGAACATGGTCAAGGTTTCCGGGCTCGAGAGCTACGTACGCCTGGATGGAATGCCCTCCGATCCCGTTCTGTCGCCAATAGTTCAGTACCTTGATCTCGATCGCGCCGACGTCGTGCTGGCCAGTGTTCGGGTTGTATCCGGAAACCGCGGCGTACGCCGCGATGATCGTGGAGTCCGGGACAATGACCGGGTTACCGGCATCCGTGGTCCATTCTTCGATGCAGTGACCGGCGGCCGCGACGGTGCAGTCTCCGATGGTGTCGTTCCCCATCATGGGCCAGGATGCGACTTTCTGACCCCAGTTGACCTGGGAAGGTGGCGGTGGGAGTACCGTGGGCCGAAGGTAATTCGAAAGCTGGAGGGTCCGCGGGTCGTGAACGGCCGGCTGTTTTCCGAGGTGCATCGCGCTGTGATCGGGGGCCATGTAAAACCTCCCTTCGCGGTCGGCTACCCCTAGACCGGCGACGGGCTACATAGAGGCTTGTCGAGGCAAGACCCGGTCGAACGCTTCCCTCGCGTGACTGCTGGGAGACCTACACCTGGCGAACCGCTCGTGAATGGTGTATGAGCACCCCTGGCCGCCGGTCCGATTGCAAATGGGACTTCGGCAAATGCTTACAGGCAGACTCCTTCCCCCTCCTCGAGGTGTCCCCATGGTTCAGAAAGTGACCGAGGTCGTTGGAACGTCGAGCGAGGGCTTTGCAAAGGCAGCCGAGAACGCCGTCAACACCGCCGCGAAGTCGGTCCGGAACCTGCGCTGGTTCCGAGTGACGGAGCTCGAGGGACAGATCCATGACCAACACGTCAAGGAGTACCACGCGACGGTGAAGATCTACTTCGACCTGGAGTAAAGTCAGGGTCAGGGGAAGTCGGGGGACTCTCCGGCTCGATAGGTCTCCTAGGGAGCAACCGCGATGGCGACCACGTACGTGGAGATTCCGGCTTTCGCCGTCCTGCGGGTCCGGGCCGACATGAACGGTGCGGGACCCCCCGCGGCCTTCCACGTTCTTGAGTCAATGCTGCCGACCCTGAAAGGCCGGAAGTTCTACGGAAGTTTCCTGATTGGACCGGACGGTGAGGAATACTACGCTTGCGTCGCCCGCGTCGACTCGGACGATCCCGAGAAGTTGCAACTCGACGCCGGCATGATCCCCGGCGGTTGGTACGCCCGCCGTAAGCTCCTGGATTGGGAATCGAAGATCCCCGAGTTACCCAAGCTGTTCGAAGATCTGGCCCGAACCGAGGACGTGGCCCCAGAACGTCCTTCGCTGGAGTTCTATCGAAGCCACACTGAGCTCCAACTCCTGGTCCCCATACGGAATCCTCCCGCGAGGGCACTCTCGAAGAACGCGGGACCGAATGACGAGTACGATTCCCGATCCTCGGTGATGGACGACGAAGGACGAGCTCCCTAAGCACGACCACACACACCACTACGACGTGACCTGAAGTAGCACCGGGTTTCTCAGCGGAATCGTGCTCCCCCTGCTGACGGTCCAGATCTTCGTGGTCCTCGGCGTGGGGGCGACCTTCGGCAGCCTCGCGCTCGGACGTTGGGGGCACTCTCGATTAACCCAACCGGTACACGTTGTGGCCCGTCGACCGCCCGCCGCTGGGACTCACGTGGCCTGGATTGGAGGGACCTTTGCTTCGGTCCTTTGGCCTCTGGGCGTCTTCTTCGTCCCCGCATACGCGTACCATTGGCCGGCGTTCCCCGACTTTCCCGAATCCTGGGTCCTCCAAGTCTTCGGGATCCTGATGGCCGGGTCCGGCGGGGTCCTATTCGCCCGGGCGGCCCGAGCCTTGGGGCGTCACATGACCCCGGCCATCCAAGTCCAGCAGGGCCACCAGCTCGTGCAGGAGGGCCCGTACCGACTCATTCGACATCCGGTCTACACCGCCATCGTGACCGTGGCGTTGGGTCAGAGCCTCTTCCTGCTGAGCTTGCCCGTATTCCTGCTCGCGGTCGTCCTGCTCGCGTTGGCCAACTACCGAGCGTCGCTCGAGGAGGACCTGCTGAGATCGCCGTCCGCCTTCGGAGGGGCCTACGATGCCTACATGGCGAAGACCGGACGCTTCCTCCCCCGGCTTGGTGGAGCGTCTCGGCCCCCGAACAACTGAGGCGGCCGCACCGGTCTCAAGGGCTGGGGTGGTTCGGTCTGGTCACCGGATTCCGAAGTCTATATCCGCACTTCTCGAGGAAGATTTCCTAGCCTATTTCCACTCATCGCGGCTCGTTAGCTCCGAATCCCTAACGGGGGTCGGAAATCGATGAGCGAAACAAGCGAAGGGCGCCCAGTAGTCGTCCGCCGAGAGTCGAGTCGAGCAGGACTGTCGCCGTGGAAAGTCGCAGCCATCCTCAGCGTAGCCGTCGTAGCGATCGGCGCGGTGAGCTTTGTCGTGCTCAACGCAGTAGGAGCCGATCATGCGAAGCCGGTCACGACGAGCAGCTGCGCTCCGGCGACGGCACCCCAGTGCCAGAGTCCAGCGAAGTTGCACGCTTCCTCGCCGCGGCTCGCGAGCTTGGCGGAGCACGGGGGCGCCTAGCGTAGGAAGAGCCGCCCCTTCCGCAGGTGCCCCTCTCAGCCAGAGCGCGGAGGTAGGTGCAAGTCCCATTGCACCCAGCGCAAGGTACGAGTGAGTTCGGATTCAGACCTCGAGCTTGTCGGAGGGTCGTGCAAGAGGTGACAGAATGGCGATCGCAGTCTGGGACCTCCGTGGCCCTCGTGCGCCGGAGCGTATCCCGGACCCCGCGACTTCCACCGTCTCCGGCTCCACGCTTCGATTGATCGTGACCTCGTTGACGATGATCAGCATTTCGAGCGCCATGTCGAGATTGTACACGATGCGCTGTCCGGCCACGACCACCCTACGGTCCCGAACTCGGCCACAGATGAGTTGCCCGAAGCACGCGTCCTTCGGGAGCACGCCCCCGATGATGTTCAAGGCGGCGTTTGCCTCCACGGCGGAAAGGTGGCCAAACGCGTCCATCGTTCGTGCGAAAAGATACTGGAGCCGCTCGACTCGGGCCACCAGCTCGCGGAGGACCGCGGGGGGCATGCGCTGTATCCCCGCTAGGTTAGTCTCGAGTTCCACTCCGATCTCGTGGACCAGGTCCCCCGTGACCTCGAGCACCTTCGCGACCAGGCGATCCCCGATCTGATAGTGGTGGCTCTCGACATCGATATCGCGCGCGATGCGGGGACTGTCCGAGGAGAGCAGCAGCTGTCGCACCATCAACAGGTAGAGTCGGTCGATCTCCTCCTCGAAGTTGTCGATTAGCGAGAGCCGTTCCGCCCCCTTCCCCGTGAGGGCCGCGTGACAGATCTCGAGTTCGGACTGGAGCATCTGGATGACCCGGTGGAGTAGTCGGGGGAGCGCATGCTTCCCCGGATCAATGAAGTTCTGGACTACGACCGCCTCGGGAGTGTCGCTCACGACCGTCATGCCGAGGATTCGGTCCACGGCCCGATGGATCTCCTTGCGTTGCCCGGTGGTGAGTCCATGTCGTGCAGTGACCAGCACTTGGTCCTGGCCGGTGATGTAGCTCCCAACGAGCAGGCGACCGAGCAGGTTCGGGGGGGCCCCGGTCACGTCAATTCGCAGTACCTTCTGGGGGCGTCCATCCGGGGTCCCGGGTTCGAGACGTCCTAGCCCGAGGTCGTGGATAGGGAGCGCCGAGGGTTGCGGGAAAAACGGGTCGGGTGGCCCCCGGTGACCTTCCGTGGGCGTGCCCGACCCGCCGCGGCGCATCGACCTCTCCTTCGGCCTTCGTTCGTCCTACCGTCCAGATCCTACGGGGCCGCGATCAAGTGCCCCGGGAGCGTAGCGAGCACGTAGGCGAACGCAGCGTACCCCGCCAACCCGACGACCCCGATGAAGAACCACGCATAGGCCGTGACATAGGCCGGGAGGTGGAACTTCCCCGTGGAGGTGGGGGCCGGATCGGAGCTCTCCGGGGATACGCCGGGGATGACCGTTTGGACCCCCCGGCTCGCACCCTGGATGCTCGGTCGGCTTCGGGCCACCGGAACCCCGACGCTGAAGGCGAAGGCGGTCCCGTCAGGGTGCGCGAGGAAGTGGTCCGTCATGAGCGTGGCGGGGAACGAGAAGATCCCGACCCCTGCGAACGCCAGGTACAGGAGGAAAGTCTCGAGCGGGTCCTTGGTCATGTGCAGGATGTAGCCATTCCAACCGTACCCCGCCGTGATCGCGCCTGCCACGAAGGCGAAGAGGCCCGCATAGGCGAGCTTGAGCCGGAACGCCATCGTGACCGCCAGGACCACAAGGGTCATCCCGAAGAGCAGGTACACGTCCGTGAACAGAATGTTGTAGGACGCGAGGTTCGTCCCGGGGATGGCCGGGAACGGCCAGGTCTCTTCCGCCCATACTGCGAGGATGGTCGAGATAACGCCGAGCGAGCCGATCGGGATCGCGCCGGCCTTCAGTGCATTGGTCACACCCGCCGCATCGTTGCGGCGCATCGCGAACCAGACGGACATCCCGACGAACCCCACGATTGCTGCGGCGATCAGGAGCAACGCTTCTTGGAACGCCAAGAAGTCGATGAACGCCATCGTTACCACTCCCCCGGGGCCTTGCGGTCCGTTTCGGGCGAGGGTTGCTTCTCGTTCGCCTCACGTCGAAGCCACTGAGGTGCTCTCGCCTTTCGTCGCCAGTCCGCTCTGTCGAACACTCGGATTCGTTCGCTAGGTCGCATGTGCCGCCTCTGAGACAGGGAAGGGGCTGGAAGGTGATGCGGGGGCGGTCACGGCCGTAAGGAGAGTATGGAGAAGAAGGGGTGGGACGGATTCGGCCCGTGAGCCCTCCCGGAGTGACCGTTAATGAGTGGGAGACGATGCAGCCGTCGTGGTACGGGCGCGGAAGGGTCGCCAGGAAGCTCCTCCGGCTCCGGGATTCACCCGGCGGGTGCAACGCACCGGGTCCTCCTCGCTATCCATCACATTGCCGAAGGCGTGGACCGATTCGATGAATCTCCAGACAGGCGATTCGTTGCGCTTCCGCGATCTCGGGGAAGGGCGACTCGAGATTAGCCCCGTCAACGCCGAATCCCCCACCGAACGACACCAGAAGCTGCTCCGGGTCGATGCGAGCGGCGCCGCGCCCAAGCTGCTCGCACGCCTCCTCATCGGAGCGTACATCACCGGGCAGGACCAGATCCTGGTGACGTCCCGGTCGGGGCTGACCGTCGACCAGCGCCAGGAGATTCGGCGCACCGTCGCCCACGTGCTCGGCATGACGGTGGTCGAAGAGGAATCCGGTGGCGTGGAGGTGCAGAACTTCGTCGACCCCGGCAAGTACCAGTTCCATCGCCTCATGAACCAGGTGGTGCGGATGCTCCGGACCGAGCTCGAGGCCTGCCGCGCGGTGCTGACGGATGGGAACCGCGCCGTTCTTCAGCAGCTAGGCCCGATGGAGGACGAGATCGACCGGTTCTACCTGCTCATGGTCCGGCAGCTCCTTCTCTCGTCCGATGACTTCCAGGTCGCGCGGGACATCGGGGTCGAAAGCCATCACTACCAGATCGGCTACCGGCTCATTGCGAAGGTCCTCGAGGTCACGGGAGACCTGGTTTCCGGAGTGGGTCATGAGCTCGGGGAGAATCTCGCCGGCCTCCGCAAGCTTCCGAAGTCGGCGGTCGCCGACCTGGTGGCGCTCATCGCACGAGTCGAACGGCTTCTCGACCGCACCATGGACGCGTTCTCCCGTCTTTCGGTCGTGGACGCGAACGCGACCCTCAACGAGATCGACCAAACCCTTCCCGAGGACTACCGCTTGGGCGACGCGTTGTCCCGCCACATCTCCGACCGACGACTCGCCGTCGCGGCGCAGCGGGTCGTCTCGAACCTGCTGATGGCTCTCGAGATGCTCGTGATCATCAACGAAGTCACCATCAATCGAAGCGTCGAACCCGAGACGGTCGCCAAGACCGACCGCCTGGTCGGGATGCACTCCCGGGAACCCGACGATTCGGGCGCGTGACGAGGCACAGGGCGGACAGTCCGGACCTACCGGCAGCGGAGCACGACGCGTTCGGATGGCGCAGGTTCCCCTCTGGGTGAAACCCGGCAGTTCCCGGGATGCGATCAGTTGGGACCCGTGGAGGAAACGCTGGGTCGTGGCGTGTCGGGCTCCTCCGTCAGAGGGAGCGGCGAACCGGGCCGTCGCCCTCCTCGTCGCGGGCTGGTTGGACGTTCCTGCTGCGTCCGTGCGGTGGTCGAAGGCCGGCTCGTCCCACGCTAAGATGATTTTGGTCGACGGGCTCTCGGACGAGGACGTCCGGCGCCGACTGGCCGCCGTCGCGACCTCCCACGCCCCGACGGGGCGCGCGTGACGTACCGTCGGCCCCCAAAAAGTATTGACACCTCGCCGCCGGCGCGGGGAGCGAGCGGGCCCCCTCCGGGCGAGCCCTGAAATAGCGCGGCCCCGCTCGGCGCCCTCGGCCGGCGATGGCGGACTGGTTCAACACGGTCACCTGGGTCGTCTTCGCGGCCCTCTCGGGTCTCAACCTGCTCGTGCTGCTCTTCCGCACGGAGTGGGGGACGGGAGTCGGGCTCCGCGCTTGGGTACTGCGAGCGCTTCGCAAGGTTTCGGGTCGGGACGACGTACACTGGCTCGATTGGCGTCCGTTCCTCGTCGCGGGAACGGTCGCTTTCGCGGCGGTGAGCGCGTACGGAATCCTCAGCGGACAGTACGGATGCAACCCACCCGGCGTGAGCGACCCGATCGGGATCCTGAACTCGGGCAAGGCGTTCCTGGCCGGTCAGAATCCATTCCGGGTATCGGATTGTGGGGGGCACCTCAACATTCCGTACGGGATCGCCTCGGTTCTCCTCAGCGCGCTCGGGAGTCCGGGCGGACTTCCCGGGATCTACGCGGTTTGGGGCGCGGTCGCTCTCGCACTCATTCCGCTCACGTGGGTCGTCGCCGGCCCGGACCGCCGGTACGTCCTCGTCTTCGTGGCGACCTCGGTTCTGCTGGTCCCCCTGGTCTCCTCCCAGATCGACGGGGCGACGAACGCGCTCGTGCCGACGACGGTGCTCCTGTCGCTCTACCTGGCCCGGCGGAGTGAGCTGCTCGGCGCAGCGGTCGGGGGATTCTTCTCTACCGCCCGGTTCCCGAACTTGCTCCCGATCCTCGGGGAATCCGGTTCATTCTTCCGACGGCGGTACCTCTCTTTCGTCGCGGCCGTCGCGGTATTCGGGGGCGCCACCGGCCTCACGTACGCCGTCTGGGGCCACGCGTTCCTGGACCCCGTCTTCCTCCAGCAATTGGGTCGTCGCTCGTTCTCGCTCAACGTCTACGGGATCCTGCTCATCTCGAACACGCTGCCCGGGGGTCTCGGGATCGAGGCGGTCCAGGCCGGACTGGTCCTCGCCCTGCTCATCGCGGTGTTCTTCGTCGTCCGGTCGCCGATCGTCGCAGCCTCCATCATGTTGGTCGGCTTCGCGCTGCTCACACCGTTCCTCTCGTTCAACATCCTCGTCTGGCTGCTTCCCGTCGCGCTGGTCGGGGCCCGTGCTCGCTGGTGGCTCTGGTCGGTCGCCATCGTCGGGTCGGTGAACTACGACCTCGCGCTCAACGTGTGGTACTGGGACGACGGAGTTGGCTGGCCGTCGATGATTTTCGACGTCGTCCTGACGGCCCTCTTGCTCGGCATGTTCGTCGACCTGTGGCGGGGGGAGCTGGCCGCCCAGCAGGCGGGAACGACGCCGCCGGCGTCTACTTCTTGAGGGCGGCGACGAGCTTCCCCACCGCCGCTTGTGCGTCTCCGTAGAGCATGTGGCAGTTGTCGCGGTAGAACAGGTCGTTCTCGATCCCCGCGAACCCCTTCCCTTGTCCCCGCTTGATGACGATGACGTTCTTCGCCTGTTCGACGTCCAGGATCGGCATCCCCTGGAGCGGGCTCCCCTGGCGATGCGCCGCCGGGTTCACGACATCGTTCGCGCCGATGACGAGGACGACGTCGGTGTTCGGGAACTCCGCGTTGATCTCGTCGCGGTCGAACAGTTTGTCGTAGGAGATCCCCGCCTCCGCGAGGAGGACGTTCATGTGACCGGGCATGCGGCCGGCCACGGGGTGGATCGCGAACTTCACCGTAACGCCCTTCTGTTCGAGGATGTCCGCGAGCTCCTTCACTTTCCCTTGGGCCTGGGCGACCGCCATACCGTACCCGGGAGCGATGATCACCTGGCCCGCGTACTCCATCATCACCGCGACGTCCGAAGCCTCGATCGGCTTCATCGACCCGACCATCGTGGCCCCCGTTTCTTCGGTGGCGCCGAAGGCGCTGAAGAAGACGTTCGAGACCGAGCGGTTCATCGCCTTCGCCATGAGCAACGTGAGGAGCGACCCCGATGCCCCGACAAGCGTGCCGGCGATCACCATCGCGTAGCCGGCGTCCCCCAGAGGGCCGTTGACCAGCGCGAACCCGTCCAAAGCCACGGCGATCCCCGTCAGGGCGTTGAACAGGCTGATGACGACCGGCATGTCCGCCCCGCCGATGGGAAGGGTGAGGAGGATCCCGTAGACCAGGAGGAGGACGAAGAAGGGGAGCAACCAGAACGCGCTCAGGGTCCAGAGGGCGAAGACGCCGAATCCGACGCCGAAGACGAGGACCCCCGTGTTCACGAACTGGCGCGCGGGGAGGACGATCGCCTTGGACGGCATCCAGCCCTGCAGCTTGAGGAACGCGATCATGGAGCCCGCGATCGAGATCGATCCGATGATCGCTCCCGCGATGCTGAGGCCCGAGGTGACCCGGTCGGAGAGGGTCGAGAGGAGCTCGACCGCCGCAATAGCTGCCGCAGCTCCGCCGCCCATCCCGTTGAACATCGCGACCATCTGCGGCATCGCGGTCATCTTGACCACGCGAGCCCAGTACCAGCCGCCCAGCCCACCGATGCCGATCCCGAGCGCGATCAGCGCGAAGTTCGAGAGACCCGGGCTGAGGAACGTGACCGCGACCGCGATCAGCATGGCCACCCCGGCGTAGAGGATCCCGCGCCGGGCGGTCTCGGGCGAGCTCAGCGCCTTGAGACCGAGGATGAAGACGAGGACCGCGACGACGTAGACGGCGTCGATGACCGTGCCGATCCAATCGGTCATGGGGCGCCCCCCTTCTTCTTCGAGCGGTCAAACATCGAGAGGATCCGCTCGGTCACGACGTAACCGCCCGTGACGTTCATCGCCCCCATGACGACGGCGATGAACCCGATCGCCTGCTCGGCGACGTTCGTGGCGAGGCCGAGGGCGACGATGCCGCCCACCAGCACGATCCCGTGGATGAAGTTCGACCCGCTCATTAGCGGGGTATGCAGCAACGTCGGGACGCGGCTGATCACCTCGTACCCCACGAAGACGGCGAGGAGAGCGATGAACAGCGCCGTCCAGATGTCGGTTGCCATCTACGCCGCCCCCTTCGCGAGGAGGTCGGCGGTAGGTTTGTGGGTCACGGCGCCATTCGACACGAGAACGCTCGCGGCGAGGATCTCGTCCGAGTAGTCCGTGACCAGCGTGTGCTCTTTCGTCAGTAGGAGGGTGAGGAACGACTCGAGGTTCTTCGCGAACATCTGGCTCGCGTGGAACGGCAACTGGCTTGGGAGGTTGAGAGGGCCTGCGATCGTGACTCCGTCCACGACCACTTCCTCACCGGGCTTCGTGAGCTCGCAATTCCCTCCGGACTCCGCGGCGAGGTCGACGAGCACGGAACCCGGCCGCATCGAGGCGACCATCTCACGCCGGACCAGGACCGGGGCCTTGCGACCGGGAATCGCGGCCGTGGTGACGATGACGTCCGCCGCGGCGACGGCCTTCGCGACCATCACCTGTTCCTGCTTCTTCTCGTCGTCCGTCAGCTCCCGAGCGTAGCCACCGGCGCCCTCGGCGTTGATCTGAAGTTCGAGGAACTTCGCCCCGAGGCTCCGAACCTGCTCGCCCGCGGCCCGGCGTACGTCGTACGCTTCGACGACGGCTCCGAGCCGGCGCGCCGTCGCGATGGCCATCAGACCGGCAACACCGGCGCCCAGGATGAGCGCCTTCGCGGGCCGGATCGTCCCCGCCGCGGTGGTCAGCATCGGAAAGAACTTGGGGCAGAGGTCCGCGCCGATCAGCATGGCTCGGTAGCCGGCTGCCGTGGCCTGGGACGAGAGCACGTCCATGCTCTGGGCCCGCGTGATCCGCGGCAGGAGCTCGAGCGCGAAAGCGGTGAGCTTCGCATCGCGCATTTTCGCTACTCGGTCGAGGTTCCGGCTCGCGTTCATGAGGGCGACCACCACCGTCCCCGACTTCATCCACCCGACCTCTTCGAGGGTCGGCGGCTGGACCTTGAGCACGATCGCGGCACCGCCGAAGACGGTCGACCGGTCCGGCACCAGCCGGGCCCCGGCGGCCGTATAGGTGGCGTCCGGGTATCCGGAGCGAGCGCCCGCCCCGGACTCGACGACGACCTCGACCCCGGACTTCGTCAGATGCTGAACGACCTCGGGAACGAGGGAGACGCGCTTCTCACCGGGGGTGACCTCGTTAGGAACCGCGATACACACCGCCATGAGAATCGTGGGGGGTTTTGTCCGGCGAGATTATACGCTTGATGTGTCCAAAGGTTGACCGAATGGCCGAGCGGTTCGACGTGGCCATCGTAGGTGCCGGCATCGTCGGACTCGCCACGGCTCGGGCCATCCACGAACGACGTCCCGACTCAACGGTCGTGGTGCTCGATAAGGAGCGAGAGGTCGCCGCCCATCAATCCGGGCACAACAGTGGGGTCGTCCATTCCGGGGTCTACTATCGTCCGGGGTCGCTCAAGGCGCGCCTCTGCCTCGAGGGCCGCGCCGCACTGCTCGAGTTCGCGGCGCGCGAGAACGTCCGTTGTCGAAAGATCGGCAAGGTGATCGTCGCGTCCCGACCGGAGGAGTTACCTGCGCTACGGACGATCGAGGAGCGTGCCCGAGCGAACGGGGTCGCGGACGTTCGACCTCTCAGCCCCGCCGAGATGCAGTCGCGACTGCCGGAGGTCGTCGGGGTCGCGGCGCTGGAAGTTCCCTCGGCCGCGATCATCGACTACCGCGAAGTGGCCCGCCGACTGGTCGCACTGCTCGCCGCCGGTGGGGTCGTCACGCGACTTTCGAGCGAGGTTCGTTCGACCGCCTTGGGAGATGGCGGGTGGACCCTCGATACTCCGATGGGAGAGGTCTCTGCTCGGTACGTGATCAATTGCGGCGGTCTGGGTTCGGACCTTCTCGCGCGCCGGATGGGAGTTTCCCCGCCGGTGACCATCGTTCCGTTCCGGGGCGACTTCTACCATCTCGGGGAGCGGCTTCGCCCCCGAGTTCCGTGCCTCGTCTATCCGGTTCCGGACCCGGACCTTCCGTTCCTCGGCGTACATCTGACCCCGACCGTGGATGGCGAGCTCCTCGCCGGGCCGAACGCGGCGCTCGCGCTGGCCCGCGAGGGGTACCGTCACGGCCAATGGACCCTCTCCCAGCTAAGCCGGATGGCGATGTTCCCCGGCACGATCGGTCTCGCCCGACGCTATGGGGCGTATTCCGCAAGGGAGTGGCTCAAATCCTGGAGCCCCGCTCAATTCCTCTCCTCCATCCAGACCCTATGGCCCACGGTCGAAGCGGCCGACCTCGCAAGCCGTTCCTCGGGGGTCCGGGCGCAGGCGGTGCGACCGGACGGATCGCTCGAGGACGATTTCGTCCTGGTTCCGGGACCGCGATCGCTGCACGTCCTCAATGCGCCCTCTCCCGCCGCGACCGCCTCGTTCGCGATCGGAATGCGGGTGGCGTACGAGGCGGGCTTCGTCCCGACGGGCGCCCCGCCCGTGGCCCCGAGCACGGGCCAACGCTCATAGAAGGACTCACCGTCGGCCGCAGGATGCCATCGCGTTCGCGGCGGTCCGCCGAGGCCCCCTGGTTCGACCGCATCGTGGAAGGGGACGCGCGCGACGTCCTCGACCGTCTCCCGGCCGCGACCGTCCAGCTGGCGATCACGAGTCCCCCGTACAACGTCCGGATCCCTTACCGTGGATACACGGACGACCTGCCCCCGGAAGAGTACCTGGCGTGGCTCAAGGGCGTCTGGCGCTCCCTCTACCGAGTCCTGGTCCCCGGCGGCCGCTTCGTCCTGAACGTGGCCCCGACCTCGATCAAGAACTTCCGGCCGATCCACCACGACCTGTCCCGTGACCTGCGGGACCTCGGCTACATCATGCGCACCGAGATCATCTGGTACAAACAGACGATGGGACGCCGCACGGCGTGGGGGAGCTGGAGAAGTCCCTCGAACCCGCACATCGTGCCCTCCTGGGAGTACGTGCTCGTCTTCTCGAAGGGCCAATGGAAGCTCGAAGGAGACCCGAGCGCGGTCGACATCAGCGCTCGTGAGTTCGAGCAGTTCTCCGATGGGTTCTGGCAGATCCCCCCGGAGCGCCGTCGCAAGGGACATCCCGCGCCATTTCCCGAGGCGCTCATCGAGCGCCTGGTGAAGTTCTACAGCTACCGGGGGAACCTCGTCCTGGACATGTTCGGGGGGACGGGCACGGTCGCGACGGTCGCCCGACGCTTCGGGCGGCACTATCTGCACATCGACGCGTCGAACGAGTACTGCCGCATCGCGGCGGAGCGCGTTCGGGCCACCCAGACCCCGGTGGACATGCCGATCCCTCCGCCTCCGGCGGGCGATCGGTTCACCCTCCCGAGGATCTCGGGAACGAGCTCCCGCTAGATCACGGCCCGAGCGGCGAGACGGTTCCGAGCGATGCGGCGGGCGGGCGATCGTGCGACCATGTAGGAGATGCCGTAGACCCCCGCCGCCCACGTGTCGAGGTTCCATGCTCGCTCCTCCGGATGGCGCCCGAGGAAACGCAGGTACTCGGCGGTGAGGCGGGCGACCTGCGGTCGCTCGGCGCCGGCGGCGACCTGGGCGACGAGGGTGCCCCCGCGAAAGAGCCGCTCGTGGTTGACCGCACGGGCGGAGAGCCATCCGGCGAAATCCATGCGCCCACGCCGGGCCGCAACGCCGGCCAGGTCGCGCTCGGACTCGGCGGCGTGACCGAGCCATCGGACGGTGTGGGTCACGTTGCCGGCGTAGTACCGGTAGCGGGTGAGGCGGCGGTCGTCGAGGAACATCCCGTAGGGCGAGAGGGTCCCGGTCAAGAACAGGTAAAGGTCCTCGAGCTGGGTCCGCTCGAACGAATCGCCGAGCTCGCCGTCGAGGAGCTCGCGTCGCAACGCCATGGTGCTGGTCCCGAACGTGGAGTGCGTCCTCCGCGTGGCGAGGTCGAGAAGACCGTCCTTGCCGTCGGGAGGCAGATAGACCGGCCCGAGCTGGTCGAACCCACGGTCCGCTTCGTGGTCCCGCCAGGTGCTCTCGGGGATCGCCCGGCCGTCCCGGTCGATCACGCGCACCCGGTTACGGTAGAAGCCGAGGTCCGGATAGGTTCGAAAGATATCCAGGATCCGCCCGAGGCGCTCCGGTTCGAGCTCGTCATCGTCGTCGCAGAAAGTGAGGATCCGTCCGCGGGAGGCGTGGATCGCATGCCGCAGCCATCGCCCGATCCGGGGCTCGGCGTCGAAGAGCACGGTGGCGCCGACCCGCTCGAGCTCCCGGTCGATCTCGGGGGTTCGGAAGTTCTTGACCACGACGATCTCGAACAGGTCTCGCGAAACGGTCTGGGCGGTCAACGAGCGGATCGCGGAGAGCAGGTACTTCTCCCGCGTGTACGCGCCGACGATCACCGAGATCTCGGGGGCGCTCGACACCGGGCCTCCTAGGCGGAGGGGGAACCCGGCCCCGATGGGAGGAGGGAGCCGACCCGGTCCGCGATGGTCTCGAGCGAGGAGAACGACGGAAGGATCCGGCGCTCGAGCTCGGTCGCGGCGAGATGGAGGAGCGGCTCGAGGTTGACCGTGTCGGCCCGGTTGTACCGGACGAGTCGGTCGAGCGCGGTAGAGCTGCCGCGTCGGTACTCCTGCCACAATCGCACCGCGTCCAGGCCGTCGATCCCTTCCACGCCGGTGCGGTCTCCCACGCCGAGACGTTGCTCGATCCGCTTCAATCCTCCCGCGTGCCCGATGCGGTAGAGCAGGAAGCGGAGGTCGATGTGCGCCGGGGGCACGACCATCTGGGGGAACGACGCGAGGAGGAACGGCACGTCGAACCGGCTCCCGTTGAAGGTGACGAGGACCCCGAACCGCCCCAGGTAGGCGGGGAGCTCCTCGAGGTCGTCTCCGGCGACGAACGAACGCGTCGCGCCCCCGCCGTGCACGGTCACGACGGTGACGATGCCGCCGTACGGGGAGAGCCCCGTCGTCTCGATGTCGAGGTAAGCGGTCTCGGGCGCGAACGCAGGATAGAGCCGCCAGTGCTCTCGGTTCGGGAGGCGCCGCGCGAACCACCCGGCGTCTCGTTCGACGAGGGCCTGCTCACTGCGCGCGAGCTCGCTCGCGAGCCGGGTCCGGGTGGGAGAGGTGAGGCCGAGCGACTCGGTCCGCTCGCGCAGGTCGCGCCAGTCCCGGTACCCCGAGTTCCAGAGGTCGGCCTCGGTCGCGGGACCGATGCCGGGGAGATGCAGGAACGTCGAGCGCAGCACGGACGCCGCGACGGACGCCGTCCCTTTAGTCTCTCCGGCCCGCTCAGGGACGCGGGTCGGCGGATTCGACGGGAAGCGGGCCGATGGGAGCGATCAGCTCCTTGACCAACGCCCAGAACCGCGGAACATCCGCCTTGGGGAGGCGCTGGCCGTAGAGGGGCGCCCGGCACTCCGCTTCGAGGAGGTCGGGGTCGTCCGCGTCCCAGATCAGCCGAACGACCCAGTCCTCCTTCTCGAGCTCGAACGAGTACACGCGCTTGCGCGGGTCCGTGGGGACCGGATTGGGGGCGAGGATGTCGAGCGGTGGGTCGGGCGGTGGCGCGACGCCCGGCATCAAGGTCATCGGAGGGGGCCGGGGCGGGAGCTTGAGTGTGATCCAGGCGACCACCGGCCAGTGGCTCCTCGACACGCCGAGCGACGGCACGAGCGGCCGGAGGCGGCCGAGGACTTTACGGTCTCGGGCCGGTCGGCTCGCTGTCACTTTCTGAGGTTTCAAAATAAAAAAAGAAACCACACGCGTTCTGCTTAACTGCCAAGCGTAACCAGTTAACGTAGCTGCGGACGTTAGTGGCTGCG